>Ga0351881_1024_pt1 | contig 49860 bp, 37 predicted proteins | sample BONcelFGM3001E15_FD_206769 | JGI IMG/M metagenome (GOLD analysis project Ga0351881, IMG submission 206769) | Enriched cells from coal bed in the Powder River Basin, Montana, United States - BONCAT cells FGM rep3 HSBNCT.FGM.300.1.E15 ...
CCGTGAGACAGGCTGCGCCCGCCCGGCGGGGGGCGCGGAACCGGGAAATTTGGCTTGACGCAACACACCTCCTGCAAAATACGCTATAGTTATTATGCTGAATAGCAACAAGCGGATTTGTTGCTCCGGGGATGGCGCACAGGGCCGGCCTGCCGTGCGCGTAGGACAAAGGGCCGCCGCTGCATCCCTTTGGGACAGCGGCAGGGGCTTTGAATCTCTGGAGCATGGAGCGTTGCATTCTCATGGCTGAGTGGACCCGGCGCGACACCCTGGAAATCCTTAACGGCATCCTGGAATCCGACGAAGATGCGTGGCTCGCCTTCCAGAGGCGCTACGCCAACTGGATCTACGGCATCGCCATCCATCACTTTCACCGCTTCCCCGAAGACGCCCAGGAAGATTACCAGAATGTGGTTGTCAAACTGCTGGCCGGCGACTGCCGCTGCATCCGCCGCTTCCTGGCCAATCCCGAAACCGATTTTCACAGCTACCTGCTCACGGTTGTGCGCAGTTGCATCATAGACGAACTGCGGCGCCGCAAATGTGAAATTACATATAATGACCGCTGCGAAAATTCCTGCGGCGAACACCAGGGCGCAACCGCGGACGCGGCCGTGAGCGCGGAAAACGCACTGCTTGTGGACCAGGTGGTCAAGGCCCTGTACCGGTGCATCAGTGAAGAAGAAAAGATGATATTCCGCCTGTTTTTCTTTGAGGATCGATCTTATAAAGAGATCAGTGTTATCGTGGGCCGCCTGTTCGGGCGAAAGATTTCCGTGAACACCGTGGGCGTAAAAATCACGCGCCTGCGCGGCAAACTCACGCGATGCGCCCATGAATTGGGTTTTTTGGACGACGTGTAATTTTTCGGACCGCGCATGCGTTTATAATTCAGGAATGGGCCAAAACGCCCGCAAGTGGTAAAACAAGTCAAATTTGGCCCGGGGGAGGGATGCTCACAGCAGGCGACAAAGGACCCGTACGCAGGAGCATTGTAAATCCTCTGTCCCGGAGAAGTGATAATCGTGAGCGAACGCATGAAAGATGAACTCAAGCGCAGGCGTGCGGCGCATGACCGCGAGGTCGGCGAAGCTTTGCGGCGTTTTATGTCCGCCGAACCCGTGGAACTGCCCCGGGAAGCCCTGGAGCAGGGCAACTCCATGTTCCGCCGCATGGCCCCCAAGCGCGGCCCCGTGTTCCGCATTGTAGCCCGGCCCGGCAAAAAGGGGCTCGAAATCCTCAACACCACGGGCGCGGAAATCCGCTGGCCCGGCGCACTGCCCGAAAAATTCGTTTCCGGAACCGCACAGCTCCACTGTGTTCTTTCGCAGGCTTTTCCCGGTTTGCAGATTTTCGCCGCTTTGGGCGCGCCCGCGGCCGGCAGCAATAAAATCCTGCTGCACCTCATGCTTCACGACCTGGATTCCTGCGCCTCCATGCTGGTCGCGCGCGTGACCCTGTACCACAACGGCCGGCTCCTGGACTCCCACATCTGCGACGCGCGCGGCAATGTGCCCTTCACACTGCCCGGCCGCGGCGTGTACCACGCACTCATCGGCACCGGCGAAGGCATCGAAATCAGCCTCTTCATCGGCGTCTGACCCATTTGCCCCCAATCGTTGCCAATCCGTTTCTCCATCCCGGAATCGTCCCGCGTGACATCAATCACATGTTTTTTTTAATTGGTTTGTAACATAATTTATTTAAGGCTCGTTACTTAGCAGAGACATTGGCGCGAGCCGCCCGAATGCCGCCCGTTCCTCAGATACTGACCCGTCCTTATTTCTGAACGGAGACAGAACAAAAAAATGCCGGACCAGGAAAACCCCGATCTACGCCAGGACACGGATGATTCCGTCCCGGATTCCTGTTTGTTTGCAGCCGACGGTTTGTGCCATAATTCCATCATGCCCCACACCGGGACAAGCTGTCCCTATAACCGCGCCTACATGCCCCATTGCCGCAGATATAAACCCGAAGCCCGGCCCCCGGCTCAGCCCGGCGCCGACACGGCCCTTGATGGGTTGCCATCCATCAAAAAGCTGGCATCCGGCAAATCCGATCCCCCCTCCGAAAAACCCTGAATTTCCCGGCGGCGCCCCGGCCAGGGCTGGGGTCCGCGCCCGGCATTGAAATCACGGTGTAAGTAAACGCCCCCATTTTGCTGATAGGAACCAGAGTGAGATTTGCAATGCTTGGTTTTTTTGCAATTCCCTGCGGCAAAAAGTGATGCCGCACCGTCCCGGAATCTTTCCTGGTTATCACCTGTTTTTGCCGAAAATGGCTGGCTTGACCGTCACCGAAGCAACAACGATTCCGCCCTGCCATTAAAACAACTGTCCTTGGATCTTTCATATCCATTCAGCGTTGGGTGGAATACAACGTTTGCGAGCGCATGGGGGCAAAACCTGAATTGGTTTTCAGTTCAGGATCGTGTCCCCGGAGCGTGCCGGGACAGGGGCTGTCCCAAGAATTTACGGGGACACGATCCTGAATCAAAGGCCGGATTCCGTTCATGGCCCTGGAATTCACCGCTTATCCTCAATTGCATCCGAAGACATTATCACAAAGCAAAATGCTTTCCGGGATTTGTCAGCTCTGTTTATATGCCAACAGTGATGGTTTGGACGTATTTTCCGCTTTGAGTAATATAATACATGCAACGCTTTGATCCGACCCGAAACCGGTGGTGCTGAACATGTCAATCCGATTTGCCGCGGCCCGCTCCCTGCTTCTTGTGCTCTTTATATGCGCAACGCACGCTTCCGCCTATGACGAGCTTCACATGCAGGACGCTATGATCACAACAAAACAGCCGGATGTGGTGGCCGACACTTTGACCCGCACGGAGCGCACGGGACCGGTTCCCTTGCTGCTCGCCATCCGCCACACAGATAAATTCCCAACAATCCTTGAGAGCATAACCATTACGGTGACTGATGCGAACGGCGCGGAAATCGGGCGAACGGAAATTCCGTACGATCTCAAGCTCAAGCGTGCGTGGTGGCGCGAGGTGCGCGATGCGCCGGCGCCTCAGGATTTTGAGGGTGAAATCAATATTTCCGTGGCATTCCATTTAGTGGTGCAAAAGAAGCAGATCACGATAATCAACAATAATCGAAGCAACACGCAGCATCCGCCCCTGCGCGCGCTCCTGGGCGCTCCGCCCCTTCCGCGATTCGACAACTGGTATTATGGCGACACGCATTTCCACACCCTGTTCTCGGACAACCAGGCCGAGTTCGGCGCGCCCGTGGATTTTTCCGCGCTCATGGCCGATCTCTATGGTCTGGACTGGCTTGCGTTCACGGATCACTCGTTCGACCTGGACGACGCCGAGGGCGACACTGTAACCAATGACCCGGACCTGCCCCGCTGGCAGCGTTACGGCCGGGAAATCGAAGCCGCGGCCGCGGCGCATCCGGGGCTGATTTTCATCAAGGGCGAAGAACTGTCCTGCGGCAACACAGCCGGGCAGAATGTGCACATGCTGGTTTACAACAACGCAGACCTGTATATCGGCAACGGGGATGCATTCGAGGGCCGGGGCAACGCGCCCGACCATGTGTGTGCGGACATTGCCGCAAACCTGCCCGCGCACGAGGCCGCGTTCGCCGCGCACCCGAGAACAGAAAATAATTCCTTGACCCAGCTCGTTATCAACCGCGGCCAGTGGGAATTGGAGGACATGGCCGCGCCCGGGCTCACCGGCGTGCAGGTATGGAACCACACGCGCAGCCCGTGGCCAGACGGCATGGACCACTGGAAGCGCCTGCTTCTGTCCGGCCTCCGCGCGCCGCTTCTTGCGGGAACCGACGCCCACGGCGATTTCAATTACGAATACGGCCGATGGCCCGATCAGTTGCCGTTCGGCGCCATCCGCTCCGCTGTATATATTGATGGCGAAGTCACCGTGGACAAGCTCATCGCCGCCCTGCGCGCGGGGCGCATCGTGGCCACCAGCGGACCGGTCGCCATGCTCGAAATCATCAACACCAGCGGGGATACCGAATTCGTGGGCGGCGCAATCACAGGCGGCCCGTTCGCCGCGGCTTTTTACGCGCGCTCCAGCGCCGAGTATGGCCCGATAAAAGAAATTCGCGTGCTCCTTGGCAACTTCGACACCGGCGGGGAAACCGTGCTCACCACATATTCCGGCGCTTATGCGCCCGACCCCATGGACATCGAGGAATCGGTGCTCCTGCCGGATACGTTCAAAAACGGATATGTGCGCCTGGAGGTCGCGAGCGAACGGGATGGAACAATTTACGAGGCATACACCAATCCCGTGTGGATCACATGGTGATGAAAAACCGAGTTGAAGCCCGCATATTCAACGCATATGATTATCAGCAGGCGCAGCATAGCCGCACCGGGGAGGAAACCACATGACACACGGAATCACAGTGGTGCCGCCGGGCTTTGGCAAACTGCACATTACCGAACTGCTGTTGGATTATACGGGAACCCTGTCGCGGGACGGCGCGCTTATTCCGGGTGTTGCCGAACGGCTCACAGCCCTTGCCCGCAGCGTGAACATCACGGTGCTGACCGCGGACACTTTCGGCACGGCCGCGGACCAGCTCAAGGATCTGCCCCTGGACATGCATATTATCGGCTCGGGCCGCGACAAGGAAGTATTTCTATCCAGACTCGAGGCCGAAAATGTGGCGGCAATCGGCAACGGCCGCAATGACGCGGGCATGGTGCGCATGGCCGGGCTGGGCGTTGCGATCATAGGCCCCGAAGGCTGCGCCGGGGAGCTTGTGGCAGCCGCGGATATCGTGTGCCGCGACATCTGCGACGCCCTGGACCTGCTCGCCGCGCCCCTGCGCATCAAGGCCACGCTGCGCGATTAACACGGCCCCGCGGCGGGACTTTTTCACAACCCGAAATCACATGCATAAATGCTGCGTGTCGCAAGAGAGTTTTGATTTTGGAGTGCGGCGATTTATCGCTGCTTGCGCGGTGCGTGATCGGCCATGATGCGCCGCCGTAATGCCGGGAATCAATACCCGTCACGCAAAGCGGCAATGAATTGTCGCACTCCAAAGCAAGAACAATTTGATTTATATAAAGCGCGCCGCACAATGCTGAAAAGCAAAGCATTTATGGTAAAATAAGATCAAGGATACGCGCAAATGGATGACCGGGACAAACGGCCGGATTTTTATTCATGCTTCACAACCCGTGATGCGGCCCAATACCATGACTGGTACCTTGCCCCTCCGGGCAGCGATATTGTCCTGGAACAGAAACAGGCGATATGCGAAATTCTCGGCCAGGGTGGAACAAGAAAACTGCTCGACATCGGCTGCGGCACGGGCTTGTTCACCGAGTGGTTTCATACACAAGGCTTCATCGTCACCGGCATGGACAGTTCCGAGGCCATGATTGCGCTGGCCAAAACGCATTGCGCGGCATGCGCCGCCCTGCATGTGGCCGATGCGGCGCGCATGCCTTTTGCAGACGCCTCTTTTGATATCGCAACCTTCATCACATCATTGGAATTTGTGGCAGATGCGCAATGCGCACTCAAAGAAGCAGCGCGTGTAGCGCGTGGCCAGGTGGTTATTCTGCTCCTCAACCCCGGGCACCCAATGAATGCCGAACGCAAGCGCAAATCCGCGGCCAGCGGGGGCGTTTTCAAAAATGCCCGGCTGTGGACCCCGGGGGAAATGGAGACACTGATCCGTAAATCTGCAACCGGGGAATGCAACATAACAACGCACGGCTATTCCGGCAATTCCCCATATTTCATTCTTGAGATGTCATATTAAACGCGATGCACTATGGGATGATTTTTTTGCACTTCAGCAAATTGTCATAATTCACAGGGAAATAATGCCCGGCGCCAGATAGTATGCCACCAGATGTGACACAGCACGAGCTGCGAGACATTGAGTGTGGGTGTATTCATTGATTGATTGAATTGAGCATTGCAACCGCCCTTTGCCCGCGCACCGGCACAGAACGCTGCGCCACACGGCGCGGGAAAATTTATTAGAAAAAAAATCTGTCCCCATTAAAATAATTCATGTACAAAGGGCGACGACACAAGGTTGCCCTCCAATATCCAATATCCAAAACGGTTGCAGGCGAAATCTGCTGTATTTATGGCAAAACCCTGCATTAAACAAAGGGAACTGGCGAAAAAACCATCCATTTATGATTCACGGCTGACGCACGGCCTATCATAAATCGGTCGCAAACCAGTAAAAGAAGAACCAATGTACGGCATATTAACGGTCGTTTTTTTTGTGTTGATTGTGAAACTCACGTTCCGGAAAGCGGCGTCGCTGTCCACAGGGAAAAGGACGGCATATTATCTTGGACTGTTTGGACTGTTCCTGATTTCCCCTGTTGTGTTGTGGATGATATTCTACTGGTCGCTGTCCTTTGACCGGGACGTTAAACTCTCCGTAAAGTTCAAGGATGACCGCATCTACAATTTCATGCCGCGTGTGGCGCGAGAGGATGGCAGCGCTTTGCTGGTGAATGCGGACGGATTAATCGCGGACCGGGAATACGCCATACCCAAACCACAGGATATCACCCGCATCGGGCTCATGGGGTGCTCATTTGCCGCGGGATACAAATTGACCTACGAAGAAACCCTGGGCGAGCAGATAGAAAAACTTGCAGGCGCCCGCACCGAAGTCATCAATTTCGCGTTCTTTGGCTCCAACACGGAAATGCAGGTGGATCACTTTTTCAACAAAGGCAAAAAGTACGGGCCCAACATGCTGATTGTGCGCTTCGAGCCCTTTCATGTGTATCCCACAATTGAAAAATACTATGATGATGTCAGCTACAGCATTATCAATAAATCAGCCTTTTACTGGCCCCGGGAGTTCAAGAACAGGCTGATCCGGTTAAGTTTTACGGCAATCCGGGGCAAATTCGATAAATACTTCCACGCGCATCCCGCAAAGGTCATCAAAAAACAGATTATCAAGCCACTGGACGATTTGCGGCGGCACACGGCCACGCATGATATTGAAGTCGTCATGGTCATGGATGCGTGCGATGCGGACCATGCGCCCGTGTGCGACGCAGTCACGGATTTCTCCAGGCGCGCGGGCTGGCATGTCCTGGATTTAACCAGGTCCCAGAGCCTTGACCTCAATGACAGCTTTATGAAAATACCAAACGACGGACATCCCACGGCCTACGCCAACAGGGAAATCGCCAGGGTGACTTACGAATTCATCAGGCAGTTGCCGGCCCGTGAATCGCGTGTGTCCGGACTTGCGCCATGGCCTATCCGGCAGTAACGGCCCGCATCCGGAAAAGCCAGAAACAACAGCCCGTTAAGGCGTGCACATCGAACGGCCTTGTTCCGGACATGATTTCAGCCAATTCCATTTTCCAGTTTGTTTCAATCTCATGTGTGAAACCATATGCGGATCCCCCTATAATGTAATTCATGACTGAATCCATAGACAAATGGGCAATCAAGCATACTCCCAAGCGCGGCCGCACCGGCGCGTCAAGGATTATTCTCCCGAGCCAAACGGTGAAGAATCTCAAGCCCCTGCTGCAGGCCATGCAAATCCTGGACCCCGGGGATATCATGCGCGTGGACACGGACGGCATCCCGGTGTTTGTGTGCAAGCGCAGCGGCGCTGATGGCCGCGCCTTCTACTACAAAGGGAAAGGCTATACAGGGGCCGATTCCAGGGCCAGCGCCATGATGGAGGCTGCGGAACGCTATTCCGCGGAAACGTATTCCGGCTCCGTGCTCAGCGGCACATATGAAGAGATTCAACGCAAAGGCCCTGCCGCGCATTTGGAAAAACTGTACGCGCGCATAGAAGAATGCTACACGCACGACAGCACCGTGGAATGGGTGCAGGGCTTCGACCTTATCGGGCAGCGCGAGACATTCATACCCCTCAACCTGGTCGTGCAGCCCTATGTCACGGGTCCGGAATACTTCCGCGCCGGGTCCGTGGGCCTTGCGTCGGGAAACACAATGGAAGAAGCGCTGGCCCATGCCTTGTGCGAAGTCATCGAGCACGACGCCCTGGGCGTTTCCGCAACGTATAACCCCGAATCCTGGCGGTTTGTAATGAATGATTCACAGGGCGGCGCACAAGGCGCAACGCAGGAAATCCCCTTTGAAGACACCACGCCCGAACTGGCTTTCCCCTTGATTGATCCCGCAACGTTTCCGGCGCGCGCCAGCAACATCGCGCACAAGCTTGATGCCGCCGGGCTGGAATTTTTTGCGCGCAATATCACCACGGATATCGGCGCGGCCTCGGTGAGCTGCATCGTGGCGGCCCGCAACGCCCAGGGCGCATACGCCATGTTTTCCGGATCAGGCACGCACCCCAATGCAGACATTGCCCTGGTGCGGGCTTTGTGCGAAGCCGCCCAGAGCCACTCCGCGGGCATGTGGCTGTATGAAAACAAAATCTGGAAACAGCAAGCCATGGTTGAGAATCCCGGCAAATTGGCGGGATACGGAAGCACATGCGCCTTCTCCGACATTCCATCCCGCAAATTCCCCACCGTGGATCAGGATATCCACTGGCTTCTGGGCCGGCTCCGGCGCGATGGCCTGAACCAGGCCATCGCCGCGGACCTCACAAGCCCGGACCTTGGAATCCCCACTGTCAGAGTCACGGTTCCAGGCACAGAATACCTGCACGAAGAACCGGACAAAAAAGGCATGGGCATGCGAGCCAAAGCCATGCTCGACAAACGCATGAACCAGTTAAACGAGCTTTTTCAGAATTATCATGAGCAGAACAATGGCGGCAGGCCGTGACAATCGGCAAATAAACGGCCACTGCGGCGGTTTTCAAAGTGCCGGGCTTCGGCCTTTGACAAGAACACCAGTCTGATCCCTTTATTCTATACCCGTATAATTCGCATCAGCCGCAGGGCGCGGGCGCCGGCTTTGTTGAATGTATTCGCCGCGAGCCTTGGCGCGGCGCCATGCACCGGCCCTGCCAGTGGTTCTCTCCTGAATGAAATCAAACCAGTAATGCTAAAGCAAAGAACCTCGGTAAAACGCAATCATTGGAAAAACAGGCCTGGTATCCAAAGACAATTTCATAATATGGAACCCGGATATGGAGTGCGACGCTGTCTGGATCTGCAATCATCGGAGATGGCAGGGAATTTGACATAACATGTTCAGTAAATGCATCCGGAGGTGCGAACATGCTTATGGAACAAATTCCAGATCATGAACACGGCGGACCAATTATGACCCTCCCGCTCTTGTCATTGTTTGATGGAGAGCGGGCTTTTCAGGCGCGCATGCCCGCGCTGCGCGAGGTGGTCGCCGCGGCAAGCATCACGCCCGTTCCCTACATGCCGGCGTTTATTCGCGGCGTCATGCCATATGGAAACACCACGATTCCGGTCATTGATTTCCAAGCGGATCCGATGAAGAATCAGGAGCAGGAATCGCCCGGTGCATGTGTCCTGGTTTTTTCATACGGGCAAATGGAGTTCGGGGTGGTCATGGAAAAAGCGTGTGAACAAGCCCGGAAAAGCCTGAAGAAATCCCTTGCGCCGCAAGAGGCGCCCCGGGACAAGCGGCGTGTGTGGAGCAGCAACGCCTGGTGGTAGGAGGCTGAGTCCGTTTTTTGCCGGAGCATTGCCCGTGCGTGATTCATGCATGTGGCTCGGGCTTTGATATTTCCTATTTTGAATTTATGCAATTCTCACAGCCGGCCTGTACGGGCCGGTTGTTTTGTCCCGTCTCATTTCAGTCGAATCAATGTGCTGTTCATGGCGAACCTCTTGGTTGCAACTGCTGTTACCCGCTCTGCAACCGTAACTGTTCCGGAACTGTTACCGTCCCGCAAGGTGCAACGGCCTCTCCAAACAAAAACCAATTCTAAAAATCTTTTTAGCACCTTTTTATTGTGCGAATCCGCGCCGCTATATCTAAATGGCTCCATATAGTTATGGATAAGGCGCCCCACCGCACACATATTTTCCGGTTGGTTTGCATGTTGCCAATCATGGCACAGGTCTTGCATTTGAAACGGTTGCAGACGGGCGGCGCCCGCACGCAAGGACCCTCCGGGAGGACAGGACCATGGCTCAAACGCAAACACCAGCGTATCTTACAAAAGATGATTACCAGGCACTAAAACGCAAAGAGGTGGCTTTGCTGCATTGCGGCGTGTCCTGGGCCGTTTCATGCAGTATCCAAAATAACATCCTTAATAACCTCGGCAAAGTGTTCAAGGATCAGGTGGCTGTGGGCAGCGTGGATGTTGAGCAGATTCCGGAGGTCAAAAATGATTTCCGCGTGGAGAATGTGCCGACCCTGCTCATCCTGCAAAATGGCAAAGAGGTCAAACGCTTTGAGGGCGTGCAGTCGGAAAAAACCCTGGCGCGGGAGATAAATGATGTGAGCAGAGTCTTTGATCCCAACCAGAACATCGAGGCCATGTGGGACGAGTTGCGTGACAAAGAGATTGAGAAGGAATTGTTCCACAAGGAAATCCTGATCATCGACGACGACCCCGACGTGACGTTTTGTGTGCGCACCATTCTCGAAGAAGCGAAATTCGACAATATCCATCTGGCAACAAATTACATGAACACCGTGGAACATCTTCAGAAGCAGATACCGGATCTGATTTTCCTGAATATCGGCATGCACAACAAGGAAGGCAACCGCATTATGACAGGCCTGCGGCGCAGCAAGGACTGGCGCGGCATCCCGGTGCTGGTATCCGTGGGGCCGCTGGAGCCCACGCGCGTTTACGAGGACACATTCAAAAACGCGGCCATCCTCAAACACGGCAAGTATGTGGAGCAGCCGCGCACGCGCCAGTCATTCACGGGCCTGGTGCGGCACATGTTGCTTTACGGTGAATCCGGGGAAGGGTCGCAGATGCTGCATGTGGGCAAAATCTGCCCTCCAGGAGCCAAACAACTCTAACAGAAAACAGCGCATTCACTTTAAGGAGATTCGCATGACACCCATAGCACCGATGTTGGAAATCACGGACGCAATCCTCGAAGCCGGAGGCAAAACCCTGTACGAATGCATCCAGTGCGGCACGTGCTCATCCCTGTGCCCCTGGAACGAAGTGTCCGACTACAGCCCGCGGCACCTGATTCACGAGGTGTCGCTTGGCATCGAGGGCTACGAGGAAGAGGCGCTGTGGAAATGCGTGACGTGCAATCTGTGCGTGAGCCGCTGCCCGCGCGGCATCGATATGGTGGACATCATCAGGGCGGCGCGCACCACCATGCTGGAAATGGGCTCGGCCCCGGCGGCTTACCGAGGCCCCCTGGCCAGCATGAACAGCGACGGCAACCCATGGAACGGCAACGCCGGGGACCGCATGAAGTGGGCGGAAGGCCTGGACCTCGACGTATATACGCCCGAAAACGAATACCTTTACTTCACCTGCTGCACGCAGGCATTTGATCCCCGCAACAAGCCCGTGGCCAAGGCGCTCACCGGCCTTCTCAAAGATGCGGGTGTAAATTTCGGCATCAGCGGCCCGGACTCGGTGTGCTGCGGCGACCAGGCGAGCAAGGTGGGCGGCCGGTCCACGTTCGAGGCGCTCAAGGACAAGAATCTGGCCCAGTTTGCCGAGGGCAAAGTGGACAAAATAATCGTGGCGTCGCCCCACTGCCTCAATGCATTCCTTAAGGATTATGCGCCCGACACCAGGGGCGTGGCCGTGGAGCACTACACCGTGACCCTGGACCGGCTCATTGCCCAGGGCGCTATCAAGCCGACAACCGAAGTGGCGCACACGGTCGCGTACCACGACCCGTGCTATCTGGGCCGGCACAACAATATCTACGACGAACCCCGCCGCGTACTGCAAGCCATTCCCGGAGTGACTCTGGTGGAAATGGAACACACGCGCGCCAACAGCCTGTGCTGCGGCGGCGGGGGCGGCGGCCTGTGGCTCGAGGTGGAAAAAGAAGAACGCTTTGCCATCCTGCGCGTTCAGGAGGCAATTGACGCAGGCGCCGATACCATTGCAACCGCCTGCCCATACTGCACGATCATGTTCGAAGACGCTGTCAAGGTCATGAACGCCGAAGACAAGATCGCCATCCGCGATGTGTCCGAACTCCTGGCCCAAAGCCTGGCGTGACGCTGTTTATACCCATTTCATCCTGTGAAAGGATTCTGCACTGATGGTTTACCGTGAGAACGAAGAGGAACGAATCGGGTTTTACATCTGCCATTGCGGCATCAACATCGCGTTCAAAGTGCGGTGCGCCGAGGTGGCCGAGTACATTGCAACTTTGCCGCACGTTGCGGTGTCGCGCGATTATCTGTTTATGTGCTCGGACCCCGGCCAGCAGCTTATTGAAGAGGACATCGCCAAGCACGGGCTGACCCGTGTTGTTGTGGCGTCGTGTTCGCCGCGCATGCACGAAAAAACCTTCAGCGGTGCCTGCTCCCGCGCAGGGCTCAACCCATACCGCGCGTTCCATATGGTATGTGTTCGCGAACACGTGTCCTGGGTCACCAGGGACATGGACGAAGCCACGGAAAAGGCCAAGGTTGTGTGCCGCGCGGGCGTGTCGCGCGTGCTGCACCAGAAGGAGCTGTTCCCCAAATCTTTTAGCGTGACTCCCGCCACATTGATTGTGGGCGGCGGCATCGCGGGCATGCAGGCGGCCCTGGATGTGGCCAGCGCCGGGTTCAAGGTTTACCTCGTGGAAAAATCCCCCACCGTGGGCGGGCACATGCTGCAGTATGACAAGACGTTCCCCACTCTGGACTGCGCGGCGTGCATCGGCACGCCCAAGATGGTGGAAGTGGGCCAGCACGAAAATATCGAGTTGCTCAGTTACAGCGAGGTTCAGAGCGTCGAAGGCTTCGTGGGCAATTTCAAGGTCAAAGTGCTCCAGAAGGCGCGATTCGTGGATATGGACAAATGCACGGGTTGCGGCGAGTGCGGCGCGGTCAACATGAACGGATCCGCGGACATCAAGGAACGCGGCGGTGAGATGTGGGTGGACCGGCTGCGCATTGACGAAGAGGCGTGCATCCAGTGCGGCGCCTGCGTGCGCGCCTGCCTTGAGGAAAACGGGGCCGAGCGCCATGGCATGAGCAACATTGTGCTGCAACGCTTCGATGCGTTCAAAGCCGCGGCTTCAGATGGGGGCTCTCTGGACGGCGCCACGGATCTGCAAAAGCTTCTGCTCATGGATGTGGCGCAGCGCGAAGAGTTCTGGGCGGAGCATTTCAAAAAATGCGTGCGGTGCTACGGGTGCTTTAACGTGTGCCCCACATACACGCCCGAAGATCCCGAGTTGCATCCCTCGCGCTGGGTGAGCCGCGGCACAGGCATGCCCGAGTATCCCGCATTCCATCTCATGCGCGCCTACACCGTGGGGCCGGCCTGCATCAACTGCGGCGAATGTGAGCGCATGTGCTCGGCCGGCGTGCCGCTGCGGATGCTGCAGCAAATCGTAATCCATTACACGCCGGACCAGGTGTTCGACCTGGTGCCGGGCCTTAGTGAAGAAGCCAAAGAAACAATCCGCACCCGCGCCGCGGGCGACAAGCGCCGCGCCGCATATGTATGAGCTTGACGATAAGCAAACAATAAAGTGAGGCTGCTCATGTTGGATTCCATCAGAAAACAAGCCGCAGAGGCATTTGACAACGGATATAACGCGGTAGTGGGCATACGCGAAATAAACGGCCATGCAGGCCCATATATTTTCACCGATAAATCAGAACTCGAACACCTGGCCGCGGCCCCGCGCGTGAACCTGTCGCGCATCCTGCAAAAACTTCAGGACCAGAAGCCGGAATGGAAAGTGGCGGCGGTGCTGCGCGGATGCGACGGGCGGGCCTTGAGGAAACTCAAGGACAAGGGCCTGGCCGAGCCCGGCCTGGTGCGCGCCATTCCCGTGACATGCTCCAAAGAACAGGCCGCGGAATGCAACTGTGAAAAACCATTTTATGAAACCTTCGACTGCACGGGCTGCTGGGAATGCATCGAAGCCTGCCCGGTGCACGCCATTGAACGCACCAACGTGTGCCCCATCGTGGTGCCAAGCGAGTGGAATGTGGGAACCACCATGCGCAAGGCCACGTACATTGCGTTCCCCCAGGCCGTGCCCATGAAGGCCCTGCGCGACAAAGACCACTGCCTGCGCATCAAGGGCGACATGGAGTGCAAGGGCTGCGAGAATGCGTGCGAAGCCAAGGCCATCAACCACGACCAGCAGGATGAGGTGCGCGAACTCGATGTAGGCTCCATCATCGTGGCCACAGGCTTTGATGTGCTCGATCCCGAACCCATTCACCACTTCGGCTATGGCAAGTACAGCAATGTTCTGACCAATTTTGAATTTGAACGTTTAAGCAACGCCACCGGCCCCACAAGCGGCGCTATCCGCATGCGGGACAGTGAGGACCGCCTGAAATTCACAACCCCGCCCGAGAGCGTGGCCATTCTCCACTGCATCGGCAGCCGCGATAAGAATTACCACTCGTACTGCTCGCGCGCCTGCTGCATGTACGCCCTCAAATTCGCCCACCTCATCAAGGACAAAGTGGGCGAGCACGTGCAGGTGTTCAACTTCTACATTGACATGCGCTGTTTCGGCAAAGGCTACGAGGAATTCCTGAACAAGGTGCAGAGCGAGGGTGTGCGCATGGTGCGCGGCAAGGCCGTGGAAGTCACGGACCGGACCCGGGCCGACGAAGAGCCCGGCAAGCTGGTTGTTGTGGCCGAAGACACTCTGCTGAATAAAAAGCTGCGCGTGCCCGTGGACATGGTCATTCTGTGCACAGCCATGGAGGCGCGCAAAGACGCCGGTGACGTGGCCCGCATGTTTAACATCAGCATGGACGCCAACGGGTTCTTCATGGAAGAACACCCCAAGCTGGCGCCCGTGTCCACGCCGTCCAGCGGTGTGTTCATTGCGGGCGCATGCCACGGACCCAAGGACATCCCGGACTCCGTGGCCCAGGCCAAGGGCGCAGCCAGCGAGGCCATCCAGTTGAGCGCCTTCGGCTCCATTGTGAGCAACCCCATGGTTTCAAGCATCGACGCCGACGTGTGTATCGGGTGCAAAACCTGCATCGGCCTGTGTCCCTATTCGGCCATAACGTTCGACGAACAGCGCGGCGTGTCCGTGGTGGGGGAGGCCATTTGCAAGGGCTGCGGAAGCTGCGCGGCCCACTGTCCCAGCGGCGCGGCGCGCATCCGCCACTTCTCGCCCAAACAGATTCTGTGCGAGGTGGACGGGATTTTCGCGGAGCCCCGCAATGGAGCGCCGAAAACCGCTAAAAAGCAACCCGCGCATTCCGGCTGAGCCGCGTGCGCTGCATTTAAAGAACCAACACCCGCCCCGACACATCGCTTGTCCGGGAGCGGGAAAGGAGAGATACCCATGGAATTTGAACCGACGATTGCCGGATTCCTGTGCAACTGGTGCACGTTCACCGCTGCGGACCTGGCGGGCACGTCGCGCTTGCAGCAACCGCCCAACGTGAAAATTGTGCGCGTAATGTGCAGCGGCATGGTGGACCCGCAGTATGTGATCAAGGCCTTTCTCGAGGGCGCGGATGGCGTTCTTATCGGGGGATGCTGGCCCGGAGACTGCCACTACATCAATGGCAACCTCAAGGCCCGCCGCCGGGTGGCCCTGCTTAAAAGCATTCTCACCCATTACGGCATCGAGGAGGACCGCCTGTGGCTGCGCTGGATCGCGGCCAGCGATGGCAACATGTTCGCGGAAACCGTGTCCGAAATGACAGGACGCCTCAAGGAACTGGGGCCGTCCCCGATCAAGATGCTCGCCGCTGTGTAAAAACCATTTCCAAGGAGCACGTCATGAATGCTTTCACTGAAGTCAAATTAACGGACAACGACATCAACAGCCCGGTGCGGGACCTGTTGCGCGGCATGCTGGAAAAAGGCCTGGTGGATGCGGTCATGGCGCCCGCGCTCACCCAGGGCCAGAACATGCCCCGGCAAACCCTGATCGTGGATCCGGCCCTGGTGGACCGTGTAGACGCACTGGCCCCGGTGGTTCCATGGAACGCCGCGCAATTCGTGTCCAAACTCACGGTCCAGCCCAGCGGCCGGCGCCTGGCCGTGGTCCTGCGCTCGTGCGAAACGCGCGCCTTCACTGAGCTGGTCAAGCTCAACCAGGGCGCGGCCGACGCCCTGACCGTGATCGGGCTCGACTGCCTGGGCCGCCTTGAAAATACGGACTATCTGGCGTTCAAGGAACAGGTTGACGCCCCGGCCGCCACGTTCGTTAAAAACATGCTCGAGGGCAAGGCCCCGGCCCAGGGTGTGGCGATTCCGCCCGCATGCCAGGCATGCGACTATCCAGAGGTTCCGCGCTGCGACGTGCGTGTGTGCCTGGCCGGCAGCGACCCCTCGCAGAGCCTGTTCCTCGAAGCCGTGTCTGAACGCGGGGAGCAAATCTTCCGCGAACTGGGCTGGCCGGCGGGCGACGCCCCGGCTGGCCGCGCGGACGCTTTGGGAAAAATCATTGCCCAGCGCAACGCGGCGCGCGACGCCATGTACGAAGATTTCGACGCCAGGACACAGGACATGGCCGCGTTGTCTGACCTGTTCAGCAATTGCGTGAATTGCTACAACTGCCGCAATGCCTGCCCCGTGTGCTACTGCCGCGTGTGTGTGTTCCAGACGGATACTTTCCGCCACGACAGCGAACAGTATTTTAACTGGGCGGACAAGCGCGGCGGCCTCAAGCTGCCCACGGACACTCTGTTCTACCAACTCACCCGCATGATCCATATGAGCACATCCTGCGTGGGCTGCGGCCAGTGTTCGAGTGCATGTCCCAGCGACATCCCGCTGGCTCAGATCTTCCGCAGCGTGGCCCGCAAGAGCCAGGCCGTGTTCGAGTACGAACCCGGCCGCGACCCGGATGAAGCCCTGCCCCTGTCCGTGTTCGGCGAGGGTGAATTCCTGAATGTAACCAACGAATGCCAGAGCGACTGAGCACTGCCGACGAAAAAGCGAGGTTTTGACAATGAGCAATAAACCCGGATCCGTCCTGGTCGTGGGCGCCGGCGTAGCCGGCATACGCGCCGCGTTCGACATGGCGCAACTCGGACACAAAGTGTTTCTTTGCGAGAATTCGGAACAGATCGGCGGTATTCTCGCCAAGCTCGATCACCAGTTCCCCAATAACCACTGCGGCATGTGCCGCATGCTGCCCACCGTGGGCCGCGAGGTGGCGTCCGAGCACTGCCTGCGAAAAAGCGTGTTCCATGAAAATATTGAAATCCTTCCATTCACCGAACTGACATCCATCGACGGCGACGCCGGAGCGTTCAAGGTGTCGCTGCTGCGCCGCGCCCGGCACGTGAATCCTGATATCTGCAACGGCCTGGGCGAATGCATTGAGGCCTGCCCCATCGAGATGCCCGATGCGTTCAACAAGGGGCTCACCATGCGCAAGGCCATCTACCGGCCCGTGCCGCACAACGTGCCCCAGTTGCTGCTCGTGGACACCGAAGCCTGCGACAAATGCGGCAAATGCGTGGCCGTGTGCCCGAGCGGCGCTATCGATCTGGACGCCGAAGACCAGCCCCGGGACATCGAAGTCGGCGCCATCATCCTGGCCTCGGGCGCGTCCCTTTATAACATCAACACCGCTGACGACGCCAAATCCTGGAACGTGTCGGACGATGTCGTGGATTCTCTTACCTACGAGCGGCTTATCAGCGGTTCAGGAACTTACCACGGAAAGATTCTGCGCCCGTCCGACGGCAAAGAAGCCAAGCGCATCGCCTGGATTCAGTGCATGGGCTCGCGCAACCGCCGCCAGGGCCGCGATTACTGCTCGTCCATCTGCTGCATGTTTGCACTTAAAGAAGCCGTGCTCGCCAAGGCAAAAGGCGGCGCGGACACGGAAACCACAATTTTCTATATGGATATGCGCACCTACGGCAAGGGCTTCTACCGCTATCGCGAGGCCGCTGAAGAAGAAGGCGTGCGCCTGGTGCGCTGCCGCGTGCAGGAAGTCTATTGCGAGGCCGACGGCACGCTTGTGGTGCGCTATTTCGACCCCAAAACAGGAGAATTCGCTATCGGCGAATATGACCTGGTCGTAATGTCCACGGGCCAGGCGCCGTTTGAAAGCCATAAAGAACTGGCCGCACTGCTCAAGCTGGAATTGACCGAAACGGGCCTGTTGCCCGCAGTGGATTTTGACAAGGTGCGTTTGCTCAAGCCCGGCGTATTCATGTGTGGCTCTGTCATGGGCCTGACCGATATCAGCGAGGCTGTGACCAGCGGCACGGCCGCGGCCGGCGCCGCATCGCAAATGCTTATCTCCAAAAACATGGGCCCCGAAGAACCCGACGAAGCGGATGCGCCGCCCCCCGAAAGGGAGGCCGAGGGCCAGCGGCCCAGCGTGTGCGTAATCCTGTGCCGCCACAAAATACCCGGCGCCGAGACCATTCTCAACCTGGACTCCCTGCATGAAAAAGTCGGCAAATTGTTCGGCGTAAACGAAGTCAAAACCATCGATTCCCTGTGCCACGAGGACGGGGCCGAAGAACTAAAGAAAGTCCTGGCCGAATCCAAATGCAACCGGGTGCTGATTGGCGCCTGCCTGCCCCAGGTATACCGGCAGACTTTCCGAAAAATGGCGCGCGCCGCGGGCTTCAACGAATCCCTGGTGGAAATCATCGATGTGCTGGGATTCGCGCGACAGGCCTCGGCCGGCAATGAAGAAGCCTGGGCCAGCCGCGCGCTCGGCGAAATTCGCGCCAACGTGGAAAAACTCAAACAGGCCACCCCCCTGCACGCGGAGATTCTGCCCATCGAACAGTGCGCGCTGGTGGCGGGCGGCGGCCTGGCCGGCCTGCGCGCGGCTTTGTCCCTGGCCGACCGCGGCGTCAAAGTCGTGCTCATGGAGAAATCCTCCGAACTGGGCGGCCACGCGGTCAAGGTGCTCAAGTACACGGCCAGCGGCGCAGATCCAGTGGCCCTGTGCAACAATATGATCGAGCGCGTCAAGGAGCATAAAAAAATCACCATACACACCAACTGCGAGGTCGTGGGCAACCGGGGCACCCTGGGCTCTTTCACCGTGGGCATCAAGCGTGTGGACACGGACGAAGAGCCGTTCGCCGTAAATGTGGGCGCGGTTATTCTGGCCACGGGCGGCCGTGAAGGCCGCACTGCGGAATACCGATACGGCGGCAGCAAAAACATTGTGACCCAGGTGGAGTTCGAAACCCAGTTGTCAAACGGCAAAATCGACCCCGCGAACCTGCAAAACGTGGCCATGATCCAATGCGTGGGCTCCCGCGAAAAGGGAGGCCGCGAATATTGCAGCCGCATCTGCTGTTCGGCCGCTATGAAAAATGCATTAAAAATCAAGGAAAAGAATCCCGAAGCGCGCGTCTATATTTTATACCGCGACATCATGACCTATGGTTTCCTGGAACGCTTCTACAGCCAGGCGCGCGCCGCGGGCGTGATTTTCATCAATTACGATTTGGACAACAAGCCCAAAGTGGACATCGTGGATGACAAGCCCGTGCTCACATTCACGGACCCGGTGCTGCGGCTCGACATGCAATTGCCCGCGGATCTGCTGGTACTGGCCACAGGCATTGACCCGTCCAAGGGCAACAAAACCCTGGCCAGCGCCTTTGGCCTCACCCTCACCGCCGACGGCTTCTTCCAGGAAGCGGATTCCAAGTGGCGTCCTATCGAAAGCGACCGGCCCGGCGTGTACATCGCGGGCATGGCGCATACGCCGCAACTCATCGACGAAACCCTGATGCAGGCCGAGGCCGCCGCGCACAAGGCGTTCACGCACCTGGCGCGCAAAACCATGTCCGTGGCGCGCGTGGTTTCCATTGTGCACGACGCCTTGTGCACGCGTTGCAAACGCTGCATAGACGTTTGTCCCTACGATGCCCGCTCCTTCGACTCTGTGAACAATTGTATCGTGGTGAACCAGGCGGCGTGCCAGGCGTGCGGCATGTGCGCGGCCGTGTGCCCCAACAGCGCCGCCGAGGTGCCCGGCTGGAATGAAAAACAGATCATGGCCGTGCTGGACGCCAAACTGAGCGACTGCCGCCCCATGGCTGCGGTCTGACAAGGAGGACCACCCAATGCCCGTAATGGAAATGGAACCTGAAATCATCAACCTGGCCGAGTCCGACAAGGATATGTGGCGCGACGTGTTCGCCACCGAGAACCTGCGCTACTGCTTCAACTGCAGCACGTGCATCTCGGGCTGCCCCGCATCGCACGCGGACCCGCCGCTGCTGATCCGCAACCTGGCCCGCATGGTTCTGCTCGGCCTTGAAGACGAATTGCTGGATGAGGACTCGCCCTGGGCGTGCGTCACCTGCTCGCGCTGCGAGGAAATGTGCCCCATGGACGTCAAACCCTTCGAGTTGTGCCTGGCCATCCGCAAGTGGCAGGTGGCCAACGACCCCACGCGCATCCCGCCCTCCATCGTGGAGGTTTACGCACGCGGCTACACACAGGCCGTAGAGAAAAACACCGAACAGCGCAAATCCCTGGGCCTGCCCGAGATGCTCCCCGTCATCACCGAGTTTCCCGAGATGCTCAAACAGTTCCAGGAAATGCTCATGAAAACCAAAATCATCAGCGACAACGACTACATGTTCAAAGGGGCCTGACCAATGGAAATCGGACTGTTCTTAGGATGCAATACCCCGGCCCTGCGCCCGGATGTGGAACGGGCCATCCGCCTCACCATGCCCGACCTGGGCGTGGATCTGGTGGACCTGGAAGGCTATGTGTGCTGCCCGGCGTTCGGCACCTTCCCGTCCACGGACACCGACTCGCACCTAGCCACCAGCGGGTGGAACCTGTCCCTGGCCGAGGCCAAGGGTCTGGACCTGATGGTGGAATGCGGCTCGTGCTACAGCTCTCTGCAAATGGGCCGCGAGCACATACTGCACAATGAACAACACAAAGCGCGGGTCAACGAACTGCTCGCACCCTCTGGCCGCAGCTACCATGGAAAAACCCAGGTCCGCCACATCACCGACATTCTCTACAATGAGGTGGGCGTGGAAAAAATCGCAGGCAGCATCAAGAAACCTCTCGCGGGCATGCATGCTGTGGTGCAGTACCCATGCCACACCCTGTTCCCGCACGAACTCGTGGGCTTCGACGGCCCCCCGGCGCGGCCGCATATTCTCAAAGACCTGGTCGAAGCCCTGGGCGCCACCGTGGACCACTACAGCCGCGAGTACCAGTGCTGCGGCGGCGCAGGCGGATTCCACAACCACGCGCCTGAAGAAGCCCTGGAATGGACCCGTACGCGGTTCGACGCCATCAAAAACGAAACCCAGGCCGACTTCATCGTGGTCTCCTGCATCACCTGCCTTATGCACATGGACAATTCCCAGAAACAGCTCAGCCAGGGCGATACCGAATACAGCATCCCCGTGTTCGATTACAACCAGATTCTGGCCCTGGCCATGGGTTTCGACCCCAAAGAAGTCGCACCCATCTGCACGGTGCCGCGCGAACCCGTAATCAGCCGCGTGTGACGCCCGGGCGCGCGCAACACAGCCAATAATCAACCGCTCTGAACGGCGAGGAGAAAATGCCATGAAAGTAACCATTACCATAGATGGAAAACAAGTCTCTGCGGAAAGCGGCAGCACTGTCTACGAAGTGTGCTGGGATCAGGGCATTAACCTGCCCGCCGCGTGCCGCCACCCACTGATGTCCCCATGCATGGACCAGACGGCCCTCAGTTCTGTTGACATTCAAGGCCGGGGCGTACTGTCCGCAACAACCACATGTGTGCAGGACGGCATGGTGGTGGGCATCGACACCCCCCAGGCTGCGGATGCGCGCAAAACCGCGCTCACCGATATGCTCGCCCACCACCAGGGAGACTGCGTGGCCCCTTGCTCCGAAGCGTGCCCCGCGCACATCGACATCCAGGGCTATCTGGCTCTCATAGCAAAGGGCCGGCCCACCGAGGCCATGGAGCTTATCCGCGAAACCAACCCCCTTCCATCCGTGATTGGCCGCATCTGCCCGCGCCCGTGCGAAGCCGCCTGCCGCCGCAGCCTCGTAGACCAGCCCCTGGCCATCTGCTGGCTCAAACGCTACGCCGGAGACAAAGAATTGCTCGACGGCAAACGCCCCCTGCCCCCCATGGCCAAAAAGAACGGCCGCAAAGTCGCCATCATCGGCTCTGGCCCCGCGGGTCTCAGCGCCGCGTTCTTCCTGCGCCGCATGGGTTATGAACCCACTATCTACGAAACCCTGCCCCAGCCCGGCGGCATGCTGCGCTACGGCATTCCCGAGTACCGCCTGCCAAAAGCCGTGCTCGACAAAGAAATCGAATCCATCACCGATATGGGCGTCACACTGGAATGCAACAAAAAATTCGGCGAAGATATCACGTTCGATTCCCTCAAAGAAAACGGTTGTGAATCCGTGCTCCTGGCCGTGGGCGCGCACAAAAGCTACGCCATGGGCCTCGATGGCGAAAACAATCTCAAGGGCGTTCATCTCGGCATCGAATTCCTGCGGGAAATGGGCCTTGGCAACGAGATTCCCATGGGCGCCAAAGTCGCTATCGTAGGCGGCGGCAACACGGCTATGGACGCCGCGCGCACGGCCCGCCGCCTGGGCGCCGGGCAGGTCACGGTCCTGTACCGCCGCTCCCGCCAGGAAATGCCGGCCAGCGCACACGAAATCAAAGAAGCCGAAGAAGAAGGCGTCAAATTCGAATTCCTGGCCGCGCCCGTGAAACTGAACGGGGACAGCGGCAAACTCACCGGCGTGTCCTGCATACGCATGCAGCTCGGCGAACCCGACCAGAGCGGACGCCGCCGCCCCACTCCCGTGGACGGTTCGGAATTTGATATGGAACTCGACACCCTCATCTGCGCCATCGGCCAGTGCCCCGAACTTGAATTCCTGAAAACCGACTGCAAATGCCTTGAAGGCAAAGGCGAATTCTGCATCGGGCGCGGCAACTGCTTCACCGTGGACCCGGAAACCATGGCCACGAACATGCCCGGCGTATTCGCCGCGGGCGACGCCCAGCGCGGCCCCGCAACAGGCGTATGGGCCGTGTCCGACGGACGCCGCGCCGCCCTGGCCATGGATCAATTCCTCACCACCGGCGAAATCAAGGCGATTGAGGATACCGCCCCGCAATTCACCTTCCGCCGCGCCGCGGCTCTGGACCAGGTCGACAAATCCGAATATGCGCATATCGCCAAACAAAACATCATTCCCATGCCGGGCCTTAAACCCGATGAACGCAAGGATAATTTCAATGAAGTAGAAAACGGTTACAGTGATGAGCAAGCCATGAAAGAAGCCGCCCGATGCCTGGAGTGCGGCTGCGCTTCCGCCGGAGACTGCGTGCTGCGCGACCTCGCAACAAAGCTCGAAATCGAACAGCCCGAAAAAGCCGCGGATTTCAAGTTCATCGCGCCCAACAGGTTGAATGCCTACATCGAACGCGACGCCAACAAGTGCATCGGGTGCGGCCAGTGCGACACCGCCTGCCGGGAAATCATGCACATCTGCGCCCTGGCAAAAGCCGGCGCCGACGAACCCGCGCCCTATCGCCACGCAGAAGATGTGTGCGCGTACTGCGGCCAGTGCGCCGAAGTCTGCCCCACAGGCGCCATCACATTCCGCGGCAGCGTGCGCCCCGAAAAATCCGTAACCACAGTATGCCCGCACTGCGACGTGGGCTGCATCCTGGATGTGGGTGTGCGCGGCGGGTTCATCACGGCAGCCACGGGCGGCGTCAACGGGCCGGCCAACCGCGGCGCCGCATGCGTCCAGGGCCGTTTCGGCATGAATTTCGCCAATAATCCGCATCGCATCACAACGCCCATGATTCGCAAAAACGGCGAACTCAAACCCGCATCGTGGAATAAAGCACTGGGCCTTATCGCCGAAAAGCTCTCCGCATATAAAGGGAGATTCGGCATCATCGCCTCCCCGTACGCAACCAATGAAGACAACTTCATCGCCCAGCAATTCGCACGCCAGGTCATGGGCGTCAATAACATCGACAGCCAGACAAACGCCACACGCGCCATGAATGAAGCGCTGCGCGAGGCATTCGGAACCGCAGCCGCAGAAGCGCCCCTTTATGAACTGTCCACCGAAGACTGCATCCTGGCCGTGGACACGGACACGACCGAAGAAAATCCTGTCGCAGCACTGCATATTAAAGACGCGGCGCGCCGGGGCGCGCGGCTTATCGTCGCCCACCCGCGCAACATTGATCTCTGCAAATTCGCCGCCATCTGGCTCCGCCACAAACCCGGCACAGAATCCACTCTGCTTCTGGGCATGGCGCGTTACATCATCGACAATGACCTCGCGGATAAAGAGTTTATTGCGCAGTACACCACGGGCTTCGAAGAGTTCAAGAAATCGCTGGAACCCCTGGACATGGAAACCGTAGAGCGCGTCACGGGCGTGCCCCGGGAACGAATCATCCAGGCTGCGGAAATTTACGCAGGCAGCCACAGCGCGTCAAGCATATTCTCCACTGCATTGTCCCGATACAGCCACGGGCAGGACAATGTGCGCGCCCTGGCCAACCTCTCCCTGGTATCCGGACATCCAGGCCGCCCCGACGGCGGTCTCCTCCCCCTGCGCGGCGCAGTTAACGCCCAGGGCGCATGGGACATGGGCGCAGCGCCAAACCTGCTCCCGGGCGGTGTTGTCATCACAGAGAAACAGGGCCTCACCACGGAACAAATGTTGAATTCCGCTTCAGTTCCAGCAGTATTCATCATGGGCGGGCGCCCGGACGGGCAAAATCCTGCAAATCCCGGCCTCCTGCAAGACAAAGAATTCTCCGTGGTTATGGACACCGTTCTTAATGATACGGCCCGCGCCGCAGATATTGTGCTGCCCGCCGCCGCTTTCACCGAAATCAATGGAACCGTGACCAGCGCCGAACGCCGCGTGCAAATCGTTCGGCCCGTAACCCCCGCGCCCGGCGCGGCCCGTCCCATCTGGCAGGCTATTTGCCAAATCGCAACTGCCATGAGCGCACAGGATTTCACCTTTAAAACCGCGTCCCAGGTTTTCGACCACATCGCCGCATCCACCGCGCCCTACGCAGGCATCAGCCACAAACGCCTCGAACACAACGCCATGCAATGGCCTTGTTCCCAAACAGGTGTTTCCTGCACGGAAGAACTGTTCGACAAGGGATTCCTCACTGAGAACAAACGCGCGTTATTCGCCTCCCTGGCTCCGGGCCGGCCCGAACCAAGCTCCGTATCCGGCGACCAGCTCGTATCCTCGCTGACATTCCTGACCTCTTCAAAAGATGCCATGCGTAATTCTCAGCCTGCATATCGGGCATGAAATTATGAGGCGCGCGCATTACACTATTAGTGAAAGTGCAGTAAGGTGGATTTTTGTCAAAAAAAGTGCTGCCCCAATGCAGTGGAAGGCATATCGCCATGGAAGCACTCTGGGAGTTTGAACGCCATCATCAGGATGCCCTGGATTCCTCTATTCTAGAAATCCTTATCGACACGGTGCCCGACGGAATTTTCACTATCAACAATTCCGCGCAGATAATTCTCTGGAACAAAGCCATGGAGCGCATCACAGGCTACGCACGTGATGAAGTGCTCGGCAAGCAGCCCAGTTTATTGTCTTTTCAATACCGCAATGGAGAAGTTTGCCCAAACGATGTGAAAAAATGCGGCCTGTTTGAAAAAGGCGAAATCAACGACATGGACTGCATGCTGCGCCACAAGGGCGGCTGGTTCGTTCCCTGCATGAAAAACGCCCGGGTTATTCAGGACAAGAACGGCGATCTCATCGGCGCCGTGGAAACCGTGACCGACCTCACCGCCGTGCGCAAAATCCAAAAACAGGCCGAAACCGCACACAAGCGCCTGTACCACAGCATGGGCAACATCGTGGGCGAAAGCAAACCCATGCGAGAAATCTACGAAGCCATTACCCATGCGGCCGCCTGCAATGCCACGGTACTCGTTCAGGGAGACAGCGGCACGGGCAAGGAACTGGTCGCCGGCGCCGTGCATTATCAAAGCGCGCGCACCGACAAACCGCTTGTCATCGTCAATTGCTCGGCCCTGCCGGACTCCCTGCTTGAAAACGAACTGTTCGGCCACGTCAAAGGCGCATTCACGGGCGCGATCAAAGACCGCATCGGCCGTTTCGAAGAAGCCCATGGCGGCACCATCTTCCTTGACGAAATCGGCGACATCTCACCCATTATCCAGGTCAAACTGCTGCGCGTGCTCCAGGAACACGTCATCGAGCGCATCGGCGAATCCAAGCCGCGCAAAATCGATATCCGCGTCATCGCCGCAACCAACCACAACCTCACACAGCTTGTTGCCGAAAACACATTCCGCGAAGATCTCTACTACCGGCTCAAAGTCTTCACCATCACCATGCCCCCCTTGCGCGACCATAAAAGCGACATCCCCCTGCTGGTCGAACATTTCATCAAGCGGTTCAATCGGGAAACCGGCCACACCATAACCCGCATCGCCGACGACGCCATGCGCATCCTCATGGAATACCAGTGGCCAGGCAATGTCCGCGAACTCGAAAACGCCATCGAACATGCGTTCGTCGTCTGCAACGGCGACTCCCTGGAACTCTTCGACCTGCCCGTGGAAGTGCGCCGTTTGAGTTGCGACCCGACAACTCCCGCCATTAACACGTCCAAATGCGGCCAACTGACTCGTGACGAGTTGTTACGTTTACTCGCGGACTGCGATTGGAACAAATCCGAAGCGGCGCGCCGCCTCGGCTGCAGCCACACAGCCGTCTGGAAGCACATGAAGAAATGGAACATACCATTAAAGCCTGATTCATCGACTGACCATGATCTTTGAAACGGCTTCGACACAATCTTTCCACCATAAGCGCATACACGCAATCCGGCCGGCGACGCAATGTTGTACTGGCTTGAAGAAGAAGAACTTCCAAACCATGAACGCGCCAGGGCCTATAGCCTTTTCTGGAGTCTGCTGATAGAGACTCTTCTATTGAGAGTTCTTGTGCAGACATAGTGTGGATTTCGGGAGCGGCATCATCAAGTACCACATATCAAAGAAGAGGGGGAGGGGCTTCTCAATTGAACACAGGAAACCGCCGAAGTCCATCTTTGATATGTTGAGCCGGATGATGAAGGCCAACCCTGAAAAACCGTTCCCGCACTTTCCCCGGCGGAGCTGGCGGATAATTCGGGACAAGGTGGAGTCAGACATTGGCCTACCCGACCGGCGCTTCCACGCTCTCCGGCACAGATGCGCTACCGAGATGATTGAAAACGGCGCGTCCCTGTACGATGTTCAATACTACCTGTGTCACAGCAGCCCGCAGACGACCATGATCTACGCACATGTGAGTGCGAAGCGTGATGAGAGAATAAGCTCATTTCTGGAGTGAGATCCCTGTGTTTTCGCTACGCCTCGCTACACTTTTGCCAATTAGCGACACACAAAGAAGGCCCCGAAGGGCCAAGAAATGTGTCTACTACTAAGTTTTCTGAAGTGGAGACGATGAGATTCCCCATGTCTTCAGTGTTCATGGGGTTTTTTGCCCGAAGGGTCCCGCAAAGGTCCCGCAAAGGTCCCGCGAATATGGATGTTTTAGAAGCACTGGTTCACCACACCGGAAACTGGTAGTGTCAAGCCACCGATTTTTCAACCAGATAATGGGAACTGTGAATCATCTATTGGGGGATGGGCTCAGTGCCATCTTTAAGCAGGTCGAGGTATTCGGCGTAGGTGTTTAGCCTGTTGCGGGTTTTACCAGTGATCTCCCGTGCGATGCCGAGGTCTTCGAGGTGCTTCATGGCGCCGTTCACGGAGGGAAAGGACAGGTTTGTCTTTTCAGCGGCCTGCTGGACGGTGATAAATGGTTTGCGGATCATTGCGTGGTGAATCTGCAAAGCGGATGACGCGGCTTTGCCCAGGGTCTCGATCTTCCTCCTGTGCCCATTCACCAATGCGCTGATGGCTTGGATGGTCGTCAAAGCCTGTCGAGCGGTTTCCAGCACGGCGGTCATGAAAAATTCAACCCAGGCTTCCCAGTTGCCGGTGCTGCGCACGATCTGCAATAGGTCGTAATATGTTGGCCGGGTTCCGCTTGAAGTGCAGGCTCAGATAGAGCAGGGGCTCCGACAGCACGCCCTCGGAGCAAAGGATGAGGGTGATCAGCAGGAGCCCGAGCCTGCCGTTGCCGTCCAGGTACGGGTGGATGGTCTCGAACTGGACATGGGCGAGCGCGGCCTTCATCAGTACGGGCGTTTTAACCGGGTCGTCATGAAGGAATTTTTCAAGCGCACCCATGCACTCAATGAGAACGTCCGGGGGCGGCGGCACGAATGCGGCATTCCCGGGGCGATCCCCGCCAATCCAATTCTGTGAACGTCTGAATTCGCCGGGGGTTTTGTCGCTGCCCCGGCCTTTGGACAATAGTATCCCGTGGATTTCATTCAGCAGCCGCAGAGACAGGGGAAATCCTTCCCGAAGCCGCTCAATGCCGTGGTCAATAGCGGCAACGTAATTTGCAACTTCCCTGACATCATCAATCGAAACATCTGGTGTGCCATCGGCTTCAAACAGCAGCAGGTCGGACAGGGACGACTGTGTGCCCTCGATCTGCGACGACAGCACGGCCTCACTCTCGGCGCCCGTCTCCGCCCGCGTCTGTGCGCGCCTCACCGAAATCGGGGCGAACATGCTCGGCATCCCGGTCTCCGGCGCCTCGTCCGCCCATCGGTTCTGCTCAACGCAGAGGGACGCGATTCGGACTTGTCTGCCGGGGTTCACTACCACGCCCCGGGCAACCAGCCTGTTTTGCGCCAACCCGCTGAGGATAATTCCAGCCGGGGCGAAAACAGGGCGATGCCCGCCGTTATTAAGACAAAGAAAATCCACCGTGGGCGAGCGCCGCAGTTCGGAAATCGTGACGTGGCCACTTTGGCAGGCCCCCGGTAGGGGGACGATGTCAGGGATCACGTCGACGCGAATGCGCAGGGGAAACAGTACCAGAGGGCCGAATGCCATCGGTTGGCAGGTTTGCAGAGTTTCGGCAAGAGTCCACACATTCAATCCGTTTACGTTTGTCATGGCGCGGGTACCTCCTGCCCAAGCGATTCCTGCGTTGTGGGACCGTCTGCCGCATTTTGAGTAATGCTTTCTATAATCAATCCATATCGTTTTAATGCGCCCTGCTTTGCGGAATAGTCTGCGTATTCGTGATTGAACGGAAATGTTCAAAGAATGTTTCTTTTGAATATCTATGTATGATATCGAGATTGCAATAAAGTAATCATATAACAGTTATTGTTAATTGCTGGAATCCAGTTCATTTTTACGTAATTTAATCCAGTTCCCAATAATCGTCTTGTGCGCTTGTGAGCATTTCTTATTTCCTTTCTCATACTGAGATCTTGTTGACGGATGTGGCGGTTTCAACAGTGACAAACAGTCTTGAGTGCAATGCGAGCCGCAAATTGCTGATTTGCTGAATTCTGAATGGCGGCTTTTGGCTGCCTCGGAAAATCGTGGTTTTTCACTATTTACCAAGTCCCCAACGCCGTCATTCCAGCATGTCTTTAGCTGGAATCCACGCAGAATCCCGGATTATGCCATATGTCGCCAATTGCGGATCCGCTATCTGTTTCGGGCGCGTGTTTTCAATCCGTGTTTGAGAATATGGCATACCTTACATCGCCGCAACACGGGCAGTTCGTGTAAGTTGGATCACATCCCCCTGTCTCACCTTTTGCTAAGGGGGACCTGTTTGAGGCGCCCGGGCATTTGCGCCTCAAAAAGCGGAATGGAGAAGCAATCGTTGTGCCTCTCCGAGGAAAGATTTTTTTTCTGAATAGCGCTGTTGATGATAGATCCGGGGACTTGATGTATAATTCGCGAGATCTCTGCTGATCTCTGTCCCCGGATCTCTCAACATTTCCACTATTGCCTTGCGGTTAAAACGCAACTATTCCGCAATGCGTGAAAGCTCGATCAGATCGTTGGGGTCGATATGCCAGGCGCCGTCCACGAACACGGCGGACAGCCCGTTGTACCAGTTGTCCTTGTCCATGAACACACCCAGATCCAGGATGCCGCAGGTTATGGCTTCCAGGCCCGCGGCCTGGTATGCCGCCGTGGTTTCCGGGGTGCAGGATCCCATGTTCTCTGTGCTCATCACGTTGCATGACACAGGCTCGGGATTCATTTTCCAAGATTGCGCGAGGCGGCCCATATACACGCTCCAGTTGATGATATCCTGGTGCGGGGATGGCGCCGCGGGCTCGATTCCGGGCATGCGGAACGATTCCATGGCCGCGGGATCCTGTGATTCCATGGCCGCGCAGAATTCCTTTGCAAAATCCCTGAGCCCCATGTCATTTTCCTCGGTATCCGAATAATCAATGCCTGTGTCCGGATCTTCAATCACGGCATACCATGCGCCATCGATCAGGGCGGTAGTGAAGTCCTGTGTCTGGGCTTCTTCATCCTGTGTCGTTTTTAAAGTCAATGCGATTTTACCGCACTTCTGCACTGTGAGCCCGAACGTTTCAAAATGTACGATGGCGTAACTGGGACACTCGATGGCGTCGGCTGAATCAATGGCGCATGTCTGCAGGGGATTCTCCGCGAATTGCTGGTCCATCAAGATCTTCATGCTGTCCAGAAAATCCTGGACATTTTCAAAGCCGGACGCTTCCGCAGCCAGTTGCCGCATGGCGGGGTGAATCATGAAATCGAACACCGCAAGGAAATCGCCCTTGAGCCCCGCGGAGCAAAAATTATCTGCAGCCGCTTTGAGCGAAGCCTCCGGCGCCTTGGTTTCGGGCGTGGTTTCCTGGGCGTAAGCGCCGCAGCAAAAAACCGCCATTATCACAGCGAGCAAAACAAAGTGTTTCATGGATTCAATCCCCTTTGGGTTTATTGCGCCCGGTGCAAGGCATGTTGCAGCAACCTGACATTTAGATTATTGATTTTTATTCTTTCGTCAAATGCCCGCCATGGTTGAGGTGTCTGATAAATCCGGAAACAGGACAACGCCATCCGCTTCTCCTGATTCCTTTGACGGCTGTTTGTAAAACAGAGTGCCATGTGGAGAATTCAGGCCACATGAGGCTTTTGTGCTTTCACGGATATTTGAAAAGCCGGGCGTGGACCCCAGCCTGCGCTGGGGTGACGGTCTTTGGGGGTTGGCGGGTTTTACAGTCACTTACAGATTTGAGAGCAATGAGAGAACGTGTATTAATCTCAACCGGGTTCAATTCCCCGCCGCTTGCGGCGGGGCAGTATGGCAATACAGGCAGATATATCACGCCCTTGATTGCAATGGGCTAACCCGGGCTTCACACAAAGAAATCCGGGAGATCGCATAACGCCCGTACGGCTTGGTTATTCCTGCGCTCGGGGTCAGCCATATGCCACCTCCAGTACGCAGTACACGGTACGCGGGAAAGGCATAAGACGGCACACGGTATATGGTACGGTGAGGCAAGCACCCAAATGCGGGAGACAGAAAACCGGGAAAGAGCCAAAGCGGGATATGCTCCCTTGCCGATCTCTTGTTCTGCCTCGCATTACTGGCATTCCTGCGATTTCTCCCCGCATTTGTGAAATATGCGGGCCATTCGTTGGATGACCGGACAAAGCCGACCAAAAAACTACAAAAAAACAAAGGTTGACAAAATCGGCCATGAATGTTAATATAGTCGATAATGTCGATTCTATTATTATAGAAAAGAGAGGTATTGCCAGTATAAAACAATATTTGCTGGATCCGTGAAACATCCATGGAATACAGAGATGTGGAAACGGAATTCAGCAAATTAGCAATAGATGAAGCCGAATTAACTGCTATGCATTGCAAAAATACTATTACTAAATTGTCAATGATTGCCAAAAATAGTAAAAAAGGAAAGGTGGATGAACATGCGTATCAAGCCAGTAAATTTTCTGATCATTTTAATTATTGTCATGATAACTGGTGTTGTGGGAATGGCGTCCGAAGTCGGCCCCGGAATGACACCGGATCAGGCCATGGAGCGGCTTAAACAGGGCAATGAGCGGTTTGTGGCTGAAAAGAGTTCCCATCCCAATCTTTTGCAGAGCCGGCGCAAAGACACGGCGGATAACGGGCAGCATCCGTTCGCCACGATTATGGGATGTTCGGATTCCCGCGCACCGATTGAAGCCATTTTCGATCAGGGTATTGGGGATTTATTCATTATTCGCGTTGCGGGCAATGTGAGCGACACGGACGAAGTGGGTTCCATTGAATACGGGGTGGATCACCTGGGCACACCGGTCATGGTGGTTCTCGGGCACTCGCAGTGTGGCGCGGTAACTGCCGTGGTTACAAATGCCGAGGTGCATGGGAGCATCCCCGCACTGGTGGACAACATCAACCCGGCCGTGGAAGCCGCGCGCCTCAAGCACCCGGAACTCAAGGGGCAGGATCTGGTGCCCGAGGCAGTGAAGGAAAATGTGTGGCAATCCATCGACGACCTGTTCCAGACCAGCGACGCAGTGCGCACCCGGGTGAAGGGCGGCAAGCTGCGCGTGGTGGGCGCGGTGTACGAGCTGCACACGGGACGGGTGCAGTGGCTGGGCGAGCATCCCGAGCAGGCGCGGCTCCTGGAGTCCGGGGGCGGCGGGGCGCACGGGGCCGCTGGCGGCACACACGGGGGCCAATCCTCGGGCGGCAGCCACGCGAACGCCGGCCATGCCGGTTCCACGACGTCCCACGCCGCGGCGGGAACTCTTGTTTCCGCGTCGCAGCTTGGTGAACTCGAAAAAGCCGCGAACAAAACCGAAACCGCCGCGTCCCTGGCGAACCTGTCCACGTCAGGCGGGCAGAGCCTCTGGGTGACGATTGCCAAAGGCATGGGAATCGTCCTGGCCATTGCCGTGGCGCTGTTTCTATTCTCGCAGAGCAACGCGTTCAAGACAAAGGGCATCAGCGCCAAGCTGTACGGCGGCTTCGCGGTCATGGTCCTGCTGGCCGTGGCCATCGGCGTCACTAACAGGTACTACCTGAACACCGTGGCCACGGAAAGCGAAGTGGCCGAGAACCTGCTCAGCGCGGGCGGCATGGCCGCGCAGCTCGACACCATGCAGAACAAGTTTCTCCTCGTGGGCGTGCAGGACAAGCAGGAAGGCGAGAAGATCAACGAGGAACACGGCAAGGAAGCCGAGAAACTGCACGGCGTGATGACCAATCTTGATGGATACAAGCTGCGCACCGAAGAGCGGGACGCTGTGGATAAAGTGGCCCAGGCGCTGGGACATTACGAAGAGCTTTACGGGCAAATCACCGATAACTACCACCGCATCCAGGAGGACAAGGAAAAGCTGGACGCGGAATTTGAAGAACTGGAAGAAACCCTCGCCGAGATGCAGCATGAGCACGAGGCCGACCTGGCCGCTCTGAATGTTTCGGACGAGGTGGCGATCCAGACAAAGCTGATTGAAAAGCTGTCCGCGGCCGAGCTGGTTATGGCCCTGCTGGCCCGCCTTGAAATTGAATTCATGCAGGACAAGGACGTCAGGAAAGTCGCCGCAATGGAGGGACTGTTGGTCGAGTTCACGGCGTTGAGCAAAGAAATCGAAGAGCTGATTCCCCAGGCCGCCAAGAGCGCGACCGAGCGCGACGGCGACCTGGCCAGGATTTCCACGATAAACGGCCTTATGGGCGAATACGCGGAGCAGTTGCAGGAAGTGATTGTGGCCGAGCTTGAAGCGCAAGCCGAAACCCACGAGGGCGACGCCGCTGTGAGCACTGTCATCCAGACAGTGGACGAACTGGCGCACCAGGCTGAAACACAGGCCGGCCAGGCCAAGAACATCGCCAACGTGATGTCGATCATCACAATCCTGTTCGCGCTGGTCGCGGGCGGCCTGCTGGCGGTGATCATTTCGCGCGCCGTGGCCGGCCCCCTGGGCAACGCCATCACCCAGCTCACGAGCGGATCCGAGCAGGTGGCCGTGGCATCGGCCCAGGTGTCCGAAGCCAGCCAGCAACTCGCCGAAGGCTCGGCCGAGCAGGCGTCCAGCCTGGAGGAAATTTCGTCTTCACTCGAGGAAATGGCTTCCATGACGCAGCAGAACGCGGACAACGCGGACCAGGCAAACGGCCTGGCGCGGGAATCGCGCGATGCGTCCAAGGCAGGCAATGAAGCCACGCAGCGCATGATCGGCGCCATGGACGAAATCAAGACCGCGGCAGAAGAGACATCCAAGATCATCAAAACCATCGACGAAATTGCATTCCAGACCAATCTGCTGGCGTTGAACGCAGCCGTGGAAGCCGCGCGCGCCGGAGAAGCAGGCAAGGGCTTTGCCGTGGTCGCTGAAGAAGTGCGTAACCTGGCGCAGCGCGCAGGAGAAGCTGCGCGCAACACGTCCGCGCTCATCGAGCAGTCCGTGGCCAAGACAGGCAACGGGGTTTCCATCGCCAATGAAATGGCCACGTCGCTCGGAAACATCACCACGAGCACTGCCAAGGTCAGCGACCTGGTGGCGGAAATCGCCGCGGCCAGCAAAGAGCAGGCCCAGGGGATCGAGCAGGTCAACGTGGCTGTCAACCAGATGGACCGCGTGACCCAGGGATCGGCCTCCAATGCCGAGGAAACTGCGTCCGCTTCCGAAGAGCTCAACGCCCAGGCCGAATCCATGAGCGAAGTGGTGGGCGATCTCATGGAACTCATGGGCGGGCGAACCGCGTCTGCTGCGAACAGCAATGGCGCAGGGGGCGGCTCCACCCACGTTTCCTTGAAAATGGATCACATTAAAGCCCTGGATAAAAAGCGTCAAAACGGGAAAGGCAATGCCGCAGGCCATTTCATGGCTGCGTTGCAACCCAAGCAACATGTCGAGCATATGGCGGCGCTTGTCGATGATTCCGGAAATTTTGAAGAATTCTGATTTTTTGTAAACGCAGCACATGCGTAAAACAAATTCACAAAAGCGGCCCGGGAGACCGGGCCGCTTTTCTATTAAAAACAGAATGTTGAATGACTCCAGAGCGGGAAGCCCGCCCATTCACGTTCTTCGCGGTTAAATTTATTCTTCCTTGTTCTCCCACACCGCGCCCAGGAACACGCTCACGCGGCAAAGGCTGCTGCCGGGCAGGACGGTGCTGAAAAGGGACTCGGATTCCGCGGTTGTGAGGTACACGTCCGCGGCCAGGTGGTCGAGCCAGGGTTTGGAAATGCGGAACTTGAAGATGCGCGCGGCCGCGCGCGGGCCCATGGTTGCCAGGTCCCCGGGCAGGCACAGGATGGGGGTAAGCGCGCTTTTCCAGCGCGGCACGGTGCGGGTTTCGCACACGCAGTCCAGGATGGCCACGCGCCCTCCCGGAGCGCACAATTGCGCCAGGGTGCGCAGGAGCGCGGGCTTGTCCGCGATATGGTGCAGGGTGGTGCGGCTCACGATGTAATCGTACGGCTCGCTGTTCGGGGCCAGGGCCGCGGCGTCCCTGTTCTCGTAAGAAATATTGGGTGCGCCGCGCCGCGTGCGGGCCAGGTGCAGCATGCCCTCGGAGATATCGATGCCGCGCACGTGCCCGAAGTGCGGGGCCAGGGCCTGCGCCACAATGCCCGTGCCGCACCCCACGTCCAGGGCGCGCCCCCTGCGCCGCGGCATATGCGACAAAAAGAAATCATTGTTGTTGAGCGTGGAGTCCAGAAAGTCGTAGCCCTGGGCCAGAGCGTCGAAAGATTCGGGATTATGTTGATCGTTTTTCAGCACGAAAGAATCTTAATCGTATTTGTCGCGCACTGCATCACAAATGCTTTTTGGCGAATTTGACGGCGTTTTTGAAGATGTGAATTCCGTCCGGGACTTTGGGGATGTTGCCGCTTGTCCACTGGGGGTGGTGGCGCAGGCGGATGTTGCGCTCGGGGTGGGGCATGAGACCGAACACGCGGCCCGTGGGGTCGCAGATGCCGGCGATGTGGTCGGTGCTGCCGTTGGGGTTCACGGGGTAGTCGCCGAATGCGCCGCTTTCATCCACATATTGATACACGACCTGGTTGTTGTCCCACAGGGACTGGCGGGTCTGGTCCGAGTCGAGCATGACTTTGCCTTCGCCGTGTGCGATGGGCAGGGCGATGATTTCGGGCATGCCTTTTGTGAAGATGCAGTTGCCGTTGTCCGCGGCTTTGAGGTGCACCCAGCGGCATTCAAACTTGCCGCAGTCGTTGTCGAACACCGTGGCTTTTTGCAGGGGCAGTCCGCGGCCTGTTTTGCCGGGCTTGTCCAGGCCTGCGATGAGCCCGGTTTTCATCAGGACCTGGAACCCGTTGCAGATGCCGATCACGAGCTTGCCGTCGGCCACGAACCGGCGCACCTGGTCTGCGACTTTGTAGGCCATTTCATTGGCCAGGATGCGGCCGGCCGCGATGTCGTCGCCATAGGAAAACCCGCCGGGCAGGGCCAGGATGTGGTATTTGCTCATGTTGTCTTCGCCGCGGATGAAGCGGTTGATGTGCACGGCGGACGCCTGCGCGCCGGCGGCTTCAAATGCATAGACGGTCTCGCGGTCGCAGTTGGTGCCCGCGGCGCGCAGAACGAGTGTTTTCACGGTGTTCAGCATGGTTGGAGGTCCTTTGGAATTTGTGCTTGGTGCATGGGTGCGAAAAGAAAGGATACCGCGGAGGCGCGGAGACGCGGAGTAAGGGCGGGCTGTTTGGCCTGCGGCTTAAAACAAGGGGTTATGTTCTTTTGGTGCACTTCGCGCTGCAAGTTCATTATGTTTCCTGTCTGCTGTCTATGTCCTGCTGTCTGATATCTGCTGCATCTCTCACCAAAGCAGGGGTTCGCGCCAGGCGGTGCGCAGTTTTTCCCAGGTGGCTTTGATGACCGGCTTTTTGCCTTTGCCCAGGAAGGCCACGGTGTCATCGGCTGTGACTTCGCCGATTTGCGCGCACGGGATTTTCTGCATGATTTGCTCAAAGAGTTTCTGCTTGTTTTTGTCCACTTCCACGATGAAGCGGGTGTTGGATTCGGAGAACAGAATGTTGTCCAGGCGCTTGATGCCGGGCGCCGTGGGGATTTTGGACACGGTCACGGACACGCCGGTTTCGCCGCCGAAAGCCATTTCAGCCACGGCCACGGCGATGCCGCCGTCTGAGCAGTCGTGGCACGCGCGCACCGCGCCGCGGCGGATGGCGGACGCCATTTTATTGAAAGTATCTTTGGCGAGGTCCGCGTCCACGCGGGGCACGTTGTTGCCCATGGCGCCGCGCACCTGGTAGTACTGGGAGCCGCCCAGTTCATCGTGCGTCATGCCCACGACATAGACCGGGTTGCCGGGTTCTTTGAAGTCGGTTGTCACGCATTTGGAGATATCGTTGACGCGGCCCACAGCCGAGATGAGCAGTGTGGGGGGCACGGCAATGGATTTGCCGTCGCCGGTGGAGAATTCGTTGTGGAAACTGTCTTTGCCTGAAATGAAGGGCGTGCCGAGCACCGCGGCCACATCGCAGCACGCGCGGGACGCGCGCACCAGGTCGCCCAGGCGGCGCGGGTTGGTGGGGTTGCCCCAGCAGAAGTTGTCGAGGATGGCTGTGTGGCCGGGATCGCCGCCCACGGCCACGATGCCGCGCAGGGCTTCGTCGATGGCGCTGGCCGCCATCCAGTAGGGGTCGATGTCGCCGTAGCGGATGGCCATGCCGTTGCTCACGGCCACGCCGTGGCGCTTGTTCATCTTGGGCGCAATCACGGCGGCGTCGCCCGGGCCCAGGGCGCTGCGGCCCTGGAGGGGCTTGATCACGGTGCCGGCCTGCACCTCGTGGTCGTACTGCCGGATCACCCATTCCTTGCTGGCCACGTTGTAGCTGCCGAGCACTTTCACAAGCCAGGCCGTGAGGTTGGCCGGCTCTTTGAATGTGGGCTCCTTGAACGTGGGGCGGGACCATTCCGCAACAAGATTGAGGCGGGGCAGGCCGTCGTGCAGGAATTTCATGGACAGGTCGCACACGGTCACGCCCTTGTAGCGCACGATGAATCTTCTATCGCCGGTGAAGCGGCCGATGACCACGGCCTCCACGTCTTCATCCGTGCAGAGTGTGAGGAACCGTTCGAGCTTGTGCGGGGGCACGGCCAGGACCATGCGCTCCTGGGCTTCGGAGAGCAGGATTTCCCACGGGGCCAGGCCGCCGTATTTGAGCGGGGCTTTTTCGAGTTCCAGTTCCGTGCCCACGGTTTCGCCCATTTCGCCAACCGCGGACGAGAACCCGCCCGCGCCGCAGTCGGTGATGCAGGTGTACAGTTTTTCGGCCTGGGCCTGCATGATTACATCGAGCATTTTCTTTTCCACGATGGCGTTGCCGATTTGCACGGCGCCGCTGGATGTGGTTTCGGATTCGGTCTCGAGTTCAATGGACGAGAAGGTAGCGCCGTGGATGCCGTCGCGTCCGGTGCGCCCGCCCACGGCCACGATGAGGTCGCCGGCGCGCGCGGCCTTGCGCATGCAGTTCACGGGGATAAGCCCGCCGGTGCCGCAGAACACGAGGGGGTTGCCCAGGTAGCGGTCATCGAAGTGCAGGGAGCCGTTGACCGTGGGGATGCCCATGCGGTTGCCGTAGTCGCGCACGCCCGCCACCACGCCTTTGTAAATGCGCTTGGGGTGCAGCATGCCTTTTGGCAGCTTGTCGTGGGGCGTGTCCGGGGACGCGAAGCAGAACACATCGGTGTTGAAGATGGGGCGCGCGCCCAGGCCCGTGCCCATGGGGTCGCGGATGACTCCGCCGATGCCTGTGTTGGCGCCGCCGTAGGGGTCCAGTGCGCTGGGGTGGTTGTGGGTCTCCACCTTGAACGCGAGGTGGTCCTGCTTGTCGAAGGCGATGACCCCGGCGTTGTCCTTGAACACGGAAATGCACCAGTCGTTTTTACCGCGTTTCTTGCGCACATCCTCGGTGGCCTTGACGATGGTTGTTTTAAAGAGGTTGTCGATGGTTTCTGCGGCGCCGTCTTCGGTGTACTGGATAAGGCCGTTGAACACCTTGTGCTTGCAGTGTTCGCTCCAGGTCTGGGCCAGGCATTCGAGTTCCACATCCGTGGGGTTGCGGTCCATGCGCGTATAGTGGCGCTGGATGGTTTTCATTTCATTGATGTTGAGTGCGAGCATGCGCTCGGAGCTTATTTTGAGCAGCTTGTCGTCGGACGCGCCGAGCACGTTCACGACTTCATAGAGCGGTTTCTGGGGTTTGCGGTTTGCGGTTTTCTTTGCCACGGTGAATCCTCCCGAGCGGGTCGGCGGCGCGCGCGCCGCGGTCATAGGGCATTGTATCAATCAGGGGGAGCGGATACAAGAGGGGCGCGCGCGTTGCGGACCGGCGCGGGTGCGTGCTTTTGCAAACCCGCCCCTTGCATCGCAGCGCGAAACCCGCTAAAAAGTAAGTGACGCCGGATTTGGTTCGGCCCGGCTCCGGCGCCTCATATGCGGCGGGGTCCGGAGAAAAAATTCTGACACATTCGAAAAATCGAAACCGACGAATCAGTATGAAACAGAGCACAGAACAGAGGCGGAAATCCATGACGCGGAAATTATTTATCTGGAGCCTGGTGTTTGTTGCGGCCCTTTGCCTGGGTTGCAAGAACAAGGCCAGCGGAAAAGTGGAGCAGGGCCAGACAGTGGACCGGCTCCAACTCATCACAGTAGATGGAAAAAAGATCAATATTGCAAAGCTTGGCGCGCCCGCGGTCATTATTTTTTACGGGCCCGACCACAAGGCCAGCAAAGAGGCATTGGACAAGCTGCGGATTATCACGTCCGGCAAGCAGTTCAAGAACCTCAAAGTCATCGCCGTAACGCGCGGCAAGGACAAGAGCGAGCAGCAGACAGCCAAAAAGGAATTCGGCAAGGAAAAGTGGCCGTTCACCCTGGCGTATGACCCGGATCTTAATGGCGCCAAAGCGTTCCAGGTGAGCAAGCCCCTGCCCGTGGCCTATCTGCTGGACAAGAACGGCAAGCTCGTGTCCCAGCCCATGCGCCAGTTCAGCGGCCGCATCCGCACCCTCACATTCGAGGAAATGCTGGCCCTGGCGGCCAGGGGCAAGACCGTGCCGCAGGTGGACTTCATTCCGTATACCACGCGCGACGACGAGAAGCTTAAGCTCGTTGGCAAGCGCGCCCCGGCGTTTGATGTCAAGGATCTCAAAGGCCGCCCGTGGAGCGAAGACAAGCTCAAGGGCAAGGGCAACCTGCTGCTGGTTTTCTGGAGCCCGACCTGCCCGCACTGCAAGGTCGAGTTGCCCCGCATCCGTAAATTTACGACCCAGTTCGCCGAGAAGTACAATGTGGAAGTTCTCACGGTCACGCACGGCGAGACCAAGGCGGACGAGGACACCGTTAAAAAAACTTTGAATGAGATTGTGGTGGATTTTCCCGCGGCGGTGATTAAAGAAACAAAAATGCACCAGGATTATAAAATCGACGCCGTGCCCACAATGTATGTGATCAATAAGAATGGTGTTATTTGCGAGTTCATGAGCGGCGAAACCGGAGACACAGTGGCCGTGCTCAAATCCATATTCGAGGATTCCGGCCGCATGAACATGAAGTAGGGTATCGCAAGGAGCGTGTCGTGAAGAAAACATTCAAAATTGTTTTCTACATTTCCGACAACGGCGAGCTGGCCCACATGAAGACCCTGTACCGTGAGGCCGAGCAGATCACTGAACTTGTGGAAGATCCGCCCGAGGAATTCTTCTCCATGCTCAGCGACAACCTCCCCATCCACGGCTGGGCGGAAATCGAGGATGAAAAAGCCGTGGTGTTTGTGATCTTCGCGCCCCGCAGTGAAGAGGACCAGACCCGGCGGGAACTTATCTCCCCCTCGGATACCATGGACGAGCGCCACCGCTTCCGCAAATGGTTGAGCCAGATCAAGCCTTCTGATTTTAAAGACGAATGAACTCTCCCCGGACTGAAGTCCGGGGTATCTCATTATTTGATAAAGCGTCAAACCTTCTCAAGCTGGACAGGTGCGTTTTATAAGCAAAAACCTTTTTATACATAGCGCATTAAGTAATTGCGCATAATTTGCGAACTGTTTCGCTTCCTTTCAACCAAGCTTGGAATTGATTTTCCACAACTGAGACCACATCATCCAACTGGGGAAAATATCGATTATGTAAACAGAGCCTCCGCGTGAGCTTCCACAATCTCTCGATCGGATTGAGCTCAGGGCTGTATGGAGGGAGAAAATCAAATATCATGCGTTCCGAACGAGCCCCTCTCCATTCTTTATGCATTTTGGCATGATGGTATCTGGCATTGTCAGTGATCACAACCGCCTGTTTGTCCGATCTCGATGTTGTTTTCCACAGATGTTTCATAAAGGCAAGAAAGGAGGCTCCGTCGAATTTCCCCGTCTCCCTCAGATAGACGCGCTTGCCATCACGAATACGCACAGCCCCGAAATACCCTACGCTCTGTCTGCCTGGATGATGCAGCACGACTGGGTCTTTTTCCTCTGGCGGAATCCACATGCGGCAACGCGAACCGTACTGTTGGAAATGCACTTCATCAAGTGACCAGATGTCTATTCCCGGATCATCCTTCCATTTTCTGAGTTTTTTTATATTGCTCCTGGGCAGCGGGGTCTGCATGAGCTATCCTTGGCCTTGGTTTTCTCAGCCGAAATCCCAATTGCCTGAATAGGTTTTGGCATTGCCTCGCTTTCAAGTCGACTCCAAAGCGCATTTTTATGAAGGCTGACAGCGTTTTCCCGTCCCATAGGGTTCCTATCATTCCAACATCTTCGGGACTCTGCCTCAAGGCAACCCCAATCTCGTCAAGTTGCTCATCGTTCAATCGCCTGGGTCGGCCCGTCCTTTCCCCTTCCACGAGCCCTGCCAATCCTTCTCGCTCAAACCGGTTAATCCAATACTGTATTGTTCGAGGTGAATCACCAAGCAAACCAGACACTTGCTGACATGATAGACCCTGTGCAACAAGGAGAACCCCATGAAGCCTGTGGTCGTATCGTGATTCCTCCGAGCGTCGTATTTCGTCTTGAAGCCCAAGCACAATGGTCGGCGCATCTGCTATTATCAGTTTTCTCATGCCGACATTCTATCACATTACCCATTTATGCGCAATTACTTATTGCGCTGTGAATAATTATGGAGCGGGGGTGGTGCCATGGGCGCAAGTCTGTTTTTTCAGGATGGGCAGGATAGAGGGCGCGGAATACGCCGCGCCCTGAAAAGACTGGTGCGGGACATATCGGTATTCTCGGCACTTATTCGTTACTCACATGCACGGGGCGCGTGGATTTTGCCCGCAGATTTGTGTCGCGGGGCATGGCGCTGTGCGATGCGGGCGGGACGCCCGCGCTCGTGCGCCCGGCAGCGCGCACAGCCAGTTGGTTGAAGTCCAGCCCCCGCCGATCGTCCTTGGGCGGGGAAGCCGAAGGCAGGGTATCCATATGCCATTGAAAGGACCATTCAAGGGAACATATAAACTCAGGTTCGGTGACTACCGCGCCATTTATTCGCTTGATCGAGAAGCTAAGCTGATTACTATCTTCATTATCAGACACCGTAGAGAAGTATACAAAATTGACTGATGACATCCATCATTGTGCATGATGGCGCCGGGTTTGGGTGCTTTGCGCCCGCGAAAACAGAGGACAGGCGCGCTGTGATGCGCGATGCCAGTGCCTGTGTTTCGCTGCATTGTGCGCTATGGCCTTTTAGTAGTAATCAATAAAAAGGCGGGGCTTTTGAGGGCCCCGCCTTTGGGGTTGCGGTGTGTGGGTCCGGGTGGCCGGGTTGCGGCGCGCCGGGGGGTTTAGAAATCCGGGCCGAGGAGGTCTTTGCAGATGACCTGGCGCATGATTTCTGTGGTGCCGTTGCCGATTTCAAAGAAGCGGGCGTCGCGGTAGAGCCGCTCGGCGGGCGCGTCCTGGGTGTAGCCGACGCCGCCGAAAATCTGGAGGCATTTATGCGCGGCTTCCACGGCTTTCTGGGAGGCGAGCAGCTTGGCGCTGGCGATGAGGTCGCTGCATTTTTCGCCGTTCTGTTTTCTCCAGCAGGCCTGGTTGGTGAGCAGGCGGGGCACGTCGGCGGCGATGTAGATGTCCGCGGCTTTGAACGCCACTTCCTGGAATACGCCGATGGGTTTGCCGAATGCGGAGCGGTCTTCGGCGTAGGCTTTGGCTGCCAGGAAACAGGCGGTGGAGATGCCGATGGCCATGGCGGCCATCTGGAGGCGGCCGTAGTCGAGCAGGTCCATGGCGATGTCCCAGCCTTTACCCTCTTCGCCGAGCAGGGCGTCGGCGGACACGCGGCAGCCGGCCAGGTCCACGGTGGCGGCGGGTGCGCCGCGCAGGCCCAGGGTTCTGGCCTGTGCGCCGACTTTGTAGCCGCAGCTTTTTTCCACGGCGAAGGCGGAGAGGGCGGGCTGGCCGCCGGGGCCGTCGCCGGTTCTGGCGAACACGATGAGGCCGTGGGCCGCGGCCGCGTTCCAGGTGAGGCCTTTGACGCCTTCAAGTTTGTAGCAGTCGCCGTCCTTTGTGGCGGTGGCGGCCATGGCGTTGATGTCCGAGCCTGCGCCGGGTTCGGACAGGGCGAAGCCGCCGATCTGTTCGCCTTTGGCGAGCGCGGGCATGAGGATTTTCTTCAAACCGGCGGAGCCGTACTTGAGGATGGCTGTGTTGCAGAGCCACGCGGATGTGGACGCGGCCATGGCCGTGCCCGGGCAGGCCGCGGCCAGGGTTTCGGTGAGGGCGAACAGGGCCACGAGGTCCTGGCCCCTGCCGCCGAATTCCTCTGGGATGGCGGTGGCGAAGTAGCCGACGTCCGCAATCTTTTTGATGTTGTCCGTGTTCAGGGCTGCGGCCTGGTCAGCCGCGGCCGCGCCGGGGGCGATGGCGTCGCAGCAGAGTTTGCCGAATTCTTTCTGGAGTTCCTGCTGTTCTTTGCTGAGTGCGAAATCCATGATTATTTGCCCCCTTTCTTTTTCTTGGTATTGAGGAGCATTTTGCTGATGATCATGCGCTGAACCTCGGAGGTGCCTGCGCCGATGGTGCCGAGTTTGGAGTCGCGGTACCCGCGTTCCACGTCGTATTCCTTCATGTATCCGTAGCCGCCGTGCACCTGAACCGCGAGGTCGGATGCGCGCAGGCCCACTTCGGAGATGAAGAGCTTTGCGATGGACGCTTCAAGCATGGCGGGCAGGTTCTGTTCCTTGAGCCAGCCCACGCGGTACAGGGCCATCTTGGCGGCGTCCACGCTGACTTTCATTTCGGAGAGCATGTTCTGCACGGCCTGGAACCTGGCGATGGGCTTGCCGAACTGTTTGCGTTCCTTGGCGTACTGCACGGTTTTGTCCAGGCCGAACTCGATGCCGCCAACGCCCGCGGCCAGCAGGCAGGAGCGTTCCCACTCGAGGGTGGTTTTGCCCACGGTGATGAAGCCGAAACCCTCCTGGCCGAGCAGGTTTTCGGCTGGCACTTCGCAGTCCTCGAAGATGAGTTCGCAGGTGGTGCTGGAGCGGTTGCCGAGCTTGTCCAGGTCCTCGCCCGTGGAGAAGCCGGGGAAGCCGCGCTCGATGATAAAGGCGGAGATGCCGAAGTGGCCGGCGTCCTTGTTGGTGATGGCCGTGACCACGAACACGCCGCCGATGGGCCCGTTGGTGATGAACATTTTGGAGCCGTTGACGATGTACTTGTCGCCTTTTTTCACGGCCGTGGTTTTGAGGCCCGCGGCGTCCGAGCCTGCCTCTGGTTCGGTGAGGCCGAAGCCGCCGATGAGTTCGCCGGACGCGATGCCGGGCAGGTATTTTTTCTTTTGTTCCTCGTTGCCCACCTGCCAGATGGGCACGCCGCACAGGATGGTGTGCGCGCCCCAGGCCAGGCATGTGCCCGCATCGCAGCCGCCGTGGGCCAGGGCTTCCATGGCCAGCAGGGTGGTCATCACGCCCGCGTCGTGGCCGCCGTACTGCTCGGGGAAGGGCAGGGCCATGATGCCGTAGTCGCCCATTTTCTTCCAGGCCTCGAAGCTGAATTCGCCTTTGCGCTCGGCTTGTTTGGTGAGTTCGTACAATTCGTTTTTGGCGAACTTGTACACGGCGTCGGTGAACGCCTTTTGTTCTTCGGTGATGTTGAAGTCCAAAGTTGTGGCCTCCTTTCGTATAAAGACGGTGCTTGGTGCTGAGTGCTTGGTGCAGTATATCGAAAAATCGGATTGCGTTTCGAGCTTATTCGCGCGCGGTGGCCGTTATTCGGCGGTCCAGCGCGGGTCTTCCACGAGTTTGCGTTTCTGGATTTTGCCGGTGGCGGTTTTGGGCATATCCGCAATGAAGGCCACGGACTTGGGGCATTTGTACTTGGCCAGGCGTTCGAGGCAGTAGTCCAGGATTTCCTGTTCGGTGGCGGACATGTCGGGCTTGCACACGATGACCGCCTTGACTTCCTCGCCGTAGAAATCGTGATGCACTCCGATGACGGCCGCCTCGGCCACGGCCGGGTGCGTGTAGATGACTTCTTCGATTTCTTTGGGATAAATGTTTTCGCCGCCGCGGATGATCATTTCCTTGATGCGGCCGGAGATGAAGAAGTAGCCTTCCTCGTCCACGTAGCCCATGTCGCCGGTGTGGAGCCAGCCGTCCTTGATGGCGTTTTCCGTGGCTTCGGGGTTGTTGTAATAGCCCTCCATGACATTGGGGCCTTTGACGCATATTTCGCCGTGCTGTCCCCGGGGCATCTCGTTGTTGTCGTGGTCCAGGATTTTCATATCCTGCTCGGGGTGGATGGGCACGCCGATGGAGCCGACCTTGCGCTTGCCGCCCAGTGGGTTGATGCTGGATGCACACGTGCCTTCGCTGAGGCCGTAGCCTTCGAGAATCTGGGCCGTGAATTTTTCCTCGAATTTTTTGAACACTTCCACGGGCATGGGGGCCGCGCCGCAGATGCAGAAGCGCAGGCTGGACAGCTCGTACTGCTCGGTGCCGGGCGTGTTGAGGAGCATGGCGTAGATGGTGGGCACGCCGCTGAAAGCGGTGGGCTTGAACTTGTCCACGGTTTCAAAGAATTTGGACGCGCTGAAAGCGCCGACCAGGACCATGCTTGCGCCCGCGCACAGGGGGGCGAGCACGGTGACCACCTGCCCGTTCACGTGGAACAGGGGCAGGATGCACATGAATCGGTCTTCAGCGGTCATTTCCGCGGAGCGCACCACGGCCTGCGCGTCCCAGATGTAATTGGCCTGTGTGAGCATGGCGCCCTTGGGCTTGCCGGTTGTGCCCGAGGTGTAGATGATGGCGGCGCGGTCGCTGGACGTTACGCCGGGCGGGGGCGGGGCCGCGGACGCGCTGTTCACCAGGTCCTCGAACACCATTTCCCCGCATTTTTTGCACCCGTCGGCCACGATCACGTCCATGACCTTGGGGATATTCTCGCGGATGCCGCGCACGAGCGGCATGAGGCGATCTTCGGTGATAAGGGCCACGGACTCGGAATTGTTCACGATGTACTGAACCTCGTCCGGGCGCAGGGCCGGGTTGATGGGGCAGCACACGGCGCCGATTTTGGCCAGCCCGAACATGAGGTAAATGAACTCGGGCCGGTTGGTGAGCAGCAGGTTCACATTGTCCCCGCGCTTCACGTTAAGGCTCAGAAGAGCGTTGGCCACGCGGTTGGCGAGTTCATCGATTTCCGCGTAAGTTTTGGTGATGTCATCAAAATACAGAAAGATTTTGTCGGGTGTTTTCTGGGCGTTTTGCTCAAGAATTTCCCTGATGGTCATGGCGGGCACCTCGCGAGAGAAGTCGGGTTGGAGCGGATGCGGAAAACGCGGTGGAAATGCCGGGGGAATGCAGCCCGGCACGATTGCGCAACAAGCGGAATGCCACACAGGCCCGGCAGAGGGGGCGCAGCTTTCCGCATCTACCCACGGAAAATTACATGTCGGGTATTATAGCACAAGGCGCGCGCGTGGGAATAAATTAAGTATTTCTATGAATGAGAGCGGGGGCGTGTGGTTCAGCGGAGCATGGCGCGGGAGCACAGGGCCAGGAGTTCGGCGGCGGCAAAAGGTTTCTGGAGATAGGCGATTGCGCCCTGGTCCAAAAGGGCCGAGGCGTCGCCTTCCACGCTGAAGCCCGAGCACAGGGCCACTGGCACATCGGGGTTCAGGGATTGGAGCGCGCGGAAGATCTCCGGCCCGTCCATGCCCGGCATGATCATATCGAGCAGCACGAGTTTGATGCGTTCGCGTTCGGCCTCGAATATTTGCAGGGCCTGCTCGCCGAAACAGGCGGATAAAACATCGAAACCCTCAAAAGTAAGAAGTTCCCCGACCGTGTCCAGAAACGCTTCATCATCGTCCACGAGCAGCAGGGTTCCCTGGGTCCGGGCCGTATGGCTGGTCTGCCCGGGGCCTGGCTGGACGTCGGGTTTTGGCACAGCGGGCAGCAGAATGCGGAATGAAGCGCCGTTGCCGGGTTCGCTGCGCACGGACAGGGTCCCATGGTGCGCGGTGATGATGCCGTGGCTCACGGACAGGCCCAGGCCCGAGCCCTTGCCGCGCTCTTTGGTTGTGAAGAACGGTTCAAAAATTTTGCCGGCGGTTGCCTGGTCCATGCCTTGGCCCGTGTCCGACACCGTGATTTCACAGAAAGCGCCGGGCTGTGTGCCGAGAACGCGCGCCTGGTCCGGGAACAGCTCCGTGTTGCGCGTGTGGACGGACAGTTCGCCGCCGCCGGGCATGGCGTCGCACGCATTGAGGCAGATATTGAGCAGGGCCTGGATGAGCTGGTTGGCGTCGGCCTCCACATACAGGAGGGCGGGGTCCAGGTGCGTGCTGAGCGTGATTTTTTTCGAGGCCGTGGACTGGAGCATGTCCATGACTTCCCGCACCGCAGTGTTGGGGCACAGGCGTACGGTGTTGAGCTTTTCCTTGCGCGCGAAGGTGAGCAGCTTCATGGTGAGGTCTTTGGCGCGCAGGCTGGAATTGAGGATGCGCTGGAGCTTGTGCGCCTGGGGCGCATCGTGCTGCGTGCTGCGGAGCAGGAGCTCGGCGGCGCCGCTGATGGTGGCGAGGATATTGTTGAAATCGTGCGCTATGCCGCCTGCGAGCGTGCCCACGGCCTCCATTTTCTGGGCGTGCAGGAGTTGCTCATGGGTTTCTTGCAGGGCGCGGGTTCTCTCGGCCACCAGGGCTTCAAGTTGCTCGCGGTAGCGGCGCAGCTCCTGGTCCGCCTGTTTCTTTTCGGTGATGTCCACGGCATAGAACCAGATGCGGGAATAATCATCCCGCCCGGCCTCAGCGCTCCAGGACAGGATAATATCCCGGCGCTCGCGGGCCAGGGTTTGGACGGCCACTTCCAGGCCTGCGGCGGACTGGGTTCTGCCCGCGGCTACATCCTTGATGAAATTAATAAAATCGGGCGTGGTGTCTTCATGGAAAAAACTCGGGTAATTATCGATGAATTCCTGGCGGGTTTTCGCTTTGAAAAGATTCATGCCCGCGGCATTGGCGTCCACAATGCGGATAACGGCTGCGATGCGCACGAGGTCTTCAGGGTGGGCCGCAAAGTGCGCATCCAGGTCGCTGACCCCGGATTCGAGAATACCGTCGATTATGGATTTGGATGCGGAAAAGTCTTCCTCCCACATGCACACGGGGGACTGCTGGAACAGGGTTTCATAGATGTTGGCATTAACTTCTCTGTTATGCATGGCCCGAACACCCCAAGATTGCCCGCGCTGCCTCAACCAGACGAATTGGATTATACGGGAGCCATTATAGATTAGTTGTTACGCGATTGCAAATGCTGCACAACAACGCGCGGCGCAGGCATGCGGGCGCTCAGCGCATCCACATAAATTCGGCCCTGGCGCCGGTTGGCTCGTCAGTGATCATGAGTTTGACGGGGCCGGTTTTGCCCAGGTGCGGGAAGATGACAAAGGATTTGCCTTCCTCGTCGTCGAGTTCCTCGAAAATATCGGCGAACGAGAGCATAGCGGACTGATTCTGCTCAACGCGTTTGCCGGCTGCGTTCATGGCGTAGGCGGTGCGCGCCACGGTGTCCGAACGCTCGGGATTTTCCTTGTTGTCCATGCCCACGAGGATGAAGAAATCATTGCCCTGCAGGATCTGGTCCAGGATCTGGAGCTTGGCCGGGTCGTCCATGCCGTCGTGCTGCACGAGTTCGCGAAACAGGGCTTCGGGCATGGGCGCGGCGATGATGGCCGTGGCGATGTCGAACTGCATCAAAGGCAGAAGGCGCGTGATAATGAACTCCTTTTCATTCATGAGAGCGGGATCGCGCAGCGCCTGCTTATCCAGCCAGGCATAGGCATCCTGTACAATGTCCGGATACTTCACAGGCAGGGGCCAGGAGTAGGACACGGGTTCGGGCTCGCCGGCCATGCCAATGGTGAGCGTGAGCGCGGTTGCGCCGGGCGCGTCCAGGATATTGCCCCTGGCGTCGGCTTTGGGGAAAGCCATCAAAGAGGGCAGCATGCCGTTGAGGCTCGGATGCACGGGCATGGCGGACACGCGCACGCCCAGGTCATTGGACAGCACCGCGGTTTTGGGGTCCACGGCCGGGGTGTTGTCGCTGATGGGCAGCGGGGAAATCAGGTGCTGGTCCCGGGTGATGAGTTTCAGGATGGAAAACGTAGTGAGGGACTCCTCGCCCTGATCCGCGTACGCCTGAGTGGCCCACACCTGCTCGGTCCACCAGGTGAACGCCGCGCCGCGCTCCAGGTCCAGGCGGGTCACAGTCATGAAAACCTTTTCCACTTCTTTGCCATCGGGCTTCGCGGACTGCTCCTGGGCCGGTGCAACCGTGGCGGCAGCGAGCAGAATCAAAAACAGCAGGCTCGTGAATTTACGAATCA
>Ga0351881_1025_pt1 | contig 48339 bp, 30 predicted proteins | sample BONcelFGM3001E15_FD_206769 | JGI IMG/M metagenome (GOLD analysis project Ga0351881, IMG submission 206769) | Enriched cells from coal bed in the Powder River Basin, Montana, United States - BONCAT cells FGM rep3 HSBNCT.FGM.300.1.E15 ...
CCATTGCCTGCACAGGCAACAATGATTTCAGACCGGATTTTTCCCAGACTTCTATGATGGTAGATGAAATCCCGTATCGAATGAGGTCGCTCGTATTCATGATCGTTTTCTCCTTCTCTGTCTGATTTTAGTCATGGCGTGTGACACTTCTGTCCCAGAGAAACCAGCCACGCGCGTTTACGAAAATGAAAATGATGTTGACGATTGTGATGCTGGGAATACCTGTCCTCAAGCCAAAGATTGCCCACAACACGCAGCCGACGATGCTAAGGAGAAATCCTATGCGTTTTTTGCTGCCGATGAGCCAGAGGCCCGTGAGGATAAAGGCTGTTCCGCACCAGTCCATGCTATCACCCCATTTCAACTTCTTTTTCGCCGAGGCGTTGTGTCTCCGGAGGCGGGGATGCCTTCTTGGATTCACAATCGTCCGGCGGGGCTTGGGGTGGTGCATGGGCCGTGGGAACCGGCCCTACAGGGGAACCCGCGAGGTACTTTTGCTTCAATCTTATTGTACCTAACGTATGTACAGTAGTCAATCCCCCCAAACACCCGAAAGATGTCGATTATCGAAAAACAGGCCGTTTCATACCGCTTTTTCCGACAAAAAATATTTTTTTGATTTTTCCCGACCAAAATCGGCTTTTCCCGGTAGGTAACGCTTTGAACAGGAGAAATAACGAGCCTGAGGGAGGAATGGCATGAACACATTAAATGAAGGAATAAACCCAATTGATGAAGTCGCTTACTTCTTCGCGGTCGGCTACCTGCGCCTGCGCGGCATAAGTAAACGCTGCGGAGAGCCGATGCTGGTGGAGAAGCAAATCTCTGCGCCCCAAGAAACCTCTCTGAATAGCCTTGATATTCCTGAGATGTCGAGCAACCTGTGACTCAGCCGGTTAACAGCGGCAAGAAAAAACAACGAAAAGGAGGTCACGGGAATGACAGACTCAATGGTCGCGCAGATTGAATCTCTGCGCAACATGACGGTCACCCAACTACGTGAGAAATATCGTCAGGTTTATGGCGAGGACTCACGGTCGGGGAACAAGGACTGGCTCTGGAAGCGCATCGCATGGCGCATCCAGGAACTAAAGCATGGCGGGCTGTCGGAACGGGCAAAGCGGCGGGCCGCGGAACTCGCGAACGAGGCGGACTTACGATTGAGAGTTCCGCAGAATGCTTTCACCGGGCTGGTAAATGGAAATCCAGAGAAGACAAAGCGGGTTGTTAGAAGGATTACGACATCCGACAATCGACTGCCCATGCCGGGAACCGTCCTGAGAAGGAAGTACAAGGGAAAAATGTACTCGGTCACGGTGCTCGAAGACGGCTTCTCTTATGATGGCCGCCTGTACCGCTCGCTTTCCGCGCTCGCTGGAGAAATCACGGGCTCACACTGGAACGGATTCACGTTCTTCAACATCTAATCGGAGGATACCTAAATGGCAAGAAGAAACAATTTGCAGTTGGCACAGCAGCCCGCGCCATCAGTAAGGTGCGCGGTATACACCCGAAAGTCGACGACCGAGGGACTCGACATGGACTTCAACACGCTGGATGCGCAGCGCGAAGCATGTGAGGCATACATAAAAAGCCAGATGCACGAGGGCTGGGTCGCGCTCCCGGAGATGTACGATGACGGCGGTTTTACCGGCGGGAACATGGATCGACCGGCGTTCAAGCGGCTCATGGCCGAAGTGGAGGCGGGGCGCGTCGACTGCGTGGTGGTTTATAAAGTCGACCGGCTCAGCCGCTCGTTGATGGACTTCACAAAAATAATGGGAAAATTCGAGGCGAACAACGTCAGCTTCGTTTCGATCACTCAGCAGTTCAACACGGCCACATCGATGGGACGGCTCATGATGAACGTCCTTCTATCGTTCGCCCAGTTCGAGCGGGAGCTTGTTTCCGAAAGAACGCGGGACAAAATCGCCGCTTCAAGAAAGAAAGGGAAATGGGCGGGCGGCTCTCCGGTTCTGGGGTATGACATCGATCACCTGACGCACCGCCTTGGAGTGAACGCGGAGGAATCGGTTCAAGTCCATGAGATATTTGAATTGTATCTGCGGAAGCAGACGCTGCGGGAAACCGCCGAGGAGCTGAACCAACGTGGATGGAAAACGAAGACGTGGACCACGAAGGGCGGGAAGCTGAATCCCGGACAGCCGTTCGACAAGAATAAACTGCACCGGCTTCTGACTAACGTCGCTTACATCGGAAAGGTGCCGCACAAGGAAGAAGTTTACGAAGGAGAGCATGATGCAATCGTCGATGATGGACTTTGGGGAAAGGTTCAGCATCTGTTGGAATTCAACGGGAGGACAAAGGGGAGCAGACAGAAAAACAAACACGGGGCCCTGCTGATGGGGTTGGTCCGATGCGCTTCCTGCGATTGCCCGATGACGCATACGTTCACGAACAAGAAGAATAAGCAGTACCGTTATTACACCTGCACGAACGCTCATAATAAAGGATGGAAAGCCTGCGCGACAAAATGCATATCCGCGCCGCAGATCGAGAACGCGGTTGTTGAACAGATCAAAGAATTCAGCAAAGCCCCGGAGATGATTGAGAAAACCATCCGGGCGGTCAATGAGCAATATAAGAGCAAACTCCCGCTGCTTCTTTCAGAAAAGAAACGCCTTCAGAATGACACAATCCATTTACAGGCTGAAGCAAAACGGCTTGTTGCGGCCATTTCGAGCGGAAGTGGTGAGTCGGGCCGCATTGTTTCTGAACGGCTGGCAGAAATTGAGAAAGAAATTGAATCGATGAATCAGCGTCTGGCCGCCGTAAAAGATGAGATGATAAAAATCGACTTGCAGACTGTTGACCAGGCGGATGTGAAAAAAGCGCTCGCCATGTTCGATCCGATCTGGGATGTCCTTTATCCCAAGGAGCAGGCACGGATAATGCATCTTCTGGTGGAAAAGGTCATCTATGATGGCGCGCAGGGAACCATCGCTATTACATTCCGACCAATGGGAATGAAATCACTTGCTTCGGAATTTGAGCAGACGAAAAATGAATCTGGAGGCAAACATGGAATTGAACAATCCGCAGTCAACGAGTGAGACGACCGGTCCATCCATCGTCATTACATCGAGAATCACGCCGAGGACGCCTCGGGCACGGAAAGAAGAAAATCAATCAGAGGATACGACAGAGGTTGATAAGGGCCGTACACCAAGAATCACGAAGCTCATGGCGCTCGCCATCCACTTGCAGCGGCTTATAAACGATGGAGTCGTCCACGACTGCGCTGATATCGCCCGTCTTGCCGGTCTGACCCGTGCGCGGATTTCACAGATAATGAATCTGACGCTCCTCGCCCCAAGTATTCAGGAAGACATCCTCTTAATGCCCAGAATCCACAAAGGCCATGATCCGATCACGGAACGCCATCTCAGAATAATCGCTCTGATTCCGGATTGGGATAAGCAAGCATACGGTTGGAAATCTCTAACAGAGAAAAACAACCTTGTTTAAGGCTGATAATTTCACTTTCTCGCTTGCATCAATTTTACTTTTCCTTCTCGCGAGAAAAAATTATTGACATTGCTTCCCACCATCATTTGATATATCATTTGCCAAGTTGTTTTATATGAGTTACGGTTCGATCAGATTCCCTTTCGGATCTGAAAAAGGAGAGCATCTTTGAATACTGGAGCAGTCGGCACGACTCCTCTTCAAAGTGTGGTTTGTCCGCCTTCACTTTTTAACCACGAGCACGTCATGATCAACAAAGGCATATCGATGTTTGTTGGCTTTTTTCAGCCCCTGAGAAGACAAATCAATGCGCTAATGGATCATTTCGCTGGACTGAGGAAGGCCCGCGACCTTCTCCTATCTCGCTTGATGAACTGGGAGGTCGCATTATAGTGGAGCCGGAGCTGACGACCATCAGATATGAGGAGCAAGACCGTCAGGTTTCTTGGCACGGCGTAAGCATGGCTGATGGGGACGTTTTTGGTGCTTTCATGACGAATAACGTTGCATCCCGTCTTCATGATGAGGAAGGCACGAAGGAGTTCGAATCTCATTTGCGTGGACTCGCGACCACCGGCTTTGCTCGTGATAGCCTAAACGAAATCCTTGCGGCAGAAGTTTTAGAGGAACGAGACTGGGCCGTCGGCGAAGCTGTAGCGGAGGCATATCTCTCCCAAGAACACAAGATTACTTGGCCGTGGAATATGGCGCGTGACAAGCGGACTCCCAAGGCAAGTCTGCCTGGTGCGGACTTGGTCGGATTCAAAGTCAGCGGAGTGGATGTGCACCTTGCGATAGGGGAAGTAAAAACATCGAGCGATAGTGACACTCCCCCTAACGTCATGTATGGCCGAAGTGGCATGACACACCAAATCGACAATCTGGCGAATAACCTTGCGCTTATAAACCAGTTGCTCAGGTGGCTTCAGCCCCGCTGTAAAGGCACAGTTCACGAGGCCTTATTCAACGCGGCGATTGTGCTTTTTCTGGATTCCGGCAACAAGGCTATTGCATTATTTGGCGTACTTGTTCGTGATACCCAACCTGATGTGCTTGATCTGCAAGGTAGGGGGCAGTTTTTGGCAGGCTCCTTGCAAGACCCAACGACATGTAAGTTGATAGCGATCTATCTGCCTTGCGCCATCACCGACCTTCCGGCGCGTGTTTCGGGAGGTGGGTCATGAGTCATTGGCTGTTGGACAAATTGAATGACACAAGGAAAGAGGCTCTGAAGCAGGTAAGCCACGCGCAAATCCATCATGAACTTCTGAACGAGCCTTTCAGCGAAGACACAGAACTAATCCGCCGAACCGCTGAAGCGCTGGAATTGGTTGTCCTCGACCTGATTCTTGAAGGAAATGTGGATGACAGAAGTAAGCAGAAAGATCTTAGGTCCAGCGCGGCCGATGCTTTCCGGCTTTTGCGTGTAATTCCGAGGCCCGACGATTCTATAGAAGCGGCGATGTTTATGTTGCGAGCCGGCACGCTGGCTGTGCTGGGTGATATGGGATCGGATGCAGCTCGATGGTTCCGTGAAGATGGTTGGCCCGAGTTGCCCTTGGAATCGGAGGACTGGAGCAAGCGCACTTGGTCAACCATTCTCGACATCTGGTTGCGCCTCATTCGGAAAAACGGCTGGGCGGATCGAGACGCGGTTCTGGAACGTATATCCAGCCTGCGCGATTCCCAAGCTTTATTTGAAAAGAATTATTTGGAGGGTCAAGACCCTGTAAATGCCAAGGCATCTGCATTGGAACTGATCGGACTCTATCATCTTGCCAAAGCTGCCGAGGTATTTGCTCATTACATGACCGATGGTGTCGTGGATGGGAAATTCCAGATTCACCAATTGCTCGAAATGCACTTCGACCGAACGATTGCTGTTTGCGAGCACGCCCAGATGCTGGAACTTGAGCCACTTAGTCGATTGCTATCAGCAAGTGCTTCTCAGATGGCGGAAAACTCCATCTGGACTGTAACAAGAGCCGTTAATACGCGAGTAACACAGTTTGTAAAAACCCTTGTTGATCGAGGCCGAGGCGACCGTGCAATCTTCGATGTATTGCCACCGCAACGTCGAACATTAGCAGAGAAAGGTTTGCTCGGTTCCAGTCGCCGAGCGGTTGTCGTCAGTCTGCCTACATCCAGCGGCAAGACGCTTATTGCGCAATTTCGCATTCTACAGGCGTTAAATCAGTTTGAGCATGAGCGAGGCTGGGTGGCCTATCTTGCGCCGACTCGAACACTTGTGAATCAAATCGCACGACAATTGCGTCGGGATTTCGAGCCACTAAATATAACAGTTGAACAGGTGAGCCCTGCATTGGAAGTAGACAGCATTGAGGCTGATTTGCTTCATGTGCAAGACCATGAGAATGAATTTCGCGTGCTCGTTACCACTCCGGAAAAGCTTGATTTGATGTTGCGTCAAGGCTTGGAGGAGGAAATTCGTCGTCCATTGACGCTCGTCGTTGTAGACGAAGCCCACAACATACAGAGCACTCGCCGTGGTTTAAAGCTGGAACTGCTGCTCTCAACAATCAATAACGAATGCCAAAGAGCGCAGTTTCTTCTCCTTACGCCCTTCATAAACAACGCACGCGAGGTCGCACGCTGGTTGGGTGGACAAAACTCAGATGATGTCAGTCTGGAACTGGACTGGCAGCCTAACGACCGAGTCATAGGAATCGTTCATGCTGAAAAGGGAGCACATCTGACCAAGAAGAGCTTCGACTATCATCTGAACTTGGAAACAATACATACAACAAGGAACACTCTCGCCGTCGATGATTTCCTCTCTCTTCCTAAAAACCAAGATATTGCGTCAACTTATAGCAAGGTCTCTGACCCAACCACCTTGGCTGCTGTTGCTGCCCAGAACCTGCAGAAGCGTGGACCAGTTATCGTAATGCATGCACGACCAGACTGGGTGTGGACGTTGGCAGATAGATTTAAAATCACGGCGAATAAGACGCAGTTAACGGACAAAATAAAACTTGTTCAACAGTTCCTGAATATGGAGTTCGGCCAAGATTTCCCCTTAGTAGACCTCTTGTCGTATGGGACTGGGGTTCACCATGCAGGACTTTCAGATGATGTCCGCACGCTTATGGAGTGGCTGTTTGAGGAAAACGAATTGAAGTTTCTCGTTGCAACCACCACCATTGCCCAAGGGGTGAACTTCCCGGTTACCGGTGTGATCATGGCTTCTCACCAATACCCAACGAGCCAATCGCCTTTTTGGATTGACATGCCCCCTGAGGATTTTTGGAACATCGCGGGTCGGGCCGGACGAATCGGTCAAGGCAGTCTTGGTGTTGTGACATTGGTCGCGGAGGACGAATCCAAGGCGGCAACTCTTAGAAAGTTTATCAATAATCAGACGAATGAACTGAATTCAGCACTCATTGCCTTAGCGAAAGAGGCTGGAGATATGCTGAGCGATCTTGGGCGTATAGTTTACAAGTATCCCGAATGGTCTTCCTTTGTTCAGTACCTTGCGCACACCTATCGACAAATGGGCCAACCTGAAGGGTTTGCTGATGAAATCGAACAAGTCTTGCGGGGAACATTTGGATTCGATAAGCTTCGAAGTCAGGATTCCGTTCTGGCGAATCGGCTTCTTGATGGCATCCACACTTATACACAATATCTTAAAGAGCCTGGTCAACCATTAAAATTGGTTGATAGCACAGGTTTTTCCCTGCAAAGTATCCGCTCCGTTTTTAGCGCTGCACATAATGAAGGCATTAGTGGCTCGACGTGGAATTCGGAATCGTTATTTAGTAGCAATAACGAGGATCTTCAGGGAATGATGGGTATCTTGCTCAAGGTTCCAGAACTCCGTGAAAATCTGGAAGCGGTTACCGGTGGCGGAATGCCTGATGGAAACAAATTGGCATTGATTGTTAAGGATTGGGTAAACGGAGTTTCTGTCCATGAAATCTCTAACCGTCACTTCAAAAATGAAAAAGACGACGATATAAAGGCGATGACGAAATGTGGTAAAAACCTGTTCGGCAAGTTGACTCAGACTGCCGCATGGGGTTTAGGTGCGCTGCTCTCTATTACAGGAAGTGAATTATCCGAAGATCAACTCCGGTCTTTGAGAAACCTTCCTTCACGCGTTTACTATGGCGTGAATGACGACGAGGCAATAGCCCTCCGGTTGCTTGGCGTACCGCGAACCGCAGCACCGAGGCTTGCAACATCCATGGGGAATATCACTGAGCAACCACTAACAAGTGTAAGGTCACGTTTAAGAAGTATGGATGAGGCAGGCTGGCAGCAAGCCCTTGGGCAACGCGAAGGCGTCGTGTATCGGGAAATATGGCGTGTATTGGAAGGTATAAAGTAGAACGATAAAAACAAATGTCATTACATTATCCGCTTATGAATGATGCATTGAAATGATCAATAAATATGAGGTTTTTGATTATTGTAATCTATCCGTTTTTCTTAGAGCCCAAGATAGAAATGTCCAAGACCTGCTCTATAAACTTAACAGGTGTCAGTTTAATTGCCTCCAAAATGTAAGCAGGCAACCCTTGCGCTTCCTGAAGATTGTCTTCCGGCAGCAGAACCTCTTTTATCCCGGCATCGTAGGCAGCTCGCACTTTTTGCTGAATGCCACCTACAGCTAATATTTTTCCCATAATTGTTATTTCCCCTGTCATCGCCAAATCATTCCTTATAGGCAATCCTTTTAGTGCGGAAACAATTCCGGTTACAATTGTTATTCCTGCTGAAGGGCCTTCTTTCGGCACTCCCATGAATGTGGCCAGAACAGCGATATCGTAATTTTTCCGCCATTCAGCACCGATGCCAATGTCTTCGTGTTTCGCTTTTATATATTGCGCTGCGGCTTCGATACTTTCTCTCATTACACGGTGTATGGAACCAAGTGGCACTATCCTCCCACTGCCCTTGGTCGCCTGCATCTCAAACCGGAGTATGCATCCATGATCCGCTTCCACAGCAAGTCCTATAACTTCTCCTATCGCTGGGTTTTCCGGTAGTGTTATTTTCTGCACCCTGTTTGCATCCGGAAGCGACGGGACCGCTATTTTACCGGTTGAGGTGAGTTTTATTCCCAATTTAACCCGGTCGTATTCACCGGGAGCTATGAAATGAAGTTGCTCACGCACCCTCTGCCGCAACTCGCATGAAATCAGTAATATTTCTTCAAGTTCTTCATCGGAGATTGCACCATTGGGATACAACAGCTTTAGCAGAGCAGACGATGTTTTAATCACAGCCCTTTGATCTCTTCCGGACAGCCCCTGCGCTGTTCTCGCATTATCGATCAACTCGAACCTTGACCGCACTGCTCCCAGAAGGTCAATCTTCCTCAATTCATGCATTATCTCGCAGAAATAGTCAGTTATAAAACCGTAATCTTTGGAGTAACTGTCCGGTCTCAGTTTCGGTATCTCCCAACCGGGCAGATATGCATGAATTCTGTCCAGGAAAGCGATTACCTGCAAAAAGTCGGGTAGGGGTTCAAAAAGATGATAGTATTTCTCGTGTGGCAGAGTTCCCTGCACATCTATATTGCCCACAAAAACAAGGCTGGCGAAAGCCAATATCTCTTTTTTTCCTCGGCTGAACTTAGCATCCTGCATGTATCCCTGCATTATGCTCACAAATGCTTTGGGATCTGTAAAGTCCGTGTTCGCAATTTCATCGAATACAACAGCGTCACGGACACCCACCTCGCCGATCTTACCGGAGTTCAGGTTTATAAACAGTTGCGCTGGGGTTGCTTTTCCTCCGGACAATACATGGGCGTAATATGAAACATTTCGGTACAGATATGTTTTTCCCGTTTCCCTTGGCGCAAGTTCTATCATGTTCACATTTGTTTCTACAAGGGGAATACAACGGCATAGATACAAAAGTTTCTGCCGGCGATTCATTTTTTCCGGGTCCAGCCCACAGGAGTTCACAAGAATATCTATCCACTCGTCTGTTTTTAATTCAGCACGTTTCTGAATGTACTCATCTAAATTAATGATGCTGACCTGAAATGGTGTAAATGCTGTAATTTTGAAAGGACGTATTTTCTTGTTGAATATCTCAGTCTCGTCATAAGTAAGATCAATGGTGCCCCACATACCGCCGGACAGCAGCATGGGATATTGCCTCACTATGGTTTCTGGAATGTTCACAAATATCTCATTTAGAGCGGAGATTGTAGCCCAGTATTTATCTTCTGTTTCCACAAGCCGTACATCCAAGCTGGCTATCACGGAATGTTTTCTGTTTTCCCTGATGTAATGCCGTATCTTCTCTGCTTCCGCACCATACACAAATGTTTCCTTTAGCCGTCGTACAACCTTCTCCATATCTTCATGAAAGGTGTCTTCGTCGCAGTAATTATCTATCAGATATTCCAACACATAGCGCGGAAACTCGTCCACGCCTGTATTGATAGTGTGTGCCTTGTTAACGACTTTTCCTTTAAATATTTCTTTCAGCTTCTCGTTCATGATTGAAACTCCGGTTCCTGATGCCCAAAAACTCATTATTTATTTTCTTATTTAACGAACAAAATCATCTGTGCAATCACCTCATGCTTTTTGGTGTCAGGCCAAGGATGTTGCCAAGGTGCGTAGGAACACGCCGGACGACCTGCTCTGAATTAAGCTGTATGGCAAAATCCTTCCTAACCGTTTTTCTTCGTGTCCTATGCCCCTCGCGATACGTAGCGGTTACTGTTAGAGTACGCTTCATTATCCCTTCACGCCTCTCGTCGGGCGTTGCGCCTGAAGTATCGGGATTGAAGTTTATAATACAATCTGTACCTTTTGAAGCCACAAATAAAACTTGAGTCGGTTGCTGTACCGGCTCAGGCTCGCTGTTATAGCTTGCATCAACATCAACCCTAATATCCTCGGCTTGTCCATCTCCCTTTTTCATACGATACATCTTTACAATAAAAGATATTTCTTCGCCCTCTACGGCTTCATTTGGACCAATGATTTCCTCGATATTCAAAAGGCCCTCTTCTTGCGGTTTAACTTTCATAACCGCCATAGGAATAAGTAGCTCCTGAATGGAAATACCCCCATGTGAAAACGCATCAGGATTGAAAGGTGAATTGGGACGACTAAATGCATATCCTGTTTTTGGAAAAATGACAGAGACAAACTTTTTGATGGGTTTGTTTGCAGCCTGATACTTGTTTTCAGTATTGGGAAGCCGCAAATCAGACACTGAATACTCCCAAACATTATCGCGCACTCTCGTGGGAGCTCCTAAATTCGTCAAAGTGTCTTTCAAATAGGTGTACTGATAGAAACAATCAAATTTATCGTTTACCCACGTCTCGTCTATCCATAGACTCTGTCTCCCGACGATTGTGAATCCATGATCGGCGGTGACAAAGACTTTCGTACCGGGTGTCAGGCTGCGGACAATAGACATAACTTCGTTGTCTATAACGTTTTTCAGCAGTTGTTGATATATAAAAGAAAGAGGTCTTGACGGCAATTCACGCCCGTCAGGATACTTTTTCATTCTTATATCATGCAATTCGCTGTCACACAGCTCGAATATGTAAACATCGAGGTTCCCCGCTCTGTACCGCACGGTTTCGCCTGTTCCATGCCCTTCAGGAGATAAAACATCAACGTCACCGGACAATCCCATTTCCTTAGATAAAGCTTCTTTAAGCAACGCATTCTCAGCATTACCTGAATTGAAAGAATCCGCATAGGTTCCCGCGCATATTGCTTTTCTTGTAATATGTGTCTCTGAAGGTAAAAGGGAAAGACCGTCGTATTCATTTAACAATACAAGTCGTTCCTCGAATGCAGGTCGAACCATCTCATCCCAGATGTCATATCGCATCCCATCGAAAACAAAAACAACGGCCTTTTCGTTCTTGGCATCCCAATTCGGTTTCAGGCATCGCCTTATGAATTGGCTTGTGAGTATCGGCCCATCTTCCTTAGCGACCCATCCTGGATACTGCTTTGCGATCATTCCCTGGAACTGGAGGTTCAATTCATCAAGCGATTTTCTGGTGTCAATTCCAATCTTACTCGTTTTTTCTTTGATGCGTTGTAAAGCATTGCTGAATATAGAGGGCAATTCATCTTCTGCCCTGGGTAAAAGATCACTGCTTTGAACTAATCTTTCGAGTGAAGAAACATAATACTCAAGTCGGTTAATTTTCTTTGAATTCCATAATTCCCTGAAAGGTGCCAGTGACAATTGATCCGGTTTCAGCACTTTGAGATTTTTTACTGCTTTGGACAGCTCATTTTGAAGGGGCGTGATATTTAAGGCAAGATCAAACGCTTCCTTTAAATTCACCCAGCTTGATGATGGCCTTTTTTCGACAAAGATCAGTTGATCGGAATATTCTGCGGAAATCTTCTGTTTAACAACTTCGAGCCCTTTGGCATCGATCCTTCCGGATAAAAAACCATCCAAAGCCATAAGAAGTGCCAGAGAACGTATCAACGTCGAATATTTCTCATTTTCAAGAGCTTTCGTAAAACCCTCTTCGGTGCCCAGCTTTATTTGGTCTATAAGGATTAGCTTAAGGGCGTCTTTCCCCAAAGATTGTTCAACACTATCAAGATCACGGCCCGCTTGATCAGGATCGAGAAGAACCAGTTTGGGCGCGGATTCGTTCAGAACATCTTCTTTTATATCTGAAAATGGCTTGAGTGCCGGATCGATATTTGCCAATAAAAGATTCCAGTTATCAATGTGTTGAGACAATATTACGGAAAGGTAAAACGCCCTTATCACAGTTTCGGGATCATTTTCCGCAAGCCAGCGGAACGGAGGCTTTGCTTTCTTTAGCTTTTCTTTTATCTGGTTGGTTATTTCCGGGGCGAGTGACTTCAGTCTTTCAAGGGAATCATATCCAAAAAGACCAATCTTCCAATATTCTTCATCGTTGAGTTTTTTGAAAGCTGCATCGGCAACACCAAGCGCAGCATACGATACTATTTCCTTAAAGTCAGGGTCGGTAAATCGTGATGAATTAGCATTACGAAGATTCTTATGCGCCTTCAACACACCACCTAAATATCGAACTATTAGTCGCGAATACTGCGGATCGTTTGCCTGATATGGCCAATTCGGGTCTCCTGTTTCCTCACGTAAGAAAGAGCACAGGTCAAGGTCAATTATCGCTTCCCCCGGCAACCCCTGTATAAAATCCGGATAGAAAGGCGGCGGCGCCTTGGCGTCAGCGGGTCCATCATTTCTTTTTGCCGTGGCCCTATCAATTACAAGTATTTTTTTGGCATCCGGGGATTCTTGTATTTTTTCATATAGTTCACGAAAAACAAGATTGGTCGAAGCAACGATGACGGTATAATTATTCTCACGTGCGAACCTGTGAATAACGCTGTCCGCATCCTGAAGCAATCGAATGGGATCGCGCAGAAGGACGCGTGTCCTGTCTTTGACAGCCTCCAGTTTCGCAAGTGTCCATTCACGTATCATTAAGGCACCTCATTCAAGCTGGAGCATGGGAAGCGTATCATCATCACCGCCCATACTTTCAAACTGCTCCTCGACGTATTTCTGGAACTCCTGCACAAGAGCCGGAATCTTTTCCTTTTCAATTGTAGAGGCGCTGGGTTTGAAATCCGAAATTCTGATCTTCTTTACTTCGATCTTTTTTAAATATTTGTTTATTACATCAACAAGAGACTCATCTGCAAGGCACTCTTTTACAAGAAGCGCTCTCGCATCCTGAACATTCTTACAATTGAGAAGTTCCTTTATGCGTTTGTCTGCTGCTCCCTGTTCCAGCCGTTTTCTGATTTGTTCATTAAGAAGTATTTCGATCTTACCATTAATTGCAGAGTCGAAGTAATCCGTCGAAAACGATCCTGCATCTCTTGTTTTTTTGATATTTGAAGCAGCGTTTATAAACGTCAGCTTACACTCTTCGTGATAAGGTCGTAGTTTTAAGCTCTTTTCAATAGATTCCCTTGATGGCGTGGAACACTGTGGTATCTCATCCTTTAAATCTTCAAGCTTCTTTTTAACATCATCTGAAACAGCCGGTTTAAGTGCATTTATTCCCTCGATAATTCTCAGCGCTTTAAGTTCATCGCCTCCAATTATGTCATCTATTACAATTACCGCTTTCCCTTCTTCGCCATGCACATTGTCATGCATATTGATATAGACACTCGTGTACTCTTCAATCAGGGCGGCCAGTGTTCCTTTGTCACCGGCCCCTATGCCGACGTTTCCGATAAATTCCGTTTTCAATTTGACCTCGGAATCTATAAAGGGCTGAATATTTGCCAGCTTGCTTTTCAGTTTTCCTTGTATCTTCTTTGTATCTTTAAGTTCCGCCACGTTATCGGGCAATTCAAGTCGGCAATAACTGTGAGCGGTTCTCACATCACTTTCATAATTCATAAAGACTTTTAAATCACCGTAGCTCTTCAGGCGATTCGCAAGATCGTCCACTTCGTTCTGTGCCGGTACGTTTTTGTCGAAAGCCTCGTACCCCATGGCCTTTTTCAGCGCGAAAAGAATCATGTTGATATCATCCGCGCCCTCTATGCTCTCCGAGAACAACCCGGCTACTTTATCAAGGTCGGCAGAATATGGATTTGCTACTTCAAGCACATCGAAAAGGACTTTCGTTTTATCAAGCAGCCTTTTGGAATTATCCTTTTCCCCTTTGAACAACTCATTCAATCTGGATCGGCATTCATTGATTTTTGCGTCATCTGCTGTTGGCGGTATTAATTGCCCCAGCAGCTTCTCGGCATAAGGCCGCAGTATCTCCCAGTTTTCTGGCTTAGCCATCTTCTGGAGTTCGGTGAATGAGTCCAGAATTTTTACGGAGAAATCAATTTCTTCAATATTTGAATAATCAATTGCCGATGATTGCAGCCCGGATTTTGCATTGATTCCGATTTTGATTTTTCCTTCTCTGACAAGGCAAAGCATGAATATTTGGATCATTCTGCGCATCAGTCCGTAATCTTTAGGGCCGCCGATACCCATGAAATTCTTGTAAATGGCGTCTATCTTCATGGTCTGGCCGGCATCGGTCAGCTTTTCATCGATGAAATTCTCAATATCCTTCACAAACTGATTGTCGGATGTATCAAGCTGCTTCTCAGCTTTCTTTTTCATGATTTGCATGCCAAAGCCGAAATTCTGAGCGGCGCTGATATTCTGATTCGGCTTAGCGCCTTTGGGGATGTTCCCGCTACGCACGATTCCGTTAATTAGTTTTACTCCTTCCTCTCTACGGAAATAAAATTGATCGAATTTGATTTCCCGCGATTCATAAACCGAGTTCAAAACTCTGTCCACGATAGGTGTTAGAATATTTGCCAGTTCTCCGGCAATGCTGAACGACATTTCCGAATTGTCTATGGCGTCCATTCTGCCGCGCGCATAGCTGTTGTCGATAATCTTTGCAATTTTACCCAGATCGGTTTTCAGAGTATCCGCCACCCAACTGATTACTGCCATCGCGTCTTCGGTGTCCTTGCCTTGCCATTCGAAAATCAACTTCCGGTATGCAGCGAAATCAAACAGCCGATCTTTTTCATCCGATGTCAGGTTACCCGGAGTCCACAATATAACGCGCGGGTCCTTGCGCCTTGCCAATATTCTGTCGATGACCTCTTTCTTTACCTCTGAGGCCCCTATAAATACCGCGTAATCCTGATCGTTCTGATCACTTTCCACGGCGGGAAGCGGTGTGTTTTCAGCGTTTATGCGCAATAAATCCCTCATCCCGACAAGCCCGAGAGTCTGGCGCCCCAGCCAGTTAATCTCCAAGACCTGATCACCGGACACAGATGACGCCGGGTCTTCCCACGGTGCGACAAAGCTTGAAACATCCCTGAAAATTGATTTAACCCCGCCGGACAGGTCCATGGTAATCTGCCGTGTCTTCACAGGCCATTCGTCCAGCGCGAGAAGGTGATCCCACGCCTCGCGTTGCATTTGCTGGTTGGATTCCGCTTCATCCCGCGCTTTCTTGAACTCGTCCCTGGGGTCAACACCCGTGAAAACGGGATCGAATCTGTATCTCGACCGCTTATCCTCGTCAAAGGTCTGAACGATCTGGCGTAGTTCCTTTTTCAGGCTGTCCGCCATGGTCTCATAATGCTGAATATTTTCCTCGGGTGTGGAATCAGGCTCCCGTTCAATCAGTACAGAGTTCGATATCTCTTCAGGTGTCAGACCCTGCTGGCGGGTTTTTGCGATGTGATACAGGAACATTGTCTGAATCGTTTTTACAACCTTATCCCTGTTAACCTTGAGGTAGCCTTTTGTCAGTCCGTCGATTTGCCGCTTGCATGCCTCGTATGCCTTATATTCCGTCTCCTTCTTGGTTTTGATAGCAGTCAGCCCCGCGTGTACGCCGCTCGGGTCCTCTTCATATTTCACCGCCTCGTCAAACAGCTCCCACAACCGGATCAGTTCGTTGCCTTTGTTTTTTATCTGATTCTTGAGTGTCTGATGCATGAAATGAATTGCCGATCTTGCCGTGGTTAATTCATACGTGATCGCGCGAAGCACTTCCAGCGCGGGTTTATGAAACGGGAAAAATTCAGCAAACTCTTTCTCTCCGACACTCGCGGGCCATGTAAAGCCTTTTTTGTAATGCAGGAAATAATTGCCCACGGCTGATTCGTCTTTGATCTCGCGCACACGGGCCAGTACGATGTCGTAATAATCCTTGTCCTCGCCCAACAGCTTCACGAGTTTCAGTCGGTCGTCCGCTATGATGTTTTTTACGCCCATCTTGCTTTCGATTGCCTGCTGCGCCGCGCACACTGTCCATATAGGTAGGTTCTCTATTTTCGCCAGCCGGTTAGACAACACAACCAGCGTTTTTTCATCGTCCACTCTCTGGCTGTCGTCGCGGTTTTTCATGAACAACGACAACTCATCCAGCACCAGAAGAACGCCGCTGTAACCCTCGTCCAGAATCGTTTTCACAAGATGCTTGAGTATGTCTTCGGTCTCGGCTTCCACCTGCGGCTGTACTTTCAGGTATTCCGTGTAAAACCGCCACAGTTTGTTCCCGCAACTGCGTTTGTATTCCGGTGATTTGTCCTGTTGAATGTCCCGGATAAAATCGTTGATGTCTTCAAACTGATCTTCATCAAAATATTTGGGATCGTTCAGAAACTTTTTGAGGTCCGTTTTATAGCGGTCCAGATCATCATTAATAAATCTGTCCGCCAGTAGTTCAGATGGATACAATGACAGATTTTTGCCAAGCTCGATTTCGATCTGCTCCTTGGCTGCATCTATGATATATTCCGCCAGCCGCCTTCCTTTACTGCTTACACCGACGGTTCCGTCGCCAACGCCAACAAGAGTCTTTACGATGACGAAAATACCTTTGCTTCCTTTTCCGCTCTTGTCCTTAAGCCCGTCCTCCCAGAACCGATACAGAGTTTCGCGTTTTCCGCGACCAGACTTCTTTTCTTTTTCCGATACGATGTCCCACGCTTTAGGGCTACCAAGCGCAAGCGCCGCCAGCAGGCACAACAGATGCGATTTACCCGAACCAAATTCCGCTTGTATCCAATAGCCCTGTCCTACAGGGTCATCCTTCTTTTCCGGTTTCCACGGCGCAGACATCTTTCTAAGAATATCCATGAGAAACGGCCTGACCGGATCGAGTTGGAATTCTTCCACAGTTCGGAGTTCGGGTTTACGTGCTTTACGCGCATCCAGTGAATTGGAATCCGCCCATATATGCTTCTCAAGCGAATAAACGGAAATGATTTTATCCGGAACGGTACATATTTCATCGAGAGTTTTTCTCTGTGCAAAAAGGTCTTCCGTTTTCGCCATATCAGTTCCCCTTGTTTCGCTGTTTCATTTATTGAGCGATTAAAATAATTCTTCCTGCTTCTTTTTGGGCTTTTTTTCTTTTTTATTCTGTGCCGCCCTGTCCAGCATTCGGGCGCACACCTGATAGTCCTCTTCCACATTTGCGAGCACTTCGTCCGAAAGCGATTCTTCTTTCAATCCACCTTTTTCATACAGCAGCTTGCCCTGTTCGTACATTCCCGACATTTTGCAGTGGCGAATCCACTGTGCTAGTGTGGCGTCGCTTGGACGCTCTTTTTCCGGTAAGGCCGCGCCATGCGCAATCAGCGAAAGGAACCTCTTGATCTTTCGGCCTGTCCCCCGGGCGCGCCCGTCGGCTTTGAGTTTTTCCTCTTTCTCGTCCGCTGAAGACCTCCATGTGCCGGTCTCTGTTTTGAAAAAATAGTCCGGCAGCCATTCCGCCAGTTGCCGCCTCGGCTTGTCTTTCACCGAATACACGTAATGCTCGAACAGGTTGCTGTAATGCACACCTTCATCCTCGGGTCTCTGCTTAAGGTGTTTTTCCATGAATTTCCGAACACTCGCCGCCGCCGCGTCTTCTTTTGCGCTTTCCGCCTCGTCCATCACTTCCAACTCGGATTCCTTGAGGTACCAGCGGCTGATCTCGTGTGCGCCAAAAATGTCAGGGTCTTTGTCTTTGAAAAGGTCTTTCTTTACCGGTTCTTTGACTTCATCCGCAACCTGGCGCAGCAGTTCGTCGAAATTGTGTGCCTCCATGTCCCCTGTGCGCACCATCCGGCTTACCACTTCATCGTAAATATGGTCCTTTGTGCTTCCGGGGCGCGCCTCAAGGTATTCTCTGATGATTGCCCGCAATTTCTCACTGAACGTACTTTTATCCTCGTCGCCCGTGATGGCAATCTTCACAGCATCTTCTCCCGGTTTCGGCTTACGAAAGTTGATAACGAGGTCACGTTTGTTGACTTTGTCAGCAACAAGCTGATTATAGGACTTTTGACCGGTATCGATATAAAGAGCGGTATCTGATTTTTCGACAATAAATCCGGCTTCGGCCATGATGTCTTGTACCAGAGACCATGTTCCTTCAGAAGTATCATGATAACAAAGTGAAATACATCGTCCAGGTTTAAGAACGCGATAACATTCAGTCATAGCCTGGCGCATCATATCAGACCAATATTCTTCAGTTTTGCCACGAACCTCGTTAATTATAATTTCTTCGTCATGCCAATTAGTGTCGAAGTCAAGCCAGGCTTCCCAAATGAAGTTGAGTTCACCATATTGGACTTTTGCTGCGTAAGGAGGGTCAGTGAATATATAATCAATTGAATTATTTATCACATTATTCAAACTAGTGGCTGATTCGTTTGAAAAAAAGATATTTGTTTCGCTAATTCCAATCTCTTGCCACCCTTGGATAGCTACTTCCAATTTGCTTTGAAATGAGAGCGGCACTTTTACTTCTTTTGATATTTGCGGTAGATAATATGTACCTGCCATAGTCGCAGTATTGCTTTCTCGCACCATTTTTGAAACACCGAGAATGCATGCATCAAAAGAAAATAACAATTGATCTTGAATCTCATTTTCAAACGTCATGATACTGTTCCTTATTGCTGCCAGTGCCCATAGATTACGCTTTGTAAAAAGATCAGAAACCTTCCTGAAGTCCCGCCCCTGACGCCACTCTGCGCCCCATGGTTCAGAATTAGATTCAACATTCATCATCCTGTGTTTCGGATACCAGTAAGAAATGTCTTTTTGTTCTATCTCTTTTAGTTTCGCAAGATCGTATTCCTCGAAGTATCTGCGCTTTTCTGGGTCGGGATCATTGTGACGTCTCTCTCTGCGCTTTGGCTTGCATCCTTTTTCGCAGATATAACTGACAAGAACTGGAATGGCCCCGTATTTTTCACTCCGTGTGCTGATTTCCTCATCAATGTTCTTCTTTTTGCAATGTGGACAAACGCTGATCTTTTTGGGTTTACCGGCAGCAGTCACGCTTTCGGCTTCAATGCAGTCAAAAAGCGCCACTTTCTCTAGGCACCTCGGGCATCGAAACACCTGAGAATAGACCGTGTACGATGTGGTGGCCTTACCGCCGCATCTGTCGCACTGGGTTTCATACAGCCAGTCAATTTCGGGCTTGACCTTCTTTTTCAGTTCTTCGAAGGCGGCATGCAATTTCTCAACATCAACAGGTGTGCAGTAGTTTTTTGTTATAAACGTAGCGGCAGGGCTGCGGTCTATGGCGATGGCCTTGCGGCCCTCCATGAGCGCGGCGAGCGCAGTGCCGCCCGAACCACAGAACGAGTCCAGCACGAGGTCGCCCGGCTTCGTGTAATGCCGGATATATTCCCTGATCGCATCGTGCGGCTTCTTGCTCCAGTACGTGTGCATATTGTAAATAGCAGTGGCTTTCGTTGCTTGAATCGGTTTGTCGAACGCCGGAACGTTATAGTCGTCTGTATCTGGATTGTATGGATTCTCTTTGATATGTTCTTCAACGAATTTACGCAGGTTAGGATTCGGCTTGTCGCCGGAATAGTAACCTTCCGGCATCTTCGGGATATCTTTTTTGAATATGTTCATCTGATTTGTGTCGTTCTTTTTCTTCGCCATTATTTCAATCCTTCAGAGTCCAGAGATGATCTTCCGCTATGAGATTGGTAGGAAGGAATCGCTGGTCGTCGCCAAGTTCGGGATACATGACCACACGGCCGCCACGGTCGCGACGCCCCGGCAGCAGAAGGAGAATGCGGTCGTCGTCCGTTGCGAGCGTTCTCAAAAGTTCAAGCTCAATACGATATGCGAACAGCATTTCGAGATTCGCAAGAACGATGAGGTTGAAATCGTGTTTGTCTTTTTTTCGAGCGAGTTTTCCGCGAAGGAATTTCTCGAATGCACGGCGCACGTGCGCGGTGGTAGGCTCAGGTCGGCGGGCTTCGTTTTCAGCAAGCGACCGGAATTCCTCGTCGGGGATTGCGGCAAGAATACCCCGATTAACGGATATGGGTTTGGGGAAAGTGCGTCCGTCAGACATTTTTGCATGTCGAAGTTGTCCGGCGAAAGTTTCCAGCGCGGGATAAGAACCTATGATGCCGTAAAGGTGCCGTCCCACCTCGATTTCGAGTTTGGCCTGAAGACCCTGTATGATATCCGCCGTTTTCATTATTTCGCTGATACCTCGATGATACGCCCCACGGCCTCCGGGAGTGTGTATTTCGTCGTGAACTGGCGGAAGCTGTCGATCTCGGAAATCTTCGGCAGCAGCCTCATGTTGCGTAATTCATAGAGCGCCGGAAGAAGTCTGTCCGGATGCCAGAGCATCGCCTTTACGGTCCCGTTGCGCTCCAATTCCTCTATGTTGTACATACCCGGTTCCGGGAACTCACTGTGCAAAACAAAGGCGAGCGATGCGACAGGAATATCCCTGTAAGAAAAAACCAGTTTTTTCAGGTCTCCCTTGGCAACGCCCCCGGCATTGAGCGCCTGGGCGCACGCTTGCGAACACTTGTCAATGCTGCTCGAGTCCGGAAAACGCTTCTTAATATATTCCGAAATACGCTGTCTTGGCAACTGTCCAACACCCAGCGCCGGAATAATCAGATCGGAGACAACGTTCTCCACCAGTGGCTCAGCTTTCATAAACCTGTAGAAACAGGCTTCGCGCAGCTCGCGGGAATTCGGAAATGCAGCGGAGAATCGACGCAAGGCGGCATCGGCAACACCATCGGGGAACATACGCGTGATGATGTAGCCCGCAAAACGGCGTCGAGTGGATTCCGCGCTGTAATGGAGACTGGAGGAAAGGTAAGAGCGGATTTCCTCGATGTTTTCCGTGTCCGGCAAATCTGGAAGCTGCTCAATGGCATCTTTAAGGACGGCGTTCGTGAATATGGCGGTGCGGGGCCGGGGCGCTGTCTTCTTGGGCGCGACGGCTGGTGTTTTTGTGCGTTTTATGGATTGTGGTGTAGTGATGACTTCGGTTTCTGGGATTTCTCTCTTTTCTTCAATGGGTTCGGAAACGGAATCCGCCTCGCCGACATGATCGAACAATGTAGCCTGAGCCGGTATTTCCTTCGTCTTTTTTGATTTCTTGCTCTGAGCGGCATGAGTTTTCACGCTGATGTGATCAACAAGTTTCATAAGCACGGCGGCGTGTCCTTTGATACCATCAAAATGGCACAGGGCTGCGACGTCGGCCTGGAGAACACCGGAAAGGGAACCAAAATGACTGATGAGTTCTTCGGCGAGGGGCCTGACGTCTTTCTGTGGAATTCCGTATGTCAACAATAACTCGAGCAGCGCGGCATCTGAAAGCGCTTGCGCTTCCGCTGCAATGAATCGGTCTTTCAACCGCTGCCTGTGATTGCTTTTTGCGTCTTTTTCCATAGTTGCTTTATTCAAATTAATATTCGCTTGTGGTTTCCGCCGCATCAATGAATAACAGCCTGTTTTTATACCCACAATTTTGACTTTCAAATTATACCAGATTGGGTGTGACATTAAATGGATATTCAAAAGTATGGTCATTTGAAAGCTATTTATGATTGCCAGCAGGGTGCCGTTTAAGGCATGAGATTCCGGAGTATAATTCCGGGACCCTGTACGGGGAGTGCGGAATTCGTGAAAAAGAGATAATTTGCCGTTAACCGGTTAACAGAACTCTCCATAGCGTTTTGAGAGTTTGAGAGGATATTGCGCGAGGGTGCGAGTCGGACATGGGATGTCTGGCGCGAGATGCCGGGAAATATGCTGCGGAACAGAGAGCATTTGAAAGGGCTGCAAACCAGTGAATAGACGCGCGGGTTAAAAGGTTTTTTCGGATATTGTATATTTGATGTTTTGACAGTCCTGTTAAGCAAAAAAGCCCTGATAATTCAGGGCTTTTTCTCATCAAGCTCCCCGGTTCGGATTCGAACCAACTACCTTGCGGTTAACAGCCGCCTGCTCCACCAATGAACTATCGGGGTTTGTGGGCAGATCTGGCAATGTGCAGACTAAGGAATAATTTAGTGACTTTTGGGGCAAAGGTCAACCGGTTTCTTGTGAGAGGTCGTGAAAACAGGGACGTCTATGATGAGTTTTGCCATGGGGAAGAAGGAGACTTCCCGCAAAGCAGCGTGCGGCGTTATGCCGGGAGCCGCGCGGCGTTGCCAGGCATGGCATGATGCATGAATCGCGGATCCGCTATTTTCTGTCTGTAATCCGGTTTTGCTTTTACACCAGGCTTTTTGAAGTGGTATGGATTGATTTCACAATTCGCGCCGTTTGTTCAATTTTTACTGGAAGAAATACAGGGACAGATACCGTATTTGTGAAAAATAAACTGTTATTACTACTCATTTTTCTGTGACTTCTTTCTTTTTTACGGTATCTGTCCCTGCATTTTCTTGTAATAATCTGGAACCATTTTGAATATCTACTATTGGGGCGCCTTGAAATAGGCGGAGTTTTTCATGCGGATGGCATATTAGCAGGAAGCTTGTTTCTGGGTAAAAAGGCTTTGCGCATTGCGGAGAGGCGCTCGGTTCAAGGCCGCCCATGTGTTGAGGCCTGGGCCGGCGTGATATTTCCGAGCATGTCGCATCCTATTCCAATCCCGGATGCGCGCTATTGGAATGCGGCACGGATTCGCTGGACTTGAAGAAATGCCCAGGCAAGGAAGACCACCGTGTCTCGGAGAAAATGAAATGGAATCTCCTGGTAAGGATTTGCGCCGTTGTTCCCGGGGCTTCGGGCATGAACAGAATCTCTGGGATGGAAAACTTCTCAGCCGCCGCCCGGCGCAGCGGCGCAAGGTGTTTATTGGAGAACGGCAATGCAGGAGTCTGTTCAAAAAACCTGGGTTAGGACTGCGTGTATAGACTGAGGTGCAACGATTAGAACATCATGAGCCTGCGCCTGATGAGAATTTCGCGCAGGGCGTGTTCATACTTGTCGCGCAGGGCGTCGTTGGCCCAGCCGATCCAGCCCACGTTGCTTGTTGTATCCAGGGGCGCGTCCAGGCGTTTGCCGTCTATGCCGCGCACCAGGACCCCGGCCTCGCGGGCGATGAGTTCCGTGCACATGTCGTATGGGTGGCTGCACAGGGGGGCGGGGTCTCCGCGTTCGCGCATCTTGTGCGCCAGCAGCGCGCGCAGGTCGCACACCATGCGGTCGTGCCCCATGATTAACTCGTACAACTGTCCGCCCGAACAGATATATTGATCTTCAAAGTAATAGTACGGCCACGTGAATCCGGACACGTTGCGGATGAATTCCTCTTCGATTTCCGCGATCAGATCCTTGACTCCGGCGAAGAATCGGCAGAACGTGGCGAATCCGTGCTCCAGGGAATCCGCGGACGAGGGGGTGAGGCGCAGTTCCGAGAACCGGCTGCCGTCCAGGTCGCGGCGCACGCCGCGCGCGCCCGCATCGCGCACGGCCCACAATTGGTCGTGCAGGGTCTGCTTGGGCGGCGGGATTTCGGTCATGACCGCGGCGCGGATGTTGCGCAGGGTGGCGCGCTCATGGTTGGTGGACATGCCGGCCAGGGACCATGCGCTGCGCTTGCCGTGCATGAGCCCGCGGCTGCCGTCCACCGGGTCCATGATCACGAGGAACTCGGCGTCTTCGGCGCGCCCGCTGCCGTTGAACGCCACGCGCCCGCCGCCAATGCCTTCGGCCACAAGCACGCACGAAACCTCGGGCCGGATTCTGCGCTCGAAGAAATCAAGGATTTCCTGCTCGCCCAGCTTGTCGATTTTATAAATGGTATCGTCTTCCCCCACGCTTTCCACGGCGGCCATGGTGTCTGGCCCGGGCCCGGCGCTCATGCCGTCCACCACCGCGTGCACAATGTGGTCCTGGAGCCGTTTGAGCTTGTCCACAAAAAATTCCTCAATGGTTCCGTTCATGGGGCGTTCCTCCGGTTATGGCCGTGTCGGCATGTATTCAAATTATACCTTATCAAGGCGTGTGTGGATCGGGGCAACGCAAGACTGTCTGCCAAAAAAAGCGGAATCACGGTATAATGACTGGCAATATGGAAAAATGCCGGAGGCAGAAATGGGCGGCGATTTTCGCGAAAGCCTGCGCGGAGTGAAAACGTTTTTTTTGTGCCGTGCGCCTTTTAAAAAGCGCGGAGCCGGGGCGTGGGTGGCGCGCGGCGCGTTCATCGACTACCGGCCCAGCGTGAGCCTTGGCGCGCGCGCGCGCATCGGCCAGGGCTGCCGCGTGGCTGCGGGCACAGGAGAAGTTGTGCTGGGCGATGACGTGCTTTTGCACCCGTACGTGATCATCGGCGCCGGGGGCCGGGGCGGCAGCGTGCGCATCGGCAACCGCAGCACCATCAACAGCTTCGCATGCCTGTACGGGTTCGGAGGCCTCACAATCGGCGATGACGTGATCGTGGGCCCGGGCGCCACGCTTGTGGCCCAGACCCATGATTTCGCGCGCACGGATATTCCCATCAAGGACCAGGGGTCCTCGGGCCGGGGCGCGCGCATTGGCAACGGCGTATGGATCGGCGCGCGCGCAGTGATCCTGGACGGGGTCACAGTGGGCGAGGGCGCCATTGTGGGCGCGGGCGCGGTGGTCACGCGCGACGTGGCGCCTTATGATATCGTGGCCGGAAACCCGGCGCGCGTGATTCGGAACCGCAAACACCAGGAAAGCTGACACAGGCGGCGCATGCCGCGGTTTATAACAAAATGGCATCTCCGGGAATCAGCGTAATCATACCCAGTTGGAACGGCAAAAGCCTGCTCGAAAAGTGCCTGCCCACGGTGCTCGCCGCACTGTTGGAATATGGCGGCGACTGCGAGATTATCGTGGCCGACGATGCGAGCCGTGACCGCACCATGCAATGGCTTGCGAGTAAGCATCCCGGTGTGCGGCAGGTGCGGATTCCGCGGCGGCAGGGTTTCGTGCATGCGGCCAACGCGGGTCTGTCCATGGCCAGGCTGGATTGCGCGTGCCTGCTCAACAATGACATGACCGTGGAGCCGGGTTTCTTTAAAGCGCTCGCCGCAACCCTGGATGCGGACGAACGCGTGTTCGCGGTCAGCGCCAAAGCGTTCGAGGCTGGCACTGAAAAACTGAACATGGGGCAGAGGCGGCGCTGGCTCGAAAATAATGAAATCAAGGGCGCGGGCCAGGAAACCGACGCGCCGGGCGTGGGCTACACCCTGTTCGCATCCGGCGGTGCGTCGCTTTTCCGCACCCGGGCCGTGCGGGAACTCGGCGGGTTCGACACCCTGTACGCGCCGTTTTATATCGAAGACACGGATCTGTCGTACCGCGCGTGGAAACGGGGCCAGGTGTGCCTGTACGAGCCGCGCGCCGTGGCCCACCACATCGGCGGCGCATCCACCATGCGCAAGGGCGCGCCCGCTCCTGTGCGCGCCATCAACAAGCTGCGCGTGGGCGTGATCATCAACCGCAATGCCATCCTGTTTTATATGAAAAATATCACGGACACGGATTTGTGGGCCGCGTACCGCAAACGGATTGCCACGTGGGCGGCCGCGAATTTTGTGCGCCTGCGCTGGACCTATCTGCTGGGCCTGGCCGCGGCCGCGCCCCGCATGCGCGCGGCGCGGCGCGCGCGCAGCCTGGAACTGGAGCAAATCACTGTTTCCGATAAGCAACTTTTTGATATCCTGAATTCTGACTACGAAAAACCAGGCAATGAAAACTGAGAGCGGAAACAAGAACCGGGCGCCGCGGGAAATCCTGGACAGCGAAAACGAAATTCTGCGCCGGCTGCGCCCGGTGCTGGGGCTGCGCGCCGCGGGCGTTGGCATCGCGGTTCTGGGCGTGTGGTTTCTGCACCTGCGTTATCATTATTTCACCCTTGCCGTGGTCCTGCTGGTCACATGCATTGGCGTGGCCCTGAACGTGTTTTCGTTCGTATTTATCAAAAAACGCTATCCCGCGTTCGTGTTCGCTCTGTTTAACGGAATCCTGTTTTCCATCCTGCTTGCGATTGCCATGCACTATACCGGCGGTATGTTCAGTCCGTTCATCCTGGGCTTTCTTTTCCTTATTTTTATTATCGACACCGTGTCCGGGTCTCTGGCCGCCACACTCGTCGCCAGCTTTATGGCGTGCGTGTCTCTGGACGCGGTTATCCTGATGCACCACTTTGGCCTGTTGGCGCCTGCGCCTTTTATCATGGCCGTGCGCATGACGTTTGGCGGACAGGTTAATCCCTGGGCGCAGATCATTGTTCTGAATTCCTTTTTCATTTTTGTAGCCGTGGTGTCCGGGTACCTGATGAGCGTGAACGGGCGCGTACGCATGGAAATGGAACAGGCCAACCGCGAGAAGGCGCGCCTGCAGGGCGTGATCCGGTCCATGGTATCGCGCGCCACGTGGACGGAAATCAGCGACGCAACCCGCGATTCGGACGTCATCCCCCTGACTGAAAAGCGCGTGGAGCGCACCATTGTGTTTACCGACATCGTGGGCTTTTCCACCCTGTCCGAAAACATGTCGCCCGAAGCCGTGATCGCACTGCTTAACGCACATTTCCAGATTCTCGGGGGCATTATTTACAAGCACAACGGGGACATCGACAAGTTTATCGGCGACAGCGTCATGGCCATATTCGAGGAAGCGGACGACGCCGTGGCCGCGTGCGTGGAAATCCAGCGCGCCCTGTGCGATTTGAACGAAATGCAGAAACCCGCGGACAGGCTGCAGATCCGCATCGGCGTGAACACCGGCGAAGTGGTGTTCGGCAACATGGGCACCGAGGAGCGCCTGGATCGCACCCTGATCGGCGACGCCGTGAACACGGCCCAGCGCCTGGAAAGCCGCGCCGACCCCGGCGGCGTCATGATTTCTGAAACAACCCACCAGGCCCTGACCCACATGCGCGACCGGTTCCGGTCCGTGGGCAGCCTGCGCCTCAAGGGCAAAAAGCTCCGCATCCGCGCCTTTGCCTGGACGCAGCGCTGACTTCGCATGGTAGAATAAGGATTATGGAACATATCGCATGCAACCTCTGCGGCGCGGACAAGCCGCAATTCCTGCACCAGGTCCCGGACGGACGGCGCATGCACCAATGCTCCGCGTGCGGGTTCGTGTACGTGACGCCCGTGCCCGGGGAGCAGGAGCTTCTGGACACGCACGAGCACGGGTATTATGACTCCATGGTGGGCGAATCATACGAAAGCCTTCTTTCCAAAAAGCAACGTGAGTGGCGGGAGCTGTTCTCGGTTCTGGCCGCGCGCGTGCCGCCCGGCCCCATGGTGGAGGTGGGCTGCGGCCGCGGCTATTGCAGCGCCCTGGCGCGCGACCTGGGATGGATGCCCATCGGTGTGGACATCGCCAAAGAGGATATCGAATTCGCGCGCAAAGAGCACCGGCTCGGCGTGAAGCACGGCACTCTCAGTGAAGCGTGTTTTGTGGGCGATCGGTTCCACGCCGTGGTCATGTGGTCGGTGGTCGAGCACCTGGCCGATCCCGCGGAAACCATTCGCGAGGCATTTCGCATCCTCAAGCCCGGCGGGGTTCTCACGGTGAGCACGTGCAATGTGCTGAGCCGCGAAGCGCGCGAAGCCGGTGCGGACTGGCGCTACTACACGCTGCCCGGACATTTGTGCTTTTTCGCACCCTCCACCCTGCGGCGCATGCTCGAACAAGCCGGGTTTGCCGTGGAATCCATATCCGGGGGCGTAGCCTTCAAATCCCGGGGCATGAATGTGCTCAAAAGCATCGCGAAATTCCTTATCACCTGGTTCATGACCCCCCAGGCCGCCGCACGCCTCAAAAGCAGGGCCGTGGGCGCTGTGGCCGGCCAGGCCACGGATGACGAAAACGCGGGCGAAAATTTCATCGTGTTCGCGCGCAAGCCGGAGAATAACGGATAATGCGTCTTCGACGCCTTAAAAACCCCTTTTGAAAAATGGTTTCATAAGAATCTTCCCAAAACTTTCAACAGGCAATTGCCCGGCAAAAAGCGTGCCGGGCAATTGCCTCATTGAATGATGGGGGGGGTAATCGAAGAGAATTCCCCGATGCTTGCATCGTGGGTTAGTCCCGTGTCACTGTGTAATACATAAGCCCCTAAGACTGTCATTCCGAGGAACGAAGTGACGTGGGAATCTCAGCGATGCGTAACACAGAGCTGATCATAGCTGATTAGCAATTACGGAACTTATCGCTGAGATTGCCACGCCGGCCTGTGGCCGGCTCGCAATGACACGTGTGTGAATTGATTGCTATTTAGACATCCCGTATCTTGCTGCGGGATTATTCAATTATCCTTAGGGTGAAATTCCCCGCCGCTTGCGGCGGGGTAGTCCATTTCACTGTGTTCTGGATTTTAGATTTCAAGAAACATATTTCACGTGGAAGTGCTTTTATTGTGAAATATGGAATCCTCGACCCTGCGCGAATTGCGGGAGATTATATTACGGAGTTACAGGCATGTCTGATGGCATAGGCGATAACTTTCAGCAGGATACAAAATATTCGATCAACGGCATTCCCGCGGGCGCCATGCGGGGCTCTCAGCCCGAGACATTCAAGAAATACCCGGATGCGCAGAGCCGCATTGCTTTGCCCGCACCCGTGATTCCCCCCGGCGGGAGCCTGTGGGATGCGCTGGCCTCGCGGCGCTCGCACCGCAGGTTTGCCGATACCCTCATGACACAGGAAACCCTGTCCCTGCTGCTGTGGTCGTTTAACGGCGTCACGGCCCGTGCCGGCAAGTACCTGTTCCGCACCGCGCCGTCCGCGGGCGCGCTGTATCCCGTGGAAACGTATCTGATCGTAAATGGTGTGGACGGGGTGGAGCAGGGCGCATGGCACCACAATATCCCGGACTGGGAGCTGGAACTTGTGCGCGCGGGCGCGCAGGGCGGCAATCTGGCGCGCGCGTGCCTCAACCAGCGCATGTGTGAAACCGCGAACGTGGTGTTTGTGTGGACGGCTGTTGTGCAGCGCTGCAAGTGGAAGTACCTGGAGCGCGGGTACCGGTACATGTACCTGGACGCCGGGCACGCGGGCGCGCACCTGCACCTGGCGGCCGAGTCCCTGGATCTTGGCTGCTGCATGATCGGCGCATTTTTCGACGATGAGATTAACGCTATCCTGGGTGTGGACGGAGAGGAAGAGACCGTGCTGTACGTGGCCGCCGTGGGTGCCAAAGCATGATCGCGGGAATCGGCTGTGGAAATCCGCGCGCAACGGGTATAATAAATGTAGTGTGAATTTTGAAAAGTGAATCAGCCGGATAGATGGCCGCGGGCGTCCCACGGGGCGCCCGAGGAAAGTCGGGACACCATAGGGCAGGGTGCTGGCTAACGGCCAGGGGGGGCGACCCCACGGAAAGTGCAACAGAAAATATACCGCCTAAGCCCGCGCGAGCGGGCCGGTAAGGTTGAAATGGTGCGGTAAGAGCGCACCGGCGCCGCGGTGACGCGGCGGCCTGGCAAACCCCACCCGGTGCAAGGTCAAACAGAAGCTGTGAGGCGGCTCGTCAAGGCGGCGGCTCTGAACTCGGCTGCCGCGCCCCGTAAGGGGCAGCTTCGGGTAGACTGCTTGAGGCCGCTGGCAACAGCGGTCCCAGATAAATGGCCATCCACGACAGAATCCCGCTTACAGTCCTGCTGATTCGCAACCACATGAAGGCCCCGCGGCATGCCGCGGGGCCTTCGCATTTGCGCGCACCTGTAATTGCGCCCTGCGATTTCCCATTTGATTCAAAAGGTTTACAATATGAATTGGCCCCAACGGCCGCGGGATACGCGTTCATGACGGTTACAGCCAGGCGCATAAAAATGTTTTTCCCCGGATTCCTCGTGTTTCTGGTTTGCTTATTGGCGCTTCCGCTCCTCGCGGCGCCCGCGCCGGTTGCGGACCAGGCTCTGCCTGAGCCCCCGCGCCGCTTCTCGCGCACCATCCGCGAAACCGTGCGCTGGACCGGAGCACAGCAGATTCTCGTGACTGAAGCCGCGGGCCGCATCAGGGTGCGGGGCGAGGACCGCACGGACATTGAATTCAAAGGCATTCAGACCGCGTTCCACAAGAGCCTGGACACCGCGCGCACCCACGTGACCGACGTGGTGCTCGGCGTGGAAAGTCGGCCTGAGTCCCTGCGCCTTCACACCCGCCTGCCCGATACCTGGAAGTCCGGCCTGTCCGGCCGCATCGACTATTCCTTGAAAGCACCGGAAAAAGCCCCTCTGGCCCTGCAAACCGTAACCGGAAATATTTATGTCACAGACATGCAGGGCCCCCTGGACGCGCACACCGTGGACGGCGATACCCTGTGCCGCAACGTCAAAGGCCCCGTGACCATCGTTTCGGTAACCGGGGGTGTGACCGTGGACCGCTGCCCCAGGGCGCTCAGCGTGCGCACGCTCACGGGCCCGGTCACCATGACGCTTGATACGCTCGAGGACAACCTTGAAATCAATACCCTCAGCGGCCCGGTGCGCGTCATCCTGGAGCGCGGCGCCGATGTGCGCCTGGTTCTGTCCACGGGCGTGGGCGCCATCGACACCGGCGGCCCCGATGATTTCTCGGGCCGGCGCGTGGTGGAAAAAACCTACGGCGGCGGCGCGCACACCGTTACTGTGCGTTCCCTCACCGGCAGCATCACAATTGAAAATAACGATGACCCTCGAAAGCGAAAATAATAACCAGGGCCACGCCCCCCGCCAAAACGGCGGAACCGTGGTGTCGCGATACCGCATCAAGGACCTGCCTCAGCACGAGCGGCCCCGCGAGCGCCTGCGCGACCTGGGCCCAGCCGCGCTCGGCAACGCCGACCTGCTCGCCATTCTGTTGCGCACCGGCACCGCACGGTTTACCGCCATTGAACTCGCCGCCAATCTGCTGAGCCGGTTCGGCTCCCTCAACAACCTGGCGCAGTTGAGCGTGGCCGAATTGAGCCGCGAGCACGGCATGGGCGTGGCCAAATCCGCCCAGGTGCTGGCCGCCCTGGAACTGGGACGGCGCACCGCCTCCTGGCGCGACGGCGCGCGCCCCTGCATCACCTGCCCGGACGACGCCGCGAACCTGCTGCGCGCCGAGATGCAGGACCTCAAAAAGGAAGTCATGAAAATCCTGCTGCTGAACAGTAAAAACGAAGTGGTCAAAGTCATGCAGGTATCCGAGGGTTCTCTGAACAGCACCGTACTGCACCCGCGCGAAACATTCCGCGAAGCCGTGCGCGAGGCCGCGGCCGCCGTGGTTCTGGCGCACAACCACCCCAGCGGCGACCCCGAACCCAGCGCCGAGGACATTTCCGTGACACGCGAGTTCCGCAAAGCCGGCGCCATGCTCGGCATCGAGGTTCTCGACCACATTATCCTCGGGAGCAACGGCCGTTTCGCCAGCCTGCGCGAACGCGGCCATTTTGATTGACTCAAGAACCTCTTGAGTCGTCGAAGGCGCCTTAATATTATGAATAGTAATGAAGGTTGAAATGTCCGTCACATATATGAGTTGCGCACAGGTGGCAGGGAATCCAAAACCCTGAGCGGAGGAAATTCCGATGGCAGATTACACGATACACCCCATTGTCATGGGCACAAAAATTTTCGATAAAGGCATGATGACCTACCAGCACGATTACGGCGTCCCGTACACAATTCCCATCTACGCATGGCTTTTGCAGGGAGGCGGGCCGCGCATCCTCGTGGACACCGGCGAGATGATGCCCATTGTGTCTCCTGATCGGGAAAAGAACATCGGCGGCAAGATCTACACGTTTGAAGAGGGCCTGGCCCGTTACGAGCTGGCGCCCGGGGATATCGACATCATCATCCACACCCACCTGCACAACGACCACTGCGAAAACGATGAGAAATGCGAAAACGCAACCATATACGTGCATCCCGCCGAACTGGAGCACGCGCACAACCCGCATCCCCTGGATTTCCGCTACATGGACGACTACATCCTGGAGCCCGAGCAGCGCGGCCAGTTTAAGACTGTGGACAAGGACACGGAAATCGCGTCCGGCGTGCGCATGGTGCACACGCCCGCGCACACCGAGGGCGGTATGAGCGTGTTTATAAAAACGGCCCAGGGCACAGCGGTCATTACCGGGTTCTGCGTGATCACCGAAAACTTTTTCCCGCCCAAGCAAATTCAGGCCCTGGACATGGACGTCATTCCCCCGGGCACATCCGTGAACCCGGCGCAGGCTTACGACATCATGCTCAACGTCAAACGCGCCGCGGATATCCTGCTGCCCCTGCACGAGCCGAGGTTCGCATCCGCGGGCTCCATCCCCGAATAAAGCGCGCATTATTCAGGCGCATAAAAAAGGCGCGGCTTGCGGGCCGCGCCTTTTTGCCGTCTGGTGAAATGGTTTATATCAATATTCCGCAACCACGGGAAGCATGATGAAAGACGCGTGTTCGCCGCTGAGGTACAGGGTGTTGTTCGCCACCTTGTAATCGTCGGCCAGGTCGGGCTTGCTGTAATATTCCTTGATGTCTGATTCCACGGCGTCGCGCAGCTCATTGTCCTGCAAGTCGAAATAGCGCCCGTTATGCATGTTCACGTCGAAGCGCGGGAAGTTGGTTCCGGACACGCTGATGCGGATCTGGTGGCCCTTGTTGAATACAATGCTCGTGGCCCACAAATCCACATCCAGTTCATACACTTTGCCCGGCACCGTGGGCGTGCGGTATTCCTTGCTCTCGCGGTGCGAGGCGCGCACCAGGCCGTCGGTGAGCAGCATGGAGCGCCCGTCCGGGTACACGTCGGAAAGCCGCACCGCGAAGTCCGCGTCCACGGTATCCACGCTCACATACAGCCTGGCCTTGATGGGGCCGGTGATTTCAATGGGTTTTTCGAGCGGGGGCGTGGAAAACACAATCACGTCGTCGCGCCCTTCAATGGGCCGCTGGTCCATGGGCCCGCGCTTGAGGGACAGGTTTGCGCCGCCGATGGTGGGCACAGGGTTGGCCGGGTCGGAGATAAAGTGAACCGCGTCGTCGCTGGCTCTGGGTTTTTTGTCGCCGAGCGTTCCGTCTTTGTGCAGGTACCAGGGAATATTTGTGGCGGCCACGGGCCAGTACGGGGCCGTGCGCCATTCATTGCCGGGCGCGGACGGGTCGTCCACATCGCCCATCACATAGTAGCGCACGCTGTGCGCTTCGTTCATTGTTTTGCCGCGCATGCAGTCTTTGAAAAAGCCCACAGCCTTGGGCACGTCATAAATGGCGTTGGTGGGATACACGAGTTCCCCCTGCTTGGTGCCCCCGGCCAGGCCCAGGAAGCCCTGGTGGGTCCAGGGCCCGATGATGAGCCGCTGGGTGTTGCGCGCGTTGGGCCCGCCCTTTTCGCGAATCTGTACGAACGCGTCCAGGTTGTTGCCCAGGAACATATCATACCAGCCCGCCATGTGCTGAATGGGCCAGTTGACTTTGTCGTAATCCAGGCCCAGGTCCATGATGTGCCAGATGCCGCCGTAGTCCACATTGGAATGCAGCAGTTGGAGCACTTCCACGGGGAACTTGTTGCCGCCGAGCCAGGAGAGCACCAGGGCGCGTTTGAACCCGCCGCCCTGGTAGGCCGTGTCGTACAGGCTGGGCGTGGCCGCCATGATGAGCTGGCAACTGAGGTGCGGCGGCGCTTCCTTGTCCATCATGAACTGGGTAATGCCCATGGCTGAAATGCCCACGGTGCCCACCTTGCCGCCGCGGCACCAGCTTTGCGCCGCCACCCACTCCACGGCTTCATACCCATCGAGTGAGTCATCCATGAACGAGGAGGAGAAGCCCTCGGAATCGAACCGTCCGCGTGTGTCCTGCGACACCAGGATAAACCCGGCCGGCACAACGAATGCCGCCAGCATGTCGCCCCACTGTTTGCGCCCGTAGGGGGTGCGCATGAGCAGTACGGGGTATGTTTTCCCTTCTTCATAAGACGTGGGGAAATACACTTCCGTGGCCAGTTGCGCGCCGTCGCGCATTTTGACCATGATTGTTTTTTGGGGCCATGCGCGCGCTTCGGATCCGCACAGAGCCAGCAGCACCAGCACCACGGCTGCGCCCAGCAATTGTCTTTTCATCGATGTTACCCGGGAATTCTTCAAAAGTTTGGTCCCTCCGCTTTCCGCTCCATTTTGCGTTCCGTATATTATACACACGCGTGGCGTTCCGCCAACCGGCGCGCGCCAAAGCCGGCAGGGCCTGTAACCCCGCCGCGCTGTATCCCCGCGCATTCTTTACGGTTTACCGGGATGCTGATACAATTTCCGGGTAACCTGATTTGCTGTGATTATCGATTACCCGGTGGCGAGCCGCACCGCGGGAGGATGAGCAGAGTGGCCAACACAAACAATGATAGCACTATCAAGGATCAGGCTGTGGTCGTGGATCCAGTGGTGGAAATGGATTTGCACAGTCCCGAAGGCGGGGCCGCGCGCCGCAACATTGACCTGGAGCGGCGTGAAGACCGTTTTCTGATCTTTATCCGCGACACCCAGGATGTGATCGACGCTCTGGGCGAATTCGCCGACGTGATCGAATACGACAAGACTCCGGTTACGCACACCCTGTACTGCGGGGACAGCATCCGCGGCCTGCCGCCCGGCCTGTCCGTGAAGGCGCGCACCTACAGCATTGACCGCCAGGTGGGCCGCTGGGAAGTGAATTACGAAACCCTGTTCAATCTGCTCGAACTCAAGCGCACCGTGGCCATCAAGGGCCCGGACAGCAACGGCCAGGCGTCCGCAGATTTCGATTTCGACTTCATGGCCGAGGAACGCGGATACGAAGAAGTGTTCGAGGTCCTGGACCTGGCCGCGCAGAGTTTCCCCACGGGTTCGCTCAAAAAGAAAAAACGCACCGAAAGCATGACCCTGGGCGAGGTTATCGATCTGCTCTCCAATCCGGTGCCCTACCACGGTAAGGTGTCCGAAGACCTGTACCTGTTCCTTTTGGAAAACGTGCATCCGCTCGATGATTTCAGGTGGATGCCGCTCAACGGCACCGAGTACCGCCGCAAGCATTTCAAGACCAAGGACCCGCAGTACCGCGATGTGTTCCGCGCCACCATGGACACGCGCGTGACACACTACTCGTTCCGCCGCCTTGGCGGGGGCCGCTACACAGGCACCCCCGTGGGCATCGAAGATTTCTCGCGCCTGGAAATCAAGGCCGACTACGACAAACTGCAAAGCACGCCCCTGGGCGAACGCATCGCGGAAATCGTTTTCAACTTCAAAGCCTTCCGCATCCCCAGCAAGAAATACCGCAGCCTCACCCTGCGCGGGCAGGATATCATTGAAAAGTACGGGTTCAAAAATGAAGTGCCGGGCCACAAAATCAAGGCCTACTTTATGGCCAGCCCCATCCGGTACAAGGATCGCGAGCACTACGTGAACCTGGCGCGCTATATCGCCACCAGCGGCACGTTTCAGCTCTTCCCCGAACAGCCCATGCTCGTCGAGGTCCACGAAAACGCCGTGGTGGGCAAAGACAAGAAACTGCTTGTGCGCCTCATCGGCAACAGCATCGTCTATGACCGCGTGCCCGAAACAACAAAAGACGGGGACCTGAAAATCGAAAAATCCGACTACTCACCCGTGGCTGTCATTCCCATTGAATCACGCGATGAACTCGGCCTGGATATTATCAAGAAACTCAAGGAAAAGAATAACCGCTATCTGCGCTCCAAGGGGTTCCTGGTGCAGAACAAAAAAACCAAGCGCGTGTACAAAGTCGCCCTGGAGCGCATCATCACCGGCAAGCGCAAAAGCACCGAAGATGTCTGCATCTATTACATGGGAAAAATCGGCGATATTGCGGTTTTCGATGATTACGAGCGTATCGAACAGGAAATCAAAGCCCTGTCCCGGTTCCTCAAAAAGTATCCGCTGTTCAAGTCCGTATTTTAAACCAACGGCTGCACACTGCGCTTTTCTTAGATTAATCACAAGGGCGTCCAGCCGGATGCCCTTTATTCTTTTTTGTGATAAAGTGGCAATGGTGGCCGGTGGTTTTTCCAACGCCGTGGCAGAGGGGGCACGACCATGCATATCGCCGAACGTTTTGAATCTGTGCTGCGGTTCGAGCAGCCGGACCGCCCGTTCTTTTTTCCCACCATCGGGTTCTGGGAGGAAACCATCAGGCGCTGGCACGGCGAAGGACTGCCCAAATATGTATTCAATGATGTGCCCGCTTATTTGTATTTCGGGTTCGACCACTGGCTGCCGTTTATTATCGGCGATCACGAACTGCCCAATTTGTTTCCCCCGTTCCTGCCCCGCGTGCTGGAGAAAAAGGGCAAGTATGAAATTTTCCGCGACCACGGCGGCAAAACCTATAAGCGCTTCACCGACGGCAGCTCGGCCATCCCCCAATTCCTGGAGGCGCCGGTCAAGACCATGGACGACTACCGGGACATGCGGTGGCGGCTCGACCCAGGGTTCCCGGGCCGGTGCGCCAACCCTGTTTTTGACCTCATGTCCGCATATTGCCGCCTGCGCCATGTGCCCCCGGCCATGGCCATTTCAGGGCTGTTCGGGTTTCACCGCCACCTCCTGGGCGTGGAAACGCTCATGACCGCGTACTATGACATCCCCGACGTGCTGCACGCCATGGCGCGCGACTGGGCGCGCCTGTGCAAAGGCTGTATACGCCGCCTGCGCAAGCGCTATGGCATTGTGATGGTTAATTTCTGGGAGGACATGTGCTTCCGCAGCGGCCCTATGATTTCTCCGAAAACATTTCGGGAATTCATGACCCCTTATTACAAGGACGTGATCAACGACGCGCGCGACCAGGGCGTGGAATTCTTCTGGGTAGACACGGACGGGGACTGCACGCTCGTGATTCCCCTGTTCGAGGAAGTGGGCGTAAACCTGCTGTATCCGTTTGAGGTGCAGGCGGGCATGGATATCCTCAAGGTGCGCGAGAACCATCCCAACATGGCGATCCTGGGCGGGCTGGACAAGCGTGTGCTGGCCAAAGACAAGGCCGCCATCGACCAGGAAGTCATGGCCAGAGCCCCGGCCATGCTCAAGTCCGGCGGCTATATCGTGTCCCTGGACCACGCGGTGCCGCCCGATGTGCCCCTGGAGAATTTCAAATATTATCTCAAGCTGCTCAAGAGCCGGGAACTCACGGGACAGTAGATCGCATATTCACTATAATTTCCTGAATCCGTTTTTTGTCAGGAGCCGCACCTTTTGGATACGTACAAAATCATTCTGATCCTGTTGGCCGTTCTGGCCGTTCTGTTCATGCCCTTCTATCCGTTCCGCATGGCCACCCGGCTTGTACTCACCCTGCTTAACATCCTTCTGCCCCTGCCCATCAAGTTCGACGACATCGGCGGCATCCCGCTCATCGGCATCCGGCTGTTCAATGTGCGCATTGCGCTCAAGGGCGAAAGCTCGCTCGTGGCGCGCGAGATGCGCATCCGCATCAACCTGCTGAATGTTCTGGTGCTGCGCCGGCCCACCATCGACCCGGTCGTATTTTATGATCCCGTGATTCATCTGTTCCGCGAAAAAGAGCAGGGCGAACTGTGGTTCCTGTTCCCCATCAACATCGCCCGCCGTGTGGTGGGCCTCATGTTCGGCCACGCCATGGGCACCAACAAAGTCTACATCGTAAACGGGCGCATCGTGCTGCACGGCGCCAAGGGCGATACAGAAATTACGGACATGGAAGGCCTGTTCGTGTCCCAGGGTTCGGGCGCCACTGTGCGGTCCCTGGATTGCCGCATCGGCCAGGGCCGGCTTCAGCTTACTCCCGTGGGACCGGCCTACGATTCCGACATCACCATCACCGCGCACGAATTGCCTTTGGAAAAGCTCGCCGCGCTTAAAATCCCCGAACAACTCACCGGCCAGGTGCGTATCGACGCGGTCATGCGGGGCGGATTCGGCCCCCCGGTCATCGACGGCGATCTCAAGGCGTCGGTCATCTATATGCGTGAGCAGGCCATCCGCAATTTTTCCGCGCCCCTGCATTTTGAAGGCACAACGCTCACTCTGTCTCCCATGCGCGGCGATGTGGCCGACTACCTGCTCACCGGCTCCCTGGACAGCGATGTGGTCACGGACCGCGTGGTGCTCAAGCTGCACGGCACAGGCTCGGGCCGCGGCCCGGGCAACATCTTCCAGATGCTGAATATGAAACCCTACATCCAGTCCGCGCAGTTCGACGGCCGCATCGACCTCGAGGGCGAGTTCGAGGATTTTACGGACATCACCGGCGCCATCGACATCAAGCTGCGCGACGTGCGCCTCAACCCCGAAGCCTTCACCATGGAAGGCAACACGCCCAGCACCTCCATGCCGCGCGTGCCCATTCTCAATTTCGATATGTTCATGCAGGAAGGATCCCTGTACATTGATTCTGTGCAGGCGTGGCTGCCCGGCTCGTTCGTGCGCATCGGCGGCCGCGTGGACATGACTCTGGACAAGGAACTCGACAAGGTCACGGACACGGTTTACGACTTCAGTGCAACCGTCAAAGACGACGCAACCATCAGCATAGGCGTAGACCCCAAGGCCACGCTCACGCTTCCCCTTGAGTTCAAGGGCAAACTGCGCCTCAACACCCACCAGACCGATGATTCCAAAGATTTCAAAGCCAGCGGCCGCGTGGACATGTCCGACATCGTGGTGCAAAAAGAAGCCTTCAGGTTCCTGGGCAATCTCAACCGCTACATCGACGTTGCTTTCCGCAGCCTGAACGGGGAAATGGATATTACCGCGGACCGCATCAAACTGAGCAACGTGCATGTTGCCGGGCGGTGGATGGATTTCTGGGTGGACGGACTCGTGGGCCTGGACGGCCGCTTGGACCTGCGCGCCTATCTGAAGGTTCTGTCCCGCGACCAGGTGCAGGACGGCGCCGGCCTTTTCCGCCTCCTGCCCGACATGATTTCAAACCGACTCAAGTCCGGACTGCACATCACCGGCACCACAAGCCGCCCCAGAGTGCGCCTCATGATGGGCGAAGAAAAACACGACGTGCTCCCCGCGGCCCTCAATCAGGGCGGCGATGGTGCGGACGCTGATGCGTAACGTTTTCAGGCTCTAATCCGAATTTAATCTCGGGGGAATTCCGGCTTCTATACTTCCTTGAACATGGCGTGCATATATGTCTCAAACCCCATTTTTCTCCAGAAGGAGAATCCGATGGAATTGTCTGGAACAACGTGCAGTTCCACGCGCTTGATTTTTTTGTCCCGGAACCAGCCGAATGTCTGCTCCAGCATTTTCTCGCCGGCCCCGTGCCTGCGAAACGCGGGTTTCACAGCCATGTCCGTGATGTGCCCGAAAGCCTGGTGGAGCAAAACCGGGGGGTGTCTGTCGATTTTCGCAATGGTGTAGCCCACGTGCTCGGCCCCGTGCATGGCAGCCAGCACCAGGGAGCCGGGGTTGCCGATAAGCTCCGCTAAATAGTTGGCGAATGTCACATGCCCTTGGTCCCCGCGCGTAAAAAATGGATCGATGCCCTTGTGGTAATCCATGAATTCCTTCCAGATTTCCACAAGATTCCGCATGTCCGTTTCCGTGGCTTGAACAATAGTAATATCCATGGCACCTCTCCGGGCGTGTAATCGCATCACCGCAACAGCTTGCATTCCATTATATCATTTCCGAATGATTCCAGAACATACGCACAAGGCAATGCCGCGCCTCATGCGCGGCATTGCCCGCCAAGGTTTTGGGAAGGTGCGGAAACCCTTTTTCCAAAAAGGGTTTCCGCGCTTTAACAACTCTTTTCAAGCAACCCATCGCACAATAAAAACGCCGGCGCGGGTTGGCCGCGCCGGCGTTGGTTGTTTCATTTGCTGATGCGCATCAGGAGCCGAACAGCTTCTTGAGGTCCTTGTCGCTGAGCTTTTCCTGGCCCTCGGCGCTGATCTGCACGGCGTTGCCGTTGACCATGATCAGCACCTCGCTGCCCACGGACATGTACTTGCCGAGCGCGGGATCCTTTTCGAGCAACTGGAACTGGGCCTCGCTGAACGCTTTGATCTTGATGACGTCCATTTTGTCGGTGTAGGTGTTTTCAATCCAGTTGCTTCCCTGCTGGAAGAAAACGCGGTCTTGCACTTGCCTGACCTGGTTCACGGTGACCATGTTGCCATCGCCGTCGTAGTAGCCCTGAGCGTTCACGTTCGCGGTTTTGGAGTTGATGCCGATTTGCGCGTTCATACTTTGGTTCACGGCCGAGCCGCCCGTGTCCATGGCCATCTTGGGTGCGGCTTCCTCCCTGAACCGGCCATCCGCTTCGTCGTCAAATCCCTCAGAGAACATCATGCCGGGCTCCTCGACCAGGAATGAGGTGTACTCGGTGATGATGCCGAATTGTTTGCTGAGCCGGATAACTTCGTCCACCAGTTCCTTGTTGTGGCCCTTGAGGCGGATTTCGGCAAGAAGGAAGTTGATTTTGCGCTGCGCCCACAGGGTGGGGATGAAGTCATTCAGAGGCATGCTTTCACTCAGGTTCTGCGAAATGGTGAAGGATTCGGTTTTGCCCGAGGCTTCGCCGGTGAGCTTGAGCTTGGCTGTGCCGCTGCCCTTGAACCGGCCGGCCACGATGACCTGCGAGCCTTTGAACAGGTCGGGTATTTTGGACGGGAACATGTCATAGGGCTTCATGGCGCCCCAGTCGATGCTGAGGTTGGACAGGATGGGGTAGCTGATCTTGCGGTACAGGTCCGACACCTTGATTTCCAGGTCCTCGCCAGGGCGGATGTACTCGGGCACGCCGTTGTGGTTGCCGGCCATCTTGTCCAGCAGGAATGTGTTCACATCGTAGCCCACGCCGAACACGAACACGCGTGCAAACTTGGGCATGGCCTTCTGCACGTCCGCCAGGATCTGGTCCACGTCGGTCACGCCCACGGTGGGCAGTCCGTCGGTGAGGAACAGGACAAATGACGGGCGGGTTTTGTCATTGAGCATGGTCGAGGACGTGGTGAGGGCCTCGTCGATATTGGTGCCGCCCACGGCTGTGAGCGCGCCGGCCATTTCCAGGGCCTTGTCCACATTGGCCTTGGTGGCGGGCTGGAGCTTGTCGAACAGCGGGGCCGGGGTTTCATTGAATGTGACCACGTTAAAGCGGTCCTTGGCGTTCAGGTTGCGCAGGGAGAATTTCAGGGCCTCGCGCGCCTGCTCGATCTTGTCGCCGCTCATGGACCCGGTGCGGTCGAACACAAACACCACATCCTTGGCCGCCACTTCTTTTTCCTGCACTTCGGCGGGCGGCGCGGCCAGGAACAGGAAGTACCCGTCCTCGCCCTTGGGCGTCCACGTGAGCAGGCTCATGCCGATGTCGTCTTCGCTCAAGCTGTAATAAATGGAGAAATCGATGTCCGGGCGCGTGTTGGTCTCCTCGTAGGAAATGGTGGCCGTGTTGTTGTCGGGCCGCTGCGTGCTCACATTGTGCGAGGGCGAGTACACGTTTTTAATGGGAACCTTGGAGTGGATTTTGACCGTGACCGTCACATCGTTGATGGGTTTTGAAGAAAAGCGCTCGGTGTTGAGCGGGTAGGTGTAGGGCACTGTGTTGTTGTTTTTGGTGAGCACTTCGGTGTATTCGATTTCAATGCGCTGTTCGCCCAGGGCCGGGATGGGGAACACGCGGGCGCGGAACAGGCCGCGGTCCACATATTCGAGCAGGCCCGGGTCCTTCTGCTGGCGCACGATGGCTTCATAGATGCGGCGCGCCTCGTCCTTGTCCAGCACCTTGCCGGGGATGGGCTCGTTGTTCATCCACATTTTGAAATCCTTGAGCGCCGCGCCCTCGGGAATGGGGAACAGGTACGTGGCCTCTATTTGCGCATTCACCTGGTTGATGAATACCTGGTCGATGTGGGTTTTGGCCAGTTGCCCCTCGATGGTTACATCCACATGGTGGTATTTCACGGCGAACGCGGGCATGGGCTCCACCATGACAATATCATCCGGGGGCCACGGGCCCGGCACCAGGATGCCGTCGGCGCGCGCCATCTGCGCGAACACCAGGGCGAATAAAATTAAAAATCCGGTCAGCAACGTCCTCTTCATTTTTGTTCCACTCCTTTCAGGTTGTCCTCTTCTAATGATTGTACCTTATCGCGGGCCCTTACACGCTCCGCGGTTCGGGTTTTTCTGAGCCTATGCCATTTCAGACAGGCGCCCGTGCAAAAAGTTCCGCAGCCAGCGGCAAATGATGTTTCGCAAAACATCAGGCTGTGCATGATTTTACACGCATCCCGGTGTTCATATAAGGAATAATCCTTATCACGGCCTTGCCTGGCCGCATCCCCTCATGCCCCCGCGCGCAACGAGAAAAAAACACACAGGCCGCGAACTTTATTCCCTGCCATGTGTCTTAATTCACATAACCAGTTCGATTTCCGGGGCATAAGGAACAATCAACGTGCTGCACGGCGATCTGTTTATGCATCGAATTACAAATCATGGGGGTCCGCATGAAACCGCACACGAAAAAATACCTGGCATTGTCCCTGATCCTGGCAGCCTGCCTTTTGGCCTTTGCCGCCGCAGGCGGGCAGGGGCGGGCGCAATCCGCGGCCACACTGGATACATCAGCCGCCGAGGCGCGCGAAACACACGGCGCCCTGCATATCCTGGATAAAGAGGGCAAGCCCGCAGGCCTGTGCCCGCTCAAGCACACGGATGTGCGCGCCGATATCTCCGGGTTCATCACGCGCGTGACCGTGACCCAGGAATTCGCCAACCCGTCCCAGGAAAAAATCGAGGCCGTGTACACGTTCCCTCTGTCCGCCAACGCGGCCGTGGACGACATGGTCATGGTCGTGGGCGGCCGCACCATCCGCGGCGATATCAAGAAGAAACAGGAAGCGCTCGAAATTTATGAGCAGGCCAAAGCCGCGGGCCACGTGGCAAGCCTGCTCGATCAGGAACGCCCCAACATCTTCACCCAGTCCGTGGCCAACATCATGCCCGGCGAATCCGTGAAAATCACCATCAGCTACGTGGAATACCTGGACTATGAAGACGGCTCATACTCGTTTGTATTCCCCATGGTCGTGGGCCCGCGCTTCATGCCCGGAGCCGGCGCGGCCGGCAGCAAAACCGGCGCGCCCGACGCATCCAGAATCTCTCCGCCCGTGACCCCCGAGGGCGCGCGCGCCGGACACGACATTTCCGTGTCCGTGGCCATTGACGCGGGCATGCCACTGGGCGATATTACATCCGAGCTGCACAAGGTGGACATAAAGAAATCCGGGAACGCAAAAGCAACCGTCACGCTCGCCGGCGGCAAAACCATTCCCAACAAGGATTTCGTGCTCAAATACAAAGTCGTGGGCAAAGACATCCAGGACGCATTTCTCACCCACGCCCGCGAGGACGGCTCCGGGTTCTTCACCCTGTTCATGGCTCCGCCCGAGCGTGTCACGCAAAAGCAAATCGCCCCCAAGGAAATGATCTTCGTGATCGACACCTCCGGCTCCATGAACGGCTGGCCCGTGGAAAAGGCCAAAGAAACCATGAAGTATGCAATCCGCAACATGAACCCCAATGATACATTCAACCTCATCGGGTTTTCCAGCAGTGTGCAGCCCCTGTTCGACAGGGCGCAGCCCAACACAGACGCCAACCGCGAGAAAGCCGAACGCTACCTGGGCGACATGATGGGCCGCGGCGGCACATACATGATGAGCGCCATGGACGCGGCCCTGGCCCCGGCGCCAGACCCCGAACGCGTGCGCATCGTGTGTTTCATGACCGACGGCTACGTGGGCAATGATTTTGAAATCATCAGCTACATCCAGAACAACCTGGGCGGCGCGCGCCTGTTCTCCTTTGGTATCGGCAACAGCGTCAACCGGTTCCTGCTCGACGAAATGGCAAAATACGGGCGCGGCGAAGTCGAGTATGTGCTGCTCGACGCCCAGGGCAAAGGCGCGGCCGAGCGCTTTCACGAGCGCATTGCAAACCCCGTGCTCACCGACATCCGCATCGACTGGGGCGGGCTCAGCGTATCCGACACCTACCCCGCGGCCGTGCCCGACATGTTCAGCAACAAGCCCGTAATCATCACCGGCCGTTACAGCGGCAAAGCCCAGGGAACCATCACCATCACCGGCAAAACCGGCGCAAAGAAATTCGAGAGGAAAATCAAAGCCACGCTGCCCGCGCGCAACCCCGGGCACGACGTGCTGGCCCCGCTCTGGGCGCGCAAGCGCATCGCCGACCTCCTGGCCCGGGACTACCTGGGCGCGCAGCGCGGCCAGCCCGATGCAGGCATTGAGGAGCAGATCACGGGCCTTGGCCTGGAGTACCGCCTCGTGACCCAGTACACATCCTTCGTGGCCGTGGAAGAACGAATCGTCACCCAGGGCGGCGTGCCCACGACCGTGGCCGTGCCCGTGGAAATGCCCGACGGCGTGAGCTACGAAGGCATATTCGGAGAAGGCGGTAGATTCCAGACCCAGGCATACGGCGCAACCACCGCATCATTGAGCAGCGCGCCCGCAGTGGGTGCGCGCTCGGTCAGCCCCTCGCTTAAAAAGGACAAAGCCAGCCCCATGGCGCCGCCCGCCCCGTACCCGGCAAAGGAATCGGAAAAAACACAGAACCCGTCCGCGCCCAATCCCATGGACAAGCTTGCCGCGCCCCTCCAGGGCCTGGCGTCCAAAGTGTGGAATGAGGGCGTAAATGGCGACTGGGTCTCGGACCAGGTCACCGTAACCGCCTGGCTCGTGCGCATCAGCATCCAGGTGGACCCGCTCACCGCGGACAACCTCGCGGCACTGGAAGCCCTGGGTCTGAGCGTGGAAAGCAAAGCCGGAGGCACCATCACCGGAGCACTGGACGCGCGCAAACTCGCCGACCTCGTGCGCTTTGATTTCGTAAAGAAAGTGGAACCTTTGAAATAAGATTGGCATTTGAATAAATAAAAGCTCACGGCAGAGAGTGAGTGCGGGAAAACGCCCGGGCCGCACACCAGCGTCCCGGGCGTTTGCTTTTTGCAGACCACCCCGAAAAATAAAACAACGCCCTGCAACACGCGCCCGGCGCCATTCATAAAAAGCGGAGGAGGTGGGATTCGAACCCACGTAGGTGCGAAACACCTAAACGGTTTTCGAGACCGCCGCCTTCAGCCACTCGGCCACCCCTCCAAAACCAAACGTTTCGATTATAACTTGCTTTTTTCTTCGTGTCAATTTATTGAATTCCGAAATATCGGTAAGAGCAAAGTAAGAGCAAAGATGAGCAACATCTTGATTGGAGAAGGGGGGATTGTCATAAATAATGCTGTCTATTTGTTCGTATTTAGAAACATGCCAGCGGGACATCGAGGGCTGGGCCGGGTGCTTATGTTCAAAAGGGAAAAAGTGAATTGGTCGTTCTGCTCGAACGAAAAGCCCATGTGAACCTTTTGATTCGGCCAGCGGCCCAGCCATGTTCCAGCCATACATAAATCCCCAAACAAGCCGAAAACACGTTAGAAATAAAGATCTTCTTTGTTGTTGTGTGGAGGCAATGATTCTGGTAAGATCCTTATTGTCCAAAATGGACATTTTGATCACTCGTGGAGCATGATTTACAGATGGACATCCGGGCGACACAGATGCGGCAGCCTCACACCCTGCTCATTCCATAATGTTTGGCACAATAGTGTTTCTTGTGGGGGGATAAATGAACAGACTCAAGAATAACAGAATGTTACTCACGGTATTGGGAATCTGCGTAATGCTGGCAATAATCTCCGCGCCTTGTATTGCGGCAAGCTCAATACCGGTTCAGGCGACCATCTCCAACATCACAGGCACCGTGGAAGTGCAGAAGGGCAAAGCGGATTGGAGCCAGGCAAAGGAAGGCATCGCCCTATCTCCCGGCGACAGTGTGCGTACCAAAGAAAAGGCTTCATGTATCATCAAATGGTCCCAGGGTAATCTGGTCAAACTGCAACCCCTCACCACCATTAAGATAGACAAGAATGAATTTACCCCCACAACTGGTGTGGAAAAATCATCCATTGACATGAAAAGTGGCGCTGTGCACGTCAAAGCAAAAAGGGTCAGCAGCGCCCAATCGAATTTTGAAATCAAGACCCCAACAGCCATCGCAGGAGTGCGGGGTACGATATTTTCTGTGGAAATCATTGAAGCCAAATCCACAGTTGTTAAATGCCAGCAAGGCAAATTAAATGTCAAATCACTATCTGGAGGCGAAGTCACCTTAACAAGCGGACAAATGACAACCGTCATTTCAGGTTCTCCGCCAGAACAACCCAAACAGATGAGCGTCGAAGACTCTTCTGGATTTTCTGCGGCAGCGGGCTCCTTGAGTGAACCGATGCTGGAAATCACCAAGCCTTTGGGAAGCGGGGACAAGGTTTCTACGCCTAATCTGACCATCGAGGGCATTACATCCCCCGGCAGCCTCGTGGAAGCATACGGCGCAACCGCCATGTCCAATGCTCAGGGGCTTTTCTCATTGAATGTGAACCTACAACCCGGTAAAAATCAGATTGCGATCACAGCTACAGATACCAGCAGCAAAACCGTTCAGAAATCCATTGAAGTTCATTATCAACATGGCAACCAGGGCAAAGAATCCAGTGATTCATGTTCGGAAGGCCAAGTATTGGTATGCATTGACCCAGAAGCAGAGGGAGAAAAGGAATTATGTATCGCTAATGCAGCGGTTCCAGCCCGAATAAAACAGGGTGGGTGCATTGGATTGTGTTCAGATTGCGCGACGAGCGACAATGCAACGGCTGAAGAAGACAATCAAAGAATAACATGTACCAGTGAGCAGGTGTTGATCTGTAGCAAGTCCGGTACTACGGCACAACAGGAATCGTGTTTGCCAATTGCTGCCGTTGCAGCTTATTCGGATGTTGGTGGATGCATTGGCGCTTGTGGCGCTTGTGTAGCATCTTCAAACGAAAATTCAAACATAGTGTTTGCAGACACCCTTGCGCCGAGGTTGGAAATCTTTGAACCATCTTCCAATTTTGAGCCTGGCTCGGGAACCTGCACTCAAAATGGTTTCATAATTCAATGTGGTTTTATGGGATTCGCCGATCCTGATGCAATCATCACGGTCAGCGGGCAGAAGATTACAGTCAACCCAGACGGCAGTTTCAACCAAATGATTGAATTCAGCGCATCACTTGCCACAATCACCATTGTCGCCACAAATAGTACAGGCAATAGCACAGTCAAACAAATTCTTCGCACCATTGATGAGACCAAAGCCGCATATCTCATCGTAACCGTGAATCCGGCAAGCATCGTGGCGGACAACGAAAGCACGGCAACAGTCACGGTCACAGGCACCAATATTCTGGGCAAACCGGTAACCGGCGCAGTTGTGAGCCTGTCCGCCTCTACTGGCGGTGCGCTGTCACCATCAACCATCACACTGAATAACGGCACCGGCTCTACTATATTCAGAGCTGGAGCAGGTTCCATTTTGAACACAGTCACCATCACGGCAACGGCTTCAACCGGCGTGTCCGCAAGCGCCGTGCTCACGTTGACTCCAGACTATCCGCCGGATATCACAATGCATTAGGAGTTTTTTTAACATGTCCCGCACCACCATCGTCTGCTTGTTCGTATTGCTATTCTGTCCCGTAGCGTTGTTCGCTCAAGACACGGACGACCGGCTCAAGGCGGATATGGGACTCACGCAGATGAAGCCCCTGTACCCTCTGCCGGGGTCTGAAATCACCGACACACGCCCCATGATCACCGTGGACCTTTCGGGTCTTGAATCCCCGGTTGCGCCTTCCACGGTCATCGTGCTCATCAACGGCAGCGATGTGACACAAAAAGCCGACATCAACCCCTCATACATTCTGTTCCAGCCCCCGGCGGACTTGCCGCCCGGATCCTATGAGGTGCGGGCCACGGCACAGAATGTGAATGGGCAGGCTGTTGAGCCTCTGGGATGGAAATTCTTCATCAAGGGCGTTGCGCCCTCAAGGGAAGCCGAGGAAGGCGACAGGACCACGGGCAATCTTGACATTTCAAATGATTTTGTGTTTGCGGACTACACGCCCCAGAGCGGGTTTGATATCACCAGCATCTTCGAGGAAA
>Ga0351881_1026_pt1 | contig 47787 bp, 45 predicted proteins | sample BONcelFGM3001E15_FD_206769 | JGI IMG/M metagenome (GOLD analysis project Ga0351881, IMG submission 206769) | Enriched cells from coal bed in the Powder River Basin, Montana, United States - BONCAT cells FGM rep3 HSBNCT.FGM.300.1.E15 ...
TGAGCTTCCCCTGGGTTCCGAGGCCTGTTTTTCCATCCATCAACATTTAGCCGTGGTTAAAAGAAGAATTGACCGGATCAATGGAATCATTCCGGCCTTGCCCATAGACCAGGAAGCCCTGGCATTCGTGAAGGCGGAACTTGCGCCGGCCTTCGGACAGATCACCGAGAAAATACTGGCGCAACTAACGGAGGAAGGTATTAAACCGGATGCCGAATTGTTGCCGGAGCAGCGCGTTATCTCTCCTTCGGATTTCGGATTTCATAACGCTCTGCGACGTCAGGACGGCACCATTGCCTTCCTGGATTTTGAATATGCGGGTTGGGATGATCCGGCCAAGCTGACCGGAGATTTTTTCAGTCAGGTGGCGGTGCCGGTTCCCATCACGTATAAGGATGAAGTGTTGGCTTCCATCGCCGATATTTTTTCCGAACGTGAGTCGACGCTGAAAAGAATGAACTTTCTGCTGCCGGTCTATCGCATTAAATGGTGCTGCATCTTGCTTAATCATTTTCTTCCTGTAGCCTCAGACCGGAGGATCTTTGCTCAGGGTGCGGCGGGTAAACAAAAAAAAGAACAGCTGGCTAAGGCAAAACAATTGCTCGCATCTCTTCAACAATTGGAAGCCGGGAGAAAAAGGAATTAGGAATATGTCCTATATTGATTTTTTGTCCGTAATTCACAAAAGTACAAAGAGAGATTACCTGGCCCGGGTCAACGATCCGGAATATCCCAAGGCCAAAGCAGCGGAGTTGGCCAAGAAATGGGACTTCGACTACTGGGACGGCGACCGCAGAATCTGTTACGGCGGCTACCGTTATATGGCGGGGCGCTGGGCTCCCGTAGCCAAAGCAATGATCGATCACTACGGTATCAAACCGGGAGATAAAATTCTGGATATCGGCTGTGGCAAAGGCTTTTTACTCTATGAGATTTCGCTGCTGGTCCCCGGCGCCGAAATTTACGGTATCGACCGATCCGGTTATGCGATCGACAATGCCAAGGAAGAAATCAAAGACCGCCTGAAAGTCGGAAATGCAAACCAGTTGCCCTTTCCCGACAACTATTTTGATTTTGTTTGCTCCATTACAACATTGCACAACCTGCATTGTTATGACCTGGACAAGGCCCTTCGCGAAATGCAGCGGGTCGGCAAAGAAAAAAGATACCTCTGCGTTGAATCCTATCGGAACGAGGTCGAAAAAGCCAACCTGCTTTACTGGCAGGTCACCTGCGAAGCATTCAATACCCCGGAAGAGTGGCAGTGGTGGTTTGAGCTCTGCGGATATACCGGTGATTATTCCTTTATTTATTTTGAATAGCTTCGTGAAAAACCAAGGGCACAAAAAACGATGCCTCTGTCTTGCATAGCTTAAGCGAGGGGACGTGTGGGACTTTTATTTTAAAATTAAAGAACGTCTTAAAAAATATTCGTGGGTCGTTAAAGTATACGAATTCATATTAATAAAGTGGCGGGAACTATTACGCAAACACCCAAAATTACCTAATGATTTTTGTTTTCATTCCATGTACATTCATGCCAACGATCCGTTTACGCAAAAAAACTGGGAACATCTTCGTCGGGGTTATGACGATGAAACTTTCATCAAGGATACTGTCCAGAAAATTCGTTTCAACACGATGTGTTCCTATGACGCTCTTGCCAATCTGGCTGCTATCGTTCGTTATCTCGAAGATGGGCAGGTTTCCGGTGCATTTGTCGAAACGGGCGTCTGTCAAGGCGGCAGTTCTGCATTAATGGCAATGGTATCTCTCAAGTGGGGAAAGACCCGCCGGCTTCTGCACCTTTTTGATTCCTTTGAAGGCCTGCCCAGGCCAATCAAAGAAAAAGACTACTGCGAATGGATGAAATGGGATTGGGGAATTACCGCAAAGGATTGCGACGGCAAAATGGTTTCCAGCGGTGCCTTGATCGCCGCAAAAGCCGACGCGGAGGCAGCGCTTTTTTCCATTGCGAAATACCCCGAAAAACTGGTGACCTTTCATGTGGGGTGGTTTCAAAATACGGTTCCCCACGCCGCAAAGTCCATGGGGTCTATCGCTTTGTTGCGTCTCGACGGCGATCTATACGAGAGTACATTGGTCTGCCTTCGTCATCTATATCCCCTGGTTATCCGGGGCGGGTTCGTTATTATTGACGACTGGGGCTTGAAAGGATGTCGAACGGCCTGTGAAGAATACTTCGAGGAAATCGGGATCAGGCCTTATATCCACTTTGTTGACGGAACCGTCCGGTATTTCGTAAAGGAATGACAGCACGCAGCTCCATCATATTCGGCGGCGACGGACAGCTGGGAACGAAACTGGTTACCCTTTTAAAAGAGAGCGGCAGACCGGTTTTGTCCACAATCTTTTTGAAAGACCAGCCTGCCCAAGATGAAATTTATCTGGATATCAGCAAAGATATTTCCCGGTGGTCCGTTCCCGGAAAATTTGATGACGCTTTTTTCTGCGCCGCCATTACATCGACAGAGGTCTGTCGAGCGCAGTCTGACGTATGCCGCAAAGTAAACGTCGAAAACACACTGGCGCTGGCTTGCCGGTTATCGGAGACGGGCACGGCCCTTTTTTTTCCTTCCACCAATCTTGTTTTTGACGGGAGCATCTCTTTCAGGAAATCGACCGATGCGACGAATCCCAAATGTGAATATGGACGGCAAAAGGTTGCAACGGAAGAGGGCCTCGCGGCATTAACGGATAAGGTTGCCGTGATCCGTTTTTCCAAAATCATCGGCCCCGGTATGGCACTTCTAACGAACTGGGCCAACGATCTCCGGCAGGGAAAGACAATTCATCCTTTTTCCGATATGGTTTTAGCGCCCGTGTCGCTTCGCTTTGCAACCGAGATCATTCTGGCCGTCATGCAAAAAAAAAGTTACGGCATCTGGCAGATTTCCGCAGCCGAAGACGTGACGTATGAGGAAATGGCCAGACACCTGGCCCGTAAAATAGGGGCGCCGCAGTCACTCATTGCACCGGTTAAAGCACTTGAATCAGGGCTGATCATGGAAACCATACCGGAACATACAACACTGGATGCATCAAGATTGAAAGACGAACTGAATATCAAGGCACCATCGGTCTGGAGCACCCTTGATGAAATCATTATCTGAGAGGGTACACTACCGACGGTTAAGCCGGAAGATTAATGTTATTTAACTCCTACGTCTTCATATTTGCATTCCTGCCCGCTGTTCTGCTCGGATTTTTTCTGATTGCGCGGCTGAATAAAAACGCCGCGCTCTTATGGCTGTTCGGCGCTTCCCTTTTCTTTTACGGCTGGTGGAATCATGCTTTTGTCCTCCTTATTCTTGCTTCCATTGTCGTTAATTATGCATTTTTCAGATGGCTGACACATCCCCGCGACAGCCGCCCGGCTAACGCAAAATGGGTGCTGACGGCCGGAATCGTTTATAATCTGGGGGTGCTCGGATATTATAAATACGCTGATTTTTTTATCGGAAACGTCAATAATGTTACCAATTCGTTGTTCCTTTTGCAGCATGTCATTGTGCCCATCGGTCTCAGTTTTTATATTTTCATGCAGATCGCCTGCCTGGTGGACAGTTACCGGGGCGAAATCAAAGGGGGCAGTTTTCTCGAATATTGCATCTTTGTAAGTTTTTTCCCCCAATTGACCGCCGGGCCGATCGTCCGTTATCAGGAGATTATCCCGCAGTTTAAAAAAACGGAAAACTACCGTCTACGTTTCACCAATCTGTCCGTTGGATTAACCATCTTTTTTATCGGTCTTTTTAAAAAGGTTATTCTGGCCGACCACATTGCCGTTTATGCCAATGTGGTCTTTGAAGCTGCGGGCAAAGGGGTTAGCCTGACATCACATGAAGCCTGGTTGGGTGCTCTTGCTTATACGTTTCAGCTTTATTTCGATTTTTCCGGTTACGCGGACATGGCCATTGGCCTGGCCCGCATGTTCAACATTGTTCTGCCCCTTAATTTCTTCTCCCCCTACAAAGCAAAAAATATCATTGAATTCTGGCGCTGCTGGCATGTAACGCTTTCCCGCTTCCTGAGGGACTATCTGTATATTCCATTGGGCGGGAACCGTAAGAGCACGCTGCGGCGTTACATCAATGTCATGATTACAATGCTTCTGGCCGGCCTGTGGCATGGCGCCGGCTGGACCTTTGTCTTCTGGGGCGGTCTGCATGGGGGGTATTTGATCATCAATCAGGCCTGGCATAAAATTGCCGACCGTGTCGCTTTCCGGGTGCCGGAACGGTGGCAATGGCTGACCGGATTTTGCGCTCGCGCTCTAACGTTCATTGCGGTTGTGTTTGCCTGGGTGCCCTTCCGTGCCAAAAGCTTTTCGGACGCCATGGTGATTTTCAAGGGTATGACCAACGACCTTGTTAATCTGCCGATGTTTCTGATAGATAAAATAGTGAAGCCAGGTGGAATAATCGAAGAGGCTTTTCCCAATATTATTCCATCGCTGCCGCCTAATTGGTTCTATTACGCGTTTTTAGTTGTTATCATTACAGTATTAGTCGTCTGGTTTTTGCCCAATACCAGTGAATTGATGTCCGATTTTAAACCAGTTCTTCATCCCTTGAGCATAAGAAGGGGCGCTTTCCTGCAACGTTTGAGGTGGAAGCCGAACTTGTATTGGTTTGCGTTTATCCTTCTGGCTGCCGTTTTCTGCCTGAATGATCTCGACAATGTCCGGGAGTTTCTCTACTATCAATTCTGACGGACAAAGGAAACATCGCCGCTACGCAGTAGGGCTTATTCTTCTGATATTCGCGCCGATGGCTGTTTCTTATGCCCTTTTCCGTTATCAGCCTTCTCTTTTCTATTTCCGGGCGTGGGAGTATCTGATGGAAATTTTACATCCCAACCCGAACATGCCTCAGGTCTGGGAAGGAGTGGAACTGGGTGATATGTCCAGAAACTATCTGTTTCGCTTTCAGGAACCTCACTATACGCGTGTTTCCATTGACTCCGACGGTTTTCGCCGCATGCCTTATGATACAGACAGTTATCAAATCGTTCTGTATGGAGATTCCCAAGGGTTCGGTTCCGGTCTTAGTGATGAGGAAACGTTCCCCTGGAAACTTGCTGTAGAACTGGGAATACCCATTTTCAACGGCACGAGGAGTGACGATACACCGGAGCACCTGCTTGGTTTTAAAAAGATTCATGAAGCGCGAATCCTAATTCATGTTGTCCAAAGTTATGCAGTGTCCATCAAGAGCTACTTTCCCGAGGATTTTATGATTCAAGAATATATTCCTCTCCGAAAATCTGTTTGGCCGGTGACGGTCAAACGCTTCAATCCGTTTGCCGTTATGATGCGTATGCTCAAAGGGTTAATAAATGATATTTTGGGTGGAGCCGCGGGGATCAATGCTTATATGTGTCAAAAGAATTACAGCGTTCCTTATTCTGACGGTGATCAAAATAAGTTTACCTCTGTTTCTGAACCGGGAATCGTAAATGACATGTCAGAGCAAATCAACATGATTGACAGGTATAACCGACGCCTGAAAGAATTGGGTTATATATACGTTCTGGTGCTTGTTCCGCGCCGGGATCTGCTCTATGCAGATTACGCGGATGAATTTACAAAGAATTATTTTCCCAGGCTGATCAGATCGCTTACGGCCAGGGGGGTTCATGCGGTCGACCTCCATGATGATTTCCTGGCGAATAAGCATCTTGGACTGTTCTTTCGAACAGATACACACTGGAACGCCAAAGGAACAGGGCTTGCGGCCTCCCGTGTAGCGAAATATCTGCAAGAAGAGGGGAATTTTAGATCAGCTGGCATTATCCCGGAAGATCAATCTGTTCCGGTTGGTACAAAAGGAACAACAAAGAGGTAATACTGATAGAGTCCGTTACATTTTCAGGGGATGATTTGTGAGCTCGGGGACAACGGTCCAACTTGATAAAACGTGTCATGTGTGCGGTTCTTCCGATATTCAGGTGATGGAGGAGTTCGCTTCTCTTGGGCAAGTTACGTCAGATTGCCGCCCCTGGAAAAGAGGCGGACAGCTCGGCATTTGTCCGTGCTGTGGATTTGTGCAAAAAATTACGGATGACGCCTTCTTCCGCGATTGTGAAGCCATATACAAAAGCTACGAGGTATATTATCAGGCAGGCGGCGAAGAGCAGAAGGTTTTTGAGCAATCACGGGGCCTTTCCATGTCCCGGTCGGAATCGATCCTTGCTCAGTTGTTGAAAGAGAATAAACTCCCTTCTTCAGGAACGCTGCTGGATGTCGGGTGCGGTAACGGCAATCTGCTGAAATCATTTTCCAAACATTGTTCACAATGGTCACTGTCCGGGCTGGAATTTGACGAAAAAAACCGGAGCGCTGTAGAGGCGATCGCGCATGTCGATCAGTTTTACAGCTGTGATCTTACGGAAGTCCCTGTACGTTTCGATTTGATTTCCATGATTCACTGCCTGGAGCATATATCCGATCCCGGCCGGTTTCTTCAGCGCGTAAAGGAAAAACTGAACCGTAACGGAATGGTTCTGATTCAAATTCCCGATTACACGCAAAATCCTTTTGATCTGGTCATTGCCGACCACTGCACGCATTTCGATGTCTGCGCCATTCGGCATCTTCTGGAGCGATGTGGATTCGAACCGATTGTTGTATCGACCGGGTTTGTCTCCAAAGAAATAACTGTGCTGGCCAGGGTCAATGATGAAGTCAAAGAAGCAACCCGCATGACCGATGTGCGGGATTCTCAACGTCGGCTCTCGGAAGCGATTGCGTGGTTGAAAGAAAATGTCGCCTGTGCCTCAAAAATTGCCGATCAAGGAGAATTGGGGATATTCGGGACGTCCATCGCCGGTGTCTGGCTGTATAATGAAATGCCGGATAGGGTTTCCTTTTTTGTTGATGAGGATGAAGCGCGGATCGGCAGACTTTTCCTGGAGCGAACAGTATGTCATCCCCTGGAACTGCCGGATCAGGGGCAGGTGTTTATTCCTTTGCCTCATAAGATTGCCGGCCAAATTGCCGCGCGTCTTAATATTTACGGGGTCCGTTTTATCATCCTCTCACCATTATAAAGATCAGAAGTGAGGTTTTAATTATGGAAATACCCAAAAAGATGCGCGCCGCAATCCTTGTTGAACAGAAGAAGCCGCTGGTTGTCGACGAGGTTGATCTGCCGGAAACTCTGGATTACGGACAGGTCCTGGTTCGGATTTTCTTCAGCGGCATCTGCGGATCGCAGATCGGCGAAATCGATGGCGCCAAAGGCGAGGACAAATTTTTGCCTCACCTGCTTGGCCATGAAGGGACGGGGGAGATTCTTGCTGTCGGAGCCGGTGTTAAGTTTGTAAAAGAAGGGGATTTCGTTGTTTTACACTGGATGAAAGGTCAGGGAATTGAATCGGCGGTTCCGGTGTATCGCTGGAGAAACAGGCCGTTAAATGCCGGATGGGTGACAACATTCAACGAGTATGCGGTTATTTCCGAGAATCGTGTGACAGTCATGCCCAAAGATTTTGATCCAAGGCTGGCGACGCTTTTTGGGTGCGCCCTGACCACAGGGCTCGGTGTTGTTTCCAACAACGCCAGAGTAAGGATGGGTGAGTCCGTTGTGGTTTTCGGTGCGGGGGGAGTTGGCCTCAACGTCATCCAGGGAGCTTCCCTGTCGACCGCGCATCCTATTATCGGAGTTGATCTTTATGAAAACAAACTGGAACTTGCGAGAACCTTCGGGGCGACGCATCTGATCCATTCCGGAAAACAGGATGCCAGGACGGAAATTCTGAATATTGTCGGAGCACAGGGTGCCGACGTGGTTATCGATAACACAGGGAACACGGATATCATTGCCATGGCCTATGAACTGACGGCGGCGCAGGGCAGAACCATTCTGGTTGGCGTTCCCCGAAAAGGAAACAAGATATTGATTTATTCTCTGCCGCTTCATTTTGGAAAAGTAGTGACCGGATCGCATGGCGGCGAAGCCGATCCATCGGTTGACATTCCTAAATACATGAAGCTCCATCAGGCGGGAAAACTCCGGCTTGACGGTCTGATTACGGATTGTTTTGATCTTGCGGATATCAACGTAGCCATCAGCAAAATGCGTTCCGGCGATATAGCCGGACGTTGCCTGCTTGACATGAGTCTAAAAGGGGCTGGTCAATGAAAAATATCAAAAATGTTCTGTTTGTATTATCCATATTGTTCATCATGGGCATGGTTTGTATGGGCTGTGAATCGAAAAAAGAAGATAGCGCAAAACAATCGGCCTCCTCTCCCGGTCAAAAGCTTCAGGGAATCATCAGGGTTTCCGGCGCCTGGGCTCTTTATCCCATGATGGTGAAATGGGCTGAAGAATTTTCGAAAATTCATCCGGAGATTCGAGTTGATGTGTCGGCAGGCGGCGCGGGAAAGGGTGTCGCTGACGCATTGGCCGGTCTTGTCGATATCGGAATGGTCTCAAGAGAGATCAGGTCCGAAGAGATTCAGAATAATGCTTTTTATGTTCCCGTCGTAAAAGATGCCGTGTTTGCGACGGTTAATGAAGCCAATCCCGTCCTGGCTAAGGGATTGCTGGTCAAAGGTCTTAAGAAGAAAACATTTTATGACCTCTGGATTACAGGCAAAAGTATGACCTGGGGTGAAGTTGTCGGTATGCCGTCAAAAGATAGAATTCAGGTTTATACCAGGTCAGACTCCTGTGGTGCCGCTGAAATATGGGCAAAATATCTGGAGGGCAAGGCACAGGAGGATCTGAAAGGCATTGGTGTTTACGGAGACCCCGGGGTTGCCGAAGCGGTTAAAAAAGACGCCTTCGGCATCGGTTTCAACAACCTCAATTATGCTTACGATGCAAAGTCCGGTCTTCCCCTGAAAGGGATTCAGCTCATCCCCATCGATGTTAATGAGAATGGCCGGGTTGATGACGGGGAAAAATTGAGCAATAAAAAGCAGGCGATGCAGGCTGTCATGTCCGGAAGCTATCCGTCACCGCCGGCAAGAGATCTCTACATTCTTTCCAATGGAAAATTTAAAGGCCTTTCTAAAGAATTTGTTAAATGGATTTTGACGGACGGACAAAAATTTGTTGAAGAAGTAGGTTATATCAGACCGGCGGACGATAAAATTAAAACCGCCCTTGCCAAGATAGAAGATCAAAACACCAAATGATGATTCTGATCCGATAAAAGCCATGGCATTTTTGAAAAGTTCCTCTTCTCCCGGTTTTAGAAAAGTGAAGGATTGTATTGCGTCCGGGATTATGCGCGTGAGCCTCATTTTTGTGAATGCGGTGGCCATCGTTATTCTGGTCGGGCTCTTTATGAAGTCCCGGCCGATTCTTGGCAAAACATCTCTTGGCGAGTTGCTGCTTTCCTCTTCCTGGCATCCTCTCAAGGGGGAGTTCGGGTTTTATCCATTCATCGTCAGCACGATCGAGGTTACAACAATTGCTATGGTGCTGGCGATACCGGTCTGTCTTCTGGCGGCGATTTTTCTTTCTGAATATGCCCATGTCCGTATTCGCGAATTTCTCCGCCTCATCATTGATATTCTGGCCGGTATTCCGTCTGTTGTGTACGGCCTCTGCGGGGTCATTGTTGTGGTGCCCTTTGTGAAATATATTGGCCAGCTCCTGGGATACGAGACAACGGGCTACAGTCTTCTGTCCGGTGGCATCGTCCTCGCGGTGATGGTTTCACCCTTCATTATTTCCGTATCGGTGGAAGTCCTCAGGTCCGTTCCCTTCGAAGCAAGAGAAAGCACACTTGCACTGGGGGCTACGCAATGGGAATCCATCAAGTACGTCGTCCTGAAGAGTGCCCGGCGCGGTATTATTGCCGCCGTTGCCCTTGGTTTTTCACGGGCCTTTGGCGAAACTATTGCGGTACTTATGGTTGTGGGAAATGTAGCCGCCGCTCCCAAAACATTATTTGATCCCGCCTACCCGCTGCCCGCTCTCATTGCGAATAATTATGGAGAAATGATGTCCATTCCCCTTTATGATTCGGCGCTTCTGCTGGCGGCTCTGGTGCTGATGCTGATGGTGGGAATTTTCAGTCTGACCGCTCATTTCACATTGTTGCGTATGGGGTGGAAGGGCCGATAAAATGAAGACGAAAGCACGCAAAGCGGAAGAAGCATTATTCAAAGGCCTAATGGTTGTTTCACTGCTGCTGATTTTGTCGGTTCTGGCCGGTATTGTTATTGTCATCACCATGAAAGGGGCATCATCCTTATCATGGGCCATGCTGGTTGAGACACCCAAGGGAGGATATTATCTGGGCAAGGGAGGCGGCATTGCCAATGCGATTGTGGGGTCGTTTTATCTGGCCATCAGTGCCACGGTTATTTCCATTTTAATCAGCTTACCTGCGGCTTTTGCCCTTCAGCAGGATTTCAGCAGCCGGAAATTTGCAAATTTTACCAGATTGCTGCTGGACGTCCTCTGGGGTACGCCCTCTATTGTTTACGGTGCCTTTGGCTTCATCGTCATGGTCTATTTCGGGATCAGGGCATCCCTTCTGGGGGGGATTATCGTGCTGACGCTCCTGATGTTGCCGATCATGATCAGATCCATGGAAGAAGTCATCAGAACGGTTCCTTTAGCGTTAAAAGAAACGGCCTATGCTCTCGGCGCTACGAGAATTGAAACAACGCTTGCCGTCGTGATGAGGCAAGCACTGCCGGGAATTATGACGGCTGTTCTGCTGGCTTTTGGCCGCGGTATCGGCGATGCAGCTTCGATACTTTTCACCGCAGGCTATACGGATTATTTGCCACGATCTCTTTTTGAGCCGGTGGCCTCTTTGCCGCTTGCCGTTTTCTTTCAGGCCGGGACGCCGATTCCGGAAGTTCAGGATCGTGCCTATACGGCTGCCTTAATATTGTTGTTCATCGTTCTGATGGTTAACATTGTTTCACGCATCCTGTCCTGGCGATCTTCTAAATACATCATAAAGTAGATGGTTTAATATGTCAGTAATCAGCATCAACAAACTCAATATTTCCTACGGGAACCACAAGGTTCTTCAGGACGTCACTGTTAACATGTCCGGCAATCAGATCATTGCCATACTCGGTCCATCCGGATGCGGCAAGACGACCTTGCTGAAAAGCCTGAACCGCTTACTGGATTTCAATGAACAGGTCCGGGTTGACGGAGACATTCTGATTGGCGGGACGAATATCAATGATCCGACGGTCGATGTTATTGACTTGAGAAAAAAGGTGGGGTTTTTGTCTCAGCGGCCTTTTCCCCTGCCGATGTCCATATATGACAATATTGCCTTCGGCCCCAAATTACACAGACTGAGTGATGAACAGGTTCAGCGACAGGTAGAGGAAAGAGAGAAGAAGCATAATATCCTCAACGGCTCAATGCAAGACTCCCCTCTGATGAAGGATTCTAAAAGAAACAAGGCCATGGACCACCTGGTGGAGTATTATCTCCGGCTGGCAGGATTGTGGAATGAAGTTAAAGACCGGTTGCCTGCGCCGGCGTCACAATTATCCATCGGTCAGCAACAGCGGCTTGCCCTTGCCCGTGCGCTGGCCGTTGAACCGGAAATCATTCTTGCCGACGAACCAACATCCGCTCTGGATCCGATTTCCGCAAAACTTGTGGAAAATCAATTTACGCTTCTAAAAAGAGATTACACGATTATTGTGGTTACTCATATATTGCGGCAGGCACGGCGGCTTGCCGATTACGTCATTTTTCTCTACATGGGAGAATTGGTGGAGCACGGCCCGTCGGCGGATTTTTTCAATAGTCCTAAAGATGAAAGGACGATTGCCTATATCAAGGGAGAAATCAGTTAACTTTTGAGGATGTAATGAGTTCATACAGTCTTTCATACCTTAACCAGCTTGAATCAGAATCAATTCACATCCTGCGTGAAACAGTGGCTGAATTCAAGAATCCGGTCATGTTGTATTCTGTTGGAAAAGATTCCAGCGTCATGGTCAGAATAGCTCAAAAAGCTTTCTTTCCCGGCCCATTTCCCTTTCCGCTGATGCACGTGGATACGGGTTATAAATTTCCGGAAATGTATATCTTTCGCGATAAATTCTGCAAAGAAATCGGTGCGCGGCTCATTATCGAGCGAAACGAAGAATGGATCGCCAGAGGGTGCCATCCCCTGGAAATTGGCGTGGATAAATGCTGCAGCTATTTAAAAACAGGCGCGTTGCTGGACGCGATCAGGAAGCACGGATTTGACGCAGCTTTTGGCGGTGCGCGGCGGGAAGAAGAGAAATCACGGGCAAAGGAGAGAATTTTTTCTCTCCGTGACGCGCATGGACAGTGGGATCCGAAGAATCAGCGTCCGGAACTCTGGGATCTGTATAATACGAGGATCAATGAAGGGCAGACTGTGCGTGTTTTTCCTTTAAGTAACTGGACGGAGCAGGACATCTGGCAATATATCAAGAAAGAACACATCCCCATCGTTCCTATTTATTTTGCACAGAAACGCGAAGTTGTGAAACGCGACGGCATCCTCGTGCCGGTATCATCCGTTTCCAACGCGAAGCTCAGCAAAAAACCGACGATTGTCAGGGAAGATGTTGAAATGCTTTTATGCCGTTTTCGCAGTTTGGGTTGCATTCCCTGCACCGGCGCCGTAGCCTCGTCAGCCAGCACGATTGACGATATCATTGGAGAGGTGGAGGCAGCGCGAAAATCGGAACGGGAAAACCGCATCATCGATCTTACCAGCGATTCCTCTATGGAACAGAAAAAGAAAGAGGGATATTTTTAATGAAATACCGGGGAAAATCTCTACTGCGTTTCACGACAACGGGGAGCGTGGATGATGGAAAGTCCACATTGATCGGCCGTCTGCTTTTTGAAACGAAATCTATCTTTGAAGATCAGTATGATGCCATCAGGAAAACGTCCATCAAGAAAGGCTACAGGGATGTCGATCTGGCTCTTCTCCTTGACGGTCTCTCCGCCGAACGTGAGCAGGGCATTACCATTGATGTGGCCTATCGATATTTTGAAACCCCGACCAGAAAGTTCATTATCGCGGATACGCCCGGCCATACTCAGTATACCCGAAACATGGTTACCGGAGCGTCGACCGCTGATTGCGCCATCATCCTGATTGATGCCAGAAACGGCGTATTGACTCAATCCAAGCGGCATGGCTTTATTGCATCCCTGCTTCAGATTCCTCATATGGTCGTTGCAGTCAACAAAATGGATCTTGTTGACTATTCCGAGAACATCTACGGCCGTATTGTTGACGAGTACCGGGAATTTTCTGAAAAACTTGAAATACATGATGTCACTTTCATTCCGGTTTCTGCCCTGAAAGGCGACAATGTTGTTGAAAAAAGCGTCAATATGCCCTGGTATGAAGGAGGCACCCTGCTGCACTATTTGGAGAATCTTCATGTGTCGGCGGACCGAAATCTGGTTGATTTTCGCTTCCCCGTTCAATACGTGATACGGCCGAATCTCAATTTCAGGGGGTTTGCGGGACGGATTGCATCAGGAACCATTTGTCCAGGCGAGGCCGTCGTTGTTTTACCGTCCGGTCAGACAACGACGATCAAAGCCATTCAGACTTTCGACGGTGAACTGCGAGAGGCCTTTGCACCGCAATCCGTCGTTTTAACGATGGACGATGAGATTGACATCAGCCGGGGAGACATGATCGTCAGAAAAAATAACATCCCCCAGGTCAGCCATTCCTTTGAAGCCGTGATCTGCTGGATGGATGAACAGGCCATGATTCCCGGCTCGACCTATATCCTCAAGCAGACAACCAATTCCGTAAAAGCGCATATCGCCGGTATTCTGTATAAAATAGACGTCAATACGCTTCATCGGGAATCAACGGATACGCTGATGCTCAATGAAATCGGACGGGTCAACATCTTAACGGTACGCCCGGTATTTTTCGATGCATATAAAATGAATCACAGTACGGGCAGTTTCATCTTAATCGATCCTTTGACCAACCACACCGTTGCCGGCGGCATGATCCGCGGGATCGCCAGAGCAATCGATGATATCTGCGAAAAAAAGGAAACCGAAGACGCTCATCGGCCCAAGTCGCCCCATATTGTCTGGGGCGGATGGAACATCCCCCGTGAGCAGAGGGAAACCAGAAACGGACACAGAGCCGCGGTGCTGTGGCTGACCGGATACTCAGGTTCAGGAAAATCGACCATTGCCAAAAAACTGGAGAAGAAGCTCTATCAGGCGGGATGCCAAACGGTGCTGCTTGACGGCGATAACGTCAGGCACGGCTTATGCGGCGATTTGGGCTTTTCGGAAAATGACCGTCATGAGAATATCCGCCGGGTTGGAGAAACAGCGAAACTCTTTTTTGAGTCCGGGAGTATCGTTATTTGCACTTTCATTTCCCCCTTTGTAAAAGACAGACTGTTTGCCAGATCCCTTGTCCCGCCGGATCGTTTTTATGAAATTCACGTCAAGTGCGATCTGGATATATGCGTACGTCGTGATCCTAATGGCCTGTATAAGAAGTCCATGAGCGGCGACATCAAAAATTTTACGGGAATATCCTCGCCATATGAGGAACCGACCAATGCCGAGATGGTGGCTGAAACGGAGCTCTTCAGCCCTGAAGATATTGTCGGCAACATTCTGGGAAAGCTGCTGGCGGACGGAATTCTATCCGACCGACACCACAGCTGACCAAGCCGGAGGGGCTCTGCGAAAAAATATCGTTTTTAGTAATATTGCAGGACTCTTCACCTTCATGATAGGGAATGACGATGACCAACCCAATTGAAAATGAGAAGTGGGATCAGATCATCAGGCCGAAGACAGACTGGCTTGATATTCATTTCAGGGAACTCTGGAATTATAGAGATCTGGTGCTGTTTTTTGTAAAAAGAGACTTCAGCGCTTTCTATAAACAAACGGTATTGGGACCTTTATGGTATGTCATCCAGCCTCTTCTCACGACAATTGTTTTTACCGTTGTATTCGGGAAAGTGGCAAAAATTCCAACGGATGGGATTCCGCCTTTTCTTTTTTACTTATCCGGGATCGTTGCCTGGAATTATTTTGCGGACTGCCTGAAAAACACATCCAGTACTTTTATTACGAATGCGAACATTTTCGGCAAAGTCTATTTCCCACGATTAACCGTGCCCTTATCAGTCGCTCTGATAAATATGATCCAGTTTTCCATTCAGTTTATATTGTTTCTTTGTTTTTATTTCTTCTTCATGGTGAAGGGGGCTCCCATCTATCCCAATAAGTGGCTCATGATCATTCCGTTGCTAATCATGCAGATGGCTTTTCTCGGCTTGGGAATCGGCATTCTTGTATCTTCATTGACAACGAAATACCGGGATTTGAATTTTGCCGTAGGTTTTGTTATTTCGCTCTGGATGTATGCTTCGCCCATTGTCTACCCTGTTTCCAGCGTACCCGATAAATATCTTTTTTTATACATGCTGAATCCGATGGCACCTATTATTGATATGTTCAGATTTGCTTTTTTGGGTAATGGAATCGTTCATCCTGGTCATTGGATGATCAGCATCATGATGACGGTCATTATATTTTTTGTCGGGTTATTATTATTTAACAGGGTCGAGAAGACATTCTCAGATACAATCTGATGAACCCAGGGTTTGGTTATGTCTAACGTTGTTCTTAAAGTCGAAAATTTATCAAAACAATATCGTCTGGGTATTATCGGGCATCAATATCTTTTTCGAGATATCCAGTCATGGTGGGCCCGCATCAGAGGAAAAGATGATCCCAATCTGAAAATTAATCTGAATTCTGACGGCCGGTATCAGGCCAACCATGTCGGCGGCTCTACCGCTTATGATGGCGGTACATTTTTAGCGCTGAAGGACGTTGATTTCGCGGTGGACTATGGTGAGCGGATCGGCATCATCGGCCGTAACGGTGCCGGCAAGTCGACCCTCCTGAAAATAATATCCAGGATTACATCGCCGACGAGAGGTGTGGTTAAGTTCAAGGGACGGGTTGCCTCGCTGCTGGAAGTCGGGACAGGCTTTCATCCGGAGTTGACGGGCAGAGAAAATATCTATCTCAATGGTGCCATTCTGGGTATGACGAAGACAGAAATTGCGTCGAAATTTGATGAGATTGTTGATTTCTCCGGGGTGGAGATGTTCATCGATACACCGGTTAAGAGATATTCCAGCGGCATGTATGTCCGCCTCGCTTTTGCCGTTGCCGCACATCTGGAGCCGGAAATTCTTGTTGTTGATGAAGTGCTGGCTGTCGGGGATTCTGAGTTTCAAAAAAAATGTCTGGGAAAAATGAAGGATATCTCGGAAGAGGGTGGGAGGACCATCCTGTTCGTCAGTCACAATATGGGGGCCATCCAAAGCCTTTGCGGGAGGGTCATCCTGCTCAGTGATGGACAAATCAAATCAGACGGACCTGCCACGAAGGTTGTTTCGCGTTATATGTCGGAAGACTTCCATGCCGCTGGAGAAAAAAAATGGCCGGATATCAAAAAGGCGCCGGGAAATGATTATGTTAGGGTCAATTCCGTGCGTGTTGTCGATCAGGAGGGCAGGACGTGCACAAATTATGATGTTCGTGATCCCATTGCAATCGAAATCAAATATGCAGTCCTCCGGGATATGAACAGCATCAATACATCCTGTTGTTTTTTTAACCATCGAGGGGAGATAATATTTCATTCACGAAATGATTCCATAGACCGGCCTCCGGAGCAGAGAAAGTGTTCACCCGGATTTTATGTTTCAACCTGCCGGATTCCGCCGGACCTGATGAATGATGGACAGGTTATTGTTCAGGTGGCGATTACGGATGAACTGGAAGTTTATTTTCTCGATAAGGCCTGTGTTTCTTTTAATGTTCTGGACGCAATGGATCCGGATGGTGTTCGTAGGAATTATGTGCAGGAGTGGCCGCCTGCTGCTGTCCGCCCATTATTGAAGTGGACAAACCATGCCCATCCATTAAAAAATTCTTTTGAAGATTAAGGAGGCATCCCGTGGCCGTTAACCATTGCAGAATATGTGGAGGGCCCTATGAACCGTTTATGTCGTTTGGCAAAATGCCGATAGCCAATGGCTTTTTGACGCAAAGCCAATTTGCTGATGAGTATTTTTATGAAATGGAAGCAGGGGTATGTTCAAACTGCAACATGTTTCAATTATTGAATCAGCCTGAACGCGAAATCATGTTCAATGAAAATTACGCTTTTTTCTCGCAGACCTCTCAAGGCATGATTAATCATTTCCGGACGTTTGCGGAAAATGTCCGGCGGGATTACATTCAATCGTCAGACCCCTTCGTTGTGGAAATCGGCAGCAATGATGGTATTATGCTCCAGAATTTTGCGAAAACAGGCATCCGTCACTTGGGCATTGAGCCCTCCGCAAACGTGGCCCAGGTTGCCCGGGAAAACGGCATTAACACGATTTCAGCTTTTTTCGACGAAGATCTTGCAAAAAAAATACTGACTGAATATGGTCCTGCCGATGCCGTCCTGGCCGCTAACGTCATGTGCCATATCCCCTATCTGCATTCCATTATCGCGGGGATGAAACTGCTCTTGAAGCCTGAGGGCGTGGTTGTGTTTGAAGATCCTTATCTCGGGGATGTTATCGAAAATACGACCTATGATCAAATATATGACGAACACGTTTTCCTTTTTTGCGTTTTGTCAATCCAGTATCTCCTGAAAAAACATGATATGGAGATATTTGATGTCGAGCCGCAAATCACTCACGGGGGGTCTATGCGGTATTATATTGCGGGGAAGGGTAAAAGAACAATATCTCCCCGCCTGTCCCGGCAACTGGCAAAAGAGGAACATCTGGGGCTCAGCCGGCGTGAAACGTACGATCGATTCAGAGTCAGCTGCGATCGGTTTCGCACGGATCTGATGACGATTCTAAGTGATATTCGGGGAAAGGGGAAAAGCATCGTCGGATATGCGGCGACATCCAAAAGCACGACCATCATTAATTTCTGCGGCATCACCGACAAACATATTGACTATATCTGCGATACGACACCGATCAAACAAGGGAAATTCAGTCCGGGAGCCCATATACCGGTTCTGTCCCACCAATATTTCAAACAACATTATCCGGATTATGCGCTGCTGTTTGCCTATAATCATGAAAAGGAGATTATGGCGAAAGAGAGTGATTTTATGACTTCTCGCGGCAAATGGATCGTTTATGTTCCGGAGATTAAGATCAGGGAGTAGTTCACTTTAACTGTAGATTGGATGTTTACGATGATCGTATGCGCTAACCCCAAAGCCCAGTATGTTGCTTATAAAGACGAGATCGACTCAGCCATAGCTGCTGTACTTGATAGAGGATATTATATTCTCGGAGATGAAGTAAGCGCTTTTGAGCAGGAGTTTGCATCTTTTATCGGTGGGGCCTGCGCGATTGGTGTCGGAAGCGGTACGGAAGCCCTGCATCTCGCATTGACTGCGTGCGGCATCGGTTCGGGGGATGAAGTGATAACCGTTTCACACACGGCGGTGGCTACGGTAGCGGCGATTATCCTGGCCGGAGCAAAGCCCGTCTTCGTTGATATCGAAAGTGATTACTTCACCATCGATCCGGAAAAAATTGAGCGGGCCATGACGGCAAAAACGAAAGCAATTGTTCCGGTCCACATTTACGGACAGGCCGCCCTAATGAAAGATATTCTTGCTGTCGCTCAAAAGCATCATCTACGGGTCATCGAAGACTGCGCGCAGGCGCATGGTGCGTTTTGCAGGAACCTGCAAGCGGATGATGGCGGCTGTGGACCGTATAAAAGATGCGGCGCCTATGGTGATATGGGTTGTTTCAGTTTTTATCCCACAAAAAATCTGGGTGCGATCGGTGATGGCGGAATGATTGTGACCGGCAACTTGGAACTGGCTGAAAAGGTCCGGCAATTAAGGCAATACGGATGGAAAGAGCGTTATGTCAGTGAGTCTTTCGGATGGAACAGCAGGCTGGATGAGCTTCAGGCGGCGATACTGCGCGTCAAGCTGCGGCATCTGGATGAAGATAATGGCAAACGTCTTCAAATCGCGGAAACCTATAACAGCGGGCTGGCTGAAACGGACTGTATTGTTCCTTCCCGCCGTCCCGGGGATGGTCACGTCTATCATCTGTACGTCGTGAAATGTCATGAACGGAATGAATTGCTGTCCTATTTGAAGGCAGAGGGCATTATGGCCGCCATACATTATCCGACTCCCGTACATTTGCAGCAGGCATTCAACCAATCGCTCGATATGCAGCGGCACGAGCTTTCCAGAACCGAAAAGGCGGCAACCGAAATTTTGTCATTGCCTATGTACCCTGAATTGAGGATGGCGGAAGTATCTGCCGTTATCGATGCCGTGAAACGTTTCTTTAGAAGCTGAAGAGGGTGGAACAGGAGGCTTTCGTGACATGCAGAAAGATATTGATACCACGATAGCGGGTGTCGTCTTTAAAAGGATTGAAACACACGCCGATGAAAGGGGGTTTTTCAGGGAAATCATTCGTTGCGGCGGCGAAGATTCCACGATCATCGGTCAGGTGAGCCATTCGCTCGTTTATGCGGGGACTGTTAAAGCATGGCATGCCCATAAAATTCAAACACAATGGAATTACGTGCTGTCGGGTCTGATTAAGGTTGTATTGTACGATTTGCGGAAAGATTCTCCAACCTATCGTCAAAAAATGGAGTTTCTGTCCGGTGATTATCAGGTTGTGCATGCATACGGTTTTCCTCCGGGCATTTTGCACGGCTACCGATGTATCAGCGGACCCATGCATATCATCTACGTTACATCCGGCACATACGATACCGGCGATGAGGTCAGAATTCCGCATGACGATCCGGAAATCAACTATGATTGGACGGAAGGTATTAAAATACGGTAGTGTGTTTTTATAAACGATTAGGATTAGAGAGCTTTGCATAACCTGTGAAAAAGGGTGCGCAAGCGGCGAATGAAGGATTTTTCGCATTTCCTAAAATAAGGATAACTATTCGATTCCATTAATATTTATGTATTGTTGTATCAGAAGCGAAAAAGATTTCGAGCGGCGGCGAAACCATTTTTCAAAGGTTTCGATTAAGGATAAGGATAAGGAAATGGATAAAATTTTTTTTGCGGGGCCATGGATTACGGAGCACGAAATAAAAGTCGTGGAAGACATGATGCGCAACGGCTGGTATGAACATCCTTTTGACTATTGTGAAAAATTCGAAAAGGAATTTGCGGCATACCATAATCGAAAATACGGATTGATGACGCCCAGCTGCACGACGGCCATTCACTTATTATTGACGGGAATGGGGATTTCCGATGGGGATGAGGTTATTCTTCCCGACTGCACCTGGATTGCGACCGGCGCGGGAATTACATATCTGAGAGGTATCCCGGTCTTTTGTGACATCGATCCCGTGCACTGGTGTTTGGATCCTGAGTCGGTGAAAAAAAATATTACGCCGAAAACCAAAGCGATCATGGCGGTGGGATTGTTCGGCAATATGCCGCTGATGGATGAATTGCTTCAGATTGCCAATGAACATGGTCTTCCCTTGGTTGAAGATGCCGCAGAGGCTCTTGGCTCGACTTATAAAGGCGTTAAGGCTGGAAAATTCGGAATTGCCTCCACGTTCAGTTTTCACCGGACCAAGACCATCACGACCGGCGAGGGAGGAATGCTGCTGCTTGATGACGATAAATTGTTCGAACGGTGTAAATTTCTCCGCGATCACGGCAGACGAACTGAAGTCGGCATGTATTATAATTACGAGGTGACGTATAAATACATGCCGAATAATCTGTCAGCCTCCCTGGGCTACGCGCAGTTTCAGAGAATTGAAGAACTGCTGATCAATAAGAGAAACCAGCTCAGATTATACCGGGAGAACCTCCGGAACGTCGATGATATTGAAATCAATCCGGATCCGGTAGAAGGAATCCATGGGGCCTGGATGCCGACGATCATTATCGGCAAATCCTATAAGATGGATAAAAATGATGTGATCAAGAAAATGGCTGATCTGGAAATACCCTGCCGGCCTTTTTTCTATCCGTTATCTTCCCTGCCGGCTTATCCCGGTTTCCGGGAAAACTATGAAAAGCGGAATGCGAACTGCTATGATATCTCGCCGCGGGGCGTCAATCTTCCCTGCGCCGGAAATCTCACGGAAGAACAGATTATCAGAGTTTGCGACGGAATTAAAAAGGTGCTGAAAAGAAAGTAAGATTCATCTATGTCCAGAAACGGACAGCCTGATGACACGATCATTTCTCAGAGAAGGTGGAATTGTAATGGAAAATAAAACGCCGAAAAGCGATATTAAGATCAATCTGGGCTGCGGTGGCCGTCCCCTGCCGGGATATATCAATGTTGATTTGGATACCATCGAACAAATGAAAGTGCGTTATCCGGGCACCGTATTTCCGGAAGGTGTCGATGTATTCCAATATGACATCTTCAATCTTCCTTTTCCCGACGGCAGCGTTGCGCTGATTCGGGCCGATTCTCTGCTGGAGCATCTGTCTTTTCTGGAGGAAAGTAAATTATTTCAGGAAGTAAAACGCGCATTATCCCCCGGCGGCTGTTTCGAATTTTCGGTCCCGGATTTTGAAGAAACCGTTCGGCTTTGGTTGCAGGCAAAGGACGAATGGAAGGATTTTTTCCGCAACGATCCGGAGGCAATTGCCGCACAGCACTGGTTTGGTCAATATTCATATTCAACGGAAAGTCGATGGGGATACTTGACAGCCAGCATATTCGGACCTCAGAACAGCGAGGGGCAGTTCCACAAGAATTGTTATACCGAAAATAAAATTAGAGCGCTTTTGCACAGAATCGGATTTGAAGTGGATGAATTGTCCCGTTTTAACTGGAAGGGTGATCGAAACCTCATGATATTTGTCAGAGCCAGGAAAAAGTCATCATAATCTGTTCCGGGAAACTGAAGGAGTTTTTTATGAAAGGAAAGAAGGTTCTCATTACCGGCGGATTGGGTTTTATCGGCAGCAACCTTGCGCATCAGTGCCTGGCAATGGGAGCGGATGTCACAATTTATGATTGCCTGGATACGCGCTCAGGCGGTAAGCTTTATAATATCAATGATATAAAAGATTCCGTGGAACTCTGCTATCATGATATCCTGGATTATGACCAAATCGTAGAAAGGGTGGTTAAGAAGGATATTATTTTTAATTGTGCGGCCTCGACATCGCATCCCTTTTCCATGCGGGAACCCTGGATTGATATGGACGTCAATGTGCGCGGCGTCATCAATTTATTGGAAGCAGTTCGTCGATTCAATGCCGACGTAAAATTTATTCAACTCGGAACAAGTACGCAGTTGGGTAAACTGCAATACGAGCCCGCAGACGAAAAACACCCCGAATTCCCTACAGATATATACTCTGCCAATAAATGTGTGTCGGAGAAATATGTTCTTATCTATGCGAATGCCTACATGCTGCGCGCAGCGGTCATCCGCTTGTCAAACGTGTATGGCCCAAGAGCCAGTATCCACAGCGCCGGTTTTACTTTCAATAATTACTTCGTTGGACTTGCTATGCAGGGTAAGAATATTGATATTTTCGGCGAAGGGAAGCAACTAAGAAACGTGATATTTGTCGATGATGCCGTCAATGCACTGATTGCCGCCGCTCTTTCAGACAAAACGCAGGGGCAGGCGCTCTTTGCCGTGGGAGATCATCATTACACGGTTGCGGAGATCGCGGAAAAAACGATGAAGTGCATGGGCAGTGGAAACATAAAATTTATCGAATGGCCCAAGGACAGGAAGTCGACGGAAGTAGGCAATGCCGTGATCAGCAACAAAAAAATTAAAGAATATCTTAATTGGGCGCCCCAGTTTGATCTGGATGCGGGGCTCGTCGTAACCAGGGAATACTACAAAAAACATCTCAAGCATTATTTGGCATAAATAAAATGAGAGTCATTGTAAGCGGAGCATTAGGACATATCGGATCACGATTGATCAGGGAACTTCCCGTCATTTTCCCGGGGTTGGAAGTTGTGATGATCGATAGTATGCTGACCAATCGTTATGCCTCATTATTTAACCTGCCCACGGAAGGCCGTTACCGGTTCTTGGAAATGAACGTGTTAAATGCCGATCTTATTTCCGTGATCGATGGGGCGGATGTAGTTATCCATCTGGCAGCTATTACAGATGCCGCCGGAAGTTTCAACAATAAAGAGCAGGTCGAAACCAATAACTTCAACGCAACGGCCAGGGTTGCTGAAGCCTGTGCCAGTCTCGGATGCCCGATGATTCATATGTCCTCTACCAGCGTTTATGGCACGCAGAAGAATCTGGTTGACGAATGCTGCCAGCCCGAAGATTTGAAACCCCAGAGTCCTTACGCCGAAACAAAACTTAAAGAGGAAGACTATCTCTTTGAACTAGGGCGGTCCAAGGGGTTGAAATTCATCGTCTGCCGTTTTGGTACGATATGCGGAATTTCTCCGGGCATGAGATTCCATACGGCTGTTAACAAATTCTGCTGGCAGGCTGTTATGGGGCAACCTCTAACGGTCTGGACGACTGCTTTGCATCAGAAACGCCCCTATTTATCCCTGCATGATGCCATGAAGGCGTATCAATTTATTATTCAAGGCGGATTGTATGATAATAAAATCTATAACGTTTTAACCGACAATCTCACGGTTAACGACATTGTTCAGAATATTTCCACGCATATTCCGCAAGTATCGATTATGTACGTTGATAATGAAATCATGAATCAGCTTTCTTATGAGGTTTCCAATCAGCGTTTCATGGATCACGGTTTTCGCTATTCCGGATCCATTGCGAGAGATATCGAAGAAACAATTGCATTACTTGGAAATTGCAATCATGAGCACTGATCAAGAAGATCCATGCGTATGGGATGGAATCATTGACTCGTTTCCGGAATCGGAAGCTGATCACGTTTGGGACTCCGAGCGTTGGGTCACGTCAGTATTTAAAGCTTTATCGTTACCCGGCACCAGTGGGGGTGCCGATAAAACCGCGCCGTCTGAACTGAGCTTGGTCCATGAGTATCCCCTGCCTCCGATTGCGGCATTACTCGCGACTTACAAAACCGATTTACCTTTACGTATTCTTGATTTTGGTGGCGGCAGTGGAAACAGTTTTATGGCCTGTATGAATTCGTTGTCCGACCCGCAAAAGATAGAGTACCACATTGTGGAAGGGAAAAGAATTTGTGAAAAGGGTCGAGAAATATATGTGAACTTCAACAACGTTTATTATCATGATTTTTTACCTGTTTGCGAAAATAGATTTCACATTGTTCATATAGCAGCAGCCCTTCATTATATCCGCGACTGGCGTGAGCTATTGAAGCAACTTCTGAATTATCAGCCTGATGTCCTGATGCTTAATGCGCTGAATGCCGGAGATATTAAAACATTTGTATCCTTTCAGAATTATTACGGCGAGAAAATTCCTGTCTGGTTCTGGAATATAAGTGAAGTCACGGAATATGTACAATCGCTGAATTATCAACTTATCTACAAATCACTCTTGGAATTTTCTTTCCTCGGAAAGATTCAACCTCTGCCCATGCAAAATTTTCCACCGGAGTATCGGCTGGCACGGAAATGCAACTTGATCTTCGGAGCGCCAACTCTCGGGGATTAGTATGTCAAAAAGCGTAATTCATATCGGCGCCAATAAAACCGGTTCGACAACGCTTCAGCGTTGCTTGTTTTCAAAAAGTAAAGACCTTGTGTATATCGGTGAGGATTGTGATGATTATGCGGTTCATCAGGATACCATCCTTTCTCTCATATCGGATGATGATATCTATTTTAAAGCCCGCGAAGCTGAAGATCTTTTCAATCGCAAAAAAGAAGTGGCCGGGGATAAGACGCTGCTGTTTTCCAGCGAAGATATCATGACCAGCCATATTCCTGCATTGTGTGCAAAACGTCTTTCCGGGTATCTTCCCGACGCTGAAATATTACTGGTTGTGAGGAATCAGCTGACGGCCGTTTCTTCGATGTATGCCAACCATGGTGCTTACCTGAGGAATGTTCCGCGCCGGTATTGGAAACGATTTGTGTCTTTTGATGAATGGATGGATCATTCCACAAATTTTATAAAATACAGTCTCATCGGCAGTTATTTTTATCATAGAATCCTTTGTGGCTTTACACAGTACTTTGACAGGAAGAAAGTCAAAATATTATTTTATGAAGATTTTATTTCTAACCCATCCGACTTTATCAAGGCTCTTTGCGCGATTTTGTGCATAGATGCCGATGAGGCCATTCAGCTTGTTTCATCACGGCGTGAAAGAACGAGGAACACAATGCGTCAATGGCGGTATCATCGATTCTGTGACCACTTTGGAGGCCGTGATATCATACAATTCATTCCCGGTGCGACCCTGAAGCGCATGGCCAAAAACTATATTCAGTCAGGCCCGCCGGCTGAAGGTTTTATGTCGGATGCCTGGAGGAAGAGGGTTATGGAACTCTATCAGGAAGACAACGCTAAATTGATGAATGAGTACGGACTTGATCTGAAAAAGCACGGTTATCCGTTACCAGGTTGAATGGCAGAAGATGATTCTGCTGATTGGTTTATATAGGTCTGCATCCCCCACAAATCCTGAAAAAAATAAATGAACTCACCGCAAAAAGAATTGGATAAGAATCTGACAGTCATTCTCACGCTCAAAGACCGTGTGCCATTTACTTACAGGTGGATGGCCTACGCCAACGAAAGCCGCTTTCCCTTTAAGATACTCATCGCGGACGGTGGTTCAGATAAGAAAATTACCGAAATCTTATCATACACGAACAACTATCCTAATCTGAATTATGAGTATATCCGTTATCCATATGATGAGACATATTTAATCTATCATGAAAAGAAGGTGGATGTTTTATCCAGAGTCAGAACACCTTTTGTTGTTTTTGCAGATAATGACGATTTTTATGTCGCTGATGGTCTTCGCCAATCGGTAAAATTTCTTTCAGAAAACAAGGACTATAAAACATGTAAAGGACATGTGCATGCATTCACGATTCAGCCAGATGCGAATGGTTCTTATGGAAGCATTGATCGTTGCCATGTACAATTATCGGTTTCCCTTGAGCAGGATGCGGCGTTAGACCGCGTTATGGCACACTTTGCATCGTACTCAACAACCTACTATGATGTGCATCACGTTGAGCATGCGATGTGCTATTTTAATGCCTTACGTGATTTATATCCCAAGGATGTAACCATTGCTGAACTTTTGACGAGTTTTATGGCTGTAGCATCAGGCAAAATCAAAATACTTCCCTTCCCGTATCTTCTTCGGCAGCATCACTTGAATACGAACTGTACGAGAGAGGATTCGTTAATGGATCGTTTTGACAGAGTCCTCTTAGAGACGTGGTCAAATGATTTTGGGAGTTTCAGCAATACCATTGCTTCAATCATTGCATCGCAGGACGGCATCAGTTTGGAAGTTGCAATGGACCATGTTAAAAAGGGGTATCGGAAATATATTTCCCCCGTCCTGATTAATGACTTGAGGAATACAACTGAAGGAGAAAGCAGGTCTGATGATCTTGCGACAAATCGGCGATCTCGCATATTTTATGCTTATCACAGGGTCCGATCATATATCGAACGGAGATCCGAGCAAAAGAAATTATATGCTCACTTAATGAAGCATCAGGAAGTGTCGCAAGTTCGTGATTTCTTAATAAAAGGAATGCCGGACTGACCATGTCCGGTTTGAAATGAAAAAATAATGTCTTTTCAAATTCAAGCAAAAGAAAAAAGTCATCCTTTCATCGGTATTTACGATTTTTCTTATGCACCATACGCGCTGGGTGATGCGTTTACCTGGCAGGTTAATGTGGCGATTGGAGCGTTGGATAAAGGTATAGATACTGTGATTCACAGCCTGGTCGTTGATCCGCGAAGACCCTCCGGTCGTCTTCAACCACACATTAACCGGGAAAACTACAGGGACTATCTATCCAATTTATTTCCGGCTTTTTTATGCAATCCGCTGGAGATGTCATTGAAGCTGTTTACTAACAGACATGCTTTTGACTATTATTTGTTGAAGAAAGTTTTAAGCGGGTTTCACACGTGGCCAAACCTGTTAATCCATACCATGGAGCAGATGGATTACTATTCCCATAAGAAAATAGATAAATTCTTTCAGAAAAATCATTATATTCCCAGATTAAAAACGCCGCGGGGTTATGAAAACAGTATGGATGATTTTCTGAAGGAGCACTGCAGCGGCCGCTTTCTGGTTTCCGTAAACATCAGGCAGAGAGCAAATTATGCCGATTTGGGTTTTGCAGGACAGGCGTCAGGGGTTATCCGCCGGGATTCGCCACTGCAGGAATGGTATCGCTTCTTTAAAGTGGTCCGTAAAAAATATCCGGATGTGTTGTTCCTTGCTTTCGGCGGGTATGCGGAATGGGAGAAGGAATTATATACATTTGAGAATGTGTTGATTCCAAGAGCGATGGGATATAATCTTGCACATGAAATTACACTGTTTCATCAGACGGATCTTTTTATGGGCACCTCCAGCGGCTTTTCCGCCCTGGCAACCTTCAGTGAAATTCCCTATATCATCACTAATTTTGATCATGCTGCGGCCAAGTATGTCGATCTGCCCATCGGAGCCCCATCCTACCGGTTTGCACTGGACAATCAGATTATCGTTTGGGAAAAAGAAACAGTTGAATTGCTGATGTCTTTGTTTGAACCCGTGTATCAAATGCTGAAAACACAATGAATATCTTTACATCAATAGTAACTGTGAGCCGGAAATGGTGGCATCGGTTGCGGCGGGCAGCCCGGGTAATCCATGCGGTTCGGCCGGGTGCCCTTCTCATAAAGAATTCCATCAGAACGGTTATTTCAATGATTTTGAGATTTGATGAAGTCTCGAATCACCCAGTCCATACCGGAGAAATTTACATCATAACGGGCTCTCCGCAATGTGTCAGAGACGCGATGATCGTCTTAGACCAAATGATCGGCAGGCTTGAGTCTTCCGAAGCACTCCTGGATCAACTTCATATTTATCTTGGCGAAGAGAATCAATGTCAGCAGCTTGCCGAGCTGTTTTCATGTCTGCAGTTGTACCCGTCAGTCAGAGATGTGGAATTTCACCGGGAACCGGTGCCGCTAAGGCGTGAGCATGTAGGAAAGTATAGTCGAAGAGATGATATGAATGTTTCAGATGAACTACTGGTCGTCTTTGATCAAAAATGCCTTTATCCGCAGAATATAAAACATATCCGCGGGAACTGCACACGGCTTCACGTGAGTTTGCGGGTCTGGGCGAAAAATATTATCAAGATGCATTCGCCTCTAACGTTCTTTGTGGCAATGGACATGGACGGTTTCTCTGCTTTTTCATCATTTCAGTGGCGGGATTTTTTTCTAAAGGCGTGGCAGGACTTTCCTTGGATTCACTTTATCCTGTTTGATAAGGCAATTGCGGCTAACGAAAATTTTCAAACAGGGTTGCCGAATATCACGGTGACAAAGAATCTTGGATATAATTTCATGGAAGAGCATGCGCTTTGTCAATTATCCGACATGTATATGGGCTCCTTTAGCAAGTACGCCATGGCAGTGATCGGCCGCGAAAAACCTTTTTATATAACCGGAGTGAATGATCATGACGTTAATTCTGAGCATTTGAAGTCCGGCGCCATAATACAGATCGGGAAAAATGATGATCAGCTTGGCCGTTTTCCTGTTCCGGCGTCGGCGGATTTATACGAACAGTTCAAACATTTTTATACATGCGCAAGAGCCTATCATGAAGAAAGTTCTTCGTAAGGTTGCCGGTCGTTCCGGTCGCCTGATGCGTTTTTTTGTCTGGGCTGCTTCATCATGGCGACTGTTTCGTTTCCTTGCCTGGGTTCTTCCCACGTCGCGGGAAGGCGAACGGAGATTATTGGTGGTTTATGATCTGGCCTACCAGCCCTACAGCATCGGTGATATCATACATGTGCAGGAAGCCGCTCTGGCACTTCGTGAAATACATGACGCCGGAATGATCGATTTCGCGATGGTCTATGACCATCATGATCCTTCACCCATTGATGAAGCTTATGCCGGCATCAACCGGGACAATGTTCATCACTATCTTTCTTCCCTGCTGCCTGTGCTTCAGGTAAATGCCTATCTGGGATCGGTCATGATTTTTAATTCACACGAGCAACTGGAGAAATATGTTTCGGACAATAAAAATCGTTATGTCGTCTGGCCTTCCGCCGGGAAATACGCGTCCGGCCTTTATTTGAATTACCTCATTTTTAATGAAGTGCTTTATGGCTACTATCAAATCCATGGCTCTATTCCGTCGTTGACATGCCGGCCCTTTTTACGGGATGCTGCTTTCAGTTTTTTTTATCGTCACGTTTGGCCGGATATCCCGGTTACCGTGCAGATGCGCAATAATCCATCTTATGGTACACACCGAAACGCGCACATAGAGAGCTGGATAGAATTTTTTAACGGATGCCGGGGCAGATATCCTGTGAAATTCGTTGTGATCTGTTCTCTTTCTGAAGTAGACAACAGGCTCCGTGAATGTTCAAATGTAATCATCGCCAAAGATCAGCATACGAATATTGAACTGGAACTGGCCATGATTCACGAGGCGGCTATGCACATGGGATCATCCTCCGGTATGGCCACCATGGCGGAATTCAACGACAAACCATATTTTATTGTGAATACTGACATCAATCTCGAACGATACAAAGGTATGATCAGGGAAGATAATTTTGTGCGGTTCTTTTTTGCCAGTCCCTTTCAACGGTTTTCTTTCGGCCAAGAGACACCGGAACTTCTTGCTGAGCAGTTTGAAAGGATGATGTCAACGGTAGACACCGGGAAATGGTGGTCGCCGGAAACGATCGCGAAGCACAAAGAACAAAATACTTTGACATGATTTAAAGGCCGAAGCGTTTTGAATAGAGGGATGCGCCCCCCTATGTTGTTACATTGCTACACTCATCTCACGTTTTCTCAGACTCAGGGCAACACGCTTGAGGTTGAAAGCCATGGTGCCACAGAGATGATCCCATTTCTCCTTAATGAGCATTGTGAACCTTGCCTTCCCGGCTCCATGTTCCTGTGAATCTCCGTTTCTGTAAGGGCAGCATTGATCTGATTCTTCCTTAAAACTGACATAAATATAAGCCATTATAAAGAGTTATCAATGTGTTGAATTACTATTTTTTTCTCAAATCTTAACTGGAGTTATGCAAAGATTTTATATGGTGAAACGGCATCTTGAATTATTTTCGCAGATCGCACACTAAAATAAACGTTTGAAAATTCTGTTCATCAGTCAATACTTCTGGCCGGAAAATTTCAGGATCAACGATCTTGTCCTCGGCCTTCATCAAAGAGGTCATGACATCACGGTCCTGACGGGCCGCCCGAATTATCCCCAGGGGCAGTTCTTTCCGGGATATGGATATTTCAACAGACGGGTAGAGGATTACGAGGGCATCCGGGTGATCCGCGTCCCGCTCATTCCTCGCGGCCATGGCAAAACCATCCAGTTGATCATCAATTATCTGTCCTTTACCTTATTTGCCTCTGTACTCGGTCCCCTGTACTGCCGGGGCCGGTTCGACCTGATTTTTTTCAGCTTGTCGCCATTCACGGAAGGCATTCCGGCCCTCATCTTTAAAAGAATGAAAAAAACCCGTGTGGTGTACTGGGCCCAGGATATATGGCCCGAAAGCCTTTCCGCGACGGGAAATGTCAGATCCCCTTTTATATTGAATCTGATAAGACTCATGATCCGTTCCATCTATCGCGGTTGCGACCTGATCCTTACACAATCACGTGTTTTTTCATCGTATATTGAAAGAGAGGGAGTCTCGCCGGAGATCATCCGCTACCTTCCAAACAGCGCGGAGGAACTCTACCAGCCGATGTCTTTGCCGGAGGGGGCGCCGGAGCAGGCCAGGATGCCGTCCGGCTTCAGGATCGTTTTTGCCGGCAACATCGGGGCCGCCCAGGACTTTGGAACAATTCTACACGCAGCGGAACGGACAAAAAACAATAAGGAAATCCACTGGGTCATTATTGGCGACGGGCGCATGAAATCCTGGGTGGAAGAGCAGGTCAGCACCAGGGGCCTGTCGGATACCGTCCATCTTATCGGCCGGTATCCCATGGAAATGATGCCGCGCTTTTTTTCCCTGGCCGATGTCCTTTTGGTCACCCTGAAAAGGGATCCCATCTTTGCGATGACCATTCCGGGAAAGGTTCAATCCTATCTGGCATGCGCAAGGCCCATCATCGCCGCCCTCGACGGCGAAGGGGGCCGCGTCGTCGAAGAGGCGGGCGCCGGCCTGGCTTGCCAGGCAGAAAACCCCGATGCCCTTGCAGAAACCGTCTTAAAGATGTATCACATGACATCAGCCGAGCGTGACGCAATGGCACGGCAGGGCAGGGTTTATTTTGAAAGCAATTTTGAGCGACATATGCTTTTGAATCGTCTTGAGCGCTGGTTATCAGAACTATGCGGGGGGGAGAAATAATTATGCGCCTGATCATTTTGGGTGGAACAGGGATGCTCGGTCATACCTTGTGGGAGCATCTTTCCCGGCGCTTTCCCGATACCTATACCACTATTCGTGAAGGGATTGAGGATTACGGAGAAGACTGCCTGTATGGACGCGGCCGAGTTATCGATCACATTGATGCCACAGATTTTCGGGTGCTTGAGGGTGCGCTAAGAGGGGTCAGGCCGGATGTTATCCTGAATTGCATCGGCATAACGAAAAGGCGGGAAGAACCGCAAAATCCCATTCCCAGTATCATCTTGAATGCCATGCTCCCGCATAAACTGGCCAAGCTGGCGGCAGATTTGAAAGCGAAATTGATTCATTTCAGCACGGACTGTGTTTTTGATGGAAGGAAAGGTCAATATTCGGAAGATGATCCGACAAACGCGACGGATCTATATGGACGCACCAAGGCGTTGGGCGAGGTCATCGGAATCAATGCCCTGACGTTGAGATCTTCCTTTATTGGGAAGGAATTGCGTGAGGGGACGGAACTTCTGGAGTGGTTTCTGTCCCAGAAAAAGGCCGTGCATGGTTTCAAAAATGCGATTTACACCGGGCTTACGAGTCTTGAATTATGTCGAGTGGTGGAGAAATTGCTGCTGGATTACCGGGACGCTTCAGGGCTTTACAATGTATCCAGTGAACCGATAAATAAATTCGATCTGTTAAAGCTGATCGGCGAGAAAATGCATCGGAGCGTAGAAATCATACCGGATGAATCATTTCAGTGCGATCGGAGTCTTGATTCTGGGCGGTTTCGTAGAACTTTCTGCTACGCACCTCCGACGTGGACAAAAATGGTGGAGGAATTAAGTCAGGTTTATAGGAGCAAATCATGATCATTGAAGGAAAGACGGTACTTGTTACGGGTGGAACGGGTTCCATGGGCAAGACGCTTGTTCGCCGCATGCTGACCGGCGAACAAGGCACGCCGAAGAAGATCATCGTTCTGTCAAGAGATGAAGCAAAACAGCATGATATGCGGATGTCATATCTGCACAAACTGGTCGCTACCGATGAAGTGATCTACAGGAATTTCATGAATGTCCTGGAGTTCCGGATTGGCGATGTACGGAACTATGCGGATGTTTGTTCTGCGGTAAAAAACGCGGACATGGTGATAAACGCCGCTGCGCTGAAACAGGTACCGGCATGCGAATACTTCCCCGTTCAGGCGGTCATGACAAATTGTATGGGGGCCGCGAATATCGTACGCGCCATTGAGGAAAACGGATACCCTGTGAATACGGTCGTGGCCGTCAGTACTGATAAGGCATGCAAACCGATCAATGTCATGGGGATGACGAAATCCATTCAGGAAAGAATCATAACCACAGCAAATATCTTGAATCCCCAAACGCGCTTTATTTGTGTCCGTTATGGAAACGTATTGGCATCGAGAGGCTCCGTCATCCCCCTTTTTCACGGTCAGATCAGGAACGGCGGTCCGGTCACGATCACCGTGCCGGAGATGACCCGTTTTCTCCTCAGCCTTGATCAAGCGGTAGATACGGTATTCACGGCCCTCCGTGAAGCAAGAAGGGGCGAGACGTATGTTCCCAATGCACCTGCGACCAGCATGATCAATATTGCAAAAGCCTTGATCGGGAAACGACCCATTGAAATTGTGGTGACGGGCATCCGACCGGCAGAAAAGATCCATGAAATCATGGTTTCGGAAGAAGAAGCCTATTATTGCGTCAAGCGAGGGGATTATTATGCCATTCTCCCCATGCTGCCGGAACTGCACGTAGGGGGAGAGCCGGTAATAAAAGCGCTGGAAAAGGAGTTCAGCTCTGCGGATAAAGTCCTGGATTTAGAGCAAACCATTGAATTATTAAAGAAACATAAGCTAACGCTTGACGATGATAATCTGGCGCAACGGGAAGAACTGTTGCGTTAGAATACATCTTGCCGTAATCAAGAAAATTGGAGAAGGAAGAAATTATGTCAACAAAGGTCATGACCATCGTAGGTACCCGTCCTGAAATCATTAAGCTTTGCCGGGTCATCAGCGAGCTGGACAGCCACACCGAGCATATCCTGGTGCATACCGGCCAGAATTACGATTATGAACTGAATGAAATCTTTTTCCAGGATCTCGGTATCCGAAAACCTGATCATTTTTTGAATGCTGCAGGGCAGACCGTGGCCCAGACCATCGGTAACGTGATCGCCCGGTCCGATGAAATGATGGAACGGGTGCAACCTGACGCCGTATTGTTGTATGGAGACACAAACAGTTGCCTGTCCGTAATTTCGGCGAAGCGGCGCAAAATACCGGTTTTTCATATGGAAGCCGGCAATCGAAGCTTTGATCAGCGCGTGCCGGAGGAAATAAACCGCAAGATCGTTGATCACTTGAGCGACATCAATATGCCGTTAACGGAACATGCCCGCCGTTACCTGCTTGCAGAGGGACTGCGACCGGAAACCGTCATCAAGACGGGATCACCTATGAAAGAAGTGCTTTCCTACTACATGCCTCAAATCGAGGGCTCTGATGTCCTTGAAAGACTCCAGGTTCATCCGGAAAAATATTTTGTTGTCAGTACGCACCGGGAGGAAAATGTTGACCATGAGGAGAACTTCCGCAACCTTTTGGAATCGTTGCGGGTCATCGCGAAGCATTATGGAATGCCGCTGATCGTCTCCACACATCCCAGGACCCGAAAGAAGCTCGAAGAAATGCGCATTAACGATTCGGATCCCCTGATCCGTTTTTTAAAACCGCTTGGTTTTTTTGACTATGTGAAACTCCAGATGCATGCCTTATGCGTTGTCTCTGATAGCGGCACCATTACAGAGGAATCATCCATCCTTAACTTTCCGGCAGTGACGATTCGCCAGGCGCATGAGCGTCCCGAGGGGATGGATGAGGGTACCCTGATCATGTGCGGGCTCGAGGCCGTCAAGGTGATGGAATCCATCCATATTGTAACGGCTCAATACTCGAAGGACAAGAGGCAATTCAGGCTTGTTCAGGATTATGATGTAGAAAATGTATCGAAGAAAGTGCTGCGCATCATCTTAAGTTATATTGACTATATAAACCGTACCGTTTGGTGCAAGTAAAGAAATATTGAAGTTATGAAAATCATTTTAACCGTACCACCCAATATCCATTACATCGAGCCTTACGCTTACATCGAAGCCGATAAAAGCAATACGATAAGGCCGTGCCTGGGGTTGCTCTACGTTGCTGCCGCAGTGAAGGACATTCCCGGAGTGGATGTCCGAATCATCGATGCGAATGTGGACGGACTTTCCCTGGAAGACATGGAATTGTTTTTTACCCGGGAAGCTCCTGATCTGGTCGGCTTCAGCGTTCTCACATTTAACCTTCTAAACTGCATGGAAGTGTCAAAAATAATAAGGAAATGTAGCCCGCAGACAAAAATCTGTTTTGGGGGTTGGCATCCTACCCTTTATCCACAGGAGACACTGGCTTTTGAATTTGTCGACTATATTGTTATCGGTGAGGGCGAGCTTACATTTCGGGAACTTGTGAAAGTACATCAGGATGGAAAGAATCCTACTGAAAAACAACTGGCCGGCATTGAGGGGCTGGGATATAAAACATCAGGCGGGCAAATCATGATTAACCCGTCGAGAGAGGTTGTCAGAAACCTTGATGAATTACCCCTGCCTGCCTACGATCTTGTTGATGCCACAAAGTATTCCCATTTGCTGGCCTGTTCCGGCCAGGTTGTAAATATTATGACGTCGCGTGGTTGTCCCCACCGATGTATTTTTTGCGATCTCAGGCGAACGACTTACCGATATCGAACGCCCGTTAACATATTGGAAGAAATCAGGTTCTGGGTGAAAAGGGGGGTTAATGAATTTTTTATTCAAGATGATAATTTTACGATCAACCGCAAAAGAACAATCGAGTTCTGTCGTTTACTCACGGATGCAGGCTTGAACATCAAATACAAAATCAGTTCACGAGTCGACTGTATCGATGACGAAATCTGCCAATATCTGAAAAGTTCCGGCTGCTATCGAATATACTTCGGCGTTGAGTCAGGCTCACAGAAGGTCTTGGACTATTTGGAAAAGGGCATAACGATTCATCATATTAAAACCGCCTTCAAAGCGGCACATAAATATGACATCGACTGCTGCGCTTATATCATGATCGGTGTTCCCTCAGAAACCGAGGAAGATATTCGCCTGACCATGAGCTTAATAAAAGATATCAAACCGAATCATCTGCACTGTTCGATCTGCACACCCATGCCCAGAACCTATTTCTACGGCAAATTAATGGACGACGGAATCATTGATCGAGATTACTGGCTTGATTTTGCAGTAACACCTGATCCATCCTTCAAAACCCCCTTTGCGAGCAAATTATTTAGTGCCGAAGCATTGAGGCGTCTGCAAAATTCGATTCAGAGGCAGTTTTATTTGAATCCCCGCATTATTCTCCATGAAATCCTTAAGACACGGGGATTAAAACAATTTGCCGCCAAGTCCCAGGTGGCGCTGAAAATGCTTTTTCATTAGCGCGGGACAGGTTTATGAACATTCTTATAACCGGGGCAAACGGCTTTCTCGGATCATCGATTGTGAGGCAGGCATTGGCCTACGGTATGGCGTTCCGGGCAACAGACCTTCAGCCTGATTCTTATATATCGGGTATCGATTACAAAAGCGCGGATATTACAGATCCATCCACGCTTACACCGGTGTTGACGGGCATAACCGGCGTTATCCATGCCGCCGGGTTGGCGCACGTCTTTGACAGCTCTCAGGCGAAAAATGCTATTTTTAACACTGTTAATGTTACAGGCACCGTTAATATGATCCATGCAGCCGTTCTCGCCGGTGCGAAGTCCTTCGTTCTGGTCAGTTCCGTTTCCGTTTACGGCCAAGAGGCATTGATGATCAATGAAACGGCACCTTGTCACCCCCAGGGGCCCTATGCAGAAAGTAAATGGCAGGCGGAACAGCGAGCGATTGAAATTGCCGGAGCTGCAGGATTAAACCTTACGATCCTGAGATTGGCAACCCTCTATGGGGAGGGAGATCCCGGCAACGTCGGACGTCTGATCGGTGCGCTGGACAGAGGGAGGTTTTTCTGGATTGGGGATGGCAGAAACCGGAAAAGCCTCCTTTATAAGGGGGATGCGGCCCGTGCGTGCCTGACCGCGTTAGATAATGCCGCGTCAGGCGTCAATCTATACAACGTTTCTGCCCCGCCCTGTGCCATGCACGAGATTGTGGATGGCATCACGGCGGCGCTGGGGAAACGTCCCCTGCCTGGACGGGTTCCGGTATCGCTGGCCTTGCTTTTAAGCCGAAATCTGTCCAGGATTCCAATCGGTCGTGTGCCGGGAATTCATCAAACGTTGAAGAAATGGCTGGCCGAAGATGTTTACGATACCCGCCGATTTGAAGAAGACTGTCGTTTCAAAACAAAAACCGACCTGGCAGAGGGATTAAAGAGGGAAGTTGAGTGGTATCGAAAAAACCACAAAAATGGCCGGGTTGCCTGAACAAATGAAATGAGGCGTATCGACGATTTATAATGAATGATTTGGCGATCTTATTTGTTCAACTCGTCGATGGGGTTACTCAGTACCGAATCGTCCTGCTGTTTTTAACCTGCGCAGGCCTGGGGGCTGCAGGCGCATCGCTTATCGCCGGGATCCCGTTCAGGGAACACCTGCTGGACGCGCCCAACGAACGCAGCTCTCATACTGTGCCGACACCACGGGGTGGCGGCGTGGGAATCCTGGCCGCATTCATTGTGGCGGGACTGACACTCCGCATTCCGACGACCTTTCTCTTTGCTGCAATTCTCATCTCCGGCATAAGCTTCTACGGGGATTATTTCCGGCTATCGGTGAAGTTCCGTCTTGTCGTCCAACTCATGGCCGCCATGATGTTCCTTTTTCCGATCCTGCCCCGTCTGGCTGCGCATTATGCCCTCTCAACGTTTGGGTTTGCGCCATCCATTTTTTTTCTGATTCTACCTCTGATTTTGCTTTTCCTGATCGGCACCACGAACTTCTACAATTTCATGGACGGCATCAACGGCATCGCCGGTGTGAGCGGAGCGATCGCTTTCGGCCTGCTGGGGTTTTATACGCTGCATCGACCTCCTCCGGATGCGTTCCAGACGGCCTTTTCGCTTCTCTCCATCTGCATTGCCTTGGCCTGCCTGGGCTATCTTCCCTTCAATATGCCTCGCGCCAAAGTATTCATGGGGGATGTGGGCAGCATCCTGCTGGGGTTTGTCTTCGCCGCGCTTGTTGTGACCCTGTCCCGGAATTATCTGGAGATGGTCTGTTTCGCCGCAATGTTATTCCCTTTTTACGCGGATGAACTGACGACGATGGCCGTCCGCCTTCAGGATCAGGAGGATATCAGCCGGTCCCACCGCCGCCATCTGTATCAGATCCTGGTCAATGAATCCGCTATCGCACACTGGAAAATCACGCTGATGTATGGGGCCGTGCAACTGGCCATCGGTGCAGGTGTGCTGGCCTGTTATGCCTACGGGGCGACAGCTGTTTTGATGTTTTTGACGGTCTGTTTTGTAAGCTTCACGTTTCTGACTCTATACGTCCGAAAGGCAGTAAGAAATTAGTCGAATATTTATCTTCTCCAAATTTAAATGGTTATTTGATGGGTTTGGCCTCGTCGATGAGCATGATCGGGATGCCGTCCTTGATTTCATACAGCAGCTTGCAGGCATTGCAGATGAGCCCGTCTTCGGTTTCATTCAGGTAAACATCGCCCTTGCATTTGGGACACGCCAGAATATCTAATAATTCCTTGCTGATCGTCATTTTCGACCTTCCTTTCGAGACCTTTGAAAAAGGGTTTCGCCGCGGCTCAAAATCTTTTTCGCCTGAAAGATGACAATGCATCAATGTAAATTAATTCAGTAGCATAGCATTGTTTATGGAAATGCGAAAAATCTTTCATTCGCCGCTTGCGAACCCGTTTTCACCGTTTATGTAAAGCTCTCCTTTCGACTCCCCCCGTTTCATCCCTTTTTCCGCGCCGCAATTTCCCCCAGTTTTTTCCTGACCGCCTGAAAAACATCCTCGACCGTGATCTCATGCATGCAGCGCAGGGTCTCGCAGGTCCTTTGAAAACAGGGACTGCAGAACAGATCCCTGCGGACAACGGTGTGCCCGTCGCCGTAGGGTCCCGTTCTTGCGGGGTCCGTCGGGCCGAAAAGGGCCACGACGGGCGTTCCGACAGCCGCCGCCAGGTGCATGGGGCCTGAATCCGTCGTGACCACAAGCGAAGCCCGCCGGTAGAGACAGGCCAGGTCCCGCAGGGTCGTTTGTCCGGCCAGATCAGCGGCGGGCAAGGTCATGAACGACTGCAACCCTTGCGTGGATTTTTTGTCGCCGCCTGTCAAGACGGTGGGCAGGGCTAATTCCCGCGTGATCCGCTCGCTGAGTTGCGCGAATTTCTGATCGCTCCAGAGCTTTGTTTCCCAGAGCGCCTGCGGACTGACCGCGACAAACGGGTCGCTGGGGCCGATCCCGTTTTCTTCCAGAAGCTCCCGGGTGCGATTTTCATTTTCCCCGGCAATCGGGATGAAAAATTCCGGCGCCTGAACGCGTGCGCCCAGATGGCGGGCGAAATCGAGATAGCGGTCCACGGCGTGTTTGTTCATATTTTCAGGGATCTTTTCGTTGTAAAAGAGACAGCTTCCCTCCTGCACGCTATCGTAGCCAAGCTTCCGCTTTCCGCCGCTCATAAAAACGATCACGGCGCTCTTGAACAGTCCGTGAAAGTCGATGACGAGGTCGTAGGGACGCGCTCTGAGCGCTGAACGAAAGGCACCGAACCCTTTCAGGCCGCTGCTGATCCGGCCGCCCTTCAGGTCGCCGACCCAGGTCTTCCGGTGCGAGACGATCACGCGATCCAGGTGTGGATGATCCATGATCAGGTCGGCCGCCGCCGCTTCGATCACCCAGGTGATGTGCGCATGCGGGTAATGCGCGCGCAGAGCCGCAAGCGAGGGCAGCGTATGGATCACATCGCCGATGGCGCTGAGTTTGACGATCAGGATGTTCATTTTTCCCGGTCCTTCATGATCCATCTCACGGCGTCGAGAATATCCGTTGCGATATAATGCGGCTGCACTGAAAACGCATGATGCTCCGCGCCGTATCCGGTTTGTACAAGAATCCCCCTTGCGCCGGCTCTTCCGGCGGCCTCGACATCCTTGGGCATATCCCCCACCATGTATGAGCGGGCCAGATCGATGTCCAGTTCCTGCGCAGCTCTGATCAACAGGCCCGGCTCGGGCTTCCGGCACGTGCAGGCCCTCCGGTAAACGCCCGTTCCCTCAGTGGGATGATGGGGGCAGTAATAGAAGCCGTCGATCCGGGCGTTGTGTTCCATCAGCAGCGCCTGGATGCGGACGTGCACGCTTTCCACAAACGCCTCGTCGAAGTAGCCCCTGGCGATGCCGGACTGATTGGAGATCACGACGGCTTTCATGCCGGTCTGATTGATGAGCCGGATCGCCTCGAAGGCTTCGGGCAGTATCTTCAACTTCTCGAGCCGGTCCAGATAGCCCACCTCTTCGTTGATCGTCCCGTCGCGGTCCAGAAAAACCGCCGCCATCTTCCCCACCTTAAATCTCCCTTGATTTCCTAATCCGCATTTGCCGTAACCGATGAATAATGGCTTCGCCGCGGCTCAATATCTTTTTCGCTAACAATATCAAATGGCTTGAATGTTTGTTAAATCAATAAATTAGCCTCATTTCTGGAAAGTCGAAAAATCTTTGATTCGCCGCTTGCGAACCATTTTCCCTCGGTCATGCATTCTTTTTCTCCTGATCCAGCAGTTTCACGGCCGCCTCATAGACGTCGTCCACTCCGATGAGATGCATGCAGCTAAAGTCGGTCGGGCAGTCCGTTTTGAGGCAGGGACTGCACGCCACATGCTTGTAGATAATGATGTTTTTCCTGCCCGGCGGAGATGTGGTCTCCGGATTCGTGGAGCCGAATATGGCGATGGTCGGCACGCCCAGCGCCGCCGCCACATGCATCAGTCCGGAATCATTGGATATGAAAAGCCGGCAGCGGGCAATCAGGGCCATCGCCTCCATGAGCGCCGTCGTTCCGGCAAGGCTCAGCAAAGGTTTTTTTGCGATCTGCTGAACCCGGGCGATGCTTTGCGCATCATCGGCGCTGCCGAAGAGCATGACCTGCGCCCCGAAGGCGTCGAACAGGCGATCCGCCACGCGGGCAAACCGGTCCGGGAACCATTTTTTGGCCGGTCCGTAAGAGGCCCCCGGCGCCATGCCCACCAGCAGAGGAGCACCCTTAAGACCGTGTTCATCGAGGATCACATCGGCCAGACGTTCATCATCGCTTCGCAACGTGAGCAGCGCATCCCGGCCGGCCGGCCGGCAGCCCAGCAGCTTGACCATTTCCAGATAGTAATCAGTCTGATGGACCCGCCGGATCTCTTTGGTCCGCCTGACGGCGTGCGTCAGCAGAAATCCCCTTCCGTCGCTGTTGTATCCGGCCCGCACCGGAATGCCGGCTAGAAATGCGATGATCGCGGCCTCGATCGCGTTTTGCAGCAGAATCGCTGTGTCGAACGCCCTTTTCCGAAGCTCCCCGGCCAGTCTGAAGAGGCCCTTTGGACCGTCGTGAACGCCCGGCCGCTCATAAAGCAGGATGTCGTCCACGTCGGGGCAGAGCCTGAAGACGTCAGCCACCCAGGGTTTGACGAGAATGGAGATCCTCGCTTCGGGAAAGGTGTGCCGGATGGCGGCGACGGCCGGCAGCGTCATGACGGCGTCGCCGATCCAGTTGGTTCCACGGATCAATATGTTGTCAGCCCCTGTGATCGTCATTCAGAGATACGCTCTCAAAACTTCTTGAAAAATGGTTCGCAAGCGGCGAACCCCTGTTTCAGGGATTTTTCAATTTTTCCAATATTAACTTTTCAAAATCTTCGCGCGCGGATAGAAAATCCATCTCGATGCGAAGGGCATAAACGCCGTTCAGAAAACGATCAAACGCTTCAAGCTTGATCCTGTCTTTTTCCGTCGTGACGATCGTCTCCGCTCCGCATTGCCGGGCTCTTTCAGAAATGAGAGAGACATCCGCCTGTGTGTAGCGATGATGATCTGGAAAGGCAATAAAAACGGCCAGGTCGGTACCCAGGGCGGCGAGTGTCTTTTTGAAAGTGCCCGGATTGCCGATTCCGGCAAAGGCGCATATCTTTTTCCCCTTTATGATTTCAAGTGGCAACACGGCATCCCGTCCGCCCGGCAGGAGGCTCTGCGGCTTGTAATAGCAGCGGAAAGCGGGCGTACGAACACCGACCGGCAAGGCAATCGATGCGTGGGCGGCCACATCGTCATAAGTTCCCGTTTCGATGATGATATCGGCGCGCTTCAGAGCGCCGACAGGTTCACGCAGCGGCCCGGCGGGAAGCAGGCGCCCGTTCCCGAAGGGATTGGCCGCATGGAGCAGGACGATATCGATGTCCCGGGCAAGTTGCCGGTGTTGAAAACCGTCGTCCAGGATCAGGACATCGGCATTGAGGTTCTTCAGGGCCCAGTCTCCCGTCAGAACCCGGTGCTTGCCCGTCAGGACGGGGACGCCCGTAAGGGATTTTGCCATCAGGAACGGTTCGTCGCCGACCGCATCCTGCTTCATGAGCGGTTCGTTGCCCCTTGAGACCACATTAACCGCATGCTTCGACGTTCCGCCATATCCCCGGCTCAGCACAACAGGCCGGTATCCTTGGTCTTTGAGCATACGGGCCAGGTAGATCACCGTCGGCGTCTTGCCGGTTCCACCGACGGTGAGGTTTCCTACGCTGATGACCCGGCAGGGAAGCCTTGCGGATACGGAGCGTCCGAGATCGAACCGCCTGTTTCTGGCAGAGATGATCAGGCCGTACAGCAGCGAGAAGGGCGCCAGCGTCAGCACCGGAATCGTCCGTGCGGAATCCTTGCCCTCATCATACCAGATCTTTCTGAAGACCCGCTCCGTGATCATGATAAGACCTGTGAAAAATGGTTTACGAGCGGCGAATCAAATGTTTTCCGCATTTTCAGAGAATGCTTTAACGGTTTGTCATGTATCAAGAGACCCTTGAAAACCGGCTTCGCCGCGGCGAACGACTTTTCGGGGGTTATGAAAAGATCTCCATCATCGCTCAATGCGTAGCGAAGGTCCCTTGGGCATTAATCAGTCCGGTCGCCGTTCTTGAACTGCATCTGATAAAGCTTGCAGTATTCTCCTTTTTTCTCGAGCAGGGCTTCATGCGTCCCCTCCTCGACGATCACACCGTTGACCAGGACGATGATCCGGTCGGCATTACGGATCGTGGAGAGGCGATGGGCAATGCTGAGCGTTGTGCGGCCCTTCATCAGGGTCTCCAGAGCATCCTGAACCTCAATTTCCGCTTCCGTATCGAGCGATGAGGTCGCCTCGTCCAGAATCAGGATCGGGGCGTCCTTCAAAAGGGCGCGGGCAATGGATATGCGCTGCCTCTCTCCGCCTGAGAGTTTGGCGCCTTGCTCTCCGATGACGGTGTCGTACCCATTCGGCAGGTTCGTAATGAAATCATGGGCATTGGCTGCTTTTGCCGCCGCGATGATTTGGGCCTCCGATTTTGCGATGTCTCCATAGGCAATGTTGTTTTTCACGGTATCGTTGAACAGGATGGTCTGCTGCGTGACGATGCCGATCTGTGCCCGCAGGGATGAAATGGTCACATCCCGGATGTCCCTGCCGTCGATCAGAATCCGGCCTTCACGAACGTCATAAAATCTCGGGATCAGATTCACAAGTGTCGTTTTCCCGCCGCCGCTCATGCCGACGAAGGCCATGATTTCACCTGCCCGGATCTTGAGGTTGACGTGCCTGAGCACGGGAGTCTGCTCGTAGCTGAAGGTCACGTCCTGAATGTCGATGTGGCTTGAAATCTTGGGTAAATGAACGGCATGTGCGGCATTCTGAATATCGGGGACGGTATCGAGAATGTCAAAGACGCGATTGGCCGCAGCGATCCCCTGTTGAATCGTGTTGTTGACATTCGTCAGTCGCTTGACCGGTTCATAGAGCATGATCAGGGCGGCCAGAAAGGAAAAGAACGTCCCCGGCGTGGACTGGCCGTTGATCACCTGGTAGCCGCCGTAAAAAATGATGGCCGCGATACCGAGACCTCCAAGGAATTCCATGAAGGGACTCGAGAGGCCGATGACGGAAATCGACTTCAGGTTCAGTTTGAACAGGCGCTCGTTTTCTTCGGCAAAGCGCTTGTTCTCATATTCCTCCATGCCGAAGGCCTTGACGATGCGGGCGCCGGAAATGGTTTCCTGAAGCAGCGCAGACAGCGATCCCATCGTGACCTGGGTCCGCGTCGCAAAGTGCCTGAGCTTTGAGCCGAACTTGGCGATGGGATAAATGGCCAGCGGAAATACAAACATGGCGATGGCGGCCAGTTTCCAGTCCCGATAGAAGATGACGAAGACCAGTCCGAGAAGCATGAAGGAGTCTTTGAGCAGGCTCGTCACGGCTTCCGAAACGGCGGCCTGGATCAGGTTCACGTCGTTGGTGATGCGAGACATCAGAATGCCTGTGGGGTTTTTCGTGAAGAACGTCAGGGACTGGTCCTGGATCTTGCTGTAGAGCCGGTTGCGCAGGTCGGCGACGATGCGGAGTCCGATGAAATTCATCAGGACCGTCTGCGACCAGCTGCAGATTCCTTTGAACATATAGATCACGACGACGGCGATGGGCAGCCACTTGAGCGTCACGGCGTCCTTGTTGAGAAAAATATCGTCCATGGCCGGCTTGATCAGAAAGGCCAGGGCCGCCGTCGTCGTTCCCACGACCAGCATGCAGAAGAGGGCTACGATGAATCTCGGCAGATGGGATCCTGCCATTTGGATCAGGCGTTTGAAGATGTCCAAGCTGAATCATCCTTCTGCGGTATTGATTTTAAAGCAAATCGCAAGCCAGGCGTGCCGCGCGTCTGGCGGCGCCGGGTTCGCCCAATTTCTCCCGAACCTCGCGGAGCTCCTGCTTTATCTGTCGCAGGCGCGCTTCATCACTCAGAATGTGGATCACTTCCGTTGCGATGCGTTCGGGGTTCGCCTCGTCCTGGATCAGCTCCGGTACGATGGTCTTGCCGGCAATGAGGTTGGCAAGGCCGATGTGCTCGACCTTGATGATCCTTTTTCCGATATAATAGGACACGGGAGAAACTTTGTAAACAATCACCATGGGTTTACCCAGAAGCGCTGCTTCGAGCGTCGCCGTGCCGGAGGCGACAATCACGAGATCCGAACAGGCCATCGCATCGAGTGTGTCGTGGTGAACGATTCGGACCGGAACGGAATATTGCCCCAGGATCTTTCCCACGGACTCCAGGTCCAGCGTTTCCGCCAGCGGCAGGACAAACTGCGTCCCCGGCATTTTTTTTACAAGAATTTCCGACGCGTTCATCATGACGGGAAGCAGTCTGGCGATTTCCGTGTCCCGGCTGCCGGGCAAAAGCCCGACCGTTGTTGCGCCATCATTGAGCCCGAACTGTTGCAGCGCTTCCGCTCGGGTGTATTTTATGGTGACCGTATCCAGCAGAGGGTGCCCGACATAGGTCGCATCCACGTCTTCATTGCGGTAGAGCTGCTCCTCGAAGGGCAGAATCACGGCCATCTTGTCCACAATCGACCGGATCTTTTTGATGCGGCCGCGCCGCCAGGCCCAGACCTGGGGGCTGATATAATAAAAGATCTTGACGCCCAGGGCCTTCGCGGCCTTTCCCAGCATCAGATTGAAATCCGGGTAGTCAATGAGGATCAGAAGATCCGGCTTGCTTGCCGCCAGGTCTGCCTTCATGAGGTTCAGGACCTTCCGGATCTGATTGAATTTCGCAATGACTTCCGTCAGGCCGACCACCGCCATATCCGCGGCATGTGCCAGCAACTCGACGCCTGCTTCCTGCATGCGCCGGCCGCCGATGCCGCGGAATTTCACATCGGGGGCCAGCTCGAGAATGGCCTGGACGAGGCTCGCGCCATGCAGGTCGCCGGAGGTTTCACCGGCCACAATCATGACGGTCCTGGGATTATGCGGCATGATTGACGACATCACAGATGGTCCGGATTTCGTCCTGGCTGAGTTCCGGGAACATCGGGAGTGAGAGCACCTCCCGGGCACAGGCCTCGGCGCACGTGAGACGGTTGCCAGCGCCAGCGGCGCCGGCAAAGGCCTCCTGCAGGTGCAGCGGGACCGGATAATAGACGGCCGAGGCGATCCCCTTTTCCTGCAGGGCGGCCATGATCCGATCCCGTCGCGCCGACCGGATCGTGAACTGATGAAAGACGTGGCGGCAACCGGGCCGTTCCACCGGCAGCGCCACGGCGCCGGCATTTAAAAGGGTCTGATAGATCCGGGCGTTCGCGTGGCGTGAGGCGTTGAAGCGATCGATATGCCGGAATTTCACGCGAATGATGGCGGCCTGGATTTCGTCCAGGCGGCTGTTGTAGCCGATCAGGGAATGATGGTATTTGACGGTGCTGCCGTGATTTCTGAGGATTCTGATTTTTTTGGCCAGTTCCCCGTCGTTTGCCACGATCATGCCGCCGTCGCCGTAGCCGGCCAGGTTTTTACTCGGGAAAAAACTGAAACACCCGCAGTCGCCAAACGCCCCGGCTTTCTTTCCGTGGTATTCGGCGCCGAAGGCCTGGGCGCAATCCTCGATGATTTTAAGCTTGTATTTTATCGCGAGTTCCATGATGGCATCCATTCCGGCTGGATGTCCGAACAGGTGAACAGGGATGATCGCCCTGGTTCTGGGGGTGATCTTCTCTTCGATTTTTTCGGGATCGATGTTGAAGGTGTCCGGTTCGATGTCCACAAAGACCGGCACGGCGCCGAGCAGCGCAACCACTTCGGCCGTGGCGATGAAGGTAAACGGCGTCGTGATGACCTCGTCGCCGGGTCCGATCCCGCAGGCGCGCAGGGCCAGAAGCAGGGCGTCCGTGCCGCTGGCGACGCCGATCGCGCAGGCCCCGCCGTGATAGGCGGCGACTTCCTTTTCCAGCGCCGCCACGTTTGGTCCCAGGATAAACTGGGTCTGGTTCAGGACATCCTGGATGGCCGCGTCGATGTCCGGTTTCAACTGCTGGTATTGTCTGTGCAAGTCAACCATGGGGATCATGATATTCTTTCCTGAGCCTTTCTGATGGCTTCGAGAATCCTGAGGGCGACCGCCAGAACATTCCGGCCTTCCCTGCCTGAAACCGGCGGGGCCGTTTTTTTGATGACCGCTTCGGTAAAGGCGCGGATTTCTTCCTCGAGAGGGTCTTTCTGAATGATTTCAACATGATTCTGAACAATTTCGATCTTCCCTGCGGGGCCGACCTGCCTGCTTAGGGAAAGCAGGTCCCGTTTGGAGCAGTCCACGGCGTGGTACCCCTCCATTCCGAAAAACCGGATCTTCTGCATGGTTTTCATGCTGATCCGGCTTGCCGTGATATTGGCGACGCAACCGTTGGCAAAGCGCAGCCTCGCGTTGGTGATGTCCACCTTATCGGTCAGAACGGCGGTTCCGACCGCATCGACGTCCTCAAGCGAAGAATTTACAAAATGCAGAATGATGTCGAGGTCATGAACCATCAGATCGAGGATGACGTCCACATCGGTGCCGCGTTCGTAAAAGGGATGAAGGCGGTGGGCCTCGATGAAAAGAGGCCGTTGAATGACCTTTCCCAGGGCGACGACGGCCGGATTGAAGCGCTCCACGAATCCGATCTGCAGAACGAGCCCGTTCCGGTCAGCGAGCGCGACCAGTTCGTCGGCCTGCTCCAGGGTTTCCGTGATCGGCTTTTCCAGCAGCACATGGACGCCGGCTTCCAGAAACGCCCTTGCCACTTCGTGGTGGCAGCGCGTGGGGACGGCGACGCTGACGGCATCCACGGAGCCGATCATGTCGCGGTAGTCCGTCATGGCGCGGCAGTGATGGCGTTCGGCGGCGCTTGAGGCCCGTTCCCCGAAAACGTCCGCCGCCGCGACAATCGTGCAGTTTTCCAGTTTTTGATATTTCTGCAGGTGGTATTTGCCTAAGTGCCCGATCCCCACCACGCCGACGTTTATCTTATGCATCTACCGGCACAGTCCTCTTTCCGACTTTTCTATGAATTCGAGAAAATA
>Ga0351881_1027_pt1 | contig 47570 bp, 45 predicted proteins | sample BONcelFGM3001E15_FD_206769 | JGI IMG/M metagenome (GOLD analysis project Ga0351881, IMG submission 206769) | Enriched cells from coal bed in the Powder River Basin, Montana, United States - BONCAT cells FGM rep3 HSBNCT.FGM.300.1.E15 ...
GGCCACCTTGACAACGTGGCGCGTGTTTCTAATATGTCTGAACCTCGTTGTCAAGAAAAATATGACGATTCCCATCCTTTTTTGATGGCCTCCCTGCGATAACCCGAAACAGCCCTTAAACAGGCTATCGTCCCAGGCATTCCGAGGCGCCGCTGCCGCGTCCATCCGTATCTTCGTAAACGACGACTCCCCCTTCAAAGGTCAAAACATAAACAAAATCATCCTTGCCGCAATTGTAGTACCAATTTTCCACGCCCCCGGCACCCGATTTTTTCTTGTCATAGAGGGACCGATGGTCCGCGACGCGTTTATCGCCCTTGGCACGCGTGCTATTTTTTGCGCTGACTTTTTTCTTGAACGTCGGTTTTCCGCATTTGATCAGCACCCGCGCCTCGCTGTCGCCGGTTCCGACAATCTCCTGACCGCACCGGAAGGCCTGCACATCGGAGGCGAAGCATAAACAGAAGACGGTGGCAAACACGAGTCCGACCATGCCATTTGTTTTCATCCGCTTTTTCATGGGGTCATCCTTTCCGATTTCAATTTGATGGATCCATCCTCGAGCGCTGATCCGGGATCTCCCGGCTTTGGAAAAAACCCTCGCGCCCCGCGAAGCATGACCGTTCATTTTCATGACCGCCCCGGATGGCGCGTTGCACTGCATCGTCAAGGTTTGAATTGCGGACATATTTCCGACGAGCCCGGCCGGTAGTCGCGGCAGGTTCGGGGCCTGGTCGCATGGATGGCGCAGGAAGAATGATCGCCCTCCCAGGCGAGGAAGGGACAGCCGCGCAGGTAATGCCCGTCAGCGGATGAAATGAGATGATCGCCCATCCAGACGGCCCGCTCGCGTTCGATGATGGTCAGGATGTCCTGCCTGCCCTCGTCATGCCAGCGTTTCATATCTTCCGGCGTGATATAGGCGCAGAAATCCGCCAGGCAGCATTTGCCGCAGCGGCGACAGGATCCCCCCTCTTTCATGAGAATCAGATACTCGTATTGATAGAGATCTTCGATAAAGTGGCGGACGATCTCATGTTCGTCCGTCCGGCTCGACTTTGCGGCCATGATATACCTGAGTCGGTCGGTAAAATCAAATTCGAGAAAATCCGCAAAAGGACCGCGGGCAATCCGATAAGAAAAAACCCGGGCGAGGGTTTCGAGATCGCTGAAACGGATCGTGAATTCATCATGGCCCCTGAGCCTGATTCGTTCCGGATTTCCCGTCGGCCGCCGTTGAATATAGCGTTGCAGGGGCTCGGGCGTCCGGACCTCGCAGCTGTGCTCGCTCATGAAGATAAAGGGCACGCCCGCGCAGCAGAGCTTCTCGAGCACTTTCAGGGCGCCGATATTGATATTGACCCGCTCATCTTCCGGCAGGTCGATGGCATATCGATGGAACAGGGTTCGGGCCTGCTCTAAAACGGGGTCGGGAATCTCGATGTCCGATACCAGGACATTCCGGGGAACGTCCACGAGCGTGGGCAGATCCCCGAGATTTTCATTGAGAACGGCCAGATCGTAGCCTTGCAGTTCCCGGCCGGGCACATCCATGACATCGGCTTCGATGAAGCGGACATCGGCCTGTCTCAACGTTTGGCGCTGCTTTTGCAGCAGACGGGGCGACACGTCCAGCATGGCGGCCTGCAGATCAGGGTTGCGATTCAGAAAATCCCGCATCAGATAACCGTACCCGCCGCCGATTTCGATCATGCGTCTCACCAACGGCATGCGAATAAAGCGACCCAGATAATCATACAGGTGCCGGCCGTAAGACTGGTTGCGCCTGAGAACGCCGCGGCAGGGGCTTCCTTCGGGATCGAGAGCGTTGCAGACGGTGAGTTCCCACCCGAGCGTATCGAGTCCGTGAACATGATAATCCGTCGTATCGTTGATCTCGTAATTCATCTCAATCCCTCTCCCTTCGCGCCCGGCGCAGTCTTCACTCCGCACGCAGGGCCTCCACGATCTTCATGCGGGACGCCCGGATCGCAGGCAGCACCCCCCCCAGAAGCCCCATGATCAGCGAAAAGCCCATGGCCTGATAGGCGATGTCGAGGGTCAGGGTAAAGCTGAACGCGAGCTCTGAAAAGGTCTGGAAATTCATGGTCGAAACCGTAAAGAGCTGCATGAAAGAGGCGAAGAACAGGCCCACGCAGCCGCCGATGAACCCGAGCAGCAGGGCTTCCACAAGAAAGGCGGCCAGGATGCTGCGCCGCTGAAAGCCCAGCGCCCGCATCGTGCCGATCTCGCCGGTGCGGTTGGAGACGGCGGCATACATCGTGATCATGGCGCCGATGACGGCCCCCAGGGAAAAAATGACGGTCAGCGAAAGCCCCATGATGCGCAGAAAAGTCGCCATCATTTCCGATTGATCCCGGTAATAGCGCGTTTCACGCTTGGCCTCCGCCGTAAGCCTGGGATCCGATTCGAGACGGGATTTGACCGCGTCAAAGGCCTGCGAATCGCGCAAGCGGAAAGTCACGGATGAATAGACCGGCCTTCGGAACGCCTGCATCATCTGGTCAACGTCTCCCCATATCTCCGAATTGAAACCCGTATTGCCGGCGTCGAAAATCCCGACGATCCTCCAGTCCCGCATGCCGAAGCGCAGCGCTTCCCCGATGCCGCCCCCCTTGAAACGCCGGGCGATGTTGAGCCCCGCCATGATCTCAGCCGATCCCGCCCGGGGAAGCCGGCCCTCGCTGAGCCGGACCTGCGGCCGCAGCAAAACGGACACGGGGGTGACGCCCCGGATCACCACATTGGCCGGTTTGTCCTGATCCCGCTTCGGCAGACTGATCAGGACAACGACTTCCTTCGCGGCAAGCCTCTCGCCCGCCGGACCCGTCGCAATGGCCGGATCCGTTTCGATCACCGACGCCTGCCGCCGGTCCATGCCGCTCTGGACTTCCGACATCGAACCCTTGCGGATGACCACGACATTGTCCGGCGATCCGGTATCGACCAGGGTCTGCCGGAGCCCCGCGGCCAGCATCAGGATGGCGGCGAAGACGAAAACCACCAGCGCCATGCCCGCAACCGTGAGAATCGTGGTCAGGCGCCGGGTCCAGAGATTGCGCAGGCTGTATGAAAAGGGAATGGCCATTCAGCCGATCCTCCGCAGTCCGTCGGCAATCCGGATGCTGATGGCGCGCCGCGTGGGGACCACCGCGGCGATGACGCCGACCAGCAGCGCCGCCGCAAAATCGAGATAAACCGTTTTCATTTCCACATGGAAAATCGGGAAAAAATTACTCATTTTATGGGCGAAGAGCGCCGCCGCGGGGTAGGTCAGGACGATGCCCAGAATCCCGCCGGTCAGCGTGATGACGAGCGACTCGCCGAGAACCAGTCCCAGAATGTGCCGGCCGTCGAAACCGAGGGTCTTCAGAACGGCATACTCCCCGATGCGTTCCCTTGTGGTCATGGCCATCGTATTGGCGACCACGGCCATGATGATGAACATGACGACGAAGGATACGAGCTGAATGGCCATCACGATCGCCTCGGTCATGGAGACAAATCCCATCTGGAAGGCCTTTTCCGTTTCCGTCAGGGTTTCGGCCAGGGAATTCCTGAACGCGCCGTCCACGGCCGTCGAAACCTCGGCCGCCAGATCGGGCCGCTTGATATCGATCATATAGAAGCCCACCTGGTTCGCCCAGGTGGTCATCCTGTCCTTGATTCTTTCATTGAGATAATCCCAATGGAAAAGAAACTGGGTCTCATCGACCGTCCTGTCACGCCCGCGGTAAACGCCGCGCAGGACGAAATCCCAGTCCCCGGGGAAAATGAGCCCCTTGAGGGTCACCGTATCGCCGGGTTTCCATTTGAACCGCTCCACAAGCTTCCGGCCGGCCACAAATCCCTTGCGATCCTTGAGAAACGCCTTCAAGTCATCGTCGCCCAGGACAAATTCGGGATAAACCTCCAGAAAACTCTTCGCTTCGACGGCGAGGTTGGGGAAAAAGTTCTTCTCCTCCTTGTAAACGCCGCCGAACCAGGTGCCGTAAGAAACGGTCCGGACCCCTTCGATCTGACGGATCTTGTCCTTGTAGGAGATCGGCAGGGGGAATATGAGTGAAATCGCATTGCGCGTGACGAGACGGGAAGCCGAAGAGGCCTCGACGCCGGCATACCAGGCCGCCACGACCGTACGCAGCAGACCGAAGGCCAGAATGGCAATGGTGATGCCGAGAATGGTCAGCATCGTGCGCAATTTATGACGGAAGGCGTTTCTAATCAGAAGCTTGAATAGAAGCATGGTTCAGGAAACCCTTTTCCAGGCGGATGGTGCGCTGCGCCTTTTGCGCGGAGCGCGGGTCATGGGTCACCATGACGATCGTCATCCCGGATTCCCGGTTCAGACGGGCCATCAGTTCCAGGACTTCTTCGGCGGAAGCCCGGTCCAGATCGCCCGTCGGCTCATCGGCCACGAGAATGGTCGGATCCGTGACCACCGCCCGGGCGATGGCCACGCGCTGCTGCTCGCCTCCGGACAGCTGTCCGGGATAGTGGTCCATGCGGTCGGCCAGATTGACCAGGCGGAGCGCCATCTCCACGTGCTCGCGCCGCTGCCTCCCGTTCATCCGGGTCAGATGAAGCGGCAGGTCCACATTTTCAAAGGCCGTCAGCACGGGGATCAGGTTGTAAAACTGGAAAATGAACCCCACATGCGTTGCGCGCCAGCGCGCCAGCTCCGTTTCAGACAGCCCGGTGATTTCAATGCCGCCCACCCGGATCGACCCCTCGTCCACCTGATCGATGCCGGCAATGAGGTTCAGCAGCGTGCTCTTGCCGGATCCCGAGGGCCCCATGAGCGCCACGAATTCGCCCCGCTGAATATCCAGCGTGATCTTTTCAAGCACGGGAACGATATGCTCGCCGCGCCGGTAGGACTTCTTCAGGTCTCTGATTTGAACAATCGCCGGCTCTTGGTCCATTCAGGATCCTTATTTTTCGGCTATTTTTATTTTGGCGCCGTCCCTGAGCCGGTTCGGTTTGAGCACCACCTTCTGGCCGGCTTCGGCGCCGCCGAGGATTTCAACCATCTCGTCGAAGGACGCGCCGGTTCGCACAGGCGCTTCCCGGACGCGGTCTCCCTGAATGAGAAACAGCACCTGCTGTTTGCCCCTTTCGGCCAGGGCCAAACGATGGACGGCCGTCCGCGCCTGATCTTCCCCGGCCATGACCGGCCGGGAGAGAAAGGCCACCTTGGCGCTCATTTCGGGCAGAATCCGCGGATCCGGTTCAAGAAAACGGACCTTGACCATGACGCTGGCCTTGCTGCGGTCCGCCGTGGGCACGATCATATGAATCGCTCCGGGGAAACGGCTGTCCGGCAGCGCATCGAGCTGAATTTCACAGGGTTGCCCGGTTTTGATGAGATTGAGGTTGGACTCGGATACATCCGCTTCGACCTGCAGGGAGCCCATGTCGGCAATGGTCACGACCGCCGCCTTCGCATTGGTCGCCGCGCCTAAAGGCGTTACGATATCACCGATGTCGGCGCTTTTGGTCAGAACCACGGCGTCAAAGGGCGCCCGGATCATCGCATAATCGAGGGCCACCGTCGCACCCCGGAGGACGGCCTCAGCGGCCCTGACGGCCGCCTCCGCCGCGGCGACAGCCGCCTGCGCACGTTTGTAACGGGCGTCGGCGTTGTCATATTCCGCCCTGGAAACGATCCCCCGCTCCAGCAGGCGTTTGTTCCGCTCATAGGTCAGCGCGGCAAGATTCAATTCCGCCCCGACCTCGTCGAGATTGGCCTCGGCCACCCTGCGCTGGGCCAGCGCCTGGTCTCGCGCAGCCACGGTATCGTCATTCTCCAGATGGGCGATGATCTGCCCCTTCTTGACGCGGCTGCCCTCCTCCACCATGAGGGCAACCAGGCGTCCCGTGATCTTCGACGCCACGGCCGCCTTGCGCTGGGCCACGACGTAACCGCTGGCGTTGAGCAGCGTGAAGGTCTGGGAGGGATAGATCCGTGAGATCGTTGTCGCCTGCACGGATTGCGCGGGCTGCAAAAAACCCTGAGCATAAAGGGCGATCCCCGCAGCGACGAAGAGGACCGCGCCACCGCCCCCGTACAGCCATTTTCTGCGCCGCATGCGCGGCCGCACCTTGACGGAACGGTCAATCTTCAGTTTTGAAATGTCTTCATCGGCCATCGATAAAAAGGACTTTCGTATGATTTTAACCGCGAGGCCGATTTTCATCGATTATGGCCAATTTGTCAAATCAATTCATAAAATTATTGCATTGACAAGTCCCGCCGTTTATACTAAGTTAGCATCGTCAAAAGGATTTTCCTGCCCCACATGAACAACGCCCCCGCAACAGATACTCCGGAAGCAAAGGGATCGCGGATGAGCTTGGAGGGCATGGTCTTTACCCGGAACCCTCGGAGGTGAAAGCGTTGTGAAGAAGCAGAAAAAAGCCATTTACGTCACGGAAAAAGACCTGGAGCGCCTTGAGCGGCTGCTGTCAGCGGCGGGCCATTCTCCAAATATCAAAAAACTCCGGGAGGAACTGGATCGGGCCACGGTGGTTGATTCCGAGGATGTTCCTCACGACGTGGTCACCATGAACTCCCGTGTTTCATTCATGGAACTGGACACCGAAAGCGAATCGGAGGTTACACTCGTGTATCCCTCCGATGCCGACGTGAACCGGAACAGAATCTCCGTTCTCGCACCGGTCGGGGCCGCCCTGCTCGGCCTGAGCGTGGGAGACGAGATTAAATGGCCCCTGCCCTCCGGGAAAGTCCGTGCGTACAAAATCATCTCGGTCCTTTTCCAGCCCGAGGCGGCGGGTCAGTATGACTTGTAGCAGCGAAACGGTTCCATGGCCGGGAACCCTTTGTCCCTCTGTCGATCCCTCTGTCGATCCCGTCCGATCGTGACAGCCGCATAAAAATACCTTGACAAATCCGTTTTCATCCACTATTGAGTACCATTCTATTGAAATACCTGTTTGCGGCGAATCCCCCATCTGGTATCTTTTCAGCCAAATGGGGATTTTTATTTTTGTAAGGAAGAAGGCGTCATGAAGAGCGACACTCAGAAAGTCAGAAATATCGGGATCAGCGCCCACATCGACTCGGGAAAGACCACGCTGACCGAAAGGATTCTTTTCTATACCAAGCGCATCCATGCGATTCACGAGGTCAAGGGCAAGGACGGCGTCGGCGCCACCATGGACTCCATGGAGCTCGAAAAGGAGCGCGGCATCACCATTGCCTCGGCGGCGACCTTCTGCGAATGGAAGGGCCACGAAATCAACATCATCGACACACCGGGCCACGTGGATTTCACGATCGAAGTGGAGCGGTCCCTGCGTGTGCTGGACGGCGCCATCCTCGTGCTCTGCGCCGTCGGGGGCGTACAGTCCCAGTCCATTACCGTGGATCAGCAGATGAAACGCTACAAGGTTCCCTGCATCGCCTTTATCAACAAGTGCGACCGCAACGGCGCCGACCCCTTGCGCGTCGTCGGTCAACTCCGCGCCAAGCTGGGGCACAACGCCGTAGCCCTGCAGATTCCGATCGGCCTCGAAATGGATTTGCAGGGGATCGTGGATCTGGTTTCCATGAAGGCCCTTTACTTTGACGGCGACAACGGCGAGATCATCCGCAGCGAAGACATTCCTGCAAATCTCCTGGACGCGGCCAGGAAGGGCCGGGAGGAACTGATCGACGCCGCCACCATGTTTTCCGATGAACTGACCGAGGCCATGCTCGAAGAACGGGAGATTCCCGATCATTTGATTTTGGACGCCGTGCGCGCGGGAACGCTGAAGCGGGAACTCACGCCCGTTTTCGTCGGATCGGCATACAAGAACAAAGGCGTTCAGCTCCTGCTGGACGGCGTGAACCGCCTGCTCCCCTGCCCTGCAGACGTCAGGAACGAGGCGCTGGACATGGACAACCACGAGGCGCCCGTCATTCTGGCCGCCGATTCCTCCAAGCCGATCGTGGCGCTGGCCTTCAAGCTCGAAGACGGCCACTACGGCCAGCTCACCTATGTGAGGGTTTATCAGGGGAATCTGGCGCGGGGGGCAACGATCATCAACGCCCGCAGCGGTAAAAAAATCAAGGTCGGCCGCGTCGTGCGCATGCACGCGGACCAGATGGAAGACATCGAGGCCGTCGCGGCGGGTTATATCGGCGCCCTTTTCGGCGTCGAGTGCGCCTCGGGCGACACGTTCGTCTCGCCCGGGATCAATCTGACCATGACTTCCATGTTCGTGCCGGATCCGGTCATTTCGCTGGCCATTTCACCGAAGGACAACAAGTCCCAGATCAACATGTCCAAGGCCTTGAATCGCTTCACGAAAGAAGACCCCACCTTCCGGACCTACGTGGATAACGAAACGGGTGAAACGATCATCGAAGGCATGGGCGAACTTCACCTCGACGTCTATGTGGAACGCATGAAACGGGAATACGCCGCCGAGGTCGCCACGGGCGCCCCGCGTGTCGCCTACCGCGAAACCGTCACGCAGCGGGCGGAGTTCAACTACACCCACAAGAAGCAGACCGGCGGCGCCGGACAGTTCGGCCGTGTGGCCGGTTATCTGGAGCCGACGACGGAAGCCGATTTTGTCTTTGAAAACGCCGTCACGGGGGGAAGTATCCCCACGCAGTACATCGCCGCCGTCGAAAAAGGATTCCGTCAGTGCATCGCCAAGGGTCCCATGATGGAGTTCCCGGTTACCGGGGTCAAGGTCGTCATCAACGACGGCGCTTCCCATGCGGTGGACTCCTCCGACATGGCTTTCCAGGCCACCGCGCGCGGCGCCTTCAAGGAAGGGTATCTCAGGGCCAAGCCCGTCATTCACGAACCTATCATGAAGGTCGTCGTGGAAACGCCGACGGAATTCCAGGGCGCGGTCATGGGCCTTTTGAACCAGCGCCGCGGCATGATCGTCGGCGCCCAGGACGAAGGCCCCATGTGCGTCATCGAGGCGCAGACGCCGCTATCGGAAATGTTCGGATTTTCGACGGTTTTGAGGTCGTCGAGCCAGGGCAAGGCCCAGTTCACGATGGAATTCGCACAGTACCGCCAGGTCCCGCAGTCCATCGCCGAAAAAGTCGCCGAAGAAGCGGTCCGGCGCAAGAAGAACGCGGCATGAACGGCGCCGGGCGCATCATCGATGCGTCCCTATATTGTTGCGGAAACAAACCGCAACCATCATCAACGACAGGAAGACAACGATGCTCAAAAATGAATTGATCGTGTGCAATCCACTGAGGAAAATGGGTTCCGAAACGGACGATGTGATCCCGGAGGGCGGTTTCGGCGCCGTGCTGGCCCATGCCGGCGTCGGCAAAACGGCCCTGCTCGTGCAGCTGGCCCTGAACGCCATGCTGAGAGACAGAAGTGTTCTGCATATCAGCCTCAATGATCCCGTCGGCAAGGTCGGCCTCTGGTACCAGGAACTTTTCCAGCATCTGGCGAAAGAGGTCCAGGTGCCGCAGGTCCAGCAACTCTGGGAGGCCATTTTGCCGCACCGGTTCATCCTGACTTACAAGGCGGAGGGATTCAGCGTCCCGAGGCTGGAGGAGAGACTGACGGACTTGATGGCACAGGACATCTTTCGTCCGCAGCTCATGATCATGGACGGGCTGCGGTTTGATGAATCGGGACGGCAGCCGCTCTGCGACCTGAAAGCCCTGGCGGTCCGGCACGGCATGCGCGTCTGGTTCACCATCAACACGCACCGGCATGAACAGCCCGGTCCCGACGGATTGCCCGTGCAGTTGCTCCACGTGGCGGACCTTTTCGACATCGTCCTCGAACTTCAGCCCCAGGGCTCGGAAATCCACATCCTCCCCCTGAAAGGATCGCCGGCAACCGTTGAGGGTCTGCCCCTGCTGCTGGACCCGTCAACCATGCTCATCAAGAACAACACCTGATCAGACCGTCGCCTGTAAATTTTTAAAAGCGAGGGTTGTTCATTTTTCTGCTGTGGTCAGGCACCCGGTTGAAAAACGGTCGTTCTTTTATCCGGACAATGTGATATAAGCTCCCCCCAAAGTGAAAATACCCGGCCGGAGGGGATCATCGATGCCTGAAGAATATGCCGTTCTGATCGTAACCGCCGCTTCAATCGGTTTCCTGCACACCCTGCTCGGCCCGGATCATTATCTGCCTTTCATCGTCATGGCGCGCGCTAGACAGTGGTCGCTGCTCAAGACGGGCTGGATCACGTTTTTGTGCGGCCTGGGCCACGTCGCCGGGTCGGTGTTTCTCGGAATCATCGGCATCGCTCTGGGAATCGCGGTCGGCAGGCTGGAAGTCCTGGAATCCTTTCGCGGCGATCTTGCCGCCTGGGCGTTGATCGCCTTTGGTCTCGCCTATTTCGTCTGGGGCCTGCGCAGGGCCTGGCGCATGCAACCGCATGAGCACCGCCATGCGCATCTCGACGGAATCTCACACGCGCACACCCACAGCCATGAAAGCGAACACGCGCATATTCACGATGCGCAAGGCAAGGCCAACATCACACCGTGGGTCCTGTTCACGATCTTCGTTCTGGGCCCCTGCGAACCCCTGATTCCCATTCTGATGTACCCGGCGGCGAAGGAAAGTCTTTCCGGGATGGTGTGGGTGACGGCCGTTTTCGGCGGCGTCACGATCCTGACCATGCTCGGGATCGTCATGGCGTCCGCATGGGGATTGCAGATGATCCCGTTGAGGAGGGCGGAAAGATACGCCCACGCGCTCGCCGGCGGCGCCATCTGTCTGTGCGGCCTGTCCATTCAATTTCTCGGATTGTAACCGGATTTTTTACGAGGCTGAAGTGCGGGTCACCAGGATCAGCTTGCGCAGGCGGATGCTTTGCGGCGTGATCTCCACCAGTTCGTCTTCCGCGATAAATTCGATGAACTGATCCAGGGAAAGCGGCCGCGGAGGCCGCAGCGTCACCGTTGCCTCGGCGGTGGAACTCCTGATATTGGTCAGTTTCTTTTCCTTGACGATGTTGACATGGAGGTCGCCCTTGCGATTCCTTTCCCCGACAATCATCCCGCCATAGACCTCGGTCCCCACGCCGACGAAAAGCTCACCCCGATCCGCCATGGCCAGGCTGGCATACGTCGTGACCCGCCCCGTGCGGTCCGCCACCAGTGCCCCGCTGGCCCGCTGGGGAATGGGACCGGCCCAGGGTTCATATCCCTCGAAGAGCGTGTTCATCACCCCGGCGCCTTTGGTGTCCGTCAGAAAATGACTGCGGAATCCGATCAGTCCCCGCGAGGGGATGACAAACGTCAGATTGACCCGGCCGCTGCCGCGGTTGACCAGATTGGTCATGCGTCCCTTGCGGGAGGCCAGTTTTTCCGTCAGGATGCCGATAAATTCCTCCGGAACATCGATCAACAGGCTTTCAACGGGCTCGAGCACCCGGCCGTTTTCTTCCCGGGTGATGACCTGGGGCCGCGACACCATGCACTCATACCCTTCCCGCCGCATGGTTTCGATCAGCACCGCCATCTGCAGCTCCCCGCGACCACAGATCTCAAAGGCATCCTTCCGTTCGAGGGTCTTGAAACGGAGGGCCACGTTTCGCAAGGTCTCCTTCTCCAGGCGGTCCCGCAGATGACGGGAAGTGAGATATTTTCCCTCCCGGCCGGCGAGGGGTCCGTTGTTCACATAAAAAATCATCGAGACGGTCGGCTCATCGACATGAATCCGCGCGAGAGGACGGGGATTCTCCAGCGCCGAGATCGTGTCGCCGATGCTCAGGGATTCCACGCCGGCAACGGCGGCAATGTCGCCCGCTTCGACCCGGTCCACCGGCGTCCGGTGCAGACCGTGAAAAGTGTTCAGCGTGGAAAAGCGGATACCCGGGGTGATTTTGCCATCCCCGCAGAGGGTGTAACCCCGGTTCATCTCCAGGGTGCCGTTCATCAGCCGTCCGATGCCCAACTGGCCCACGTAGGGGTCATAGTCGAGGTTGGTCACCAGAAACTGTGTCGTGGCCTCATCGTCGCCCTCCGGACCGGGGATCCTGGACAGAATCGTCTCAAACAGGAACCGCAGGTCGGCGGCATCGTCATCAGGCCGCTGATGGGCGACGCCGGCTTTGGCATTGGTATAAAGAACGGGAAATTCAATCTGTCTTTCATCGGCGTCGAGGTCGATGAAAAGATCATAAACCTCATTGAGGACTTCATCCAGGCGGGCGTCGGACCGGTCGATCTTGTTGATGACCAGAATAACCGGGAGCTTTGAGGCCAGCGCCTTCTTCACGACAAACCGCGTCTGCGGCAGGGGCCCTTCGCTGGCATCGACAAGGAGAATCGCCCCATCGACCATGTTGAGGCCCCGCTCCACCTCGCCGCCGAAGTCGGCATGACCCGGCGTGTCAATGATATTGATCTTCACCCCGTGGTACCAGATGGCCGTGTTCTTGGCCATGATGGTGATCCCGCGTTCCTTTTCCAGCGCCATCGAATCCATGACCCGGTCCTCCACGACCTGGTGGGAGCGGAAGGTGCCGGTCTGTTTCAGCATGGCGTCGACCAGGGTCGTCTTGCCGTGGTCAACGTGGGAGATGATGGCGATGTTTCTGATATTTGATTTTCTCATGTCTCCACATTATCACAATAACAAATAAAGTTTATCTTATTTCTGCAAAAATATTCCCGCCCGTGAAGCCGCCGGCAAATTTTGTTGACGGCCGGCCCGGTGCATTGTATGAACCCGGAAGGGGAAGTTGCCTATGAGAAACCATGAGGCCGGCGACAAATCAGACGGCGGCGCGGCCATGACGGAAACAGACCGCGGGCTGATCGCCTTTCTTCTCGATCCGGACGCTTATCCTGAAAAACCGTCCCGCATCGATCATATCGAGACCTCCATCTCCCATGTATTTCTTGGCGACTCTTTTGTTTATAAAATCAAGAAACCCGTCAATTTCGGGTACTGCGACTTCACCACCCTGAAAAAGAGACGCCACTTCTGTCTGGAAGAGGTGTCCCTCAACCGGAGACTTGCCGCGGATGTGTATCTCGACGTCGTTCCCATCTACAGGCAGGGCGACCGGTTCTCCTTCCAGAGATCCAAGGCCGGTTCCGTGGCCGATCATGCCGTGAAAATGAAGAAGATTCCCGATGAACGGATTCTCTTCAACCTCATCGGACAGGGAAAGCCCCTGTACGGGGAACTCGAAGAAATCGGAAGGATATTGAGTGCCTTTCATGACCATGCGCCCGGTTACAGAGGATCGCGATACGGCGGCCTCAAAACGATTCAATGGGCGACGGAACAGAATTTTGAACAGGTCAAGCCGTTTTGCGACATCACGATCAACCGCGAATTCTTCGACACCCTCACGGATTATACGAGAAGCTTCATCGACACACACAGGGATGTGTTTCTGAGCAGAAAGAAGAGCGGGTTTATCCGCCAGGGGCATGGCGATCTGCATTCCCAGCACATCTGCCTGACCCGGCCGCCGGTGATTTTCGACTGCATCGAATTCAACCCGGCATTCCGGGTCATCGATATCCTCCAGGACATTGCGTTCCTCCTGATGGATTTGGAATACAGGGGACGGTTCGACCTTTCACAGCGGCTCCTGAAATCCTATTCGGCGCGTCAAAAGAGCCCCCTGCCCGAGGCGCTTCTCAGGTTTTACAAAGTCTATCGCGCCGTTGTGAGAGGCAAGGTGGACAGCCTGCTGTTCAGCCATTCCTTGGACCTCGATACCAAGCAGAGAGGACTCAAGATGGCCACGGATTACTTCAAGCTGGCCGAACACTATATCCGGGATGACCGGAAGCCGTTCAACCCCGTAGTTATCATGGGACTCTCCGGTTCGGGAAAATCGACGATCATCAAGGATATTCCGGGCGACTGGATCATCCTGCGTTCCGATGAAGTGCGAAAACAGGCGGCGGGCGTCGGAAAAGGAGAGCACGTGTACGGCGACTATGGAGAGAACATCTATTCCGGCGACATGACGCGGCAGATCTATTCCATGCTGCTGGACAGGGCGACCGGGCATGTGCTGGACGGACATCGCGTCATTGTGGACGCCACGTACCTGAAGTCGTCTCAGCGAATGGGGTTTTACGATGCCTGCATCGAAAGGAAGCTCAACCCCTTCTTCATCCAGTGCTTTGCCGGCGAAGCCTTTCTCAGAGAAAGAATCGTAAAAAGGATGCGGGACGGCTCCGACATATCCGACGCCCATCTCGGCATCCTTGAGCGCCAGCTCCAGGAGATGGAAGAACCCTTCGAATTGCCCTACTTCAGGGTGCTGCGCCTGAATACGGAAGAAGCCGTGCACCAGACGGCAGGCGCCCTGAAAGAGTTCCTCCTGCCCTTCCCCCGATAGCGGGAACCCTTGCCGTGGATGCCCCGGTGATCCCTCTGTGGCTTGACGCGGAAATTCATTCCACCGGAAAATTGAAATAGGTATCCGGATAGGGCTCATTTCTCAATGTAAAATGCCACCACTCTTCAGCATAATGATTAAACCCGTACTTATCCATCAGCGTCTTGAGCAGGAGGCGGTTCGCGCGCGCCGGCAGGCCGATGGTCTGATTTCCCGGATGCGAAAGCCCATGAAAACAGTCAAAGCCGGTTCCCATGTCAATGCTGTTATCCTCGAATCGCTCCCCCGCAGGCAGGAAACAGGCCTGAAGAGGCTCTCCCGGAACGTACTTTTTCTGTGCCGGCGTGGGAACCGGAACAATCGTCACGTCCACCGTACTCCCCCGGCTGTGGCTTGATTTGTCCGAGATGTAACGGTCGCGAAAGAGATTTTGCTTGTCAACGGTGGGGTAGAACTCTTTTTTGGTCCTGGTGTCTTCAATATCCCCGGCCCAGCGCACAAAATGATCCACGGCCCGTTGTGGCCGGTAGCAATCATAGATCTTGATGGAAAGTGAAAACGGCTGCAGCTCGTCCTGAACCTTTTTCAAGGCCCCGGCCGCCTGTCTCGTGATCAGGCAAAGGGGTTGATGATAGCCATCGACCCTTGTTCCAACGAAATTATGGGAACCGTGATAGCGAATGTCCAGAACAACCGAAGGGACAACCTCCCGGATATCCACGAAACTCTCCGGCCTCTTCTCATCGGTCCATCCCGGACCGACAACGACAAAAAGGAAAATCATGACCAGGGCCGGGACGACGGCGATTCTGAATTTTTCTTTCATGTAATGGGAGTTTTGCATAACCGGTGAAAAATGGTTCGTAAACGGCGAAAAATGAAAAATCTTTCGCATTTCCGGAGACAAGGCTATTTATTCGATTTTATTCATATCTATGCATTATTATATCCAAAGCGAAAAAGATTTTGAGCCGCGGCGAAGCCATTTTTCAAAGGTCTCGTGATCAACGCGGTCATGAGAAGGGGTGGACGAATCGCCCGACCAATAAAAAGGGGCCAGCCACCATTGGCTAACCCCTTCATTTTGATGGTGGGCCAGGACAGAATTGAACTGTCGACACTCGGATTTTCAGTCCGATGCTCTACCGACTGAGCTACCGGCCCTTTGAAAAAACGCCTATCCCGCTCCGGTTGAAAGCGGAGCCTGTGCCTATATAATATCCGATTCCTTGTCAAGGCCTTTTTTACTCATTACGACGAGGGTGCCTGCGATCTTGTCATGCCAGCCCTGCTTTCTGCGGTCAAAGGCGATCCAGAAAAAACCCAGATACAAGACGATTTTGGAAACGATATAGCCCACCCACCGCAGGAAGGCCAGTCCGAATGTCATGGGCTCCCCGGTTGCTTGCACGACGCGCAGCCCCAGCAACATCTTGCCGGGCGTCCGGCCGGCGGAACCATGAAACCAGGTGAAGTAAATCATATCCAGAAACAGTGCGGCCAGGTAATAGAGGGCGATGACGCCCATGCCGGGAAACCCGCCATGTCCGTCCATATCCATCCAGCGATGCATGGATTCATCGGCGCCATGGATCAGAAATTCAACGAGAAACAACAGGATATAGAATATCTGGAGGATCGCCTTGTCAATCCCGTAGGCCACTGCCCGTCGCCAGAATCCTCCGAAACGTTCCTCCGTCATCGCCCGGCCCCCGAACCGGCAGATCCGCCAAGAATCCCCTTTTCATACTGAATGATCGCAAGGATCGCAAGGACGGCCGTCTCGACCCTCAGGATCCGCCTTCCGATGCTGACGGACTCGAAACCGGCCTGCCTGGCCCGCTCCACCTCTTCCTTCAAAAAACCTCCCTCGGGACCCACGACAATAGAAAAATCCTCGCCCGATTCCGAATGCGGAGCGCTTAACACATCACGCAATCCGGTTTGCGTTTCCTCTTCCCAGAAAATGATTTTGACCCCCTTGCGTTCCCCCTCACCGATCATTTCCTCAAAATCGACGCAGCGGCCCACCGTCGGCACATCCGCCCGTCCGCACTGCCGCGCCGCTTCAACGGCAATCTTTTGCCATCTGGATTCTTTCTGCTTCTTTTTATCATCGGTCAGACGCGATACGGATCGGGCCGATTGAAAGGGCACCACCTGGTCCACGCCGAGTTCGGTGGCTTTCTGAATGATGAAATCCATCTTGCCGGCCTTCGGAAGGGCCTGCAGCAGCGTGATGCGAACGGGCTTGTCCTGAAGGGGATATTTTTTCAGAATCTCGACGATGGTCCGGTCGCCCTGCATGCCGGCGATCAGGGCCTGGTATTCATGCCCCTGCCCGTCGAAAACGACGAGATGATCATTTTTTTTCATGCGCAGGACGGATTTGATATAGGTCTGATCCTCTTTTCGCAGCGGACAGACGGCGCCGATATCCAGCGGGCGGGGGAGAAAAATTCGCGGGATGGTCAATACGATCCTCCCCTTTTTTTGAGCACATAGCAAATCCATTCCTTTTCGGTGATCACCTGCTGGGAGGTCAGGGGGGGCGTAATGAAATGGTTTTCAATCTCCTCGCGGTTCTGCTCGATGATGCCCGATATGACCAGATAGCCGTCCGGCCCCAGCAGGGAAATCAGGTGCGACCGGTGTTTGAGAAGAATTTTCGCCGTCAGGTTGGCCACAATCAAATCGAACCGTTCATGAATCGTCGCGACATCCTGGTTGACGACCGTGACGCGGTCTTCCACGTCATTGATCGCGATATTTTCGTGAGCGATTTCGGCAGCTTTCTTGTCGCTGTCCACACACACGACCCTCTGCATGCCCAGCCTCGCGCAGGCGATGCCGAGAATTCCCGTTCCGGTCCCCACATCGAGGACGCGCCATTTCGCCGTCGTTCGCTCCTGCGGCAGCAGATCCTCGACCGCCTGAAGGCACATTCTGGTCGAGGCGTGCTGACCCGTGCCGAAGGCCATGCCGGGATCGATTTCGATGACAATGTCCCGCCCGACCGGCGTAAACCGCTCCCAGGTCGGCTTGATCACGATATTGTTCGTCACGCGCAGCGGCTTGAAGTATTTTTTCCAGGCCTCCCCCCAGTCCGGGTCATCGATGCGCTCCGTCTCAAAGACAGGCTTCGTGAAATCCGGGAACACCTGTGAAAGGCCTTCAATATAGATTTTCAGGGATTCCAGTCGGTTCTCGAGGCGAATATCAAAAGGCAGGAATGCCTTGAGCGTTTCATTGACGGCGTCCTGCGCAAAACCGTTTGACGGTTCCTGATACGGCGTTTCCTGAAACACGCCCTGCGCCCCGATTTCCGTCATGAAATTCGACAGGGCATCGATCAATTCGGAAGGCGCCGTCAATTCGACCTTGAGCCACTTATCCTTGCGGCCCGCCTCCGTTCCGTCCTGCTTCCGCATGTTGAGCCTCCTCAAGAATAGGAATTCATTCGCGTTATTTCGTGTTTACCGTCCGGCTTCCATTTCCCCGCCGGGCAACGCATCGCTGACTGACGGCGTTCGCGCAGGGTGAACCTATACCTTCTTTTTGACGATAATTCAAGCAGCTTGAATTTTACCGGGCTTCGTGATAGCGTCCGTCGGTATTTTTTCAGGATCATTATAGATTGGCGAATCCCTTAATAGTTATTACACCGGCAACCATATATATCAAAATAGTCCTTCCCGCGGAAGCGGGAAAGCAAAGCTTAATGTTCATAATCCATGACGGTACCGGATTCCGGGTCAAGCCCGGAATGACGACCCTTAACCTGTTGACTTGCCGGAGTCATACAAACGTCTTGAATTCGGGACAAGATTTTATGGGCCCTTTCAAATGAAGACCTATTATCCGGTCAGCCTGGACATCACGGGAAAGCGGTGCGTCATCGTCGGCGGCGGCGCCGTTGCGGAGAGAAAGGCGGAGCGGCTGCTTGCGTGCGGCGCGCAGGTCGTCATGGTCAGCCGGATGCTGACCCCGCAGCTGGAGAAGCAAAAAAAGGCGAACGCCATCGAACATATCGATGCGGACTACGATAAACAGACGCTTCGCGGGGCGTTCCTGGTCATCGGCGCCACGGACCGCGATGACGTGAACGCGCAGGTCTCACGGGACGCCCGGTCTCTGCGCCTGCTCGTCAATATTGTCGATGATCCGGATCGATGCAACTTCATCCTGCCGTCGCTGGTGCAGCAGGGCGACCTGTCGATTGCCGTCTCCACCGGGGGAAAGAGCCCCGCGCTGGCCCGAAAAATCAGGGAAGACCTGCAGCGGCTGTACGGTCCCGAATATGAAAGGATGCTTCAGATCATGGGATCGGTCAGAAAAAAGATTCTGGCGCGGGGACATGCCTCTGAAGCGAACAAGGCGATTTTTGAGGCCCTGGTTCACTCCGATATACTGCAGGCGATCCGGGAGAAGAACCGGATCAGGGTAAAGAAAATCATTCGCGACGCGAGCGGGATCGAGATGGACGTGAAGCTGTGATGGACCTTCTTTTTTTCAAGCTGGCGCTGGCCGCCTACCTGATCAGCACACTGGGCTACACGGCCTCGCTGGTGGTCAGAAAGGTGCAGATCGCGAAGGCCTCCACCTGGGTCCTGTTTTCGGCTTTTGTGCTGCATGCGGCTTTCTATCTGGTGCAACTCATTCTGACCGGCGCCCTTTCCGTCAGCAATTTTTATGAGACCCTCTCCTTTTTCGCCTGGATCTTGTGCGGCATTTACCTGATCCTGCAATTGAAGACCAAAACAAGGGTGCTGGGCGCGTTCATTTCGCCCGTCGCTTTCCTGCTCATGGTGGGGGCTTCCATCGGCGTCGAAGGACCCGTCTCATTGCCTGATCCCCTCAAGGGCGGCCTCGTGACGCTTCACGTGACGCTTTCCATTGCGGGCGAGGCGCTCTTTGCGCTCGCCTCCTTCGCCGGCGCCATGTATCTGGTTCAGAACCGGCTGATCAAAGAGAAAAGCATCGGCAGTTTCAGCCGGCTCTTGCCCTCGCTCGGCGAGTTGGACCACATCAATCATGTGTGCCTGCTCTGGGGATTTCCGCTTTTGACGCTGGGTGTGGTCGTCGGTTCCATCTGGGCGCGGACGGTCTGGGGCAGCCACTGGCAATGGGATCCCAAACAGGTTTGGACGCTTGCGGCCTGGGTGCTTTACGCACTCCTGCTGCACCAGCGGCTTGCCCTCGGCTGGAAGGGGCGCCGTGTCGCCCTGTCTTCCCTGCTGGCCTTTCTGGCCCTGCTTGCCGGATTTATCCTGGAAAAGGCGTTTTTTGCAGCCGCCCATAAATTTATGTAATGATGAACCTTGTCCTGATCGGCATGAACCATAAAACAGCGCCCCTGGATCTGCGGGAAAGGCTTTCCATCTCCTGCGAGGAGGCCGTCCACCCTCTTCGGGAAATCATGAAAATCCCGAAGCTGGACGGCGTGATCTATCTGTCCACCTGCAACCGCGTTGAAGTCCTCGCCCAGACGACGCACCCCCGGGAAACGGTGGAACGATTGCAGGCCTTCATCCTCCGGCACGGCAACCTGTCCCGCGAAGAGCTGGTCCGCTGCCTCTATGTCTGCGAGGACGAGGATGCGGTCCGCCATCTGTTCCGGGTGACCTCCAGCCTGGATTCCCTCGTCATGGGAGAGCCTCAAATTGTGGGCCAGGTCAAGGAGGCCTACCGGCAGGCCGTGGAAAACGGCACGACCGGGATTATCCTGAATAAAATCATGCATTATGCCTTCCGCGTGGCCAAGCGTGTCCGGACGGAAACGGGGCTTGCCGCCAACGCGGTCTCGGTCAGCTTCGCGGCGGTCGAACTGGCCAAGAAGATCTTCGGCGACTTGAAGGGAAAGACCGTGCTGCTGATCGGCGCCGGCGAAATGTCCGAACTGGCCGCGCGCCATCTGGTCAATTACGGGGCCGACCGGATCCTCATCGCCAATCGGACCCCGGCACGGGCGCAGCAGATGGCCGAGGAATTTCACGGCCGGGCCGTGGCGCTGGAGCAGATCGAAGAAACGTTGCGGGAGGTGGATATCGTCGTCAGCTCCACGGGGGCTCCGGGATATGTGATCACGGCCGGCATGGTCGCGGCGGCGCTGCGCCGACGGAAAAACCGCCTGCTTTTCCTGGTCGACATCGCGGTTCCCCGGGATATCGATCCCGCCGCCGGCGCCATTGAAAACGTTTTCCTCTATAATATCGATAATCTGCAGGGGATCGTGGACGAAAATGTCCGGGGCCGCATGCAGGAGGCGCAGAAGGCGGAGGCCCTTGTCAACGAGGAGGTCTTCCGGTTTACGCGGTGGTACAACACGCTGGCGGTCGTCCCGACCATCGTTTCCCTCAAGGAAAGAGCGGACGGCGTCGTCCGGGGGGAGCTCGACCGGTCATCCGCCTGGATGCAGCATCTGACGCAGGAAGACCGCAACAACATTGAAATTCTGGCGGGGTCCATCGTCAACAAGATCCTGCACGACCCGATCATCTGCCTCAAGGAGGAAAGCCAGGATTACGCGGCGATCCCCTATGTGGCGGCGTTGCGGAGGCTGTTCAAGCTGGAGGAAGAATAGCGGCCTTTTTAAAACGGCTTCGTCGCGGCTCAAAATCTTTTTCGCTTTGCGAACCCTTTTGGCGATACAAAGCGCTTTAATCGTTAAGGAGCGTTTCATCAAAACAAGATTGACCATCGGCACGCGCGGCAGCGCCCTTGCCCTGACGCAGACCCACTGGGTGGCGGACCGCATCCGGCGGCGCTATCCCGACATGGAAATCGCCGTCGTCACCATCAAAACCAAGGGGGATATCATGCAGGACGTGTCCCTGGTCAAAATCGGCGGCAAGGGCGTCTTTGTCAAGGAAATCGAGGAGGCCCTGCTGCGCGGCGACGTGGATATCGCCGTCCACAGCATGAAGGATGTCCCGGCCGAACTGCCGGAGGGGCTCCACATCGGCGTCATCCCCGAACGCGAGGATCCGCGCGATGTGCTGATCTCCAGAGATAACAGGAAAATCGAGTCGTTGCCCCGGGGCGCACGCATCGGCACCGGGTCCTTGAGGAGGGGCATGCAACTCCGGAACCTGATGCAGGACGTTCAGATCGTTCCGCTCCGGGGCAACCTTGACACACGGATCAGAAAAATCGAATCGGAAGGTCTCGACGGCGTCATTGTCGCCGCCGCCGGCATCCGGCGCATGGGCTGGATGGACCGCATATCCCAGTTCATCCCCCCCGAGGTCATGCTGCCGGCCGTCGGCCAGGGGGCATTGGGCATCGAAATGCGGGCCGGCGACACGGACCTGCTGGAAATGCTCGCCTTTCTGAACCATCCCGCCACCTCGATGGAAATCGGGGCGGAGCGGTCCTTTCTGTATCGGCTCGGCGGGGGCTGCCAGTTGCCGATCGCCGGCCATGCAAAGATTCGCGGCGATGAACTCACCCTGAGGGGGCTCGTCGGCAGCCCGAACGGCCGGGCGATGATCGCCGATGAAGTGCGCGGGAAACCGTCCGAGTACCGGCCGCTGGGAACGATGCTGGCCGAAGGCATCCTGTCGCGGGGAGGCCAGGCCATGATCGATCAAGCCTATCAGGCAGGGGGAGGGAGCGATGCCTGCTGACAAAAAAAAGCAAACCGGCAAGGTTTACATCATCGGCGCCGGTCCGGGAGATCCGGACCTCATTACCGTCAAGGGCCTGCGTTGCATCCGGGAAGCGGACGTCCTGATCTACGATCATCTGGTCAGCGAAGAGCTGCTGTCTCATGGCAGGGACTCCATCCGCCTGATCTACGCCGGAAAGCAGGGGGGCGATCATACGCTCTCCCAGGACGAGATCAACCGCCGCCTCGTGGAAGAGGCCGGACAGGGGAAAATCGTGGCCCGGCTCAAAGGCGGCGATCCGTTCATCTTCGGGCGCGGCGGCGAAGAGGCGGAGGTCCTGGCGAAAGCGGGCATTCCCTTTGAAATCGTTTCGGGCGTCTCGTCGGCCGTCGCGGCGCCCTCCTATGCGGGAATCCCGCTGACGCACCGGGGCTATACGTCCACCGTGGCCTTTGTCACGGGACATGAAGATCCCGCCAAGGAAAAGAGCGACATCGACTGGGGCGCTCTTTGCGGCATCGGCACACTCGTCTTTCTCATGGGCGTCAAGAACCTTCCGAAAATCGTCGCCGGGCTCACCGCGCACGGAAAGGATCCCGGCACGCCTGCGGCCCTGATCCGCTGGGGAACGACATCACATCAGGAGACACTGACGGGAACGCTTGAGAATATCGCTCAACGCGCCGAAGAAAATAAATTTCTGCCGCCGGCCGTTTTCGTCGTCGGCCGGGTCGTCGATCTGCGCGAATCGCTGGTCTGGTTCGAAAATAAACCGCTGTTCGGCAAAGGCGTGGTCATCACACGGCCGGAGGCCCAGGCCGGGGAAATGCGGGAGCTGCTCTGGCGGCATGGCGCCCGTGCCATCGCGTTTCCGACCATCGATATTGTCCCGCCGGAGAACTGGCAGGCGCTCGATGAGGCCCTGAAGTGCCTCGAATCCTACCGCTGGATCATCTTTACGAGCGCCAACGGCGTCCGCTTCTTCTTCCGGCGTCTGCGCGAAACGGGCCGCGACCTGCGGGATTTGAAGGGCATCCGGATCTGCACGATCGGACCGGCCACGGCGGCCACCATCGAGGGCATGGGCATCCGCGTGGATCTGGTTCCGGATTCCTACATTTCCGAAGGCGTCGTCAGGGCCTTCGAAAAACACGACCTCAAAGGCTGCAGAATCCTGCTGCCTCGCGCTGAAACGGCCCGGGACGTCATTCCGGAGGGGCTTGCCGGGCTGGGCGCCGCGGTTGATGTCGTGACGGTTTACCGCACGGTCGCTTCAGACCGCAAGCAGGAGGACCTGGCGCCGCTGCTCGCAGCGGGAGAGGTGGATGTCATCACCTTCACAAGCCCCTCCACGGTGACTCACTTTATGCAGATCATGGGAAGGGATTTCGCGCCGCCGCCGCAGGTCCGCATTGCCTGCATCGGGCCTGTCACGGCCGCCGCCGTGAAAAAGGCCGGACTGCCCGTCCATATCATGCGCGAGGAATTCACGGTCCCCGGTCTCGTAGCCGCCATGATCGAATATTACCATGGGAAATCAACATGATAGGAATTTCAAAACTCTACTGCGGCGCGGTGGAACCCGGCGATGTGCTGCGCTACGACCGTGCCTCCGGCCGCCTGCCGTCGCACCTTTTGCAGTTCTCCCGCGACAAGAAACCCGTCGTCGTCTGGAACATGACGCGGCGCTGCAACCTCAAGTGCAGGCACTGCTATTCGAATTCGAAGAACATCCCCTACCGCAACGAACTGACGACGGACGAAGCCAAAACCATGATCCGCGACCTGGCGGCCTTCGGATCGCCCGTCATGCTCTTTTCGGGCGGGGAGCCGCTGATGCGCAAGGACCTTCCCGATCTGGCCCGGTACGCCGTCGCCCGGGGCATGCGCGCCGTCATCTCCACCAACGGCACGCTCATCACCGCGGAAAAAGCGGCGGTCTTCAGGGAAATCGGCCTGTCCTACGTCGGTGTCAGCCTGGACGGCATGAAGGCCACCCATGACCGGTTCCGCGGGAAAGACGGCGCGTTCGAAGCGGCCCTGAACGGGATCCGGATCTGCCGGGACAGGGGCATCAAGGTGGGCGTCCGCTTTACGATCAACCGTCACAACACGGCGGACGTTCCGGCCATCTTCGACCTGCTGGAAAAAGAGAACATCCCGCGCTGCTGCTTCTACCATCTGGTTTACTCGGGGCGAGGCTCCAGTCTCATCGAAGAGGACCTGTCGCACCGTCAAACCCGGGCGCTGCTGGATCTGATCATGGACCGGACCCGCGATCTGTTCAACCGCGGACTGGAGAAGGAAATCCTCACGGTGGACAACCACGCCGACGGCCCGTACATCTACCTGCGGCTGCTGAGGGAAAATCCCGCACGCGCCGCCGAGGTCATGCAACTGCTCCAAATGAACGAGGGCAACAGCTCCGGCAACGGCATCGCCTGCATCAGTTGGGACGGCGAGGTGCATCCGGACCAGTTCTGGCGCGGCGTCTCGTTCGGCAACGTCCGTAAGCGCCCCTTCAGCGAGATCTGGACGGACGCGGGAACGCCCCTTTTGATGCAGCTCAAGGACAAAAAACCGCACGTTACGGGCCGCTGCGCCCGGTGCCGCTGGCTCGACGTCTGCGGCGGCAATTTCCGCGCCCGCTCGGAAGCCGTCACGGGCGAAATCTGGGCGCCCGATCCGGCCTGCTACCTGACGGATGAGGAAATTTAACGCCGGACGCCATATCATGCGGGCGTTGCATAACCGGTGGAAAAGGGTCCGCAAGCGGCGCACGAAAGATTTTTCGCATTTCCAGGAATAAGACTCAGCCGGGGATTGGATTCATCGTCATTCATGATCATCTTTCATGCGAAGAGGATTCTTGATGCCGCGGCGAAGCCGTTTTACAAAACGGATCTCATCATAAGACGCGTGGCGGCCGTTCGCTGCGAGGGCGCCGTCGGGAGGACCATATGAAGTCTCATGGATATAAAACAGGTCGGGCGATGAAGATCGTGGCGGCCCTGTACGTGCTGGCCATGTTTTCAGGCGCCGCGGCCGCCGCGGATCAGCCCGAGATTTTTGTGCCGTTGGGACATTCAGGAAGCTTCATCACGATGGACATCAGCCCTGACGGCAAGTATGCCATTTCAGGAAGTCATGACGCCACGATCAAGCTCTGGAACATCCCCTTGAAAAAGGAAGTCCGGACCATTAAATTGGAAGGCGAGGTCCGTTCCGTCCAATTTTCCGGGGACGGCAAGCATGTTCTGACGGGAGACGCCAGGGGCAACTTGACGATCTGGGATTTTGACCGTTGGATCATTCTGAAGAAATTCAAGCATTATTCTGAAAATGTGACCAATTTTCAGTGGTCGGACAAAGGCCCCTCTGCCATATCTTCGGGCGGCAGACTGACCTATTGGGACATTTCCAGCAATAAAAAGATATTTGAATATCGGAACCCGGCCGAGAACTCCGGCAACCAAACCTTTTCAATCCTGTCCAAAAACTCGAAACAGATCGCCATCGGGTATCATCTTTTCTTGGAAAAAGGCGACGGGTCGCGAATGGACATCCTGGATGTTTCAACAAAAAAAATTATCAGAAGATCCCCCATCATCAAGGGGGATACGCTGACGGGCATGAAATGGCTGCAAAACGATCGGGACATTGCGGCGGTTTTCCGGCATGACGGCCAAGGCAGCGAAGGCGGCTCATTGAAGGTGTGGAATACGGCGAATGGCGAAATAAAAAAATCCATCACCTATGAAAAGGACCCTCCCTGGGGTGTGGACTGCTCCGCCGATGGAAAATATTGTGCCGTGGGAACATACGGCAAGGTGTTTTTGTATGATGCAGAAACGTGGAATCAAATGACGGCATTTGAGGGTAGTGCGCCGGTTTCGTTCAGTAAAGACTCTGACTTCCTGTTTTATGTGAACTACCGGCCGCTTGTATCCGGCGGGACTCAGGAAGCGATTCATGTCAAGCATTTAGCGACGGGGGCGGTCGATTATATTGCACCATTCCTCAATATCGAATCATCAAAATTCGCGGTCTATACGGACAACGACAAGATATTTGCAGTGGGCCATAAAGCTTTATCCTGGGACGTCCCGTCCGGCATCCCTCATTCACCCGTAAACGTTAGTTTTGAGGCCGTCAGCAAAGGTCAAAAGTATGGGGTTGAAAGCTATTCGGAGAAAGGCGCGTGGAAGGGGACAAGACTATGGGATATCAGGAACAATCGGCTTGTTCATGATTGGCCGATGAAAGACCGTGAGTATGTTTACAATCATCAATTCAGTCCCGACGGGAAATATATCATCGCCTCGCACTATGACCCTCACGAAATTTACGCATTCAACCTGCAAGACTTTTCAATCAGGAAATTCAAACAGCCGTGCGAAGGCTCCATTCAAAATTTAGGTTTCTTCCCTGACGGCAAGAGGGCCCTGTCCATCGAGTGGGTTGACAAGGAGGGTTCCGGCGCCAAACTGTCCATCTGGGATGTGGATCAGGGAAATATCCTGAAGGAATTCTACTATTTCAGCTTAACAAGCGCGTTCGCCGTATCGGAAGACGGCAGACATATCTTGCTGGGCAGCAATTTTCCCGACTCTAAAGGCGGGCTTAAATATGGTTTTATTTTGCAGGATGCGGTCACGGGCAAGAAACTAAAAACCTTTACGGGGCACGGCGACCAGGTGTCGGCCCTGACCTTTTATTCTAAAAACACCATTGCATCCGCGGATGCTCAAGGCGAAATTAAAATCTGGGATGTTGCGACCGGAAAGGCGGTTAAGACATTAGCAGGACGCGCGACATGGATCAGATCACTGACGTTTTCTCCGGACGGCAAAAAATTGCTATACACCTCCGCCGATAAAACCATACGCCTTTGCGACATCGCCACCGGCAAGCAAATCGCTCAATTCATAAGCTTTTTTGATGGCGAATGGATTGTCATCACCCCCGAAGGCTACTTCAATGCATCCCCGAACGGCGCAAAATATATCAATGTCCGGATCGGCAATCAGGTTTATTCCATAGAGAACTTCTACGAGGCATTTTTCAATCCCGTCTATGTCGCGTCCGTGCTTCAGGGGAAAAAGGTGGAATCGGCCGCGGATATCCGCAAAGGCTTCCTGACGCCTCCCGATGTCCGTATCGTCTCTCCCGCCCCCGGCCAGGAATTCAGCGCGGACACGCTCACCGTATCCGTTGCGGCCAAAGATACCGGCGGCGGCATTGACGAAATACGGCTTTATCACAACGGCAAGGTCGTCGGCGGAGACGCAAGGGCGGTCAAACTGGTGTCCCGGGGCGATGAATCATTCCAGGAATACAAGGTGTTGCTGGTGGATGGACGAAATACTTTCCGGGCGGTCGGTTTCAGCCGGGACAGGACGGAATCAAATCCTTATGAACTGGTCGTCGGGCTTGCCGCCCCGTCCAAGGATGTTTCATTGCATGTGCTGGCCGTGGGAATCAACCGTTACCGGAATCCTGCCTTGAATCTCAACTACGCAGAGCCCGATGCAAAAGGCATCGCTGATTTCTTCAGACGCGAGGGACAGAAACTGTTCAAGAAGGTCGATGTGATTGAAATATTCAATGAGCAGGCGACCAGGGAAAATATCGCCGCCAAACTGAGCCAGATGCAAAACACCCATCCGCAGGATGCGGTCTTGATTTATCTTGCCGGACACGGCGAGAGCCTGAGTGACAAGTGGTATTTCATCCCGCATGAACTCACCCACCCCGAGAGGGAAGACGATGTTAAATCAAAAGGCATCTCCTCAGATGAGCTTTCAAGGCACATCAAAAACATCCGGGCGCAAAAGACCCTCGTTTTGATCGACGCCTGCAAGTCGGGCGCGGTGCTGGTCGCCTTCAGGGGCTTTGAAGACCGCAAGGCGCTTTCCCAGTTATCGAGGTCAACGGGCGTACATGTGATCGCGGCCTCCACAAAAGACCAGTTTGCCGCAGAGGTCAAGGATCTGGGGCACGGCGTGTTTACATATACGCTCCTGGAGGGATTGAGGGGAAAAGCGGCAGGCGCCGGCAAGACCGTCACGGTTTTAAAGCTTAAAGCGTACCTGGATGAACAATTGCCGGAAATAACGAAAAAATACAGACAGGAAGCGCAATATCCCGTGGGTGACAATAAAGGGATGGATTTCCCGCTGGCCACGGTCAATTGAACGAGGGGATGTTCTGCGCCGGTGTACTGGTATTTCCGTATGGTTGTAAACATTTCCGTATAAAGCAGCGATAAGGAGGAAACCATGAACTTTCCCGATTACAGACCGAGAAGGTTGAGGAAAAACGAGAACTTCCGCAGGATGATCCGCGAGACGAAGCTGTCCGTGGACGATCTGGTCTATCCCCTGTTCGTCGTTCCGGGCAAAGACCGAAAAAAACCGATCAACGCCATGCCCGGCCAATTCCAGATGTCCATCGATCATCTCCTGAAAGAGGTCCAGAAAACAAAAGAGCTTGGAATTCCGGCGGTCTTGCTGTTCGGGATTCCCGATCAAAAGGATGAAACGGCCTCGGGCGCCTTTGCCAGGGAGGGCATCATCCAGCAGGCCGTCCGCCGGATCAAGGAAAGGGTTCCCGACATCCTGGTGATCACCGATGTCTGTCTGTGCGAGTACACGAGCCACGGCCATTGCGGCATGATCGAAAAGGGCGACGTGGACAACGACACAACGCTTGAAGTTTTGGCGGAAACGGCCGTCTCCCACGCGAAGGCCGGCGCGGACATGGTCGCCCCGTCCGCCATGATGGACGGCCAGATCATGGCGATCCGCGAAGGCCTGGACGAAGCCGGCTGTGAAAGCACGCCCATCATGGCCTATGCCGCCAAGTACGCCTCCTGCTTCTACGGGCCGTTCCGTGAGGCGGCTCAAAGCGCCCCTCAGTTCGGCGACCGCAAGACCTACCAGATGGACCCGGCCAACGGCGACGAGGCGATCCGGGAAATGACGCTCGATGTGGCGGAAGGCGCCGACATCATCATGGTCAAGCCCGCCCTGCCCTACCTCGACATCATCCGGCGCGCGCGGGAGGAATTCGACCTGCCCATCGCGGCCTACAATGTGAGCGGTGAATTTGCCATGATCCGGGCGGCCGCCCAGCTCGGCTGGCTCGATGGGGAACGCGCCATGATGGAAGCCCTGACATCCATCAAACGGGCGGGCGCGGATATCATCCTGACCTACTTCGCCCAGGACGCGGCGCGGATACTGGGAAAATAAGCGCCTGATCTGTCATTCCCGCGAAACATAAGTTGTCATTCCCGCGTTCGCGGGAATGACTCTGGCACAGGATCAAAGAATTCTGCGGCAGCCGGGGCCTGTCAGGATGCTGCGGCCGCCCGCCTCGGGAATGACCTGGATCTGGGCGCCGATGCGCTCCTTGAGCGCCGCGACGTGGGAGATGACGCCGATGAGCTTGCCTTCCTGCTGCAATCCCGCCAGCGTCTCCAACGCGGTTTCGAGCGCATCATCGTCCAGCGTTCCGAATCCTTCATCGAGAAAGAGCGAATCCACGCGCACGTTCCGGCTGGCCATCCGGGAAAGGCCGAGTGCCAGGGCAAGGCTCACGATAAAACTCTCGCCGCCGGAAAGATTTTTCGTGGAACGGACCTCCCCGGCCTGATAGTTGTCGATGACGTTCAGCTCCAGGGGCTGGGCGGCGTCGCGGATGAGCAGATAGCGATCCGTCATCTTCGTAAGCTGGCGATTGGCATGCGCCGTCATCATCTCAAACGTCAGCCCCTGGGCGAAGTTCCGGAATTTCTTGCCGTCGGCCGATCCGATCAGGGCATGCAGGTCATCCCAGCGTGCGCATTCCCTTTTCCGGGCGTCAATATCCTTGATGCGTTCCTGCTGTTTCTCACTCAATTTTTCGTTTTCACTCAAGGTCCTTGCGATTCCGCCGATATCAAGCCTTATCTGTTTCAGGTCCGCCTCACAGGCGCTGATGTTTTCCTTGAGCGCCTCAACGGATCGATCCGTCAGTTTTTTCCCCCGCTCGGAGGCAAGCGCCTCCGACTTGTCTTTCCGGCGGGCGTCCAGCTCCGTCTTTTCCTTGGTCAGGGATTTCTCTCTCTCATCAAGGATTTCCCGCTCTTCTTCACGCAGACACGACAACAGGTAGCCGGACTCATCTTCGAATCCCGCCGCTTTAAACCGCGCCGTCAGCTTCTGTTCGGCCTGCGCCAGTTCCGTCGCCCGATTTCCTGTTTTCACTTTCAATGAAGCGATTTTCTCTTTCAGGGCGTCGATCTCTTTTTCCAGCAGAAGATATGCTTCACGGGCTCTTTCAAAAGCGCTCTCCGCTTTCTTCACGGCATCCGCCAGACGCTTCTCTTCCCGGTCGGCGTTCTTTTCACCGAAAAGCTGCCGGCGTGAAGCGCTCAGGGATTCCTGTTCTGTCTTCAACTCGTCACGGTCCTTGCGCCGCGCCGTCAGATCCTCTTCGAGACGACCCAGCAGAGCTTTCTTCTTCTCGATAGCGGCGTTCAGGTCACTGATCTGTTTCTCATGGGCGGCCTTTTCATCCTCCTTTGTCTGCCAGGCGTCTTTGCGCCCGGTGAGGTCTTTCAAGATGCCGTCCAGGCCGGTTGATGGTATCTCAACGATTTCGAATGGTTCCAGATCTTTAAGGGCAACGGCCCGGGCTGTTCTCGCATCTTCGGCCAGGGCGGCACAATCCCTGATCAGCCGCTCATGCTCTTGGGTGGCCGCCTCAAGTTTGAGCCGGGCATCCTGCAAGGCCTTGCCGGATGTGTCGAATTTTTCCCTTATCTCTTCCAGCGCCTTTTGCGCCGGCTTCTCCTTCATGCCTTTTGCTTCTGCCGCGGAAACCATGCCCGCCGTTTCGGCAATCTTCACCCGGACGCCTGCAAGCGCCTCCTGCACCTTCCCGGTGCGTTCTTCGTCGGCGGCCCGGATATCCAGAGTTGACAGGCAGGCGGCGCATTGTTTTTCATCGGCCGCCAGCGCCGCCTTCTTTTCTTCCACCGCTTTTTCCGTATGCCGAATTTCCGCGGCCGTTTTTACCTGTCCGGATTCCAGTTTGCCCAGTGTCTCAGACACGGCCTTGAATTCATCCTTCGTTTTTTTCAGTGCGGCTTCAGCTTCGTTCAACACCGGGACATTCCCCTGCGCATAGGGATGATCGGTCGCTCCGCACAGGGGGCAGGGCTTGCCGTCTTCAAGCCGCTTTCTTTCCTCTTCGAGGTCGCGGATGCGGCTCAGAATGGACACTTGCGCCTCAAGGGTCCCAACGTCTGTCTCCAGAAGCGCTTTTTGGGCGGCGCAGGATTTGATCTCAGCAGAAATGGATATTTCAGCAGCCTTTAATGTCTCGATCCCCGTTTTCAGGCCGTCCAACGCTGCGCAGGTCTGAGCAATCCGTTCCATGCATTCGGCTGCCTGCATCAAAAGACGCTCGCGATCTTTCAGGGCGTCGATCTCGCTGCGCCACTGGGCGATGTCGTGTCCCTTGAGAATGGCCGTGATTTCCCCGGTCAGGCGTTTGAGTTCACTTTGCGCCTTCTCAAGTTCCCGGCGGAAATTTTCATGATCGGTTTCCATCCTGCCGGCTGCGGCAAGTGACGACTGCCTTTTCCCGGCGGCGAGGGCAAGCGCTTCACCTGTCTTTGTGTGCTTTGCTTCAATATCGCGAAGCGTCGCAAATCCCCTGGCGATGGCGGTGAATTCCTTCAGCAGCGCTGCGTCGGCGGCATGTTTCGTCCGGTATTCATGGACGGCTTTCAGAGCGGTATGTGATATTTTCAATGCCTGTTCGTCATTTTCGATAAGGCTTTTACAGGCGTTCCCCTGTCTCACGACCTCCTCGATGGCCTTGTCCTTTTCCCCAAGCTGCTTTTTCTGTTCGTCCAGCCTTGCGTCGAGATCGCGCACCTTTTTGATAACATCCGTTTCGGACATCTGCGTGGTTCGCGCCCCATTCAGCAGGGCCTCTGAGGCCTGTTTGGCGGCAAGCGCATCGGCGGCGGCTTTATCCTTTGCAGGAAGGGCAGCGAGAGCGTCGCCAAGTTCCTTCGTCTCATTTTCCTGCTGCTTGCGCAGGGCCTGCACCCCCCTGTAATCGCCTTCAAGGGTGAGGGCCTTGCGGGCCTTTTCCAGCTTTTCCGACTCCGGCGCGAACGCGAGCCTTCGCCTCTCGAAATCCTGCTGCTGCTCATCCAGTTTGTTCAGTTCTTTTTCAAGCGCACCCATCCCGTCGAGCCAGGTCAGGGCCCTGTGCATGTCACTGACCTTACCGGCAAGTTCGGTCTCCCGGCCCTGCTTTTCCTTCAGGCCAGTCTGCAAATCCCTTTCTTCATCCTCGCTTAAAATCCGGATTCCTTTCAGCTCGGCCTGCAATCGTTCAAGCTTGTCCCGCTCTTCCGCACGGCGCTCGTGAACCTTTTCGGATATCCTGCTGTAGATCCCGGTGCCGGTGATCTGCTCAAGAACAGGCGCCCGTTTGTCGGGCGGCGCCTGGAGAAATACCGCGAATCCGCCCTGGGCAAGCAGCATCGAGCGGGTAAAGCGGTCAAAGTCCATGCCCGTGGCTTGGTCGATGAATTGACCCACATCGGCCATTCTCGATTCCAGGACCCTGCCGGAATCCGCGTCGGCTATTTCATGTTTTGCCTGCTGCAACTCGCCGTCCGGCCTTTTCCGGGCGCGCCGCTGGCTCCAGTGGCAGCGGTAACGCCCCTTCTGCGTCTCGAAGGTCACCTCGGCAAAGCATTCGCCGGTCCGGCGCGACATGATCTCGTTGCTGCTCTTCGTCACCCTGTCCAGGCGGGCGTCCGGCCGTAAAGGCCAAGGCAGACGGCGTCCATAATGGTCGTCTTTCCCGCGCCGGTCGGGCCGGTGATGGCGAAGATGCCGTTGGATGCGTATTCCGGGTGGGTGAAATCAACCTGCCATTCGCCCATGAGCGAATTCAGATTCTTGAACCGGACGCCAAGTATTTTCACGCCATGCTCTCCTGTGCTCCCAAGATAATTCCCCGCCCCTGGCGGGTGTGCACTTTTCTTATTTCTTCCCCACCCCTGGCGGGTGTGTACTTTTCTTACTTCTTCCCCTCCCCTGGCGGGAGGGGATTGAGGGGAGGGGGTTAACGGATATCCTATTCCGCCATATGATCTTCTTCGTTCAGCGCTGCAACAATCTCTTGGTATGCGCTCAAAAGCGCCGGGCGCTGATCCTCCGGGATGTCATGCGCTTCAAGGCAGCGATTGAAGACACCCGTTACGTCCAGGTCGTCGAGCGTTTCATCCGTCGTCATCCCGCTCATGGCGCGTTCCAGCACGCGGCTGTTCCTGACGCGAAGGATCTCCAGGCCCGTCCCTGCGACGGCCTCATCCAGGCGCCCGCGCAAGTCTCCGGCGATCTCATCCCCTTCATAGATGATCTCCAGCCAGGTGTTGCTCCCTGCGGATCTGAGTTCGTCGATGCCGCGGGCGATGGTTTGCCAATCCCCCTGCAGGGTCTTCAATTCCTGGAACCTGGGCACGGAAATATTGGCGACACGAGGGGCATTCCCGGAAAATTCCACGAGAACCACGCTCTTTTCCTGTCCCGATTCCCCGAAGCCGATGGGCAGAGGTGAACCTGAATAGCGAATGGAATCGGAACCGCCGACCCTTTGCGGGATATGAAGATGCCCGAGCGCCAGATAATCGATGCCCGCAGGAAAGACATCCCGTCCGACCTGCGCCAGAGAGCCGATGTACAGCTCACGCACGCCGTCGCCGTCAACGGTCTGGCCGCCTGCGGTAAACAGATGCCCCATGGCGACGATCGGCACGGACTTGTTCAGCATGGCCCGTTTCTCTTCCGCCGCTTCATACACCCTGCGGTAATGAGCCCGGATGCCTTCGATGATTTTCCTCTCCTTGTCTTCCACGCTCTCACCCGCCTCGGCGGTGCGGATATCGCGGTCCCGGAGATACGGAATGGCGCAGACGATCAGCCGGGCCTCATGATCCGCCCCGGCAATCACGATCACCTCCTCTGCAGGACTATCGGCGGCAAACCCCACGACAGAGATGTTCAGAAATTTCAGGAGTTCACGGGGCGCGTTGAGAAAGGACGGCGAATCGTGATTCCCCGCCGTAATCACGACATGGCGTTGCGGCGCGGCGGCCACACGGCACAGAAACCGGTAATACAGTTCCTGCGCCCGGTTGCTGGGTGTGCTGTTGTCAAACACATCCCCCGCCACAAGCAGCACATCGATGTCGTCATTCTCTATGAGCGCCGCGATCCAGTCCAGGAAGGCTTCGAATTCGTCATATCGCTTGCGCCCATACAAGGCGCGGCCAATGTGCCAGTCGGAGGTGTGGAGAATTTTCATACATATCCCTTAAAAGACATGCCGGATCAAAGCCGTCCGCGTCTTGTATCACTTTTTTCGACGATTGTGCAGACCTAATGGGGGGAAATATGAATTGTGCCGATTGTTGTGTTCACCTACGAACAAAGGGTTTTCTGTTTTCAATAGACGTGATGATTGCCAGTTGTACTGAAGTCTCTGATCATGTTTCGGAAGCCGCACCACCTGACCATCTGCTCGCCCCGATTCGGGATGTGCGAGCACATGGTGGCAAGCCATTCTTTTGCGGGAAAACCTTGCCGGACTTGCCGACTTTGGCCGTGAAGTAAGGGGGCAAGTTTCTTTTTATAATTAGGTTGATGCCCTATGTTTATTGATCCAATATCTTTGCAGGACAATTCATCTAAAAAAACGTGAAAATAAATTCTTGACAACAAGTTTATGTGATGCTACTTATGAATTATACGATACACGTATAATCCATAAGTCGAAAGGAATATCCCGTGATCGAATCCATCCCGTTCCATCCGGCGCGTCCTGCAGTCCCTCTCATACTGCTTGGCGTCTTAAAAGGATATGTCAAAAATCCTCTATCAGTTCTGGCCAGTACTTTTTTTAACATGCGTAGAATAAAAAAACGTTTACCCGGCGAATTTCCTGCGGATTTTACAGCTCTGACGGCTTTAGTAGCCTCGCTATATGAAGTCCTGAAAATGCAAATGGATAAGGAGCGCGCTCTTGCCGTGGTCACTGCATCTATACTGCCTGCCGGATTGGCTACACAGCTTGGCAATTTTCGCTTTGTCGAGGAAACCCGCAGTTTCGCTAACCTCATCGCCAATCAGCAACGAACCAACCGTGAAGGCCCGACTCGTCTGAATACCATGGAAATTATGCAGGCCGATGAGAGCAATTATGAATTCAGGGTTCATCGCTGCATGTTCATGGAAGTCTTTTCCGGATTGGGAGTTCCTGAACTGACCCGGGTTATTTGTGCCATCGATAATGCCATTTTCAACACTTACCTGCCTGAAGAAATTCTATTTCACAGAAACGGGATTGGACATCGTATCGCGGACCATGCTCCTTTCTGCGAGTTTCATTGCACGCATCGTGTATCTGAATCAGTAATAGTAGGAGGATAATAGGGGTTTATGAAAAAAGAAGAAATGATGTGCAAGACGAATCAATTGTTGCATGGATTGGTCTTCAGTCTGCACATGGACAATCTGGGTTTTTGGTCGGAAGATCTGAACGACATTCAGCCCGTGGAATTGCATCTCATGAAGATGATTTCCGAAACTCCTGACATCATCATCGGTGAGATCCGGAGTACTTTAGGTGTGCCCGGAAGCACTATGAGCAGCATCGTCAATCGACTGGAAAAGAAAGGCCTACTCAGACGCATAATCAGTGCTCGCGATCGACGCTCCTACGGCCTTAAATTAACACCGAAGGGAATTAAAAAACATGCTGAACATGAAAGAGTCGATCTCCTCATGGCGGAAAAAATCCTGGAAACGCTAAATGACGAGAAAGAGATAGAGACGCTGATCATGCTTCTCTCCCGGGTCGTCCAGAACTTAAAGCCTGAAAAATCATAACTCCCTGAAGGAGTAAAAGACGTATATTTTGCGGGCGCGATCAATACATCTTAAAAGGAGAAATATGTCATGAAAGAATCAACAAGGTTTATCGTCGGTGCAGTTATTTTTATTCTCGCGTTCAGTATTGTTGCCTTCAATTTCCAAAATCATTCATTGCCGCTCAATGCTTCGACATTGTATGAAAAGCTTGTTCAGACGACAAACGATTTCAAAATTCTTAGCGTGATCAATCATCTTCTTTTAATTCTCATCGTCCTTGGCGGGTTTTTCCTGGAGAAGGAAAGAAAGATCCTCTACGTGTCATTCATGACTTATCTCTGCATCTGTGCAGCAATCTGTGCGTTAAAACACGGCATATATCTTAATTGTCTCTATTTCCCTGTAATGGCCGGACTCATTGTGTCTGCGGCAAGAACAGGGAATATTCGTTTTGACTTCAACAGACTTCCTCTGCAAGACAAAATCATCGGCGGAATATCGCTTTTCGGCAGTTTCTGGTACCTGGCTCTGGTGGGAAGCCCTGTAGGCGTCAATGCCCTGATCTATTCTCCGCTCGGCGTGGTCAATTGCCCGACAACCCTCGCGTTATGCGGGTTCCTTATCCTCAACAGTGAACATGGATACCGATCTCGGACCTTGGAATTATTTGTGATTTTCAGCGCTCTCTTCTTTGGTGGGCTGGGAGTACTGACGATGAATGTTTATTATGACATCATTCTTGTTTCTGCAGGCCTATATATGACAGGAAGGTTATGGAAAGAATCCTATGTAATTAAAGAGCGTTCCACAATGCACTTTCGTATATCACCCTTATAGTGTCCGCTTCTGACTGTGGCTTCTCCGGTAATATGTCTCTGGTTACTAATCAGAGACCGCCGCTTCAAAGATAACCGTGCTCGAGCCGCTGAAAATAACCAGGAACGCATAAACCAAGCGAAACACCTTGATCTACCGGGACTTGATTTATTCGAGTTGACTGTTCTAGTGGATTGGAACGCTAAGGAAGAATTCATAGGTGGCCGGGGCGACTTATAAACTTTGATCCAATGTGATTGCTTTCTTGTCAAGGGTAAAATTGCCTATTGTTCATCGTTGATTACCGTCCGAAAGGGTGGATCTCTGCAAGCATTGTCGGACGCTTGACTTCAGGAAGGCTTCCTCAGGCCGCACGATGATAAAATTGGCCGTGAGCCTTAGCATATTCAAGCCGAACTCGGGATATTTTCTCTTTCTGTCTTTGCCGCAATGTTTTCAAATTGACTGATCTGAACAGACCCATCAGGGAAGGTGGCGATGATTTCCAGATCGCCTCCCATGGCCTTGATAAAATTTCTTAATGTGCTGATATACATGTCTGTCCGCTTTTCAAGCTTTGATACCGCAGCCTGCTTGACAGACAATGTTTGTGCAAGTTGCTCCTGGCTTAAATTCCTGGCATGACGCAATTCCTGTAAAGGCATTGCATTAAGTAAGACCTTTGTCTTCTCCGCCGCTTTTTTTCTTGCTGCGGGTTTCATTTTCTCTCTTAATATAGAGTACGGTTTGCTCATAATGCACCCCCTTGTTCATCTTTTAAAGACTTCAAATGTTCCTTATAAATTCTTTCAGCCAATGGGACGTATTGTTCGTACCAACGTGTACCACCGGTCTTTTTGCCGCCAATGAGCAGGATGGCCGTTCTGCGGGGGTCAAAGACATAAAGGATTCTATAGGGCTTCCCTTTATGTTGAATTCTCAACTCCCTTATTGCGCCGAACTTGGTCCCTTTGACATCCGAACTGTAGGGGTACGGAAGATGAGGCCCCTTTTCTTCCAATAAACCGACTACCGCTGCAATATCGATCTGTTCTTCCTCGTCCAGACCAACCCACCATGCTTCAAATTCGTCGGTATATTCAACATTCCATGCCATGGAAGGAATATAACCTCCAGGGAATATCAAGTCAACATTTTTTTATATCAATGAATGCCATTCGTACTCTTCGGATTTTTGCCGACAGCCGGTCCATTGTTTTCTGTTTGAAACTATCAAATTTTTCATAAAGATAATACCTTACGGATGAGCTGATCATGATTTATGAACCCCAAAGACCTCTATATTCCATTTGGTTATGTTGAACGACCCTATTTCCCATGTAGATTATCCATCCACCGGATCGCCTCAGAATCGCTGATCTTACCGAGATAGACCTGAGTGGTCTTCAGGTCCTGGTGCCTCAAGATTACTTTCGATACTACTTCCAGTGGGACACCGTTTCTGCTGGCATACGTGGCCGAATATCTCCGGAGGTCATGGGGTGAGACATGGACATTCAATTTGGCTCCCAATCCTCTGACAAGGGACCTTGCCGTCGAATAACAGATGGGGAAGATCCTCGCCTCTCCTTGGAGGGCTTTCTCCTTGATGTATTCCGCCAGTTTTCTTGACACGTTCTCCGGCATGTAGGCTCTTTCAGTCTCCTTGCCTGATTTGGGCTCCCTAAGGGTTATGGTTCTGTCAGAGACATCCGACACCTTGATCTTCAACAATTCACCAATCCTCAATCCGCAGCGTGCCTGTAGCTCCAATATCAGCCGGTCCCGCTGCCTTTTTGTGTTGTAGATCATTTCGTCCACGGTTTCCCGTTCAAGGATCTTGTGCGGAACTTGTTTCGGTGCTTTGAATGACTTGCTCAGCAATGATGCGTTACAGGGATTTCTCATATTCAGGGAGCAGCGATCAATGATGAAGTTGTAAAAGGCTTTCAACTGAGCATATCGTAGTCTTCGCGTAGATTTGGCCAGATTCCTTGTCAGGTCTTCCAGAAAATGGAAGATCTCATCAGGGCTGATCTCATCCAAAGCTTTCTCTGCGTGAATTGTATTGAACCGGTCAAGCAGGAGAGTGTAGCTACTGATGGTTCTCGTTTTATGGTTCGACTGAAGATAATATTTGAACAAGGTTATCGCTTCTTTCGTCGTCATGGCACACCTCCATATTGTTGGTTGGTGAGGTCTTTGGGTGGTAGAGATTATAACCAGAAGAATGGAATTAAATATGTATTATTTTTATACACTTGAAGAAGCGTTAAAGTACCTACTACTAAATGGTTTTGAGAAAGATGCGATATTGAGAATTATGGGTTATAATATACAAAGTATAGCGAGCTTCTTTTTCTCTTTGCCTCCCTATGAAAGTTTTAATCCTTTATGTCTGATAAATGGCTGAGGGGCAAGGACTCGAACCTCGATTCACAGGGCCAGAACCTGTTGTCCTACCTTTAGACGACCCCTCAGTACATAAAAAAGCCCCGGCAAACGCTTGATTCGCCGGGGCCGGATGTTCAGTAGTCTTTGTATTGAAACTTAAGAAAATCCATTCCCGAACGAATCGCGGATTCGCTGCTGCTGACGCTGCTGGTTATGGATACTCGTTCCTCTCTGTTCCATGAAACAATTATAAACGAAATAATGGCGTTGTCAATGAGGAAATTTATCCATGTCCGTATCGCTGGTTCGTTTCCGAACAAACGAAACAATAATGTATCGTTTCCACAAGGTCGCAACGGTTGTGTTTCTCATTTATGCTGTCCTGTTCAAGTTGTTATTGATTGATAAGATATTGCTTCTGACGGCTCGGAGTATCGGGAAGCTATTTTCTCGCGTCAAGGGATAATTTTCAGCGAAGATCAGGTGCGGCGATGCCTATGGTGGGGAACGCGGATTGGCGGTGGTCCTTACTTGAGCAGCCGGCTCTCTTTTTGGACGACTCGTCTGACAGGACGGCATATTGAGGCGCATTTCGGGTAAACCTGTACGGAGCACCTTTTTTCGCTGCGTCATGCATGGATGTAATCGTCCCATGCGTATTGCGGCTCTCCATAGAAGTGATTGGCAATCATTCGGATTGAAAGGTTGGATTTCCTATAAAATTATTGGATGCAACAGTACAGGAAGGCTTCAACAAAAAGCCGCATTAGATTTTCAAGAGCGCCTAATCGCCGGAATCGCTGTTTCTACCTACTAACAAATAGCGAACCATTGTTAAGTGAATTGAAGATTAACAAGAAAGGTGTATGGCTTCGATCCATATTTGGTGCGTGCCGCTACATCTACGCACCCTACGATTATTGAATGACGACGGTTTATTGCTCAGGAAGCAGAAACAGAGGGTTACGGGCCTCATTATTATGGCGAATTTCAAAGTGCAGGAAAGGATTCGTCTGGTTCAAAACACCTATGTCTTCACCTTGCATGAGCTGATCGTTTAACATTTTCAATCGCTTATCTAAGTGCGTATAGACGGTAGCATAATCTTCTGAGTGTTTGATGATAATGGTCTCGCCCAAATCTTTCAAAGAGCCTGAAAAAATAACTTTTCCCGCCGCTGCCGCTACGACTGGCGCCTTCTCCGCCGCTAAAATTTTAATACCATTGCTTGGCTCATTATTTTCCACTGTTCCAAAACGGGAAACAACTTTACCGGACACAGGCCAAAGAAAGAGTTTTTCCTTCTTGCGGCTCTCACTTGGTTTCGCAATAGGAGCGGTCTTGGTGTTAGGCTCGGTATCCGAATCTAAATCCGATTTCGTCGCATAGGGGCGGGTATCAGGCAGGTCATTCTGGTTACTACCCTGAGGAATAAAGTAAAAATCTCCCTTCAGAGATGATAACTCCCATGGAACCTGTTTCCCCCCCGTCTCAATATCCAGCTTCTGCCGTACCCGTTTGAAAACAGTCTCTATCGGTATCCCCGGTTCCTTCATGTACCGCAGCAGGGCCTCTGTATAGGGACTGTTACTCCCATCTCCATCCCTAGCCACATTACCGGGACTGGTAGAATAAGAAATGAATGTCCCTGTCGGTGCATTGCTCACAATCGCCAGACCTCTGGCGGCGCTGCGTATGCTCCGGGTATAGGGATTATCCCGACAGGCATCCAGAAGGACAATATTGAGCCCGTTGTTGGCATACGCCATTTCGTCCATTATTTTCTCGGCGCTGAGGGCCTGATGTTTTACATCCGACTCCTTGTTGATGCGCGCACCGATCGGAAGCAGATAGTTTATGCCGCCGACCTGAACGCCATGACCGGCGTAGTAGAAGAGGCCCACGCCGCCCCTACGCAAGCGTTTGCCGAATTCCTCAACGGCTTCTTCCATCTCCTGGTGACGGACATTCTTCTTCAGGATCACCTCGAAGCCGAGGTGTTTGAGGACAGCGGCCATGTCCGTAGCATCGTTGACGGGATTCCGAAGGGGTCCTGCTTCATAGTTCCCGTTACCGATCACCAGGGCTATCCGACGCTCAGGAGCAGCAGATGCGATACCCGGCAAACATAAGACCAACAGCATAAGACAAAGGATGAGATGGAGAAAATAATTGGTTTCCCTTTTCATTGTCGGTTCCTTGAATGAGAATGCTTCTTAAGGGATGAAAGGGGTTTCTTTTGCACGGGAACTATAGGGGGACGGACATTCTGTGTCAAGGAATAATGAACGAGCGACAAGGTCGCCATTACAGCTTGTTATGCTGAATGTTTTGCGACTGCGCTGGTCTGTAGATTTCAGAAAGGCTTCAACAAAAAAAGTTGCATTATGATTTTTCAAGAGCGCCAAATCGCCGGAATCGCTGACTCTACCTACTAACAAACAGCGAACCTTTGCTATCAAAATTGCAGATTAACAAAGGAAATGTAGCATTTTCCATAATGTTTCCGATAAAAAAAATGACCAAATAATCAAATAACCTATTTGGCGGAACGCACGGGGAGAGCCCGGTTGCTGGTGTCGGTCGACTGGTGATCCCAGTACGGTTTGCCATTGATGAAATGGAAGTAGGCAGCACCGGCGGAACCGTTTGTTTTTGAAGCCCAAAGGTAAAAGCATGTAAGATGAATCAAATCGGTAGCAACATGATTTTGATAAGATGAAGAACAATCTGCTTGCTGGGATTTATTCGCATCATACAACCCCGCCAGCTCATCCTGTGTTGGCAGCCGCCAGTCCGTATATCCGCCCCTGCGATAATTCTCGCAGTAGGACTTGGCGTTCGCCCAGTTTATATCACTCCCATTGTCTTTCGCCGCCCACATCAGGTTCGTTCTTGTATCCAGAACTGTTCCGTTTTCATACTCAATAAAACTTAGTCGCTGCTCTTCCGCTTGGCGTTCTTCTTCTTCTTCTTTATGCCTAGTATAAACTTTCTCAGAGACCCATTTATTATTGAGCAGATGTTTGTTTTTTCTATGTTGCCATGTTGCAAGCTTTTTCAACGCACGAGCATGACCTGGGTAATCTTTTAAATACTCCTTCCAAAGTATTATACCTTCGTTCCCAACCGTTATTGCAGATTCATTATTTTCGGCTTCTTTGTATGCTTGCTCTTTGTATTTTTCTTTTTGTGATATCAGTTTCACCCCGTGTTTACCGCAAAAGTATGCACTGTCCGGATAGGACTCGCCATCTTTCGGACATACTTTTTCAGCATAGGCCGATGAACACAAAATTAAAGAAACAAGAACAATAAAAGCCATGCTGTGAATTATTTTCATAAGTTCACCTCTTCAAAATATAATTACTGGAAGTTAATTTTCTAGCCTTTAGTATAGAGGGTTTTTGTGGTCGTTTACCAATTTGAGCGTTTTGGGAGCAGCAACTAATAATGTTCCATCTTTCGTACAATATTTCGTGTTTTTGTTGTGATATACAGACCCGCATTTCGGACATTTGTTGACAAGGGAAACAGCTTCCATTGTTGAAGCTTTGACAAGCTGTTCTTTCAATTGCTGCCCGTCTTTAGTGCAAAACCTCATGTTTTTGTCGTGATAAACAGTACCACATTTCGGACATACTAGGCTTTGTATCGTTATGTTTGATTGGTTGTTCTGTTGTCGGTTTATTCTTTCTTGTTCTGCTTTGGCTTCTTGGCTCACATAACCAGGTATTGATATTTGTGTTCCGTCTTTTGTCCATCCTATTCCTGATTGGTGGTATGTGAATGTTTCTTTTCCTACAACACCCGCACCTTGTCCAAGTAATGATGCATTTTGGCTTTGCTGTACTCCGGATTTATTAACAACTACCGGTGCGGATACTCCCTGTGCGTATACCGGCTGGTATATTCCGAGCATTAAAAAGCTAGTTAGTATTATTAATCTCATGGGCATAGTTTCTTTCCAGAAAGATGCGTTCTTAAAGTAGTCTCTTATTCTAAGCATAAACACCTCGAATGATTATCTATTTATTACTTGGCAGACTTGGCAACTAACTGTTTTCCGTCCTTGGTACAATACTTAATGTTCTTATCATGATACACAGTTCCGCACTTGGGACATCTGTTGACAAATAATTAGGTGACGACAGAAAATAAGGCCGGCTTTATCCGGTCTTATTTTCTGCTCATCACTTATCTCTTTCCATTAGAACTATTGAATAATCTGGTGAAACTCAAGAATCACGATTTCAGGAAGTTGTCCTCATCCCCATCGCACCCGCCTTTTGAGAAGAATAGTACGCTCTATTTCCATTCGAAATCAAGCATTTTCTTAGAGGCAGACGTCTTGTGGACTTCAGGAAGTTACCCATCCTCCGGATACCGCCCCTCCCTCACCATTCCGTTGCAGTTCACGCGAATATATCGCCGGAATCCCAGCAGTGACTTCAGTACGATTTCACCGCCATGGATCTTTCTATTATAATCAGAGGTGCCGCGCCAGGTATAAACGATCATGTCATTCCCCATATGCGTCTCATAATCGACCTTGGCGATCAAGGGAATGGTGGTTGTCGTGGTCACTGAATCCTTCTGGTTGGCGACTGACACCGTGCTGCCATTGAATTTCACAATGATCGTTGTGTCCTTGTTGAGAGCATCAAGCCGTGCGGTTCTGAGCAGGGAATAAAGCTTATCGAAATCATCGTTCAGGCGCTGCTTGTCCCACGAAACGAAGATGCTTGCAATCGCAACGAACGCCAGGGAATAAATCAGTGCTCTGATTTTCTGGTTCTTTGCGAGATTCATGTCTGGATTTATCCCTCATCTCAGATGACTATCGAGCCATGAGCTCAGATCGGAAAGCACTTTTGCACGAGCACCGGGGAGTTCGTTATAAACCTCGTGTCTCAGGCCTTCATACAGCTTGAAGGTCTTGTCATGGGCGCCGATGCAGTCGAGAAGCTCCTGCTGCCCTGAAAAGGATGTGTCTGCAGATCCATGTTGGATCAGCACCGGCAGGGATATGCACTGCGTATTTGCCGCTCCGGTGAGCAGGCAGGTCTGCATCTGCTCGGCAAGGCGCGGCGTGATCACATTATAGACCAAGGGGTCGTTAACGTAGGCACATATCACATCAGCGTCTCTTGAGATGAATTCGGGCGGCAGTGGGGATTTCACATGAATACCAGGCAGGATCTTTGAAAGAATCTTCGTAATGGCCATGATGGCTTTGGGTATGCCCTTGCCAGGCGAGGACCCTGTGCCGGAAAGCACGAGCCCCTTCAGGTTGTGTTCAAGCTGCTCCACATAGTGGATGGCAATGATGCTTCCCATCGAGTGACCGAGCATGAAACAAGGGGTATCGGGAAATGCCGGCCTGATAACTTCAAGGGCAAACTGCCTCTCGTCGTCAATGAAGTCCTGAAAACTCTCCACATGGCCACGCTTTCCCCCGCTTTTGCCATGCCCACGGTGATCTTTTCCAAAGATTGCGTAGCCTGCAGGGACAAGTTCATTGACGACATTCTGGTATCTTCCGGTATGCTCCGCGTAGCCATGGATAAGATGGACAACTGCCTTGGGTGTTCCCTCAGGCAGCCAGGCCTTCCAATAAAGCGATAGTCCGTCTTTTGCGGTCAATTCTCCGTCACGAGTATTCATCGTGCGCCCCCTCAGCTTTTCTGGATGTCTTTTTTATTGAACCGGCCCCTCCGCCTCCATCCCATCGGCAAAATAGGCCAACGCCAGATCGATCAGCCGTAGAAAATATTCAAAATTCCTTTTGGCGGCCTTGTACTGCGACAGGGGCATATAATCGGATGTCTCGGAATAAAAACGGTCGACCAAATCCTTGTAAGCCTGTTTCGCCTCTTCAACCACACCAGGGTCTTCGCTTTTCAAAGACGGTTTGAGAAAAATGGCAGATCGTCTTATCCAGTGAAGCGCCTTGATCTTTTCCATCTGTTGATATGCATCCAGTTCATGCATGGCCTTTTACCCTGAGAAAAGTGCAGGCTCCTGCGCCTTTGGCTTATATAGCACACTTGGATTTACCTCAGACATCGTCATTTCGTCCGACGGGTAAGGCTGCAATATGGATAAAAGTTCCTTTTGATTACTATTGACCGGATCAATCCAAAAATCTTCGAGCTCTCTTTTTACAATGACCGGCATTCTGTCATGTATGGGGCGCAGAAGGTCATTGGGCTCAGTGGTGATGATCGTACAGGTATTGACGGGTTTCTTTTCAGGCGAGATCCAGGTTTCATAAAGGCCCGCAAAACCGAAAGGCTCACCTGATTTTAGGGAGAACCGCAGAGGCTTCTTGATCCTGCCGATTTTCTGCCATTCATAAAACCCGTCCGCAACAATCAGGCATCGTCTTTTTTTGAAAGCATTCCTGAAGCTCGGTTTCTCCGCAATGGTTTCCGCTCTGGCATTGAACATTTTATATCCGATAGACGGGTCTTTGGCCCATGACGGGATCAGGCCCCAACGGAAATCGACCAGATTGTTTTGATCATCCTTACGAACGACAGCGGCGACATGCTGGCCTGGAGAAATATTGCTGCCCGGTTTGTATTCACAGGCGACATGCTGGATATTGAATGATTCAGTGATAACCCGTAAATCAGTCAGCAGGACAAAGCGGCCACACATCTTGTCAATCCTTAGTGTCAGAGAATGCAGTCTCCTGCGCTTTTTCCGTTTAGCGCCTATGTTTTCGCTTTTGGTATGGACGCCTGAACCGCCATGATTTCTTTCATGAGTTCTTCCTTGGTAATGATCCCCTTGCGTTCCAGCAGGTTGACAAGGGCTTCAGATGAAATGATTTCGGATATGAGCGCCTCCTTGAATGTCACCAGTTCCTTCGGGTCAAGCTCTTGAGCCATTTAATCATTCCTTTTCAAGATTACCGGCATTATTGATGACGTTCACCCTGATACAAGTTTCTTTCCCAAATCAAAAGCATCTTTCATAACTTTCTTATTGGACTCGATTTGGCCAGCATCCATGGCACTGCCATAGACCATACCAACGATGTTGGATTGTACGTAACCAAAGGCATCCTGAAAGGTCCTCAGCGCATTGACGCAACCCGAATCAAAGGGGTCCTCATCGCCATAAGTCATGGCGATTGCAATCCGCTTTCCGATAAAGGGATCTTTCTGGTAAGCTGGAAGGGCGAAACAACGATCCATAAAGATCTTGGTCTGAGCGGACATGTTAAACCAGTAAACAGGGCTGGCGATAACCCAGGCATCCGCTTCGATGAGCTTTAAGTAGATGTCCTGCATGTCATCCTTGATGGAGCAGCCCTTGCTGTCTTTCTTCTGGCAGGTGAAACAGGCTTTGCAAGGGGCTATGGTCCTGCCGTGCAAGAAAATGGTTTCAACCTTTGCCTTCGCTGACTTTGCTCCCTTGGTAATCTGCTCAGCCAGGATTGCACTATTGCCCTTTTTTCTTGGACTTCCCAGTAATACCAGAACTTTTTTCGCCATAAATGTCCTCCTGATTGTTGTTCTTACAGCCTCCGCAATCACTGATGATCATCAAGCACATTTGATTTCTTTACCTTTTCCCACAGGGTTCTGATGATCACCATTGAGGCGTCATCGACATGAAGGTTGGCGTCTCCCGACAATTCACGACAGGATTGCAGCAGTGCCTCATTGCCGGCCCACAAGCCGAAATCATCTCTGATTTCAGTTCCGAGAGAAAAATGGAGGTCGATCAGGTCCTGTTCTTCGGCGGAGGCCAGAAAGAATTCTTTATTGAGGGTCATGTTGGCGTGAAGGATGTCAACGACTTCGGCAACGGTCTTCGGGTATTGTTTTGCAGTGGCGCTCATGTGGGACCGCCCTCATCCGGATAAAAGGTATTTTCCAGCAGGCGCATGGTGGCGTCGTAAATCTTCGGATCTTTTTTACCCCTGGGACCGGCGACATTCAAGACCTTCAGCCTGTGGCGTTCGATCCATTTATTGATGATCTGTGCCGCTTCCTGCATGGACAAAAGATTCAGGTCGATATGCAGGCATGGCCTTGCATGTTTCTCGGCCAGAAATTCCGTCAGGGCCGACCCGCCGGTCAGCATTCCATGGGAGACAATCAACGTGCCATCGGCATCCAGGACGTTCTGCTCGGTCCTTTTCGAGTATTCGCCGGTCGGCATTTCCTGAAGCTGATATTTCTCCGGAAGAGTGCCGTCCTCCGTTTTTCTGCCCTTTGGAACCCAGCCGCCATAGGGGATATTGTGCTTTATGGCGAAATCCAGGGCCGCCCTGTCAGCGCCTGTCTGACCGCCGGAGATGATTCGTGTGATCATGGGGGATATTCTCCAGGGGCTATTCGTTAATGTCTGTTGTCAGGAATTGAGCTTATGCTTCAGCACGGAAGACGGCTTGAACGTCACGACCTTTCTCGCCCTGATCGTCAGGTCTTTG
>Ga0351881_1028_pt1 | contig 47054 bp, 34 predicted proteins | sample BONcelFGM3001E15_FD_206769 | JGI IMG/M metagenome (GOLD analysis project Ga0351881, IMG submission 206769) | Enriched cells from coal bed in the Powder River Basin, Montana, United States - BONCAT cells FGM rep3 HSBNCT.FGM.300.1.E15 ...
CAAGAGGGTTGACTTCCCCGATCCGTTTCGGCCTGTAATGACCGTTCGCTCTCCAGCCTCAAACCGGCTGGTGAGGTTCCGAAAAATCCACTCCGTATTGAATTTCTTACCAATCCCTTTCAGGGTAATCGTCATGCCGGAATTTGTTTATCTGTCGCGGTTGTTTTTTCCGAATCCCTTCATGATGCCGCGGCTGGAGTTGGTAATGAAGCTGAGGATCTCATCCCTCTCGGGTGTTGCCGGTACATCCGCTTCGATAATCTCGACAGCTCGTGAAACGTTATATCCTCTCAGGTAAATGGTACGGTAGATATCCTGGATCTGGTTGATCTGTTCGGCAGTGTAGCCGCGGCGGCGGAGCCCGATGGAGTTGACACCTACGTATGAAATCGGTTCCCTGGCAGCCTTGGTAAATGGCGGGACATCTTTCCGAACGAGGCTGCCGCCCGAGATCATAGTATGGACGCCGATATGAGAGAATTGATGGACTGCAACCATCCCCCCGATAATTGCCCAGTCATCGATCTGAATATGACCTGCCAGGTTTGTAGCATTCCCTAAAATAACGTTGTTCCCAATAATACAGTCGTGAGCAATATGCACGTATGCCATCAGCAAGGTGTTATTACCAATTACAGTTTCGTTGTTGGCTTTGGTGCCGCGGTTAACAGTTACATATTCACGGATCGTGACGTTATCGCCGATTTTAACGGTGGTCTCCTCTCCGGCATATTTCAAGTCCTGTGGGATAGCGGAGATCACTGCTCCCGGAAAGATCCTGCAGTTTTTGCCGATCCGGGCTCCCTCCATGATGGTTACGTTTGAGCCGATCCAGGTGCCTTCTGCGATCTCAACATTTTTGTCGATCGTTACAAAGGGTTCAATCACTACATTGGGGGCCAGTTTGGCCTGCGGGTGTACGTATGCTAAGGGTTGATTCATTGGTTGTTATTTACGTTGGATCTGTGCCATCATCTCTGCTTCCATCACCACCTTCTGGCCAACATAAGCAATCCCTTTCATGGAGATTAAACCCCTGCGGATTGGAGCATTGAGTTGGTTGTAAAAGATGATCGTGTCGCCAGGGACAACTTTGTGCCTGAATTTTACATGGTCAATTTTAAGAAACAGCGTGGTATAGTTTTGCGGATCATCCACTGTTTTCAATGCCAGGATGCCGCCGGTCTGAGCCATTGCTTCAATCTGGATCACACCTGGCATCACCGGATCACCGGGAAAGTGTCCTGTGAAAAAGGCTTCATTCATGGTAACATTCTTCATCCCCACCACATAGTCGCTTCCCATCTCCAGGATTCTGTCGATAAAAAGGAAAGGTGGCCGGTGCGGGAGAAACTCCATGATTTGTATGACATCATAAAGGGGAGGTTTGTTCAGGTCAAATGTTCGGATCGCTTCGCTTTTCTTGGATTTCCGGATCTGATCCTTGACGAGTTTGGCAAACTGAACGTTTGAGAAATGTCCTGGCCGTGTGGCGATGATATGTGCCTTGATTGGCATCCCCACCAGGGCAAGGTCACCTATGACATCCAGTAATTTGTGCCGTGCAGGTTCGTTGGGATGAAGTAACTCAAGGTTGTTAAGGATTCCCTCACGGAGGACCTCCACCCGGGGTTTGTTGAAAATTTTAGCCAGATTATCCAGTTCATCCTGCCCTATAAGCCTGTCGACAAACACGATGGCGTTGTTCAGGTCGCCACCTTTGATGAGGTTGTTGTTGATCAGGTATTCCAACTCATGAAGAAAAACAAAGGTGCGGCAGGGGGCAATCTCTTTTGTGAAAAATTTAATGTCGCTGAGGGTGGCATTCTGCGTAGTAAGAATCTTCGATTCGTAATCGATCATTACAGAAACCTTGAACTCTTTTGATGGGATGGCAAGAATTTCAACCTTCTTCTCAGGATCAGAATAGATAAGGTTCGATTTTAATTCAATATACCTCTTAAGAGCCTTTTGCTCCACGATGCCCGCCTTCATCAGCTTTTCCACGTAAATTTTAGAACTCCCGTCGAGGATGGGTGTCTCAGAGGCGGTTAACTCTACCAGTACATTATCAATTTCAAGCCCTGCCAATGCTGCCAGTACATGCTCCACCGTGTCGATACGAACTCCTTCATGTTCAAGGCTTGTACCCCGGGAGGTATCGACAACATTGTCAACATCGGCATCCACAAGGACTCCGGTGTTCAGGTCGGTACGGGCAAATTTATATCCGTAGTTCTCAGGTGCTGGCTTGAACGTCAGTGTGACCTTTCTCCCCGTATGCAGGCCCACGCCATCAATGGATACGGAATGCTTGATCGTCTTCTGTTTTTCACTCATCTGGCATCAATTTTTTTACCTGTTTCTCTAATGAATTCAGCTTTCTGACGATATCGTCGAGGTTTCTCCAATGTACATAGTTCTTTCGGGCCCGCATGGCATCTATGGCCGGTGCACCGAAAAAGATTCCTCCCTCCTGAGTCAGGCTGTTTTCAACACCCGACCTAGCGCCAACTTTAACATTGTCGGCAATCACGATATGCCCGACAAAGCCTACCTGGCCACCAACCATCACGTTCTTCCCCATCTTCATCGATCCGGATAATCCCGATTGGGCGGCGATCACCGTATTTTCACCAATCTCCACATTATGGGCCACCTGGATGAGGTTGTCAAGTTTTACCCCGCGACGAAGGATGGTGGAGCCGATGGTTGCCCTGTCGATAGTGGTATTGGCTCCGATCTCCACATTGTCTTCCAGAATCACGTTGCCCACCTGCGGCACCTTCCGGTAGTTCTTATCATCCTGGGGTGCGAATCCGAAGCCATCGCTTCCGATCACGGCACCTCCGTGAATCGTACAATCTTTCCCAATGATGCAATCGCGGTAGATCCTGACCCCCGGAAAGAGTAATGTCCCGGCACCAACTTTTACATTGTCACCCAGGTATACCTGAGGATAGATTTGCACCCCGTCACCAATCACAACCCCATCGCCAATGTAGGCAAACTCGCCGATGTACAGGTTGTTGCCCAGTTTCGCCGATGGGCTAATAAAGGATTGCGTGGAGATTCCGGATTTTTTCGCAGTCATACTCGCATAAACCTCCAGAATTTTCGCAAAGGCGTTATAGGGGTCTTCAACACGGATCAGGGTAAGCCCTTCCGGTAGCGGTTTATCGGGCGTGAAGGTGTTCCTGACGATAGCCAGGGATGCTCCTGTTTTGTATATATATTGTGTATAAGCAGGGTTGGCCAGGAAGGTGAGCGTACCGGGAGTTCCCTCTTCGATCTTTGCAAGGTTAGAAACCGTTACATCTTGATTCCCTTCTATGGTGCCTCCAAGCAGCTCGGCAATTTGTCGGGCAGAGAATTCCATTCAACTTGATTTAGAGGTTTTTACTTTGTAAAAGAGCGGCACAAGATACCAAATATTTCGACACAGGAAGGATTTATTTTCCAACACCTTGGCTATCTTACAGTTAATTCCTTTGGATAAGCGAGCAGATATTTTTTGGTACGGGTTGATAGGATTGAGATGTTCAACTGGTCTGAAGATTTTGAAATATCAAGCAGTTCTCCGTCGCGTGTTCTGATTTTGATTCTATCGTGATCGGGGTTATAAGATTCATTGGATACAGCCTCTTCCGTTACGAGATACCCAGTATCTTCAGGTTTGATCCCAAATGAATTGGCAGCACTCTCTCTGATGGTGGCGACATAGGCCGGATCAAAGGGTTGGTTGCGTAATTCGGCGCGGAAAAGATGGCGGTCCACAAGGTGCTTGCAAAGCAGAGATAAGATCGGATCCGGATGTGTGCTCCAAACCTTCATTGCCGAGAAGATGTCAAAATCATCAAGTTGTGAGAATGTCTCCAGGCAATCTTCACGACAAAGCATCTCCTTCCCCTTCACAGGATTTTGAAGAAACCGGTTCAGCGCAGGTGTGGCGAAAAGGTCGCTTCCCTGCTCTCCCAGATATTTTGAACGGCGCAGGATGTTGGAGAGCATGAAATCGGCAGCCAGCACTGTTTTATGAAGATATACCTGCCAATACATCAGGCGGCGTGCCAGAATAAATTTCTCGATCGAATAGATTCCTTTTTCCTCCACCACCAACTCGTCGTCAACTACTGTAAGCATATTGATGATCCTATCGGTATTGATCACCCCTTCAGCCACTCCTGTAAAGAAGCTGTCACGCGACAGGTAATCGAGCCGGTCCATATCGAGCTGACTGGAAACAAGCTGGTGTAAAAAATGTTTCGGATAGGTGTCGGTAAAAATGCGGATGGCAACATCCAATTCCCCCGAGAACTGTTGGTTCATCTTTTCCATGAAGAGAAGGGAGATCTCCTCGTGAGAAATCCCAGTGACAATAGACCGCTCCAGGGTATGGGAGTATGGCCCATGCCCGATGTCATGCAGCAGAATTGCCAGCCATGCTCCCTGCTCCTCTTTCGGGGTAATTTCCACTCCCTTTTCCCGAAGCAGTTTGATTGCCTGTTTCATCAGGAAAAGGCATCCGAGAGCATGCTGAAAACGGGTGTGTGTTGCCGATGGGTAAACATAATCTGTTAACCCCAACTGCCGGATCCGTCGAAGGCGCTGGAACCAGGGATGCTCCATCACATCAAACAAAAATTCGCTGGGGATTGTGATGAAACCGTATATCGGGTCGTTTATGTTTTTCTTTTTGTTGATGATTTCGGGTATCTTTGTTAATAATACGTAAAATTACAGCTTCCGGGCAATAAAAAGCCGGATAAGGCATTTACTCTTACAAAAGTAAGGAGAACAATGGAGAAGATAACAATATTGTGGGTAGATGATGAAATAGATCTTTTGAAGCCACACCTGCTGTTTCTGGACCAGAAGGGGTATACCGTTCATACAGCCAATAACGGGCACGATGCCCTGGAACTACTCGATCAGCATAATTTCGATATTATTTTTCTTGACGAACAGATGCCGGGGATGTCGGGAATTGAAACGTTGGAGAAGATCAAGAACCGAACCACAAACCTGCCGGTTGTGATGATCACAAAGAGCGAAGAGGAGTCAATCATGGAAGATGCAATCGGAAGCAACATTGCCGATTACCTTATTAAACCCGTCAACCCAAACCAGATACTGCTCTCTCTGAAGAAAACCCTGGAGAATAAAAAGATCGTAAGCGAAAAGACCAGTTTCCAGTACCAACAGGAATTTCGCAACATCGGGATGGAGATCAGCAACCGGCTCGACTTCAAGGAGTGGATCGAAATTTATAAAAAGATCATTGCCTGGGAACTGAAGTTGGAGCGGTCGCAGGACGAAGGGATGAATCAGGTCTTCCAGATGCAGAAGACTGAAGCGAACCAGGTCTTCAGCAAATTTATTGAGCGGAATTACATCGATTGGATCAATGGTAAAAAAGGAGAGAGACCTGTTCAGTCGCATACACTCGTTAAGGATTGGATCTTCCCGCTTCTGGAAGATAACCGACCTACCTTTGTGATACTGATCGACAACCTTCGCTACGACCAGTGGAAGATTCTACAGCCTGTTATTGAGGAGGGTTTCAGGGTAGAAGAGGAAGAGATCTACTACAGCATTCTGCCCACAACAACGCAATATGCCCGGAATTCACTATTCGCCGGACTCCTGCCTACGGAGATTGAAAAGAAATATCCAAAATATTGGGTGAGTGAAGATGAGGAGGGGACCAAAAACAACTACGAGTCGGAACTGCTGGGTGAGTTGTTGAAACGTTATGGCCGCGATATCAGGTACTCTTATTACAAAGTTCTTAACATGTCGTATGGTAAAAAGTTGGTGGAGCTGATGCCAAACCTGATGGTCAACAAGTTGAATTTCATCGTTTACAACTTCGTGGATATGCTATCCCATGCCCGTACCGAGATGGAGATCATCCGTGAGTTGGCAAGTGACGACGGGGCTTACCGTTCTCTAACCCTCTCGTGGTTCAACCACAGTCCACTGATTGAAATTTTTCGATACCTCGCCGAAAAAGATGTGAACCTGGTCATCACCACCGATCACGGCTCTATTCGGGTCAGCAATCCGGTGAAGATATTGGGTGACCGCAATACGAACACAAACCTTCGGTACAAGACCGGAAAAGCCCTTAAGTATGAGCGTAACGAAGTGTTCGAGGTGAGGAATCCGGCCGACATTTTCCTGCCCCGTACCAACGTAAGTTCCAGCTTCGCCTTTTGCCGCAATACCGACTTCTTTGCTTACCCCAACAATTATAACCATTACGTGAACTATTACAAGGATACCTTCCAGCATGGAGGGATTTCGATGGAGGAGATGCTGGTGCCGTTTATCATCCTGCGAAACAGGTAAGGGGTGAAACAATCAGTAAGGAAATATCTGGCCCAATCCGAAACCGATCTTCCCGAAATTGCCAGGAAGCTGCTGGATGCCTATCCCGAAAAGCGGATCTTTGCCTTCTATGGATCTATGGGTGCCGGGAAGACCACTTTCATCAAGGCGATCTGCCGGGCGTTGGGTGTTAAAGATGAAGCCCTCAGCCCTACCTTCGCGATCATCAACGAATACCATACCGTTGCCGGAACTCCAGTGTATCACTTCGACTTTTACCGCATCAATAATCTGGAAGAGGTATTTGACATCGGGTATGAAGATTATCTTTTCAGCGGACACTACTGTATGCTCGAATGGCCTGAATTAGTAGAGGAACTGCTTCCGGCGGAGACTGTAAAGGTTACGATTGAAGGAACCTCTTCCCGGATAATATCATATTAACTCTCAGGCTCCTGAGTCCTTGTGGTTAAGCTTTGGCAGCTCTATCATTAATTGAAGAGTTCCTTCCTTCCCTGACAGCAGGGCAGGTGAACCGATTCCGTTGTATTGGTGTAATTTGACTCGGCACAGTCGTTTGGATCGCAGCAAAGGTAACACACCCGTTTGAAAGACTGGACAGATATGATCTCTACATTGGAGGAGAGAAAGCCCTCTTTTACCGGCTCTTTGTTCATCAGGTCGGTACTGAGGTATTTTTTGTTGCAGTCGGAAAAGATTGTCGCCACAACAGATTCAGCACCCATCTCATTTTGCAGCATCAATGCACCGATAAAGTTGGCACCTGAAGAGATGCCTACGCCGATTCCAACTTCAGCCAGTTTTTGGGCCATGATGATGGCATCGCCGTCATCAACTGCCACAATTGAGTCAAGCTCATTCAATTTGCAGATTGAAGGGATGAACTCATCGGAAATTCCCTGAATGCGGTGTTTCCCTATTTTCCAGCCTGTTGAAAGCGTCGGGGAGTTGGAAGGCTCAAGTGGGTGAATCTTAATACCGGGATGTTTTTCCTTCAGGAATTTACCCACACCCATCACTGTACCTCCGGTACCTACCCCTGCAACAAACGCATCGGGCTTCATCCCACGGTATTCCAGCTGCCACCAGATCTCAGGTCCCGTGGTCAGGTAGTGTGCATCTACGTTATCCATGTTGTCGAACTGGTGAGGGAGAAAAGCGGCACCCAGGGATTTAGCAAGCTGATTGGCCATTTCGATACTCCCCAGGAATCCTCCCTCTTCTTTGCTCACCAGGTTGATAGTAGCTCCCAAACTCTTGATCAGGTTAATCCGCTCCTTACTGAGCCAGTCGGGCATGAAAATCGTTACAGGATGACCCAGGGCCCTGCCAATTGCGGAGATCGCTATGCCAGTGTTTCCGCTCGTGGCTTCAATGATCTCATCACCCGCTTTCAGTTCCTTGCGTTCCATGGCACTCCGGAGGATGTGAAACGCCATCCGGTCTTTGATACTTCCGGTCATATTCAGATTCTCGGCTTTGGCATATAGCTTGCGATTCTCCCCTTTGAACTTAAAATCAATTGAAAGCATGGGAGTGTTCCCGATCATCGTTGAAAGCCCCTGGATCCGTTGGATATATGTGTCAGTCATGTGATGCACGATTGTTTTAGTTGTGATTTAGCGCACTTTATGGTGTCGCAAAAATAGCAATTATGAATGTATCTTTGCATACATTTGATAACTCATGACTAAAAAGGAGGTTAAGATGAAAGAATTTAAATTGCATTTCAGTTTATGGTTGTTTTTTCTCGCTGTAATCATGGTGACGCCTTCATGTAATGAAGAAATGCCTGATCCCGCAAAAGGAGAGGCATTGGTTTATCAGCTATGGGATGCTATCCGGAACCAGGATCTGGAAGGAATAAAGGCAAACATGGCTCCCGGTTTCCAGTCAGTTCACGATTTCGGGTCGTACAACATGGCTGAAGAGTTGGAGTTGCTGCATGGGCTTTCGGTCACCGAATTCGAGATCAGTGACCTGAAGATCACCACCGATGGGGAACATCTCTTCATTGCGACCTATTTTGTGGCCGTATCAGAAACCATAGAAGGAGAGCGGCTTTCTCACGAACCAGCTCCCCGGATGACCATCTTCGTGGAGGATGATGGTATCTGGAGATGGGCTGCACATGCTAACCTGAAACCCGTGAAGCGGGAAGCCTCTCACGCAGAAACCGGGGAAAGTGAAATAGTGAAATAGTGAGAAGCAATGACCTCTTCACCCTATGAATTCATGACCAATATTTTTTGTATCTTCGTTCAAAATTTCCCTTTATGGAAGATCCTTTATCGGAGCTAACCAGGCGTTCTCAGGCAGAACGTCTTTTGCCTCAGGAGGAGACACTGGAGGTTACCCGCAGGAGGAGCGAGCTGATTATTGGTGTCCCCAGAGAGATCACTCTGGAGGAAAATCGGGTAGCCCTGGTTCCTGATGGAGTTACGCTGTTGACGCATCAGGGATACCATGTATTGGTTGAAGCAGGAGCTGGAAAGGCATCCCATTTTTCTGACCATCAATATAGTGAAGCAGGCGCTCAAATCGTTTACTCCCCGGAGGAGGTCTATAAGTCGGATCTGCTCCTTAAGGTAGCCCCGCCTACACCTTCCGAGATTGATCTGATGCACCCGAAACAAACTCTTGTATCGGCGCTCCAGATGGCGATCCAGAAGGAGAGTTATTTCCGGAGCCTGATGACTAAAAAGATCATAGCTCTCGGGTATGAACTTATACGGGATAAAACACAATCATTTCCGGTTGTACGCGCAATGAGCGAGATCGCGGGCTGCACATCAATCTTCATTGCCGCCGAGTACCTCTCCAGTCCCGACTATGGCCGCGGGAAGATGTTTGGAGGATTCACCGGAATAGGCCCTTCGGAAGTTGTAATCATTGGTGCCGGAACGGTTGGTGAGTTTGCAGCCCGTTCGGCCATTGGCCTTGGTGCCATTGTCAAAGTATTCGATAATTCGGTTTACCGGCTTCGCAGGTTGCAGAATAATCTGGGAGTAAGGATTTTTACTTCGATCCTTCACCCAAAAGTGCTGCTCGAATCAATGAAGACCGCCGATGTAGTGATCGGAGCCATCCATTCACCCGGAGGAAAATCGCCATGCCTGATTATCGGGGAGATGATCAAGAATATGAAGGATGGTGCCATCATTATTGATGTTAGCATCGACCAGGGAGGTTGTTTTGAAACTTCACGGCCCACAACGCACAGCAATCCGGTTTTCAAGGAACACGGGGTGACACATTACTGCGTTCCCAATATCGCTTCCCGTGTCCCTCATACGGCTTCACAGGCTCTTAATAACATTTTTGTACCAGTCATTCTCGACGTTTGTTCCGAAGGAGGTATCGAATCGCTTATCAAAAAGGATTATGGTGTAAGACAGGGAGTCTACCTGTTTAATGGAACCATTACCAATCTTGCAGTCAGCAGAACCTTTAAACTGCCCTTCCAGGATATCGAGCTCCTGGTGGCAGCTTTTCGCTAATTATGAAGCTTTCTACCCGTACCGTAAATACTTCCAAATGCCCTGTCATGATTGGCGATGGGATTATGGAGCAATTCCAGAAAGATCTGAAACGACTCAGAAAGCTGAAGTCGAAGTTTTTTATCCTTACTGATGCCAATACTCAGCGATTCTGCCTTCCCCCACTGCTAAACCACATCCCGGAGCTTGTTGATGCAACAGTATTCAGCATCGACAGCGGCGAAGGTGTGAAAAACCTGAGAACAGCGGAATACCTCTGGAAAGAGTTGGGGTCACATCAAGCCGACCGTCGTTCACTCCTCATCAACCTGGGTGGCGGCGTGGTAACCGACCTGGGTGGCTTCGTTGCATCTTCCTATCATCGGGGCATGGAGACTGTTCATTTCCCTACATCTCTGATTGGCCAGATCGATGCTTCAATTGGAGGAAAGACAGGGGTAAATATGGATGTTCTGAAAAATCAGGTTGGAACTTTTTATACTCCCAGAGCGGTCTATGTATGGCCGGAGTTTTTAAATACACTTCCTGCAGAACAGATCCGGTCGGGATTGGCGGAAGTTGCCAAAACCGCATTGATACGCGATGAGAAATTCTGGAGGTGGCTCTCACGGAAGCCGTTGTCCCGGATTCTTGGAATTCCTTTCACGGAAAGTTTCTGGAAGGATATTCTCCTGAAGACGATCCAGATAAAACTTGAGATTGTAAGGCATGATCCATTTGAACGGAACCAGAGGAAATTGCTGAATTTCGGCCACACGATCGGCCATGCAATTGAGTCGCTTGCACTCCGCAGGGAAACTCCGGTTCTGCATGGAGACGCCATTGCAGCAGGCATGCTTTGCGAAGGGTTTTTATCCGCACAAAAAACCGGACTCGATCCAAGGCAGATGGCGGAGATTACCCAATGGATTTTCCAGGGGTTTGGAAAACTTCCACTCCTTCAGGAGGATGAAGCAGTACGTATGGATATGATGCAACACGACAAGAAGAACAGGCAGCAAGAGATTCGGTTCACTCTCCTTTCCCAAATCGGGAAAGGAAAAATTAATCAGGTTTGCACACCGGATCAGATTCGTGATGCCTTTGCAACTTATTATAACCTCTGATCGCCGCTCAATGGCTATCTGCACTATTACAAGAAAAAATATCCACGCAGGTGAAGGGCTGAACCTGGCCGGCAGGATCTCACTCCCGTCCTCAAAGAGTATCAGCAACAGACTTCTTATCATCCGTGCCCTTGCCCGTTCTGACTTTCAGCTTGGGAACCTCTCCGATGCCGAAGATACATCGTTACTTCAGGAGTTGTTGCAGCAGATTGAATCGGCTCAATCCAATCAGCCTGTTCTCCTTAACTGCTGCAATGCCGGTACCGTGATACGCTTCCTCGCCGCATACCTTACAATTCAACCTGGAACATGGCTTCTCTGCGGCAGTGACCGGATGCATAAAAGGCCTATCGGCATCCTGGTGGAGGCACTCAGAAGCCTGGGTGCGGTGATCGACTATACGGGCATACCTGGGTATCCTCCACTCCGCATCACTGGCAAAGAGCTACAGGGCGGAGAGGTGAACGTAGATGCTTCGGTGAGCAGCCAGTTTGTATCGGCTCTTCTTTTGATGGCTCCTATGATGCCTAGCGGTCTCACGGTCCATTTGGTGGGTGATCAGGTCTCTTACCCTTATGTAGATATGACGATACGTATCATGGAGGAGTTCGGGATTGTGGTCGGGCGAGTAGGAGCGTCACTGGTCGTTCACCCCGGGCAATATTTACCCGCGAAACTCAAAACAAACAGCTATACAGTGGAAGCCGACTGGTCGTCAGCCGCTTTCTGGTATGAAGCTGCAGCCCTTGCCAACTGCGCGGAACTTACCCTTCCCGGTTTGCATGAAGAGAGTTTGCAGGGAGATGCGATTTTACCGGAATTATTTAAACCGATCGGGGTAGAGACTATTTTCGGGCAGGAGGGAGCGGTTTTAGTTAAAACACAGGGCACAGGGCACGGGGCGCACATGGCAGCTGGCAGTTTGCAGAAGAATGATCGGAAATCGACAGCCGGAGATCGACTGGGCCAGGCGGAGCCAATCGAATTAGTCGAAAATCACATCGACCTTGGTGCGTATCCCGATCTTGCTCCATCCCTGATCGTAACTTATGCAGCACTGGGAATCGCTGCGCGGTTTACCGGATTACATCACCTGAAGATCAAAGAGAGTGACCGCCTGCAATCCCTTATTACAGAATTGAGACGGCTGAATGTTTTCATAAGGCATCCGGCATCCGGCATCATAGAAACAGATGCATCCCAGTCAATTGAACTTACACCTGGGAATTGTCCTCCGGTGACCATTGAGACCTATAGTGACCACCGCATAGCAATGGCCTTTGCACTTCTTTCAACCAGAACCGGCTCAATCCGTATCTCCGACCCTGCGGTTGTTGCAAAATCCTACCCGGGCTTCTGGAAGGAGCTGGAGAGATTGGGGTTTGAGATCTGTGAGACGTGAGAAGAAATAAGAAATAAGGAAATATAGGAAATTAGGAAATTAGGAAATTAGGAAATTAGGTCAGGAAGTCATGGGGTCATGAGGTCATGAGGTCATGGGGTCAGTAGTAAGAAGGTGATGGAATCACATAATTTTACTAATTTTGGCCCTAATCCCTAATCCCTAATTGTTGTATAGCATGACATATTTGACACTTTTTAACGACTGTTAAGAATCTTGAGGTGCTTTAGCACCTCCCCCCTGCAGGGGGCCTTAACGGTTGATTTCATAGCATAAGTTCTTTGACATTTTGGAAAGAAGTTATTACCAATCTACCGGTGTTCGATAATCAATTATCTGAATGATCTCATTGTTTTGTCTTATTACCAGGCATTGATTATCAATATTTACTTCGGCTACTACATAAGAATATTTGAGTTCTTCTTTGACCTTAAATGATTCTGTTGGAAGTTGAAGTAGTAGATTGCTCCTGATGAACCTTATAAAATAGGCACATCCTGTCTCCAGAGGAATCCTTTTCTGGAGATGTGTATCTCCTTGGTATAAAATTGGAGAAGGCATTGCCTTGTCGATTTCATTAGGCGTCTTATGACTTTGAGAGCTGTAACGATGGTTAGCATTATGAAAAACGACAAACTTAGTTGATGCTTCAGAAAGCTGAATAAAATTAGCAAAGCTCTGACTCCTAAAAAATCGTTTTTCATAGGTGTCATTGAATTTTTCAATCATACCATTGCGCCATGGCTCTTTAATTGGGATAAACACAGGAGCTACTCCTTGACTTAGGGCAAATCTTACTACAGAACCAAAACTCCTTGGGTAACGGTTACTCCCACGAAATGCCAACTCATTATCCATTTGCAACGCATCTGGCATTCCATGGGTACGCCAATAGTCAACAACGACTGTGAGGATCTCAGAAGATGATTTTACTCGTATCGGCTTAAAATAGCAATTGTGACTAATGGTATCTATAATATTCACGCTGTAAAACCGTCCGTCTCCTTTGATATAACGAGGCCCAACAAGATCCATTTGGTGTGCATGAATAAATAACTCCGGGTAGTCTTTGGCTTGCTTGCGCTTAGGAGATTGTTTATTCAATCCATGCCTGGCAATGATACGGTTGATCGTCCAAACAGGAGGTGGTTGTACCCCACGCTTGTTAAGCTCATATTGGATGGCAATCGCACCCGTTTGGGCAAAGTGTTGATCCTCAAGAGCCTGTCGCACTAGCAATACTTGTCGTTCCTCGAGATCATTAATCTTGGTCGGTTTAATCAGAGGAGCAGTTGAATACCCTAAATACCAGGAATCTTCATCACTACGATTGTGATATCGATCCAACCAGTTATAAAACCATTGGCGTGATTTATGCAAAGATTTTACAATGGAAGTAATCTTTTCACCTGACTCATACCTGAGAATTGCTTCTTTCCGCTTCTCGTACTCATTCATGTTTTATTTGAATAGTACGAGATTTAACTATGTCAAAGAACGATACTTATATGAAAAGTGTCAAATATCTTGTGCTACGATTTAAAGTGTCAACTATGTTATGCTATTTATCACCTAATCCCTAATCGCTAATCGCTAATCCCTGACAAATGCTTGTTGATCTCTTCATCCCCTGCTTCATCGACCAGGTCTATCCCGAAACAGGGATGAATATGGTTAAGGTCCTGGATAAACTGGGTGTTTCGGCACATTACAACGGAAACCAGACCTGCTGTGGCCAGATGGCATTTAATAGTGGTTTCTGGGATGAGGCAAAGGATATGGGAGAAAAGTTTATCAGGGATTTTCCCAATGACCGTCCGATTGTTGGCCCGTCGGCATCCTGTATTGGGTATGTACGAAACTATTTCCCCATGTTGTTTCACAATACCGCATTGCATTACGAATACAAACAGTTGCGGAAGAACATCTATGAATTTACCGATTTTCTTGTAAATATTCTGAAGAAAGAGGATTTAGGTGCTACCTTCGAACATATCGTGACCTACCACAGTTCCTGCGCCTCACTTCGGGAATATGGATTGAAGGATGAACCAAGGAAACTTCTATCTCATGTAAAAGGGTTGGAATTAAGGGAGATGAAGGAACATGATGTTTGCTGTGGCTTCGGGGGTACATTCTCCGTGAAGTTTGAACCCATCTCTACAGCAATGGCCGAACAGAAGGTAAAACATGCCGTGGAAACCGGCGCCGAATACATTGTCTCTACCGATTCATCCTGCCTGATGCACCTGCAGGGCTATATCGACAAGCATAACATACCAATCAAAACAATTCACATCATTGACGTGTTAGCATCTGGTTGGTAAATAGTTGTATATTTGTAGAGCCAGACTCAACACCCTAATGCGTTACAAAATTTGCCTTCAGTGGTTAGTTGCCTGTATTACAGGCATCTTTGTCTTCGTATGCCCGGCCGGGGAGTCCCTGGCACAGGAAGCCATTTTGCCACCCAATGCCCAGGATTGTCTTGGCGCTCTCCCCGTTTGTCAGCCTGTTTATACCACAACCAATTCATATACCGGATGCGGCAACGTATGCCCCGAGATCCACAACAACAGCAACTGTCCGCTTTGCATGGACGGAGAGACCAATGACGTGTTTTATATCATTACCGTTCAAACCAGCGGGATTCTTCGGTTTACCCTCACTCCAAACAACAGCAATAACGACTATGACTGGTCGGTTTTCAACATGACCAACTCCGACTGTTCCCAACTATACCCACAGGCCACAAGCCTTCAGGTTAGCTGCAACTCCTATGGAGCTATGGGCTATAATGGCCCTACAGGGATCAACTCATTGCTTGGAAACCTCAGTAACTGCAATGGTCCAGGTACCGCTTTAGGTCCCCCATTTAACAAAGACCTCACGGTTTCGGCCGGACAAACCTACCTGATCAACATCAGCAACTGGTCATCCACATCCCAATCGGGGTACACGCTCGACTTCAGTGGCTCTACTGCCGACATTTTCGATGACGTTCCCCCTTTCATCGACTCCATCCAGCAATCGTGCATCTGCTCAGGAACCTCTCAGCTATACTTTCGGTTCTCCGAAAATGTGTTGTGTGCGGATGTATTCCAGCATGAAGAGAAGTTAAGCCTGACTGGCCCGAACGGCCCGGTCGTAATCACCGATATCACAAGCCCCGATTGTGCCACCGGAGCAAATCAGTCTCCCATCTTTTTTCTCTCACTTGGATCGGTGATCACAGCGGGTAGTTATACGCTTAGCATCGTTGGGGATATCCGGGATCTTTGTTCCAACATAGCACTCTATGAGAGTTATCCGTTTGAACTTACCGGGATCAATGCACCCATTGCTGGCGCCGGCAACGATACAACGGTCAACAATGGAGCCATCATAACACTCAACGGCTCCTCCTCCGGTGGAACTGCTCCGCTCTCATTTCATTGGGAACCAGCTAATTTACTGATAAATCCAAATGTTCAGGATCCAACTACCGTTAATATGGGTGCTACTACTGAATTCAGTTTAACGGTCACCGACAACCTCGGGTGTGCTGATCAGGATGAGGTGGTTGTATCCGTGATTGGAGGGCCCCTGGGTGTGACAGCAGTAGCCACCCCCGGAACTATCTGCAGTGGAGCATCAGTCCAGCTTCAGGCAATCGGAACAGGAGGCAGCGGAAATTACTCTTACTCCTGGATATCCAATCCCTCCGGCTTCACATCGACCCTTCCCGATCCTGTTGTTTATCCGTTGACCAATACGACCTATTCAGTGACGATTTCCGATGGGTTCAGTACTTTTTCGGGTTCAACCTCGGTAACAGTTCACCCACTACCTGTTGCCCAGGCTGGTCCAGATGTTAGCATCCCTTATGGCACCTATACCACGTTAACCGGATCAGCGTTTGGAGGATCAGGCAGTTACACCTGGCTTTGGAGCTCCAATCCTCCGGGATTTTATTCCACTCAACAGAGTCCGGTGACAAACAACCTGGAGGTAACCACGATATTTTCACTGAAAGCAACCGACCAGGTTACAGGTTGCCAGAGCCCTGCCGACGATGTGCTCGTTACTGTTACAGGAAGCCCGCTTTCAGTCAGCCCGATAGCAACACCACCTGTCATCTGCCAGGGAGTGTCAACCCAACTGCTGGCCATGACGAGTGGCGGCACAGGGACATATACCTATTCATGGACCTCTTCGCCGCCTGGGTTTACCTCCTCGGCTGCCAGTCCGGTTGTTTCACCTATGGAGACTACCAGTTACTTTGTAACAGTAAGCGATGGTTTTAACCAAACGTCAGGGAATGTGAACCTGATTGTAAACCCGAAGCCACAAATATCCCTGGGGCCGCCCGATACCATGGTTTGCATCTATGATACGGTTATCCTGGATGCCGGAAACCCAGGAGCTAACTATTATTGGTCAAACGGTGCAACTACCCGTACCATCCAGGTCAGTTCCCCCGGAATCGGGTATGACCTGCAGACCTATTCGGTGAAGGTTATCAACGAATATGCCTGTGTTGACTCGGCTGTGATCAATGTAATCTTCACATTTGCAGCATGTACTGGCATCGATGACGAAATTATGGGGATGGAGATCAGGATGTTCCCAAATCCTACGACAGGAATGATGACATTATCACTGAACGGCCTCCGGGAAGAGGTGCGTATTACAATTACCAGTCTCTACGGACAGAAGATGCTGGAGGAGGAGTTGTGGCCTTCGGGAGACCACGAACTCTCCAGGCAGTTTGATCTTTCGGGCTGGGCCCGGGGACTCTATCTTGTTCAAATTACAGGGGACCGGAAGTCGGTGATTCGGAAAATTGTAGTAAAATAAGATGTGAGAAGGGAAGCGAGATAAGAAATTCGAAATAAGAAATATGCAAAGAGGAATCAGCAACCAGAAATTAGCAGCCAGGATCCTGTTCCTGATTTTTTTGGTTGGAGCATCATCAGTAACTTTTTGTCAACAGGAAAGCCAATCTGCAATCGACCCTCACGATCCTGTTTTCAGGGCGCAATACAAGGATGTTGAGTTTGTGGATAACTTTGCGCTTCAGGTTGCCGGTGATTCTACCAACAACTACTATATACTTGACATGACCCGGCTCAATTCCAGGTTTGAGAAGATCTGGTTTATTAACCTGATATTCAAGGAGGGAACGGTGGTCACTATCGACAGCGATATCTCTCAGGATCAATTCTGGTTTTTAGCAAACAGGAAATATAATCAGACCGATGTCCTGGATCGTTTCTCTGAACTAAAAGAGGCTACAGATGAAGTATCCGCCAGGATGACGGCGGAGGAAAAGTCGGAATGGTTAAAGGTAAACGATAAATACAATTAGCTTTATTGGAATGAATATGCAGCGGAAGCCAAACGGATTCGTATTATGGATAGCAATATGGAAGAGGCTCTTCCTTTTCTTTTTCCTGGGTGCAGGCCTGCTTCAGGTGCAAGCTCAATTTCCGGGTCAGAATAATTTGTGCGAGAACGCAGACCCTTTTTGTACAGGGTCTCAATACACATTTCCTGCAGGGGTAAATGCGGGTTCAGGCCAGCCAGGCCCAAATTACAACTGCCTCGCAACCACTCCAAATCCGGCATGGTATTACATGAAGATACTTGATCCGGGGAACCTCGTAATATACATGCACAGCGAACCCCAGCACGACATTGACTTCTGCTGCTGGGGTCCCTTTACCTCCCAGAATTGCTGTACCCAGCTTACAGGATTAAAGGTGGTGGATTGCAGTTACTCTTCATCCTGGCAGGAGACGTGTAACATCCCCAACGGACAAACAGGTGAATACTATATGCTGATAATCACCAATTATTCAAACCAACCCTGTAACATTCTGTTTTCACAAACAGGAGGAACCGGAACTACCGACTGTACGATCCTCCCTCCACCGGCCAGTAACAATAGTCCGATATGCTCAGGCCAAACCCTGCAGTTGTCATCCGAACCGGTTGCCAATGCTGCCTACTCATGGTGGGGCCCCAATAATTTTGCATCAACCCTCCCAAACCCAACTATCAACAACGCCACTCCTGCCAATGCAGGCATCTATTACCTGACCATTACTGTTAACGGACAACCTGCCGCCGATACCAGTGAAACCATGGCTTATATCTACCTGCCTGAAGCCAATGCCGGTAATGATACGACCATCCCCAATGGGGTATATGCTTTTCTTCACGGCAGTTGTACAGGCGGGAGCGGTTCATACAACTATCACTGGGAGCCTGCAAGCAAGCTGGTTGACCCGAATGTACAGCATCCGCAAACCGTAAACCTTTTTTCGACAACAATATTCACGCTCACTGTAACGGATGACTCAGCATCCTGCCAGGGGAATGATATAATTACGGTCAACATTGCAGGAGGTGCTCTGGCCGTTAACGCCATTGCAACACCTGCTTCGATTTGTAAAGGGTCAACATCACAGTTGAATGCGATCGGTTCGGGTGGAGCGGGAGGATATACCTATGAATGGACGGGTCCGAACGGTTTTTATTCCACCCTCGCAGATCCTGTGGTTCAGCCACTGACAACTTCAACATACTGCGTAACAGTGAATGATGGATACAACTCCTCTACATCTCAGGTAACTGTAACCGTCATTCCCTCGCCCATTGCAAATGCAGGGACAAATACCGCTATCCCTTATGGCACTTATACATTCCTCAATGGTAATGCATCGGGAGGTACCGGCAGTTACTTCTACGCCTGGACACCTGCAAATTTCCTCCTAAATGCCAGTGTCCAGAACCCCCAAACAACGAACCTCACAGGCACGACGGTCTATTCTCTTACTGTAACCGACCTGATTACAAATTGCATCAGTGAGAATCAGGCTAATATAACCGTTGATGTTACCGGGGGGGCACTAACATCTAACCCTGTTGCATCACCACCCTGGATCTGCCGTGGCGACACCACCCAGCTGTATGCTTCAGCCGGAGGCGGGAATGTTGGGTTCTACCAATACACATGGACTTCCAACCCTCCTGGTTTTACTTCTACTACCCCTAATCCAATCGTTGCACCAATCGTTAATACTACCTATACCGTTTCGGTATATGATGGATACAACACTACTATCGGCAATGCGATGGTTGGAATTCATCCTCAGCCAGAGATCTATCTCGGACCTCCGGATACAACAGTGTGCATATACGATACCGTAACCCTGAACGCCCAAAATGCCGGATCTTCTTACCTCTGGTCGAATGGAGCCACTACACAGTGTATCATGGTGAGCACTACCGGCATTGGATATGATGTGCAGACATACTCCGTTGAGGTGACCAACAGCAATAGCTGCAGCTCCCATGCTACGATCAATGTGATCTACACCTTTAGCGACTGCGTTGGAATCGATGATGCCGGAACAGAGGGACGAATCGAAGTCTACCCGAATCCGACAACCGGCACAATAACCATAAACCGTATGGAGATACCTGATGCTTTCACATTGACTCTGATAAATATCTATGGACAGCAGGTAGCTTCCCTTCCAATGGAGAGGCTTCTTCCGGGTAATGAGCGGGTCAGCAAAGACCTTTCAACGCTTCCCGCCGGGATCTATATCATGAAGGTAGAGAGCAGCCGCAGAGTACTAACGCAGAAATTAATCATCAAGTAAGTGGGACAGAAACGGTTAGTAACCCTGATTTTTCTTTTATTCGTTTGTCTGACCTGGCCTGGTTCAATTGAAGCCCAGAAGTCTGTATATGACCCGCCTGAGAAGAATAACTGTCCGCGATCACAGAAGCAGGCACACATCTGGTATTTTGGGGAGACGGCAGGGATAGATTTCAACTCCGGTGAGGCCACGGTTCTTACAAACCAGGATGTGATGACGGCTTACAAAGCGAGCGGTGTGATTAGTGACAGCGTTGGGAATCTCCTGTTCTTCACCAACGGCAGAAAAGTATGGGACCGGTCGTTCAACCTGATGCCGGGAGCAACGGAACTATTCGGAGATGTTGGAGTTACGCAGCCTTGTATCGTTATACCAAAGCCATGGGATGACAGTACTTTTTATGTTTTCACCGTGGATGTATTGGCATTTATGCCGGATAATACCTTTACAACCAGGGGCATCAATTATACCATTATTGATATGAAAGAACGTGGTGGCATGGGAGATGCGGTGAATTACATCAATGTTCCGCTTCTGACTCCGGCATGCCAGAAGATCACAGCAGTTAGGCACGCCAACGGAAAGGATTACTGGGTGATAGCCCATAAATGGGATTCAGATGCGTTTTATGCCTGGAAACTCAGTGGGGGAGGGCTCTCAGATCCGGTTATCAGTGCATCTGGCAGTGTTCATGGAGGTGGGTATGCCATGCAGGTGAATGCTATCGGCTACATGAAGGCTTCTCCCGACGGAAGCAAACTTGCTGTGGCAATTACCGGTAGCAATGACATAGAACTTTTCGATTTTGATAACAGCACCGGAGAGATCTCGTTTGTTGAGGGTTTCACCACCACTCAAACAGGGATTAGTCCCTATGGCCTTGAATTTTCGCCAAACAGCCGAATGCTCTATGCCACGCTTCTGCAGATTATCGGGAACGGTCCTCCTTCGAATCCCTCTTACGTGCTTCAGTTCGACTTGAATAACGGGCTCACTAGTCCTGTGGCAGTGGATTCGGCACAGGGGATGCGACTGGGAGGTATTCAGCTTGGCCCCGACGGCAGGATTTATATCTCGCGAACGGTTAATCTGCTGTCAAAAACCGACTCCCTGGACGTGATATACAATCCAACCCGCCCGGGAACCGAGTGCAACTATAACCGTTTGGATAATATCTCCGGAAGCCGTTTTAACCTGGAGGGCAGGAATGGGATTTACAGTTTACCCAATATCGTTCAGAGTTACGTTGATATTCCGGTATTCACGTACGATAGTTGTTGTTTTCTGGATGTTACCCAGTTCCATATTACAAACACTGCCAATACCGACCAGGTCTCATGGGATTTTGGCGATGGAAGCACATCTTCCGATATGGAACCTATTCATGTCTATGCACAGGCCGGAACCTTTACGGTGTCACTTACCGAAACCTTTAATGGTGTGTCGTTCACGGATACCGGTACCGTTGTGATTCACGAACTTCCGGTGATTGAACTTGGAGATACGATCATGCTGTATACGGGATCAACGATCAACCTTTGGGCTACCGAAAGCATGCAATCCTATCTCTGGTCGACAGGATATACGGGGGAGGTTCTTCCCGTCGACAGCCAGGGCGATTATTGGGTTGAAGTGAAGGACTGGCATTGCTGCACAAACTTCGATTCGGTGTATGTGAAGGTATTTGAATACTACATCCCCAATGCATTCACTCCCAATGGTGACGGCCTCAACGACATCTTCAGGGTGGTGGGTTTGTACCGGAATATCAGTTTTATGATGTATATTTACAATCGTTGGGGCCAGTTGGTATTCCAATCCGATGATATCGACCAGGGCTGGGACGGAACCGTCAAAAATCAGCTTGCAGAGTCGGACACCTACATTTGGATCCTTCAGGTTGATTTCCTGGGAGAGGATATCATTACCAATGGTGATGTTGTACTGAAAGGAACTGTTACTCTGGTAAAATGAACACCGAAACATTTTCGAAGAATATTGCCACAGAACTTAGTGTGGCCGAGACTTTTATAAAGAATACTATCCAGCTGCTGGAGAGCGGAGCCACGATCCCCTTTATCTCCCGGTATCGGAAAGAGATGACCGGAAGCATGGATGAAACCGTTGTCGCAAAGGTACGGGACCGTCTTCAGCAGCTCAAGGATCTGAACGCCCGCCGGGAGGCGATTCTCAAGTCACTTCGTGACCAGGAGAAGCTTACGGATGAATTGGAGAAAGCTGTTATGAATGCTTCTGCCATGGCCGAACTGGAAGATATCTACCTTCCTTTCAAACCCAAACGAAAGACTCGTGCCAGCATCGCCCGCGAAAAGGGACTGGAACCACTGGCCAAAGTGGTTATGTCGCAACGGTATGATGACATTGAACACCGCGCCGAATCTTTTATCGATCCGGAGAAAGGCGTCAGTGATGTTCATGAAGCGCTCAAGGGCGCCAGCGATATTATTGCTGAATGGATCAATGAAGATGCCTATGCGCGGAAACGGATCCGTCAGCTATTCCAGCGTGAGTGTGTAATCACCTCGAAAGTGGCGAAAGGCAAGGAGGCGGATGGCGCTAAATTCGAAACCTATTTTGACTCCCATGAGCTGCTCAACAAAGCCCCGTCGCACCGGATTCTGGCGATGTTTCGTGGTGAGAAGGAGGGATTCCTCAAGGTGAGCCTGGATGTGGATGGGGATAAGGGTGGCGAGATCCTCGAACGGATCTTCATTAAAGCGAATAACGCTTCTGCCGAACTGGTAAAAAATGCTGTCGCCGACAGTGCCAAACGACTTCTCTATCCGTCCATGGAGACCGAGATGCGACAGTGGATCAAAGAGAGAGCTGATGAAGAGGCGATCCGGGTCTTTGCAGAAAATCTCAGGCAACTTTTGATGTCTTCACCCCTTGGACAGAAACGGGTTCTTGCCATCGACCCCGGGTTCAGGACTGGTTGCAAGATCGTATGCCTTGATGCGCAGGGGAAACTTCTGCACAATGAAACCATCTATCCCCACCCGCCACAAAATGAGGTGAAAGAGTCCATCCACAAGATTAAAAGTCTGGTCAACGCCTACAAGGTTGAAGCCATCGCCATTGGCAACGGGACTGCCGGCAGGGAAACCGAGCGCCTGGTTCGCGCCATTCGGTTTGATACCGACCTGATAGCCCTGGTGGTCAATGAAAGCGGCGCCTCAGTCTATTCGGCCAGCGCAGTTGCCCGGCAGGAGTTCCCCGACTATGATGTCACCGTAAGAGGATCTGTTAGCATCGGACGCAGGCTGATGGATCCGCTGGCCGAGTTGGTTAAGATCGATCCGAAATCGATCGGAGTAGGGCAGTACCAGCATGATGTGGATCAAACAGCACTCCAGCAGAGCCTGGCCGATACCGTTGAGAGTTCAGTGAATATGGTTGGCGTAGAGGTGAATACCGCCAGCGAACAGTTGCTTACGTATGTCTCGGGGGTTGGCCCTGCCCTGGCGAAAAACATCATTGCTTACCGGAATGAGCACGGACCATTTTCAACACGCAGAGAGTTGATGAAGGTTCCCCGGTTTGGCGAAAAGGTATTTGAACAGGCAGCAGGCTTCCTGCGGATCAGGGATGCCAAAAACCCGCTCGACGGAAGTGCCGTGCATCCCGAAAGTTATCATGTAGTTGACAAGATGGCACAGCGGTTGAATTGCTCAATTTCCGATCTTGTATCCAAGACCGAGTTGCGTAAACAGATTGACCTGAAGGAGTATGTGACAGAGAAAACTGGTTTGCCAACCCTCCAGGATATTATGGCGGAGTTGGCAAAACCTGGGCGCGATCCGCGAAAACAGTTTGAAATTTTCGAATTTGACCGCAATATCCATACGATCAATGATCTCCACCCCGGGATGAAACTTCCCGGCATCGTGACGAATATCACTGCCTTCGGTGCTTTTGTGGATCTGGGTGTCCATCAGGATGGGCTGGTCCATATCAGCCAGTTGGCCGACCGGTTTGTGAAGGATCCAAACGACGTCGTAAAGATCAATCAGAAAGTAATGGTTGAAGTGATCGACATAGACATCAATCGTAAACGTATCCAGCTTTCAATGAAAGGGATGAATAATATCGGGGAGAATTAGACGTTTTACGAAATACGAAATAAAGGTTCTATTACCACAGACCAATATCTGATGATAAATTAACACTAACCAATGAATAAATTTTTCTCCCTCAGCCTTCTTGTCATCTTTCTTGCCTTATCAGGTATCAGCTATTCCCAGCGTTTCCTTGGTGCTATCTCGGCGGGGATGAATCTTTCACAGGTTGATGGTGACGAAGTTTACGGATTTAAGAAAGTAGGCTTCAACGGTGGACCTTCGATCATCGTACCATTTGGGAAAGATGGAAAATGGTCGGTCACTATGGAGATCCTTTTCTCAATGAATGGCGCTTATGAGAAAACCCATGTCCCCGACACCGTTGTGCCAGATACCAACCAGCCGGCATCATACTATGGCTACAAGCTGAATCTGAATTATATACAGGTTCCGTTGCTGGTCCATTTTACCGACAAGAAAATCATTGGGGCCGGGGCCGGGTTTGCCTATGGACAACTGGTTGGTGTGGCGGAATGGGAGGATGGTGTCAGAACCACAACCACCTTGCAAGGGCCTTACACACTAGCCGATTTTCAGATACTCGCCGATGTCAAATTACGGATATGGAAACGACTGTGGGCCAACCTTCGGTATTCATACTCACTGGTGCCAATCCGTACACGTGATTTTACCAATGAAACCGGACATCAGGTTTGGGAACGCAAGCAGCATAACAACGTGATCACCTTCCGACTTACCTATGTCTTCAACGATCCTTATGTACGCCCACGGGATGCCAAAGCGAAAAAATCGAAGTAAAATTCAATCTGTGTCCCTGTAATTCACCACCAGGATCTTCAATGTATTGCTGTTCGTCATGGTTTCAAACGCTTGTTCCAGTTGGGAAGAGTCATGCGGGTTTACAATGCCTATGACTTGCTCCCTGTAAGGGGCGAGACAAAGATCCAGTGCTCCGGAAGCAACCTCCTGTCCCCCGGTAGTCACAGCTTTGCCATTATCGAGGATGACCACGTTTAACGGCAGGTCACGAAGCCTGGCTTCAATCAGGGCTAATGGGCCGGCCGAGATGAAAGAAAAATCGCCTGTAATGGCCCACACGTTTTTTCTCCCGGCGAGGGATGCGCCCATTGCCAGAGGGATGCTTCCTCCCATGTAGGTCACGATGTCGATACAATGCCATGGGTTTGCGCAGAACTGACTGGAGATACCGGTTTCGCCAGTGACAATATCTCCCCTGAATTTTTTATAGATACTGAAGAACGGTTCATAACGCTTAACTGCTTTCTTCCAGTTCTCGGAGGTCCCTTCAGGAATAGTAGGGATTTGCGGTTTTGGGAGTGATTGCCACGATTTGTCTTTCATCTTGGCATCATATACAATGCGTTGGTATGGATTGAAGAGAGGGCAGAGAACGTGCTGAACCACATCGCGGGAATAGGGAGGGGATGGTTTGGCATACCTGGGGATATACGGATTGTTGTGGTTGATGTCGTCGGCATCAATGATAATTCCCCAGGGAAGCCGGTATTTCTCGGAAAGTTCATATACCCGGTGGATGTCATCGTAAATTTTCTCCGGTGAGCTCCAGAAGTTGGGCATCCCGATGCCATCGAGGAAGGGTTTGGTTTCGATGATGGTATCGGAGTGGGTCCCTCCTTTATCCTCGGGGATGATCACAACCATGCCGGCTGTGGTTCCGCACTGAAGTGAGTCGGAGAGGCTGTTGGCCGCTTTCATGATTCCGTGGGTCTTGCATAAGAGTGCTGAGCGGGTTCCCACCAGGCTGGCTCCATGTGCTATTGTGTAAGCTACCTCCTCATGAAACGAGATGAAACCGGCATTTCCTCTCTTCTGTGCAAGGGCTTTGTAGATAGCTGTTCCGCCATATCCGGGGACATAATTGATTACGTTGACATTGGCATCAATAAGAGCCTGGGCAATGAGATCGGAGATAACCATGATTTCAATTACGAATTACGAATTATGAATTACGAAGAGTGAGTAGCGAATAGCGAACAGCGAACAGCGAATTTAAATTATTCGCTTAATCAGTCTCAGCTTATGCGTATACTTCTCCTGATTTCCGTCGAAGATTCCCTGATGGTCGATGGCGTCGATGCGTACACTACCGGATGCGTGAATCACCCTGAACCTGTCGGCGAGAATACCAACATGGCTGATATTTCCCTCTTCATCATCGAAGAAAACTATGTCGCCTGGTTCCGCTTCATCGAGCAGCGAAACCACTTCACCCTGAGATGCCTGTTGAGTGGCATCCCTGAGCAGCTTTATCTGACGCAGTTTGTAAACCATCTGAACCAATCCCGAACAATCGATACCGAAAGGTGATCTTCCTCCCCAGAGGTAGGGGGCATGAAGGTACATCATGGCATCTTCTACCAGGTCGTGGCAGAACTCTTTCTTCTCGTGGCGTGTCTCTATTTCCTCAATTCCGGAGGTTATGGATACCTGCCCTTCAAAACGAAAATTCTCTCCGTCGATGGAAAGAAATTGTCCTTCCAACCCAGGAAGGGAACTGCCCAGAGGTATGGCGAACATCGTCTTCTGTGTTTCATTCGCGATTAGCTGCACGAGGTCCATTACCAGTGGAGTGTCGGCATTCAGCAGCCGCAGAAACTCCTGCTCGCCGATCTTATGGGCTTGTTTCTCAGGGATCCACCCTTCATAGTTGTCCCAGGCAAGGTGCACCTGGAGCCAGCCGTCACGCGATTCATTGATACGAAAGAGCTCACCAAACAAAAGTTGTGTTGTGATCTCAGAAAGGTGTGAGGGATCTTTCCTTACGGGAACAATGCTTTGTATGTTGATGCCGAATTCCATAGTAATTTTTTAGATGATCAAAATTACGAACATATGCGCAATATCAAAGCCTTCTCACTTTTCAGCCGTTACAGGAGGAGAAGGGAAAAAGGCGATACTTACCGGCTCTATCTCTCCCTGTTTACTGACATGCAGTAAAACAGATTGGTAGGGCTCGAATGCGAGGGTTCCATTGACAAGATGTCCATGGTAATTTATTCTCACCTGATGTGTAACGGCTGATTCTGTGTAGGCCTGACCGTACTGCAGGGGGAATTTCAACTGCCTGGTTTTGGGGTTGGCGAAAAAGATAAGCAACCCGTCAGCGGTCTCGCGACACCAGAACTCGGGGATGTCAGTTCCTTCAACAAGAGGGGGCTCCGGAACGATAGCTTGGAGAGAGGAGGAGACATTAGGTAGCGATTTCAGCGACGAAAGGGCTTGCATGTACTGGGGAGTCATCAATGTACCCGGTTCAGCCGGATTGCGCTTCAGGCATACGGGCAATCCATATTGAGCCAGGAGCATGATCCACCGAAGTGACTCAAACTCCATATACTCCACATCGACATACAACGAGTTAATTCGGGCATCACCACAGGAAAAGTTCCCTGCTTCATCCTTTGTGATGGAGAGCAGGAAGTTTTGGTTGATCCAAACAGGCTGGTAGCCCCGTGTCTCTTCCGGGGCCGTTATGTAGCGAAGTTCATACTCTCCCCATGCCCAGGGAAGTTGCAGTGAATCGGGGTACTCAACACCCATCCAACTATCTTCCTGTGGCAAATAAACAGCCATTGAAGTATACGGTTTCCCGGCTCGCATGAATGTGGTTACCCGTTCCAGGTATTTGTTGAAAGGAGGAAGTTCCTGTGTAAAAGCGGCATCCTCACCCACATGTACGGAGGCATAGAACTGGTTTGTTCCTCCCTTAGGGTTGTAAGGCATCCCATGCCAGATAATCTGGTTTACCCCATTGGCAAAAAGCGCATCCGCGACCAGTTTCAAATCGGCAATCTGTTCCTGCTTCTGGTAAGGGCCCGGACCGGGCCAGCCTTTCCAGCCATAGAGGCAGGTAAACGCTTCGGCCGATACCACTGGCTTTGAACTTAGGACCGCAGCCGAAGCGGGGATTCTTGCAAAAGAGGGGAGGAAAAGCATCGCTTCAGTTTCGGGGATGTCGACCAGGGAGAAGGCTGTTAGCAGATCGGTGGGGGATCCACCACATTGCACACGTGTGAAGGCACTATACCGATGTGCAATCTCGGTAAACGGTGCGTAGAAATTATAGAGCACGTAGTCGGAGAGCTGTTTCATGTAGTCGTAGTAGACTGGCTCGAAACCAGGTTTATAAAGGCTATCCATCAAAGGCAGGATATCATAACCGAAGCGACGGGAAAACTCGAGATCGAAACCATCGGTCCAGAGCTTTTTTGTTTCAACTTCCCATGAGTCGCAGAAAAGTGCTGAGTAGCTCCCATTGAGAGCTGGCCTGAGCTCGCTTATCAATCGCTGTGAATACCGCATCAGTGCATTCCGGTCGAGATGGTTTACAACTCTTCCCTTCACCGGATGTTCCCAGGTGAGTCTCATTGTGGACTTGGAAATGGAGTCGTCGGAGAATATTGTTCCGTCTTCCGGAGGAACCTGGCTGTCGCCGAATGGCCAAAGTGTTCCGAATGTGAAGTCGCAGGCAAGCCCGATGCTGTTGGCATATCTCTTGGCGAATACGGCTGTGCGTGTCCAGTCGTGCGACAGCCAGGAATATCGCTTCGCGGTTGAGTCACCACCCTGAGGATAGACCCAGGCGATCTCCACTCCGCCAAATTCATTCGACTTAAGCCAGTCAAGCTGGTATTGAATGTCATTTGTGTCGATTTCCGAAGCAAACCACCACCAGCGTGTCAGGGGTTTTGCTACTGTGAAGTCGGTATATTCGGTGTCCTGTGCCTGCATGGTTACGGTTGCCGGAAAGACCAACACGATTAACCAAACCATTATCCGGATGGAATTCAAATTCATAGGGAGAAAAATTTGTTTTGCGAAGATCGTGAAAAAATGTGACAAGCCAAACGGGGGGAGATCAGGAAGGTCATTAGGAAATCAGGAAATCAGGAAATACTTCAAACGTACTACATCCCTAATCCCTCATCTTTCTTCCCTTATCTTTCGTCCTTCGTCCTTTGTCCTTTTTCCTTTGTCCTTTGCCTTTTTTAACTCCTCCAGCGCGCAGCCTCCGCACGAACTGGAGCAGTCCTTGCACTTGCGCAGGGGATCAGTGAAATAGTTGAGCAGCCGATAAACTGCAAAAGTTATTGCAGCTGTGACAATCAGACCGGTGATTAGGTATTGCCACATATCAGGAGATCAGGCTTCCAAGTTGGTATACTGAAAAAGACAAAAGCCAGGCAAGAACGGTTGTATAGAGGATCAGAAAAAGAGCCCACTTCCAGCTTCCCGATTCCCTGCTAACGGTGATGATGACAGCTACACAGGGCATATATACCAGGATGAACAGGAGGTAGGAGATACCGGCAAGTGGCGTAAAGATTGGTTTGCCGATTTGTGGTCCGTCTGTGTACCTGACGTTCTGGAGAATTAGGGGGAGGTTTTGTTTTGGACTGGTTCCGGGTTGATGGTTGGACCCATATAAAACTCCCATTGTGCTAACTACCACCTCTTTGGCTGCCGCTCCCGTGATGAGGCTTACTCCCATCTTCCAGTCAAAGCCCAGCGGCTTTATGGCTGGTTCAATGAACTTTCCAACCATTGCAATATAGGATTTTTCCAGTCGCTCCTGGTGTGAAGCCTGGCTTCCGGCAGGGAAATATTCCAGGGCCCAGATGATAATGACAGCAACAAGTATAATCCCGCCCATCTTTCTGAGGTACTGCTGACCTTTCTCCCACATATGGCGTATACTGACGCGAAGAGTTGGGATACGGTAGGGGGGCAGCTCCATCACAAAGGGGGCTTCAGTACTTTTAAAGAGTGTGTTCTTGAAGATCAGCGAAACCAATACGGCCAGAACAATTCCGGTCAGGTAAATCAGGAATATGACTGTTCCGGCGTGGTCGGGAAATACGGCTCCTGCTATCAGTATGTATACCGGAAGCCGGGCGCTGCACGACATGAACGGGTTGATGAGCATTGTAGCCAGACGGTCATTTCGGTTGCGAAGCGTACGTGTAACCATGATGGCGGGAACATTGCAGCCGAATCCCATGATCAGGGGGATGAAAGACTGTCCGTGAAGCCCCATCTTGTGCATCAGTTTATCCATGATAAAAGCCGCCCTGGCCATGTATCCGGTATCTTCCATGATTGATATAAAGAAGAAAAGGATCAGGATATTCGGCAGGAACACAATCACACTGCCCACTCCGTTGATCACCCCATCAACCAGCAGGTCTTTCAAAGGGCCTTGAGGCATCAGTGTACTAATTTCGCCTGCCAGCCACCCAACACCCATTTCGATCCACTGTTTTGGATACTCTCCCAATGAAAACGTGGTTTGGAACATGAACCAGAGGAAGAAAATAAACAGAGGAAATCCAATATATTTATTGGTCAGGAACTGGTCAATAGCATCGCTCTTTCGGCGTATTTTCTGGCCTGTCGCATCCACTTTAAGAGTCTCTTTCAATGCCCCTGCGATAAATCCGTATCGGGCACCAGTGATCAGGGTATTTGAGTCTTCCCGATAGATTCTCTCCAGCCGCTCTATTTCCTGATCAACAACTCCCAGCAACTCATCATGCATACTACTCTTCATGAGGGTTTGTGCGATTTTGGGATCTTTCTCCAGGAGTTTGATGGCATAATACCGGGAAGAGGCCTTTAGCGTCAGCTTTTTGTCCTGCCATATTACATCCTGCATTCTGGCCAGCGAACGTTCAATCTCAATACCATAATTGATATGAATGTGACGCATTACAGGGTCGCGGTCTTCATACACTTCAATGATCCGGTCGAACAACTCCTTGACACCTTTGCCCTTGGAGCTCACCGTGGGTATTACAGGGATACCGAGAAGTTTACCGAGCTCTTCGTGATCCAGGATATCACCGCGGCTGGTTAATTCGTCGTACATATTTAATGCCAGTACTACGCGAATATCCATGTCGATAAGCTGCGTGGTGAGAAAAAGGTTTCGCTCGAGGTTTGACGCATCCACAACATTGACGACGATATCAGGCATCTCTGTAAAGATGTGGCTTCTTACGAATAATTCTTCCGGTGAGTAGGCCGACAGTGAATAAGTTCCAGGCAGATCGGTGATTTCAAACCGGTATCCGTTTCTCTTGAAGGAGGCGGTTTTGGAATCAACCGTCACGCCACCGTAGTTACCGACATGCTCTTTCGACTTTGAGATGTAATTGAACAGGGTTGTCTTCCCACAGTTTGGATTTCCAACGAGAGCTACCTCTATTGTCTTTCCCTTTTCCCTGGCTTTAGCTTTCTGCAACTCCTCCTGAAGTGTCACATTTAACGTTTCAGGAGGTTCCCCCAACTCTTCTTTCTCTCTTTTATCGTTCACCTTGAGAACTTCAACCAATTGGCTTTCACTCTGTCGCAGCGACACATGGTAACCCAATATCCTGTACTCAATTGGATCCTGCAGGGGTGCTGATTTGACGACGGTAATCTCTTTCCCTTTTACAAATCCCATCTCCAACAGGCGGCGACGAAAATGACCTCGCCCCCTGATCTTGATGATCTCGGCAGATTCACCCTGACGTAAATCGAGAAGTGTTGACAATTAATTTAGATTAAATAAGAGAATGCAAAATTACGAAAAATATTGCAAAGTCTCCGGCCCGATATTAAACAGCAAATCCACACTACTGAGATCTTTCAGAAATCCGTGCCGGTCGGCAAAAACCTGGTAATATTCAGGATGCCGGATGCCGGATGCCGGATGCTGGATGCCGGATGCCTGATATCTGAGGTCGATGACGCCGGGTGGGGTTATCTCGTATGATTCGGTGGTAGCTGCAGATTTGTCGAGTCGGATAGCCTGGAGGAGTGTTTCAAGAAGTTGCAAATTGAACTCCAGGAGAAATTTATAATCCTTTTCGTAAAAAGGAAGAAGATAATCCTGGTAGTAGAGGAAATAAGGTGATTTATTGTAAGCGGCTTCAAAAGATCTCCAATGAATCTTTTGCCATGGGAGGTGGGAAGCTATGCGGATATCTTTTGTTCTGGTATGATTCCCGTCAGGCTTGATAACCGGAACAGTAAGCCGTTGCCGGCCATTGGGCCCGTAAATCTCACAGTGGTTCCGCAGCGTTTGCTTGGGATAGGTTTCCCAGGCTTCAATCAGTATTTCATCAGCGGCTGCACACGAGGCTATGTACGCTATTGGAGGAAGGTATGCGGTGGGGAGTAATATGGTCATCCGGCATCGAAATTATAAAAAAAAACCGCAGCAGGCACAAGTCCTACTGCGGTATAAAGCAGCTAGTGTAGTATTTTGGTGTAGGTTATTAGTTCTTTGTGCTCAACAACACGTCGTCAATTGCCTTTATTAATGAGTCTTTCGGAAGTGCTCCGACTGCCATCTGTGGTTGTCCTTCCTTCGGGCAGAAGAGCATTGAAGGGATGCTGCGGATACCAAAAGCGGAGGATAGTTCCTGCTGATCTTCGGTATCTACTTTGTAGATGTTGATTTTTCCGTTGTACTCTTTTGAAAGTTCTTCAAGTACCGGGGCTACCATTTTACATGGGCCACACCAATCGGCATAAAAGTCAATAATACAGGGTAGATCCCCTTCAAATTTCCAATCTTTATTTGCTTCGAAATTGAAGACTTTCTCAACAAAAGTCTCTTTGGTTAAATGTTCTAGTGCCATAATGCATTGATATTTATTGTTTTTGTTTCATTTTTTTTGTGATGAGGTGAAAAATTACTTCACCATTAAAACATCGGTGATCGCTGTTACGAAAGTAGGTTTCGGGAGTGCGCCAACGGACATCTGTGGTTTGCCGTCTTTAGGTATAAAAAGAACTGCGGGAATCGACCGGATGTTAAAAACCTGTGCAAGTTCTTTCTCCTTGTCGGTATCTATTTTATAAATCCGGATCTTCCCTTTATACTCGGCTGCTAATTCATCCATAATGGGAGCTACCATTTTACACGGGCGACACCAGTCGGCATAGAAGTCGATAATTACCGGCAGATCTCCTTTAAATATCCAGTTGTCAGCATTTTTGCTGTAATCCCAAACAAGTGATTTAAATTGTTCGGCATTCAGGTGCATCACTTTTCCCTCATCTGTGAGGTTCCCGTCACCAGCAACTTCAGTTTTAGAAGCAGAGTCGGCACCTTTGGTCCCATCATTACTGCTGCATGCAGTCAGGCTGATTGCCAGGGCAAATCCAATAAGAAATAAGTATTTTTTCATGGTTTTAAATTTAATTGACGCTGCAAAGATAAAACAAATTTTAAAATAAATCGCATAAGTATCACTATTTTTTTTATTTTTGTATTAAAATTTGTCTGAACCATGAAATATCCATTCAAATCTCTTGATGTTGACAAGTTCGAGACCCGGTTTGCAACCGACGAAGAGTGTCTTCAGTTTCTGTCGGAGCAAAAATGGTCAAAGGGATTTATTTGCAGAAAATGTGGACATACAAATTATTGTAATGGAAAGACGCCGTATGCACGACGTTGTACCCGTTGCAAGAGTGAAGAATCTGCCACAGCCAACACGATATTCCACAGATGCCATATTCCCATCACAGAGGCATTCCACATGGTCTACATGGTTTGCTCCAATCCGAAGATATCCTCCTACGAACTTTCCCGTCAGCTTGAAATCCGCCAGATGACCTGCTGGAAACTCAAAAGCAAGCTGATGGAGTGCCTTGAGAACAAAGGGGAGATTGATATTCTCTATACCCCGGAGGGTGAATAGATGTAGTGAGGTAGTGAGGTAGTGAGGTCTGATTAGTTGATGATAAGTTTCTTCACAATGGTCTCCATGTTCCCGGTTATGTGGAGGAAATAAACCCCTGCAGGGAGCATTTTTACGTCGATCTTCGTTTGAGACATTCCGGAGGTTGCTTCTGCATGGTCAAATAATCTGATCCGTCCGTTGACATCCATCACCTCAATTTTAATAGATTGTGGAAAAGTAGTCTTGAACTCAATAGTAACAAGATCGTTTGCCGGATTGGGAAAAAGGCTGATCTGTCGTATTCCGCTTTTCTCTGTGATGCCTATGTTCGATTTTTTAGGGTAATAGATTTTCCATCCGTTTGATGTAATAGAACTGTTGGTCATGAAGATGAGGAACATCTTTCCGCTTGGCGATGTTACCGAGTCAGGCAGGTTTCCTGAAGTGTACTCACCCGACAGGCTTACCAGTGTATCTCCAGTCGCAAGGTCGAAGATGGTCAGGAAATCATGACCGGCTTCGGTATCAAAATACTCAAAGTAGATTGTTAACGGATCCCCGGATTCGGTTTCTAATTTCCATTTGCACAATGAGTTGTTGTAGTAATTGAAATCAAAGCTTCCATCTGAAATTTCTGCCGAGTCGGCTTTAATTGTTGTTATTCCCGAGCACCAGACAGGCATGTTGGCTTTGTAGTGGGACAGGAATCCATTGGCAGGAGGCTGAGCCCCGGCGACAAATGTAACCAGCATACTGCTTCCTGAAGAGGTGAGTTCTGGAGGAAGAAGATCTCCGGAATAGCTTCCCAAAACCGGATCAGAGGTGGTTGACCCATCGTATACCGTGACAAAATCGGCCGGGTTGGTTGCGAACCGGTCGAAGGTTAGTGTAATGCTGGTAACCGAATCGGTCAATGTTTGGGGAGCAATCAACCAGCTGCAGTTGGCATCCGTGGCATAATTATCAATAGGGCCACTGCCATCTTCAAAAGAACCCACTTTGGTTGTAAATTCCAGACCGCCTGCACACTGAACAGGATATGTGAAGTTGATTGTATCGGGGAAGCAGTTGATTACTACCTCCTGGGCAAGGTTAAAATTGTATCCTCCCGGCGTCAGGTCGCTGGTATAAAAGTAGCCATCGCTATTGCCACCCCATCCGAAGTTAAAATGAAAGAAGAGAGAGTCCTGGTATCCGTCGCACACAAAAGCATGGCCATTGGTGTCGGGAACTGACCATCCTGCATAATACATGGGTATCTTTTTGTCAAGATGCGCGATCAGCACACTGTCCCAGTCGAGGGTAGTGCTGTCGCGAAAAAGGTATTGAGTTTCGGGAGCATAGTTAAAATAGGTACGAAGCGAATAGGCTGCTTTATGATTGTACATACCAGATCCTGTGGGAGTGTATTGCAGGTCGCATGATATTCCCAGGTGATAGATCAGTTCAGCGATGGCCAGGTTGCTCTGGTTTATGCTGGTGGTCATCTCATTCCATTTATAGGTGGTAGCCCCGAAGTCGGCTGAGAGGACCCCGTAAGTTGGTTCGGTATAGGTATAGGCCCCGGTCCCGGTGTCGGGCCATCTGAAGTAGTACATGACCTGAGCCATGCAAACGGGAACGCATCCGGCCGGACAGTGGCTTCCATTGTCACCCGGACAAAGTTCATTGTACCAGGGGCTCTGATCCCAGTGGGTGGTGATAAGGGGTTCAACACCACGATGGACGAAGGACGAAGGACGAGGGACGATTGGATCAGATCCGGCATCCGGCATCCGGCATCCGGCATCTGTTAATAATTTCCACATCTCAACAGTTTCAGGCAAGGGGGAATTATTCTCACTGATCGCATACCGGATCTGATCTTCGTATTGCTTCATCCAGGCTTTAAACTGTGGGGCCTGGTTGTTTTCATCATACACTCCCTCGTACGAATATGCAAGAATAGGGAAAACGGCATCATTGGCTGCGATGGCAATCCATCCTTGCGGCATCAGGCTGAAAATATAATAAAGAGGTATCTCCTGATCGTTGATAATAAAACTTTCAGTTACGGCAACCTCACCAACATCTGATAAAAGATCCGGGGAGATCTGTTCAGTGATAAAGCGTATAGCGGCCCTGGAAGCTTTGTCTTTGGATATAGTACCGGCAAGCGTGTTGAATCCCAGGGTTGTGATGGCGGCGAGAATTAAACAAATTCGTTTCATGGCGTGTGTTTTACAAACGAAAGGTGACCCCACCTCATCCCTCCCCTTCACGGGGATGGAGTTAGGGAGGGGCCACCGCTAAATTACAAAAAGTTCTGCCCGGAATACTATTGTACGACAACTTTCGTATTCGATACCCCGTGCTCACTGGTGATCCGGAGCATATAAACGCCTTTTGAAACGCCATTCAACTGGATACGTTCTTCCACCTGTCCGCTTAGGGTTGACAGATTTTCGCTATATACTTTCGTTCCTTTCAGGGAGTAAAGATCGATCTGAACATGTCGAAGCGAAGTTCCGTCAAATTTCACCATCAGGTAATCATGGGCAGGATTCGGATAAACACAGAGGTTTTCCACTGCTTCCGACTCTTCGGTCCCAACAGTGATGGTATAGCTGGCTTCCCAACCAATTCCCCTGATGGTTTTATTACTGCTCCACATGATCAGCATCTCGCCGCTGGTAGCAATAAGTCCGGTTGGTGGTGTGGTCATGTTGCCGGAGAAAAGACCTAACATGGTTCCGGTACCAAGGTCATATACCTGGATTCTGTCATTCGTCTCTTCCGTATTGATACTGCTGAAGTCCAGGATCACCGTTTCGGCATTAGTGGGTTTGATGTAATATTTACACAGAGTACTGTTGCGGTAATCATAATCGCCACTTCCGTCACTGATATCTCCTGATGGATCGGTAATGTTGACGCTGGATTCGCAGAAAGCGATCATAGTACATTCATACTCAGCAAGAAATCCTTGTGCTGTTCCCGTTTCATTGGCTGTAAACGTAATAAACATTTCGGGGCCGGTAGAGGAGACAGTAGGGGGTAACGAAGTGCCGGTGTAAGTTCCGATGAGTGTAGCGCTGGCAGAGTTGCCATCGTAAATGTTGAGCTCATCGCCTGAGGCCAGTTCGAAACGAATGAACGATACAGATACACTCTGAACACCATCATCCGGGGCGATCAGCCATGAACAGTTGGCATTACTCTCGTAATCTGCCAGTGGTCCGCTTCCATCCTCAAATGCTCCGAACTCGTTTAGGATCAGGTCGGTTTGTCCACTGCAATAAGTAGGGTACATCGAAGGGTTAGGCTGGATTTGGAATACGGCAGCCTGGCCGCTGTTGAAGGAGCTTCCTCCCGGAGTAAGGCTGTTGAGGGTGAAGTAACCGTTGTATGAGCCTCCCCATCCCCAGTTCATGTGATACTGGTCTGTTCCCTGGTAGCCGTCGCAAACCCAGGCATGACCCCCGTCGGCACCTGATCCGGAGTACTCAATCGGACGTCCGGCATCGAGATCCGCTTTAAGTAAGTTATTCCACTGGGCAGTAGAATATCCACTCTTTTGTGCGTAATAGGCGCTGGTTGCGTATTTAAAATAGGTCTTTAAGGCTCCTGGAACGAGGCTGGTATAGGTGCCTGAACCGCCAGGACCATATTGCATGTCAACCGAGATGCCGGCATGCCATGAAAGCACTGCAACTGGGTCGCACTCTTTGGTGGTGTGATTAACCATCCCGTCCCAATCATAAGTGGTATTGCCGAAGTTGGCACACTGCTGACCGTACTGATATTGCTGCGGGGTGATGCAATGGGAGCCTACACCCGACTCAGGCCAGCGCCAGTAGTGCATGATCTGGGTCATCGCGGTGGCTACACAGCCGACAGGAACCCGGCCGTTGTAAGAACCTCCTGATGCCGGGTCTTCCGGACACATGGCATTGTTCGGAAAATCCTGGTTCCAGGTATTGGTGATCATCGGCTCTACATCCAGAACCTGTCCGTCGGGGAGGGAAACGGGATCCACAGAAAGATAGCGTTCCCAGGCTTCCGTGATCCGCTGATCGGCAGGGGTTCCCTTGTCAATGGCTTCCATGATCTCGCTTTTGTAGCCGTTGATCCAGAAGCTAACATGGGCGGGCATTTCTCCTTCAGGCCATGTCCCCTCGAACGAATAACCGATCACCGGGTAGAGTTGGTCGTCGGCTGTAACGATGATGTAGCCATTCTCACCGATATTGAAGATGTAAAAGGCAGTGATGTCATTTTCCGTGAGGGCTTGTTCCCCAGTGATCCGGATGGTATTGAACGGAACGGCATCGGAAATGTTTGCCCGCTCGTAGTAGAAGTTCAGAGCGGTTTGGCGTGCCTGCTGTACTTCGACTTTCTTGGCAAACACTGACAAGGTGATCCCTATTGTCAACAGGGAAAAAAGAAGTGTAAATCGTTTCATTTTTGATGGATTATAAATGGATGATGGCTTTGGTTTCCAACTGCAAAGTTAACAAAAAAAACAATTTTTCATACCTTTGCCGCATCGCAGGAAATCCTATTCCCAATGAATCAGATCCTCATCACTAACATCAAAGAACTTGTTCATGTAGAAAAGTCTCCCCGTTTGCTTGCCACCGGGAAAGAGATGTCGCGGCTGAACACCCTGAAAAATGCCTGGCTGCTGATTGAAGGCGACAGAATCAAGGATTTTGGATCGATGGATACGCTACCATCTGACATCCAATCCAGGCTCTCTTCTGCCGGAATAAAGCATTATGAACTCTTTGAGAAAAACTCACCACTTTCACCACCTTCACTACCTTCTCCACCAGTCATGGGACACGAATCACAGGTCATGACGTTCCACAACCTTCGCCAATACGATGACATTCAGATCATCGACGCCTCTGGCCGCTTCGTTTTCCCCTCCTTCTGCGACTCCCACACCCACCTGGTCTATGCCGGCAGCCGGGAGATTGAGTATGTGGACAAGATCAGGGGGTTGAGTTACGAAGAGATCGCGAAACGGGGTGGAGGGATCCTGAATTCGGCAAGACTGCTTCATGTTACATCTGAAGAAGAACTGGTCGATCAGGCGATGGCACGATTGAACGAAGTTATTAGCTTCGGTACAGGCGCAGTGGAGATCAAAAGCGGGTATGGCCTCACGGTGGAGGATGAGCTGAAGATGCTCCGGGTGATTCGGAAGCTGAAGGAGATCTCCCCGCTGACCATCGTATCCACGTTTTTGGGAGCCCATGCAGTTCCTGCCGAATACAAGGGGCGACAAGGGGAGTATGTCGACCTGGTGATCCACGGGATGATCCCGCAGGTGGCTTCCGAAGAGCTGGCCGATTACATCGATGTCTTCTGCGACAGGGGTTTTTTCACTGTGGAGGAGACTGACAGGATACTAAGTGCCGGGATGAAATATGGATTAAGGCCCAAAATTCACGCCAATGAACTTGACTGCTCAGGCGGCATCCAGGTGGGGGTGAAGTACAATGCCTTATCTGTTGACCATCTGGAATACACGGGTGATGAGGAGATCGCCTGTTTACTTGGCACCGAGACGATGCCAGTGGTGTTGCCGGGAGCTGCCTTCTTCCTCAACATGATCCATGCCCCGGCCCGAAAGATGATTGATGCCGGCTTGCCTGTGGCCTTTGCCAGCGACTTCAATCCTGGCTCCAGCCCATCAGGAAATATGCAACTGATCCTCTCGATGGCTTGCATCACCTACCGGCTGCTTCCCGAAGAGGCGATCCATGCCACCACTCTGAATGGAGCCTACGCGATGGGCTTAAGTGATGAGCTTGGCAGCATCTCCCGCGGCAAAAAAGCCAACCTCTTCATCACAGAACCGATGTCAACTTATGAATTTATGCCCTACGCGTATGGAAGTAATAAAGTTCAGAAGGTGATATTAAATGGTGATATTGTGATATTGTGATATTGTGATATGGTGATATGGTGAGAATCGGGGATCGAACATCGATCATTCGGTGTTCTTTTGAGGATCACTCCACCAGAAGTTTTCCTATGGTGGTTTCCGATTCTCCGGTCACCTGCCAGATGTAAAGGCCGGGTGAAAGATTGGGCAGGTTGATATGGATGGGACTTTCGGTGATTGAAGTTTGGTAAACTTCATTTCCTATAAAGTCGATCAGCGTGAATTTATATTTCGCACCTGGCTGAAAGGACTCAATTTGTAAGGTGATACGATCTGATGCCGGGTTTGGAAAGAGTGAAATATTCATCGTGTAATTTGACCCCGGCATCAAATTTATTCCCAATAGTTGGTCGCAATCCGTTGCCAGTCGGGTTCCCCACTCCTCCTCTCCTTTTTTATAGTAAACCAACTCGTCGATGTAAAAGATGAGATTATTTTTGGAAGAGGAATAAACTCCCCACCCGTTGGTCAGGCAACCGAGTCCTGCTGCATATTCTGCCCAATAAAATCCTGGTCTTGTTGTCAAATCCCAACAGGAGTCTTCATACAAATAAATATTTTCCCTGATGCATTGCCTCTGCCTGCTGATTGGTCCGTTGAAATCCCTTAAATATCTGTGCGCAACCTGGTCGGAATAATAAAACGGCCGCCTTATAAAAGTTCCAGGCAACTGCATTCGTGAAGTATCGGACCATGAATCCGATATAGGGTATTCAAGGTTTATGGTGTCGCGGAAATTTTCTACCCATGGTGGTCCCATATTGTACCAGGGGACAAAATAAATATGCAGGCATCGGCTAGCCGTGTATTTAACTGATCCTTCTGAAAGAGAAACCTCTTTGGTGAGGATCGTTATCATTCTTTTGTAGTAAATCGATGTAACATACCATCCAGGCGGAGTATCTGCAGTCTGGTAATGAAACTCATCTCCCGCATTAAAATCATAGACCAACCGCTCATTCAGATTTGGGATACCGGCTTCCGGAATTGTAGTTCCTGCAAGTTCATACTTCGAAAAGGCATCGGGGAGGAGGTAGGCATCTGCCATCACGTTCATGCCATGAGATTTACTGAGGGAAACTGTCCGGCCGTTGATGACATGAGCTAATGTATTTCCCGTAGAATCGTAGGCTTGAAAAAGAATGGTTTTCACTGAATCAGGGATGTCCAGGATGGTGTCAGTCAGGATCTCTGAAACTGTTGCCTCAACGTAACCTGAATCCGGCAGGTTACAGAATTTCCAGGATTCACCTAACGATGCATTGGTGTTAATCTGCAATGTATCCCAGTATTTGTTAAAAAAGCAGAACCAGCCTATAGATGATTTGTATACCTTGAACCCCAGAATTGATCCATGGGAGGTGTCGGCACACGGTTGCGTATCCCTGATGGTGCGGTACGAATAAAAAATGGTATCTCCATTCCCTGGTGCCTGGACGGAATCAAGCCGGAAGGCCTGAATCTCTCCTAGGGAATTTTGATAGAGCGTCACCCCCGGCGAACAGATATTCTGCCAGTTTTGGGAGGATAAAATGAGTGGGAAAAAAGAAATCAGAAGGAACAGTATCTGTTTCATAGAGTTTAGTATTTGCTCCATAAAGATACGGATAAAATCACTAATTAGGTAATTGTATGCAAAGAGATCACCACAGTAGGCACAATAGGACACATTAGAACCATACCGGATGCCGGATATCAATCCCTAATCGCTAATCGCTAATCGCTAATCCCTAATCACTGATCTCTCTTAGCGCGTTCTCCGTGGCCTCCAGCAATGGCTGGATACTGATCGGAGAACCAACTGCTTCCTTCATCCAGTATTGTGGAATAACGTCGCCTTGAGTGTAGATCCTGAGCACTTCATCGGCAAAGTTCTTTCCTTTCAGGTATCCATCCAGCTGAAAATCAATCAGGTGACCCATCGGGTAGTTGGACAGATAGAGCGGGTTGTCGATCATGTGCGAGTAAATTGCCAGGATCGGGGAGTCTTTGATGCCGAACGCATCCGCATAGTATTTGTTCCACACGTCTTTGGCTGATGCGATTACAGTCTCTTTAAGCTGGGCAGCCGTGGCATCCGGGTGTTCATAGAGCCATCTCCAAACGGCCATATCCACCAGCGATACGCCCATGATCTCATAGGAGCCCCAGAAAATATCCAGTGCCTCCATGGCATCCTTGTTCGGATCTCTGTTGGGGAACCCAAGCAACTCCAGGTCGCGCTTCTGGAACGTGAAGGCCAGCGCTTCGGTGAAGGCGGTGTTGGGAACTCCCTGAAGCATGTAGTAATCAACAAAGTAGAGGGAGATGGTTTGCTCCACATTATGTCCCAGCTCATGGATGGCAATGTTATACCCTTTGTAATCCATTCCTTCGGGTCCGATCCGGGTACGCAGGTGTGCCTTGTCTCCTTTCATGGCGGCACCCCACGCATGCCCTGAACCGCGGGCAGGGTCAACGGTGATGTGGGAAGCGATCTCACTGGCCTTATCCGGCTTGAATCCAAGTTTCATCAGCATGTTCGGAATGTCTTTTTCAAACGCTGCCGTATTGGGATATTTCTCACGTGTCATCCTCGTCAGCATCTCCTGATCGAGGTTGCTGCGTGCCTTGAAGCCGTCGTACCAGATATCAAAAGGCTGAAGCTCGCGACCGAGCCTGCTTTTGATGAGTGCAGCAACTTTCTTCACCTGGTCGGATGAGCAAAGATCTGTAAATGCTTTCTCCACATCCGCCTGAGAGATCTCCATCCCGCCGTCGAACGCCCGCCGGATGAAGGTCGGATACTCAGGTGTATAGGGATCAACCAGTTTCATGGCCTGAAAATTGTTCAGGAGGGTTTGGTACCGGGTATCGGGTTCCGGCGTGACAGCCTCTTCCTGACCATCTTTATAGACTTTGTTGGTTGTTGGATTCCACTCCAGTTTCGGATTGTCGATCACGGCTTCGGGGATCTCCTGGCTGATGATCCGTAGCATCACTTCGAAGATCATTTTTTGCTTGAGCAGGCCTTCATCGCCTCCATTGTAATTTGCTTTCAGCTCGTCGCGCAGATTCCAGTGAGAGAGTAGTTTCATCTCCTTATCGAAATGCGTACTCATCTGATCGTCCACCAGATGCCCAACCCAGATGTTGTATCCCGAGATGTAGTTGTCTGATGCCGAAAGGGCTTCGGCGACTTTCTGATTCACCTCTGCCGGAATGCGGGAAGTAAACATGTCTCCCATCCGGGCATAACCCCACTCGAGGCGTTTCCACCGGTCGGCGTATTTGGTCTTCTGCTCCAGCGTATAGTTCGGGAAGTTGAGTGCCGTGATAAATGCGATCTTGTTGGTAAAGAAGTCATCCGTGAAGTGTGACCCAGGTTCGTAGGCCGAGAAGATCTCATCCACGTCAAGCATCTCATACGTGGAAAGATGAACCGGTTCTTTCAACTTCAGGCTAACCATGTTGTTGTGGCCGAAGATGGTCTCGAAATTGGAGGAGAGCCTCAGAAACAGGTTCCTGCGTTCCATACCGTCGTAGATGTAATTCTTCTCACAAAAGGCCTCAAAGTCGGCGACCTTGCCGTCGCTTTCCCTCCAGAGGTTCGCGACCTGGGTTACGCCCATGGAGACGTAGAAATACTCCTCTTCGTCGTAATTTTCCATTAACCGGTCTACTACAGAGTCGATCACGTTTTGGCTTATAAACCGGACAGTTTGCTCTTTTTTGACTTCCTGGCATTGAGTCAGAAATAGAGTTGCCGGAATCAGGAGAAGGAATAAATACTTTTTCATGGGGTTGGTTTATAGATTTGGTATCAAAATTAAGAATTAATAGGAAATGGAATGCAGATTACACAGATGAAACCGATTTTCGCGGATAATCCCTTTTTACTAATTTTGCCCTGAAAATACTTTTACCATTTCGCTATTTCACTATTTCACTATTTCACCATTTCACTATTTCACCATTTAATTATTATGAAACAATTAATAGAATGCGTTCCCAACTTCTCCGAGGGATGCGACATGTCTGTCATCAAACAGATCACCAACGAAATCGAAAAAATTGAAGGGGTCAAACTTCTGGATGTCGACCCCGGAAAAGCCACAAATCGTACGGTAGTGACCTTTGTTGGCACTCCGGATGCCGTTATTGAGGCTGCATTCCAGTCGATCAAAAAGGCCGGACAGGTGATCGATATGAGCAAACACCATGGAGAACACCCTCGCTTCGGTGCCACCGATGTATGTCCGCTCGTACCTATTGCCAATATCACCATGGAGGAGACGGCAGTTTGGGCGCACAAACTGGCTGAACGTGTTGGAAACGAACTGGAGATCCCTGTCTATTGCTACGAGAATGCAGCCTTTACTCCTGAACGCCGAAACCTGGCAACCTGCCGGGCGGGTGAATACGAGGGACTGCCTGATAAGTTAAAAGATCCGAAATGGAAACCCGACTTCGGCCCGGTGAAATTCAACCCCCATACCGGGGCCATCGCTATTGGCGCCAGGGATTTCCTGGTTGCTTACAATGTAAATCTGAATACCACTTCCACACGGAGGGCGAACGCTGTAGCCTTTGACATCAGGGAGAGGGGACGCCCCCTGCGTGAAGGAAACCCCATTACCGGGAAGAAGAAACTGGATGAGAACGGTAAAGAGATCTGGATTCCCGGATCGCTGAAAGCATGTAAAGCAATTGGCTGGTTCATTGAAGAGTATGGCATTGCCCAGATCTCCATCAACCTCACCAATATCAGCATCACTCCGGTACATGTTGCTTTTGAGGAAACCTGCAGGAAAGCGCAGGAGAGGGGAATGCGCGTCACCGGTTCGGAACTGGTCGGACTGATCCCGAAAAAGGCAATGATTGATGCCGGTAAATATTTTCTCGGGAAACAGAACCGCTCTACCGGCATCTCAGACGAGGAGATTATTAAAATAGCAGTAAAATCGCTTGGTCTTGACGACTTAAAGCCGTTCAACCCCAAAGAGAAGATCATCGAATACCTGCTGGAAGATCCATCCCATGAGAAGCTGATCAGCATGACCTGCAAGGGATTTGCCAACGAAACAGCTTCCGAATCCCCTGCCCCCGGCGGCGGATCGGTTTCGGCCTATATCGGAGCGCTGGGGATCTCCCTTGCTACGATGGTTGCCAACCTCTCTTCACACAAGACTGGCTGGGATGATCGCTGGAAGGAGTTTTCCGACTGGGCCGAAAAAGGACAGAAGATCAAGGATGAGCTGCTCTACCTGGTGGATGAAGATACCCGGGCTTTCAACCGTATCATGGATGCTTTTGGGCTTCCAAAAGGAACCGATGACGAGAAAGCCGCCCGCACTGATGCGATCCGGGAGGCTACCAAATATGCCATCGATATCCCTTTCCGTACGATGAAAAGGGCATGGGAGTCGATGGAAATCATTCAGGCCATGGCCGAAACAGGGAACCCGAATTCAGTCTCCGATGCCGGTGTTGGAGCACTTTGTGCCCGCTCAGCCGTAATAGGCGCTTACCTCAATGTGAAGATCAATGCTTCCGGGTTTAAAGACAAAGCTTTCCTTGATGCCATTCTGAAAGAGGCAGATGAGATTGTGGAGAAGACGAGAACGAAGGAGGAGGAGATACTCGAGATTGTTAACGGTAAAATCCAGTAACTCCAGATCCTGTACATAAAGAACTGTCAATCAATGGCTCACATGGTTATATTAATTTGAATTTAGGAGAATATCCTTCAGGTGCATATATTTGTACTTTAGAATGTGAAAACGATATTTTGCAATCTGTGAGGTTAATAATTAATAGATAGCACCTTTTTCAAACCCTAACGATGTCTGTGAATATTGAGATAAAGTCAATACGAATATTGATCGTTCTTTTAGGATTAATCCTTTTTAGCGATATCTCACATTCACAAACCTATTTTAGCAAACGGTATGATGTATTTAATTCAGGAAAGGCAAGTTTCTCCAATGATCTTGTCGAAACCGACATTGGTTATATCGTGTCATTTAACAGTCAAGCAATTATTACTCAGTATGGAGGAATTGGGTTTTTAATTGTAGATTCACTCGGTGATATCTTAAATACGGTACTTTATGAAGATTCCTCTTGTACAATCCAGACAGGCTATCCTGGTTCCTTTATCAAATTAGACAATGATAGCCTTTATGCCAGTATTGCCACAAAAATGAAATGGATTCCTGAAGGGAGGTATGACCGTGGATGGTTATTGAGTATGGATACTAATATGGATACAATCTGGACGAAAACATATTCCGACGAACCTCCCCATGACACAAGTATTATGTTCCGTAGTTTTAGACGGTTGAATGATGGAGGTTACATTGTCATTGGTTTGCTGAATCCTATATCAGGCAACGGGATATTCAGGATCGGGATGTTCAGACTTGATAGTATTGGGAATCTACTTTGGGAAAGAAGATTTGGCTCGGGCAATGTTGATTTTCAACCGTTTGATGTGTCAACAACAAGTGATGGGGGATTTATTATAGGCGCTGCATATCAACCACGAGGTGGTCCGTCAGCCCAAGATAATGATCAATTATTAATTAAAACAGATTCTCTTGGATTCACAGAATGGCAACTGCTTTTTGGAAATCCAGTCTGTTATGAACAATATGCGGTTGTTGATGCTGCAATGGATGGAAATATTCAGGTTCGGGCAGAATATTCTGATACCTGTTGGGGTTGGAGCGAATGGAAAGCCAGAATATATTTCTTAAAGATCAGGAACGACAAGAGCATTGTGTGGGAGAAAGAATATGGTTTTTCAAAAACCCTTCTTGTTACTTCAAAAGTCAAAACGATTTCCAATGGAGATATTGTTGGAACTGGATGGTATCGGAACTCGTCATTTAATGGGAGTAGAATGGTTTCCTGGATTATCCTGACTGATTCTTCAGGGAATGAAAAATGGTATAGGGAATATATCCTCCTACAAGGAAATCATAGCGATAATTATCTTAATAATGTATTACACACTTGTGATAATGGATACGCAGCATGCGGTTGGGCTTTGCCATTGTCTCCTGACACAGGGACTCAAGACTCATGGGTCTTAAAAGTAGATAGCTTGGGGTGTGAAAGTCCTGGGAATTGCTGGGTAGGACAGGAAGAAATCTGGGTCAAAGACTTTACGCCTCAAAAACCATTTGTTGTCTATCCAAACCCTGCGACTGATAAACTTACTATTGAATTCCATACCAACACGAAAGGCGCTGATATCAAACTTTACTCTCTTTGCATGCAGTTATTAT
>Ga0351881_1029_pt1 | contig 46716 bp, 44 predicted proteins | sample BONcelFGM3001E15_FD_206769 | JGI IMG/M metagenome (GOLD analysis project Ga0351881, IMG submission 206769) | Enriched cells from coal bed in the Powder River Basin, Montana, United States - BONCAT cells FGM rep3 HSBNCT.FGM.300.1.E15 ...
CGCCAACCACGAAACGGTCAAAATGATAGTTCTGATTCAGCGAAGCATGGGTCTTCATGCGAAGGCTTTTTTTGGCGGCCGGCTGGGTTCTTTCCACCGCCGGATACGGCGGGGCGACGGAACCTTCATGGTTTCCGATCACGAAATTCACAATAAGTTCAACGCCCGATACGGATGACAGGGCGTCCGTGATGAGAGGCCGATAATTTTCCATCAGCCATTCTTTGAAAAATTTATTAGGAACACACAGATGAATCTGGTTGCCTTCGAGAGCGGTCACACGAATGGGCCGGATCCAGGTGTCGTAATTCTGCTGACTGATCTTATTTTGAATAATATTAATACTTTTTTCCCAGAGAAGATCCAATTCGGAATATCCTTATAAACAGATTTGTCAACACCTGTGGATAAAAAAAGCCGCCATCATGCCTGCATCAGAATTTTCAGCAATCGCTCCAGATCCTCGGCGGAATTAAAAATGATTTCGATTCGGCCGGATTTATTTTTGCCCAAATAGATCTGTACCCGCGTCATCATGATTCGGGCAAGCGTACGCTCCAGATCCATGACATAGGGGTCTTTTTTAAGGCGCTTTTTTTGCGGCGCCGTTTTTTTTAAATTTTGAACAAGGCGTTCGGTTTCCCGAACACTGAGGGTTTTTTTTATGATCGTGTTGAGCAATTTGATCTGCTCTTGCGGGGAATCATGGCCCAGAAGGGAACGCGCATGGCCGCCGGTAATCTTTTTATCAATCAGGGCGTTTTTGACCGCCGCCGGCAGTTTGAGCAGACGCAGGGCATTGGCAATGGTTGAACGGTCCTTGCCGACGCGGGCCGAAAGGTCATCCTGTGAGAGGCCGAACTGACCGGTCAGAGTCTGATAGGCCTCCGCCTCTTCCAGGGGATTCAGCGCTTCCCGCTGGATGTTTTCGATCAGGGACAGTTCGGCGACGTCGAGATCTCCGGCCTCCCTGATCACGACGGGGACGCTCTGCAAGCCGGCCTTCTGCGCCGCCCGCCAGCGGCGCTCCCCGGCGATGATTTCATATCCCGTTGCAGCCTTCCGGACAATAATGGGCTGAATGATGCCGCTCTTCCGGATCGAGGCAATCAGTTGCTGCTGCTGTTTGTCATTGAAATCCCGCCTGGCCTGGAATCGGTTGGGTGAGAGTTCTTCAATGCCGCACATCACAAAAGAGGGCCGGTTGTCAAAACCCTCCAGCAAGTCGGGAAACATGGCCCCCAAACCTTTACCTAATGCATTTTTTGGCGGCATCGCGCTATGGCCTCCCGTTGTTCATGATTTCTTTGGCTAAATCCATGTAGGAAACGGCTCCCCGTGAACGGATGTCGTACAGGATGATGGGGAGGCCGTGGGACGGGCTCTCGGACAGCCTGACATTTCTGGGAATGACGGTCTCAAACACCTTGCCTCCGAAATACTTGCGCACGTCTTCGCTGACGCGGTGAGATAAAAGATTGCGAGTATCGAACATGGTCAATAAAATGCCGCCCAGCGCAAGAGACGGATTCAGGCTGGCTTTGATCAGTTTCAATGTATTCAGCAGGTGGCCGAGACCTTCCATGGCAAAGTACTCACACTGCAGCGGAACAATGACAGAATCGGCCGCCACCAGGGCATTGACCGTCAGGAACCCCAGTGAGGGGGGGCAGTCGATAATCAAATAATCATAAACGGTTCCGAGATTCCGGACCAGGTGCCGGAGTTTCTTTTCCCGATCCGGCAGCGATACAAATTCTATTTCTATGCCGACCAGTTCCTGGTTGGCCGGCGCCAGATCGAGATGGGGAATGACGGTATTTACAATAACCTCCTGCAGGGAGGCCTGCCCGATAAGGGCATGGTACATATTCTTCCGGTGGAGGTCCTGTCCGCTGATGCCCATCCCGCTGGTCGCATTGCCCTGTGCGTCACAATCGACGAGCAGGGTCCTTTTTTCGGCCGTTGCGAGCGATGCGGCAAGATTAATGGCGGTCGTGGTTTTACCCACCCCTCCTTTTTGATTGGCGATGCATATGATTTTAGGCATGAATTATTCGGAATAGTGTTTATCATTCAGGTAAAGCTGGGGAACGCTATCACAGAAAACGGTTTTTTAGAAGCAATATTTTCTGATCCTTGTAATTATTTATCTGCTTGAAATATAAGGATTTTCCGCTGGCCTTCCCCGTGAGGAAGAAGGAGGTCGTGGAGGGCGATCCGGCGCATGTTCGGGCCCTGATCCACGCCTGTTTCGGTATCGCCGCGGGGCCCTTTCATGGCGATCAGCAGGCCGCCCGGAGTCAGGAAAAAACGGCCCATTGTGAAAAGCTCCGGGAGCTTGAAGGCCGCCCGGGAAATGACCGTGTCGAATTTGCCGTGATGGGTTTCACCGCGCATGGCGGATTCCACCCGGACATGGATGACCTCGGCCTGTTCCAGGGGCAGGCTGCGAAGCAGATGCCTCAGAAAGGAGCTCTTTTTCCGGGACGCCTCCAGCAGGGAAACATTCAGGCCGGGACAGGCAATTTTAAGGGGGATTCCGGGAAAGCCTCCGCCCGAGCCGATATCCAGCAGCCGACCCCGCGGACGGTCAAGATAGGGCAGCGGTGTCAGGGAATCGACAAAATGCTTGATCACGACCTCTTCCGGCGTGTGGAAGGAGACGAGGTTGATTTTTTCATTCCAGACCAGCAGTTCCCGGTAAAAGCGGTCGAAGAGAGCCAGCGCACGCTGATCGAGGGCGACATGCACGGCAGCGGCCGATTCTTCAAGCAGTTTGAGCAGGCGTTCATTCATGTGCGCAAGGATAGCAAAAGGGCCGCCCGGGAACAATAAAAAATGTTCGAACGGTGTTTTTATGATAGCATGGAAGCTTGGCATAGCCCATGAAAAGCGGCGAATGAAAGATTTTTCGCATTTCCGGAAATGAGACTCATTTATTGATTTCGTGCATATTCAGGCATTATCATATTTGATGTGAAAAAGATTCTTTATGCCGCGGCGAAGCCATTTTTCAAAGGTCTCACATTTGTTGCGAGGAGGCGGATATTGGAATCAAAAGCCAACATGGCCAACATGACCATCGTGTTGAAAGGACCCAAATACGCCGGCAATGTCGGTTCCGTGGCGCGCTGTGCGAAAAATATGGGTATCGACAGGGTTCTCGTGGTGAATGGCCGCGAGATGCCGCCGGAGGAGATGAAACAGACGTCCACGCACTTTGCCGCGGACCTCATTGATCGGATCGTCTATGTGAATGATATGCAAGAGGTCTTGAGTGAGTTTGAATACATCGTGGGCACCACGTCAAGATTGGGATCTGTCCGGGGGCCGGTGGTCTCACCCCGGGAAATGGCGGAAAGCCTGATCGATCTCTCCCGGCACAATCGCGTGGCGCTGCTTTTCGGACCCGAGGATACGGGGCTCTCCAATGACGACCTGCGGATTTGTCATGGCCTTGTGACCATCCCCACGTCAGAGCGGTTCAAATCCATCAATCTGTCCCATGCCGTCATGATCCTGTGCTATGAAATATTTACGGCCCGGCAGGGCGATCTTCAGGCGTTTACCCCCAGGCTGGCCACCTCGGCGGAAACAGAGGGCATGTATGGGCAAATCAAGGCCCTGTTGCAGAAAATCGGTTTTCTCAATCCGCAAAACCCGGAATACTGGATGCTGCACATCCGCCGGTTTTTTTCACGGACCAGGCTTTTGTCCAGAGACGTTAAAATCATACGGGGGATCTGCCGGCAGCTGGACTGGCGCCTTGACCAGAAATAATCTTCAAGACCGATCAAATCAAGACGAACCCGCAAAAAGTTAAAAAACCACCAGAAATCGCCGGGTTCGTTGAACGTTCCGCAGGCGGGGCGCACAAATCATGGGGCGTGCGGCGTACCTGATCGTACGCCGCAACGGCGTCAGATGCCGAGCAACGCCGCATCCGGACGATTTACGGACCCGGCAAATCAGGCGTCTCTGGTCATGACCTTCACGAGGATGCTGCGGCAGCATTCGGTGTTTTTAATCACAAAGCAGTCCGGTTTTTCCAGAAGCTGATACAGGCCGTTCGCTTCAATGATCAGGTCTTCTTTTGTTAAATTTCCGGTTTTGGGAACCAGCATCATCCTGCCGAGCGGGATGCCGCTCTCTTTCAGTACCGCCATCATTCTCTCCTGCGTGACATGGATTAACGAATTCCCGTGCCCGGTAGGGGCACAACGACAGATGAAAAGAACCGCCCAGCGACGAATATTTTCATATAACCCGTTAATTTAAGTGATGAATACCAAGCCCCCTGATGGCAGCGGGGAGGCTTTCAAATCAGCAGAATCCCGGTCCAGGTGACTTCGTTTGCGATCGGAAAACGCGTCGTCAGCCGGGCGTTGACCACGGTTGCGACCACGTCGATCCCCATGGCCTCCATGGAAGGACGGGCCTTGAAAGGGTGGCGGCAGAAACGGCCGTTTTTTACCGCCGTGCATTCATCGCAGAGCCGGCAGCATCCCCCGATCAAGCCTGTGGCGAAGCGGCATTGATATGCAAACGCCCATTTCTCCGCAAGGTTGACCAGTTCATGGAGTTTTTTCGCCGGGGCGTAAACCTCGACGGAAGAACTTCTGTTGACGTCACCCGGCAGCGGTGATGTAACCTGAATCAAAACGGCCCCCGTATAGCGGGCGAGGGCATCGCGGAAAAAGGCGACGGAGGGGATAAAGGGCGGGCACATAAGGTTTTTGCCGTAACTGTCGCATACCGGGATCTGACATTTAAGACGAACCCGCTCATCAACGACAATATCGGCGATGTCGATCCGCGTCACGGCTGAAGCGCCCTGCTGCCGGAGGCGCGCCATAATGTCCTTCAGGGCCTCTTCGGCGAGCGCCCCGGCGTCCATCGCGCTTTTTTTCTTTCCCTCGCGTTTCACTCAGTATTCAATCCCTGCCCGTTCCTTGATGCCCTGGGCCAGGTGATGCTTGATTTCACGGACCTCACTGACCATGTCGGCCAGTTCCACGACTTCCGCGGGGGCGTATCGGCCCGTCAAAACCAGATCCAGCGACAGGGGCTTTGTCTTAATGATTTCAATAACATCTTCCAATGGAACGAGTTTGAAATCCAGGGCCACGTTGATTTCATCGAGGACAACCATCTGGTAGTCGCCGGAGGCCACGGCCTTTTTGGCCAGGGCCAATCCCTGCCGGGCCAGTTCGATGTCCACGGCGGCGGGGTTGTTTTTCATCACAAAGCTGTCAAGGCCGCATTGAACCAGGGTCAGCATGCCCGCAAGATATTTTTCCGCGGCCAGGACTTCGCCGTATTTTTTCCCTTTCATGAACTGGACGACCAGAACCTTATTGCCGTGGCCCGCGGTCCGCAACGCCTGACCGAGCGCGGCCGTTGTTTTGCCTTTTCCGTCGCCGGTGAAGACGAGCACCAGCCCCCGGTTGAAGCGGGCCAGCGTTTCCATAATCGGATCTTCCATGAGTGCGTTGCCTCTTCCGAAAAAAAGCCCGGGGCGCCGCAAGGACGGTTCTCCCGGGCTTCGTGGTTCATGAACCGGACGCCCCGGTCAACAGACCTTCAGAAATCGCCCCGCGATCTCTTCGGCCAGGGTGTAGGGATCGGTTTCCTTTTTCATTAATTTCTCAATCATGGCATCCAGTTCTCCATTGGCGACCAGGGCGTTGAGGACCGGATCCAGGACGGAACAGCGGATGGCCTCATGGAGCTCCATGGCCGTTTTCCGAAGGATCCGGCTGCCCAGCAAGTCATTTTTAACCAGGTGCTGGTAATGGTCCTCAATGGTCTGGGACACTTCGTCCAGGCTCTTGGTGAAGCCCACCGGTTCAAAGGCGTTGTCGCACTTGAGAATCGGCGGCCGCCAGCCCGCCGGGAAGGCGGAGGCCGGTGCCATATCCAGCATGGCCATGATTTCCCGTCTCAGTTTGGAAGAACCTTCCCGATCCGCCTTGTTGATGATGAAAATGTCGGCGATTTCCAGAATTCCTGCCTTGATCGCCTGAATCTCATCGCCCATGCCGGGGATCAAAACCACGATCACCGTATGGGAATGATTGATGATATCCACTTCCTGCTGGCCGGTTCCCACCGTTTCCACCAGGACGATGTCTTTGCCCATGACGTCCATGATATGAATCGCATCGCCTACGGCCTTGGCCAGGCCGCCCAGGGCGCCGCGTGTCGCCAGGCTCCGGACGAACACGCCTGCATCCTCCGCATGGCGCTGCATGCGAATGCGGTCGCCCAGAATGGCGCCGCCCGTAAAGGGGCTGGTCGGGTCAACGGCCAGTACGCCGACGGTTTTTTCCTTCTTCCGGAAGGCCTCCACCAGGCCGTCCACCAGCGTGCTTTTCCCGGCGCCCGGCGATCCGGTCAAGCCGATGACATGTGAGCGTCCCGTCAGCGGGAAAAGATGCTTCATGGTGGCGCGGGCATCCTGCATCCCATCTTCAAGACGCCGGATCAGACGGGACGCCGTCCGGACATCTCCGGATTGAATTTTCCTCACTTTATCCATCATGTTAGTCCCTTGGTTTGATATTTTCTCTGAACCAGCCTACGATGCCGTCGAGGGTTGCGCCGGGGACAAAAAGGGCCTTGAGGCCGGCGTCATAAAGAAACTGGAAGTCCTGTTCGGGGATGATGCCCCCGCCGACGACGGCGATATCGTCGGCGCCCCGTTCCTTAAGCTGCTGGACAACGGCCGGGAAGAGATAGCGGTGGGCGCCGGACAGGCAGCTCAAGCCCACCACATCAACGTCTTCCTGAATCGCGGCTGAGGCAATCTGCTCGGGCGTCTGGTGACAGCCCGTATAAATGACTTCAAAACCGGCATCCCGAAAACACCGGGCCAACACCCGGGCGCCGCGGTCATGACCGTCCAGCCCGGGTTTTGCTACCATCACGCGAATTTTTTTCTCTGCCATGTTCAATCTCCCTCCTCATTCCATCGCTTAGTAGAGTCCCGGGTCGCGATATTCACCATAGACCTCCCGATAGACGTCGCAAATTTCCTGGACGCTGGCCATGCTTTTGACCGCCTCGATGCAGTAAGGCATGACGTTGTCGCCCTTCTTGCAGGCGCCCTTGATGTCGTCGAGGGCCTTCTTGACGGCCTTGCCGTCCCGTTTCCGGCGGACGGACTGAAGTCGTGCAATCTGCTGTGTTTCGACGGCGTCATCGATCTCAATCAGGGGAATGGGGGCTGCTTCTTCAGAGACATATTTGTTGATGCCGATCATGATTTTTTCACCGGCGTCGATCTGTCTCTGGAAGAGATAGGCCGAGTCGGCGATTTCAAGTTGCGGATATCCTTTTTCAATGGCCGCTACCATGCCGCCCATATCGTCGATCTTGTGGATGTATTCCCAGGCCTTCTCTTCCATTTCGTTGGTCAGAGCCTCGACGAAATAGGAGCCGGCAAGCGGATCGATCGTATTGGCGGCGCCGGTTTCCTCGGCGATGATCTGCTGGGTTCGAAGAGCGATCTGGACCGCGTGGTCCGAAGGCAGGCAGAGGACTTCGTCCAGAGAGTTCGTGTGGAGCGACTGGGTTCCGCCCAACACCGCCGCCAGGGCCTCCGTCGCCGTGCGGACGACGTTGTTGTAGGGCTGTTGCGCCGTGAGCGAGCATCCCGCCGTCTGGGTATGGAAACGCATCCACCAGGAACGCTGATCTTTGGATTTGTAGCGGTCCCGCATGGCCTTGGCCCATATTCTGCGGGCCGCCCGCAGCTTGGCGATTTCCTCGAAGAAGTCGATGTGGGAGTTAAAGAAGAAGGAGAGCCTCGGGGCGAATTCATCGACGTCGAGCCCCTTGCGGCGGATCACGTCTTCGACGTATTCCATGCCGTCCCGCAGCGTGAAGGCCAACTCCTGAACGGCCGTGGCGCCCGCTTCCCGGATATGATAGCCGCTGATGCTGATCGTGTTCCAGCGCGGGACGTATTTGGTGCCGAATTCCACGGTGTCGCTGATCAGCTTGACCGATGGATCCGGGGGGCACATCAGCGTCTTCTGGGCGATGAATTCCTTGAGCATGTCGTTCTGGATCGTCCCGCCGATTTTGGAAAGCGGGATGCCCCTGATTTCGGCTGCGGCGCAGTACATGGCCCACAGGGCCGTTGCCGGCGGGTTGATGGTCATGGACGTGGTGACCCGGTCCATCGGGATGCCGTCCACGAGCTGCATGAAATCTTCCAGGGTATCGATCGCCACGCCGCATTTGCCGCACTCGCCCCGGGCTTTCGGAGAATCCGAGTCATACCCCATCAGGGTCGGAAAATCGAAGGCCGTGCTGAGGCCCGTCTGGCCCTCCTTCAACAGCATGTGCCAGCGCTCGTTGGTGGTCTTGGCGTCGCCCATACCGGAGAACATGCGGAAAGTCCAGTACTTGCCGCGGTAACCGGTGGGCTGATTACCTCTCAGGTAGGGAAACTGCCCCGGATAACCGATATCCTTTTCAAAATCCATGTCCCTGACGTCTTCCGGTCCGTAAAGGCGCCTGATTTCCAGGTCGGACACGGTTGACCAGCGAGGTCTCTGGTCCGGCGACTTAGCGATGACCTTCTTGACCTCGTCTTCCCATTTTTGTCTCATTTTGCTGGAGCTATCCAGCAGTTCCTTGGCAAAATACATACGTTCGACCCTCCCTCCATGAAGTCTTGCTATCTTGTTGGACCATGAATATTTACGATCCGAGCCACTCTATTTCTCGCTTGACCATCTGCGGATTATATGAGACCTATCGCAGACCCGTTTGATCCAAATAGAAGTCAAAAGGGAAAAACAACATATTGGCCGTTCAATTGTAAGAGTGCGATGAAGCAAAACAAGAAGGCCTCGCGGCCGACCGGCGAACGCCGTGGAATAACCCCCCAAATGCACTGTTATTATGGAACAGCCCCTTTGTCAAGGTGAAAAACATAAAAATCAGGAGACGGAAAGCAAGGAGGAAAGGTGTCGGAACCGCTGTTGATGAATCTGGAAAATAGCGTCTATCTTGAAGACGAAGCGCTGATCATTGTGGACCGCCGAAAACTGCCGCGTACGGTGACGCCTGTTTACTGCACGGAAGCCGAGGAAGTGGCGCTGGCCATTCGGGAGATGATGGTTCAGGGGGCCGGGGATATTGCAATTACGGCCGGATTCGGCCTTTATCTTGCCGCCCGGAGACTCGAGCGGGAGGGGCGTGTCCGGGACCGGGTCCTCCTCCGGAAGGCGGCGTCGATGCTCATGGCGACAAGGCCGACAGGATACCATCTGGCCGCCCTGCTGAACCGGATCATGGAAAAGGTCGATCAGGCCGGCGATGTTCAGGAGCCTTCAGAAATCATCCTGAATGACCTGCAGCAGGCGCTGGCCCGCCAGCGGGAGATTTCCCAAAAAACGGGCCGTCATGCGGAGGCGCTGCTCGTCTCGGGCGAAACCGTGCTGACCCACTGCTTCGCCGGTTCCGGCCTCCTCTACATGTTGCAGTATGCCCGGGAAAACGGAAAGGACATCAAGGTCTTCTGTACGGAAACAAGACCCTACCTGCAGGGCGCCCGGCTCACGGCATGGTCCGTCAGTGAAATGGGCCTGGATACGACATTGATTACCGACAGCATGGCGGCCTGGTGCATGTCCCGCGGCATGGTCCGGAAGGTCTTTGCGGCGGCGGACCGCGTTGCCATGGACGGCACGGCGGCCAACAAGGTGGGAACCCTGCAACTGGCCATCTGCGCCCGGCACTACGGCATTCCCTTTTACATTCTCGCTTATGGCGGTCCCGACCGCCGCACCCTGAAAGGCGAGGACATTCCCATCGAGGAGCGGGACGCCAATGAAGTGCTTGAATTTCAAGGAGTTCCGATCAGCGGACCCGGAGTGAAGGGGTATTACCCGGCGTTTGATCTTACACCGCCGGAGCTGATCAGCGGCTTCGTGACCGCCGCCGGCATTCAGAAGCATGGATAAACGGGCAAAAAGCCGGATCATGAGCCGCCGGGAATTAATGCAAAGGCTGATCGGCAGGGGTGATTTCCGTCTTTGGTGTGGACAGGATTGATTCCGGGACCAGGTAGCTTCTCATTTTAGAAGCGAAGTAGATCAGAATCCACATGTCATCAGGCGTCCGGTTTCCCCGCCTCCCCACGACCTTGCCCACGCAGCCATGGAAAGGATGCCTGGGATGATCGACCATGACGATGGTTCCGAGTTCCATCATGATAGGACCCCCATTTTCAGTTCTCCGGCGCCGTCGCACGAACGGAGCGGTCTCTTTGACCCTTCCGGAATGATTTCACTCCTATCACATTCGAAAAAATTATGCACGGCTGCTTTTGCGGTGGCGTTCGCTGGTTAACCGGCATATCCGGATAAATGCGTCCGGGGATGATACAGGCAGCGTTTTTATGCCAGGAACGGGAAGGCGAGGATGAAGACCCTCACGGGGAAGGAGAAGGCGCTATGGAAATAAAAATGCCCATCAAGTTTCACGGAAATTATGTCGTTTCGATCCGGTGCGGGGAAGATGAAAACCGGGAGCGCTGCCAGAAGTTGACGATGCGGACCTTGTCGGCTGAAGAGCAGCAGCAGTCCTACAAAGCCAAAGGAGTCGATGAAAAAGCGATGCCGACGCATCAGATCACGTTCTATGACTTTGGCTGCAAGCGGGTCATCGAGGGAAAGCTGATCGAAAATGAAGAGGATCGGGCCGTATTTCGCGTCCGGGACAAGGAATACGGATTTGCCCCGTTCCGGCCGAAAGGCTCATGATCATTGGGCGTTTCTATCAGGAATACGGGGCTCCCCCATGAAAAGAAGTCCGTGTCGGGGCTTGTCGGGACGCCGTCATCTCGGATGATAATAGACCACTGCGGCCAGCAGCGGGGCCATTTCCGCAAGTTCGCAGACGGCGCCCAGCGTATCGCCGGTAAAGCCGCCTATTTTGCTGCGATTGTACAGGATAAATAATGTGGTGAGGACCAGCGCGAGAATCGCCGCTGCAAGGCCGAGGCCCTGAGCCAGCCATCCCGACAGGACAAACATCAGCCCCCAGGCCCAGAGGCCATGCAGCCAGGAGCGGCTGCCGGCAAACAGCGTCGCCAGCCCGCCTTCCGGGCGGGCATAGGGAAGGGCGGTCATCAACAGAACCACCGCAGCACGCCCCGCCAGGGGCATGAGCAGGATCAGGACCCACCGCGATGAAGTCAGAATGGCGGCCAGCAGCGTAACCTTCAGCAGCACGACGAACATCACGGCCAGGACCCCCATGACCCCGATCCGGCTGTCCCGCATAATCTCCATCATTTTCGCGCGGGGCCGGGCACTGAAAAAGCCGTCTGCGGCGTCCGCAAGCCCATCCATGTGCAACCCCCCGCTCAGGCCGATTAAAACGAGGATGGTCAGCACGCTGGCCGGCAGCAAGGGGAGCGCCTGGCCTATGGCGTAATCAAAAGCGGCTGCAATGAGGCCGATCGCCAAGCCGACCAGCGGGAAAAAAAAGATGCTGCGCGCAAGCGTTTTTTCATCGCCGCTCCAGCCGTTGGGGACTGGCAGGATCGTAAGAAACCGGATGGCTGCGAAAAAACGTTTCATGGGGTTGCCCTGGAAACGGCCGCCTCCTCGAAGGTGGCCGTTTCCGTCAGGATGCGCACGGCCGCCTCAACGAGATTCATCGCCAGCACGGCGCCGGTGCCTTCACCAAGCCTCATGTCCAGATCCAGCAGGGGTTTTTTCCCCAGATGAGAAAGGGCAATCCGATGTCCCTGCTCCATGCTGCGGTGGGAGGCGATCATGTAGTCCCTGGCCGTCGGAGCAAGGTGAGCGGCGATCAGGGCTCCGGCTGTCGAAATAAAGCCGTCTATCAGCACGGGCCTTTTCAGCGATGCTGCTCCCAGGATCAGACCGGCGATGCCCCCGATCTCAAAGCCGCCGATTTTTGCCAGAACATCCAGGGCATCTGAGGGATCCGGCCGGTTGATCCGGAGGGCCAGTTCGATCATGCGGACCTTATGAAGAAGCTGCTCTTCCTCAATGCCTGTTCCGCGTCCGCTGACCTCTGCCACCGATACGCCGCTGAACACTGCGACGATGGCACTGCTGGGCGTTGTGTTGCCGATGCCCATGTCTCCGGTTGCAAAAAGATCTGTTGTTTCGGCAAGTTCAAGTGAAACAGAGATGCCCGCTTCGATACAGCGGACGGCCTCTTCGCGCGACATCGCCGGGCCGGTTGTCATGTCTTTGGTTCCCGGACCGATCCGCCTGGAAAGGATGCGTCCCGCTGCGGCCAGATCCGTCAGATCGCCGGCCACGCCCATATCGACCACCACGACCCGTGCACCAACCTGCCGGGCCAGCGCATTGATTGCGGCGCCGCCGCAGATGAAGTTATGGACCATCTGCACGGTCACCGCTTGCGGATATTTGCTCACCCCCTGCGCGGTGACGCCGTGGTCGCCGGCCATGGTCGCCACGGTCTTGCGGGCCACCGGAGGATGGAGCGAACCGGTCATGGCGGCCAGATCCTCAGCCAGATCCATAATCCGGCCCAGCGCCCAGTGGGGCATCGCAAGCTGTTCGAGGCGCGTCCTGGCCTGATGCCGCATGGCGCTGTCGGCAGGGATGATTTTTTTTATCGTTTTATCCAGCAATTGCAAATGCAGGCTCCTCTTTCAAGGTTCCGATTGGTACGCACCGGCGTGAGAGGGGACTCCCTCTCGGCGCTGCGGCTTGAGGGCAATCCATGCTGCTGTGTTCAAGGCGAGGAGGATGCTAACCACAGGTATGGAAGAATTGTCAAGAACGGATCAGTCGCGATATTTGGGCGTGAGGGTCTGGTGCAAGGTAAAAAATGCTTAAAATATTGTGGACATTCAAGGAAATACCCGTTATCTTCGATCTGTAGGGATGCGGCCGCTTTTCTATCTGGCTGATGCGGGAGATTCAGCAACGATAAAATTCTTTTTCATAACACTACAAGACCTTTCCATCACAAGAAAAAACCTGGCAGGTTCATCCTATGCAGAAGAAAAGGTTTCGGCCATTCGAAATACTCCGAAAATTGGAACAGGAGAAGTCGGTTATTCTTGATTCTATGACCGAGCTCGTCCTGTATCTGGATACGGATTTAAGGGTGATCTGGGCCAATAAGGCGATGCACGCGGCATTTGGCCTGAACCCCGGTCAACTCAACGGCAGGCACTGCTATGAAGCGCTCCACAAAAGAAACAAAGCCTGCCGCATTTGTCCGGCCGAGAGGACGCTAAAAACCTGTGAACCTCATGAAACCGTGGATATTTCATCTTACGAAAAAAACTGGGTTTTGCGCAGTTATCCAGTACGGGATGAAAAGGGCGTCCTGACCGGCATCGTCGAGATTGTCACGGATATCACGGAGCGAAGGCAAGCCGAGGAAGCGATGCGGTTGTCGGAGCAGAAATACCGGGAGCTCTTCGAGCATGCCAATGACATCATTTTCATTCTTAACTTCGACGGAAAAATCCTGTCTTGCAACGCCGCCGCCGCCAATACCTATGGCTACGAACCGCAGGAGCTTCTGGGGCTCGGCATCGAGGCGCTGCTGGATCGAAATTATCTGTCTGTCATGCGGAAATTCATCCGCGAGAAAGTAGAGCGATTCGAGTCACAAATACCTCAAGAATTTCTGACCTATACAAAAGATGAAGAACCGGTTTGGGTAGAAGTCAACGCCCGCATCATCCGCGAGAACGGCATACCGGTTTCCGTTCACGGCATTGCCCGCAACATAACCGATCGCAAGAAGATGGAAGAGGCGTTGAGAAAAAGGGAGCGGGAGCTTGAGGAAAAATCCCGGAATCTCGAAGACGCCAATACGGCACTGAGGGTCCTGCTCAAGCGACGGGAAGAGGATAGGGCCGAACTTGAGGAAAAGGTCATCTGCAATACGCGGGAACTCATTCTACCGTATATCGAGAACCTCAAGATCACGCAGGTGGACAGCCATCAACGCAGTCAACTGAGCATTCTCGAGCGGCATATCAATGAGATCATTTCTCCGTTTCTGCGCACACTCTCCTCCAAACACCCCAATCTCACTCCCATGGAAATCAAGGTCATCACCTTCATCAGAGAGGGGCGCACGACAAAGGAAATAGCGGAGCTGCTGAATGTATCCGCCCGGACGGTCGATGTTCACCGGGACAATATCCGAAAGAAACTGGGCTTGAAAAACAGGAAGGCCAACTTGAGATCCCATCTGTTGTCGTTAACCACGCCACTAAATCACGATCCTGTAAATACCTACAATTCATAAGTATTTATTGAGTAATATTACCGTATTGCTATTTCTGCAAAGAGATGATTCCATGAGCGCACTTTCCTTGGGTTATCCATCCGGGAAATGTTATTAAAAAAGTTTTTTAAGAAGTTTTCCATATCCGGGATACGGAGAAAAAATTCTTAAAAAGGGGGGAAAGATCCATGACAAAAGAAGAAAAAATCGAGGAAATCCGACAGAGAGCCAGAAAGAATTTCTCTCTCGGATACAACTGTGCAGAGTGTGTGACGGAAGCCGTTTTTTCGCTGGTGGACACGGGCCTTCCCGTAGACGTGAAAAAATGCGCGACCGGCTTCGGCGGCGGCATCGGATTGTTCGGCGACACCTGCGGCGCGCTGGCCGGCTGCGTGATGGCCGTGAGCGCCGTTCATGGCAGAACAGGGTTGCCCGAGGGCGAGGATCCCAAGGATGTGGCAAAGAAGTCCAAACAGCAGCTCTACGGAAGGCCCGGCGCCTACCGGATCTTCAACCAGATTCCGAACCGCTTCAAAGAAAAATTCAATCATACGCAATGCCGTGAGTTGACCGGGAAATGGCAATCCGAGTGGCTCTGCCGCGACCATGCCCTTTACTGCCGCGAGGTCATTACGGAGGCCGCGGGCATTGCCGCGGATATGATTCTGTCGGATAAAGAGGAACTTGCCGCAAAATCGTTCGGATCGAATGTCGAAAATCTGAAGGACTGATCGGCGGGAAGCAAAAGAATACCTGCACCTGCAAAGATGATGCGGCCAAGATGTCCGGCTTGCGTTAAGCCCCCTGAATGAAGGAGGAATCAATGAGCAAAAAACTTGTGATTGTCGGCGGCGGCGCCGCAGGACCGTCCATCGCCGCGGAGGCGAAGCGGAGGGATCCGTCGCTCCAGATCACCATGATCGAACGCGGCGAGTTCGTTTCTTACGCGGCCTGACCGATGCCCTATTGCATCGGTGATGTAATCAGGGACTATAAGAAGCTTTTGATGCGGTCGCCGGAAGAGTTCAAAAAAAGCGGCGTGGACGTCAAAATAAAAACCAGCGTAGAGGCCGTCAATCCCGACAACAGGTCCGTTCGCCTGTCTGACGGATCAGTGTTGCCCTATGATATCCTGGCCATGGCAACCGGAGCCGATGCGATCCGCCTGGACATTCCCGGAGCCGATCTCGAAGGCGTTTTTGTGCTGCGCGACCTGACCCATGCGCTGCGCCTGAAATCGTATGTGAACGAAAAAGGCTGCCGCAAGGCTGTGATCGTGGGTGCGGGCTATATCGGCATGGAAATGTGCGAAGCCTTCAGGAACCTCGGTATAGAAACGCAGGTCCTCGATATTCTGCCGCGTCCCGCGCTTCGTTGGGACCCGGAATTTGCGAAGCTCATGGTGGAGGAACTCAACCGGAATCAGGTGCCCTTTCTGGGGAGTACGAAACCCATTGCCATCGAAAAAGGCAAGGATTTCGCCCTGAGGTTGATAACAGACCAAGGTGATCTGGATGCAGACATTATTCTTATGGGGCTGGGTACGAAGCGAAATACTGCTTTGGCTGAGTCCATGGGTCTTACAATGGGGGAAAGCGGCGCCATACAGGTAGATTTCTTCCAGCGCACGTCACGGGAAGAGGTCTATGCCGTCGGCGATTGCTGCGAGGTTTTTCACCGTGTCGCCGGGAGATGGGTCTATTATCCGCTGGGCGACATCGCAAACAAACAGGGCCGCACGGCCGGCGTCAATATCGGCGGCGGCGCGGCGAAATTCGCCGGGGTCGTGGGCGCCCAGTCTTTCAAGCTCTTCAATCTCGAGGTGGCCGCGACGGGTCTTACGGAAGAGGAGGCCCAAAAGTACGGTTTCCAACCGGTCAGCTCCATTCTCTGGGGGCTCCCTGTGGGACGCCCCATGTCCAGGGGCGAAAAACTCGGACTGAAGCTTGTCGCCGACAAATCCACGGGCAGGCTTCTGGGCGCACAGGCTGTAGGGGAAATGGGGGCCGTCGCGCGCATCAACAGCCTCTCCATCGCCCTGTGGTCGGGACTCACGCTGGAAGACATCGGTTATCTTGACCTGGCCTACGCGCCGGTCTTCGGCGGGGCCTGGGATGCGATGCACATCGCGGCCCAGGGATTGATGCGAAAACTGGCATAGAAAATAAACGGGTATGGATGGAGGCACTGGCATCGCCGGCAGGATATTGGAATGAATGACAAGTTAGGAAAAGGATCGGGGATGAGAAAGACAACAGTCAAAGCGGATGTGTGGACAGACGAAACGGGACTGGAAGTGATCGGCGTTAAGATCGGAGGAAAGGCCCCCGTGACCTACAAGGGGCTGGCAGGAACGTTTGCAAGCTTTACGGACAGTTGTCTTCGCAAGCAGGTTCTGCCGGGTTTTCACGAAAAGGGCCTCATTGTGGAGACGATACCGAAAGAAAAGGGGCTCTTTTTGCGTCTGTCCGGAAAGCGAAGCGAAAAAAAGCTCAAGGAAGTCATGGACATCGCCTTGATCAATGCCGGGGCCTATCCCGACAAAGGGGGCAAGGCGGGATATTTTATAGACGTCGAATCGGAAAAATAGGACGGAAAAGGAGGGGATTATGGCTTTAAAAACGGCAAATGAGTTTCTGGACACCATCAAGAAGATGAAGCCCCGCGTTTATATCGGTGGGAAATGGGTGAAGAATCTGCTCGACAACCCCGTCACGCGGTCCATGGTCATGGCCAACGCGGCCATGTACGGCCTGGCGGAGGACCCGGCCCATAAGGAGGTCATGGTCGCCACGTCCCACTTGACGGGGGAGCCGATCAACCGCAATCTCAATGTTGCCCGCAATATCCATGACCTGGACATGCGCCAGGAGATGGCGCTTCTGACGAGCCAGACGGTGGGGACTTGCAACTACCGCTGTGTCGGTTGCGATGCCTTAAACAGTGTTGCCGCCACAACCTGGGAGATGGACCGCGACCTGGGCACGAAATACAATGAACGGTTCAACAAGTGGCTGGCCTATGCCCAGGCCAATGACCTGGCCGTATCGGGCGCCATCACCGATGCCAAGGGGGACCGCAAGAAACGGCCCACCCAGCAGGATGAGATCGACAGCTTTGTCCACCTCGTCGAAAAACGTGACGACGGCATCGTGGTCAGCGGGATCAAGGTGAGCCAGAGCGGCGCCATCGGTTCCCATGAAACGCTCGTTCTTCCCGGCGGCGGTCTGAAAGATGACGAGGGGCAGTTTGCGCTGGCTTTCGCCGTGCAGAACAGCGTGCCGGGTCTGACCTACATCTGCCAGTATAACGCCTACTCGGCGGAGCGGGAGATGTGCGGCGACGAATCGGAACTCGGGAATCCCATCTACGGGCAGCGCGAAACATCGACGATGGTTTTCGACAAGGTCTTCGTCCCCTGGGACCGCGTATTCCTCTGCGGTGAGACCAAGTACTGCGGGAAGATGGTCACGCGGTTTGCCAAGGCCCACCGCATGAATTGCGGCGGAGCCTGCAAGGTGGGATTCGCCGACCTGATCATCGGCGGGACGATGCTGGCCGCCGAATACATCGGTGTGGAAAAGGTGCCTCACATCCAGGAGAAGATCATCGACATGGTCCGCCTGAGCGAGACGTCCCATGCCTGCGCCATCGCGGCGGCCATGAAGGGACGTGAGGAACCCAAGGGATCGGGCGTCTATCTGCCCGACGACCTGTTCGGCAACGCCGCCAAGTTGAACATTGCCCACGGATTTTGGGAAATTATCAAGAACGCCGGCGATATCGGCGGCGGCCTCGTCGTCACGATGCCGAGGCTCAAAGACCTCGACGACCCGGAAGTCGGTCCGGCGCTGAAAAAGGCCTTTTCGGCGGCGGCCCCGGCGGAAAAGCGGCTCAAGGTCGCCAAATTCCTGCAGCACTGGTCGGCCGGTCTGCACGGCCCGGGAACCTGGCACGGCGCCGGCGCCCCCCAGACGCAGCGCTTCATGTTCACGGTTCTGACAGACTTTGAAAAAAAGAAGAAAATGGCGAAGAAACTTATGGGCATGAAAGAAGATTAACGCGCAAAACAGGTAAAGAAGGAGCCCCCATACAGGCCGCCTGGTCCGTATGGGGGCTTTGTTTTTTCTCAATTTTTATCAAGCGACTTCGATGGCAACAGGCGTAATATTGGCAATATTATCTGAAACAGGGCATCGGCTGTCTATTTCCCTGACAAAGTCTTCCTTCTGCTGCCTGGTCATGTCGGCGTCGATCTCAATCCTCACCTTTATGCCTGTGAATCCCGCCCGGTTCTCCCTGCTTTTACCCAGCAGCGTATCCAGATCCAGGGCGCCTTCGACTTTAATGTCCATGCCTTTCAGCGGGATCCGCTTCTGCATGGCGATGATTCTCGCAACGGTGCCGATGCAGCCGGCCATAGAGGCGAAAAGATACTCGAGAGGCGTTGCTCCTGCATCCGTCCCGCCGCCGGCCTTCGGCTGGTCAACAACCATGAGATGCTCGCCTGCCTTGACTTCAATCTTGAACTTTTCATCCAACTTCGCTTCAATGCTGATCGTCTTCATTTTTGCCATGGTCGTGCCTCCCGGGTTGATTTTCTTGATTTATTGCATTTTCCTTTCTCGCTGAGAGAGTACATGAAGAAGTATGTTGTGTCAATAGGATTTGACCCAAAATGCATTAGACTGTCTTGCCGTCCATCCGGTGTAAGCGACGCATCGCATCGGCCGATGACCGTGAATAACGGTCACGGACTATCAATCGCAGCCTTGAGTCCATCTAAAAAAACGAATCCCGTGGATGTCAGGAAGCTCGTCCATTCCAAGACAGCATTATCGGCTTTCCGGCATAGGCGCACCTTCATCCCATATTCAATAAGCAGGCCCGATCAGCCTATGTGCGGAATTGTATTTGCCGTCAATGGGCATTCAAGCACCTGGCAGCTCCATCTTACCCGTTCATTTGCCCTAATAACCCCCGTCCAAATCAGGCCTTTCTCAGCAACAACCAGAAGCTCCTGCTCGCGACGTCCGCTCAAGTCACGCTGCCTAATTTTGTTGCCCCGGGTAGTAGCGAGCCATCGAGAAGGGGCGTAGCGGAAGCCGGCGCCATGAAGCACGGTGGCTTCAAGCACTCGCCCGACGCGGCCTTTGCCGTTCCAGAAAGGATGAATCCGCTCGAAATAGTCACGGACCAGCGGTACGCGAATCAGGGCCGGTATTTCGGAGGATGACATCCGCGCCATGGCGCCACCGAACGGGCGGCGTCAGATAATTTTTGACATCCGCCGAAAAATATGTTAGTTAACAAACACTAACATTTCACGTTTGAGGATGGCCATGTCCTGGAAGCGGAAAGGAATCTTTTACAGCCTGATCATCTTTGGCTTCTTTGTGGCCTCCAAACTGATGCGCCAGAAAGCCCATCTTCAGGGAGCAGACCATCTCAAGGAAATCCCCACCCCCGTTCTGTTTACCGTCACCCATGACAGCTACTGGGAGATACCCTCCCTGTCCCGGGTGTATTATGCCCTGAAGCCCAAGCCGAATTTTCTGATCATGGCAAAGAACGAATTCCTCGGCGGCCGTTATTTGTCTCAGAATTTTGCCAGGAATAACCGCTTCCTCCAGTGGATTCTGCGTCTGCTCGACAGGACCGGCATTCCGACAGCGGTTTTCCGTACCATGAACCTGGTATCCATCGAGCGGCCCTTCATGGACAAGCTCAGCATGAAGCGCCAGGTGGTCATGAACGCCATCATATCGGGCCAGATCAATTGTTTCCGGCAGGGGGCCCTGCAGGGCCTTTCAACGCTGATTTTTCCGGAAGGCACCACATGGGGGTACGGCGGTCTGAAGAAAATCCGTAGCGGTGCCCACCAGATCGTGCACAGCACCTTTCAGGCGGCAAGAAAGGAAGTGTACCTGCTGCCCATCAACGTGAAAGTGGACCGCTTGGTGGCCGGGACGAAGGACGTTTTCATCAAAGTGGGCAAACCGTTTTTTATGGATAAGCAGAAAGAGGAATTCAACCGGGCGCTCTCCGAAACGCTGAACGGGCTCCATACGATCACCTTCAGCCAGATCGCAGCCTTCTACCTGAAACATCTGGCGGAGGTCGGAGAAGATGCGGCAGAGACGATGGACATTGAGAAGAAAAAATTCATTGCCGCGATGGAACGCATTACCCAGGATCTGCACCGGCGGGTCAGGGCAAGGGTCTTGCCGCACATGGACCCGGCATTGCTGAACCGGTTGCAACTACTTAAAAAGATAAACGGATTTCTGAAGTATTGCAGGAAAAGCAAGTACATCCTGGCGATACGTCATCGCGGACATGGCGGTGTCTTGGTCTTGAACCGCAGCAAGATCCTTGCCGATCATTCGCAAACGGAATACCGGAAGCTGAACCCGCTCGGGTACCATGCCAATGAGTTGAAGTCGCTCGGGGAAGACGTCATCCACTCTGTTTATGACCGCTACATGATGACGGAAGGCCGGATACTGCAACGAAAATCAGTCCTGCAGGCCATCCCCCTGAACCTTTCCCAATGATTGAATGGCGTCGAGCAAACGGGTTTCTCCCGATAATGAGGTTGATGTATGACGCAAATCGCCTTTGATCGTCATCGTCAATTTAAGGAGGCGGTGCATGTGCAATCAGAAGGATGCATCAACCGGAAGGGTTTTTCTTCCGTTGCGCCTGCAATTCCATCTTCTTGATAAAGATCAGGTTGGCGGTCAGGGCGGATGGGGGCATGCCCCTGTAAAACAGGATGTTTTGCAACCCTCTGTCAGACCTTGAGTATGACGGCCTCACCCTGTGCAAGCCCTCCGCAGATGGCCGCGACACCGTACCCGCCGCCTCTTCGCCGGAGCTCGTAGGCAAGGGTCATGGTAATCCGGCCGGCGCTTGCCCCGACCGGATGGCCGAGGGCGATGGCCCCGCCGTTCACGTTTGTTTTATCCCGGATCGCCTCCCATTTTTTTTCGTCCCCGTCCGCCAGGATCTTCGTCGAGACGAGCGGCACGGCGGCGAAGGCCTCGTTGATCTCGACCAGATTCATATCGTCAATCGTCAGCCCGGCTTTGCCGAGGGCCTTCTGTATGGTGTAAGCCGGGATCACGGCGATCCTGCGAGGGTCCGTTGCGGAAGATACGGTGGCCACGACCGTTGCAAGCGGTTTGATGCCCTTCTTCACCGCCTGCTCGCGCGTCATGATCAGGATCGCGCTTGAGCCCGCGCTGAGAGGGGGCGCATTGCCCGGTGTGACGGTGGGGCTTCCGTAAACCGTCCGGAGCTTTGAGAGCGCCTCGACGCTGGTCTTGCGCGGGGATTCGTCTTTGTCGATCAGGATGGGATCGCCCTTTTTCTGCGGGATCACAATCGGCGTCAATTCCTCCCCGACCTTCAACTTCCCGTCGGCATAGGCCCGCAGGCAGAGTTCCTGACTCCTGGCGGCCCATTCGTCCTGCATCTCGCGGGTCACGCCGTATTCGACGGCCACTTCGCCCGCGTCCAGCGCCACGGGGTTAAAGCCCTTCGCCGTGTAGCCGAGTTCAAAGAGCCCGTCGATAAGCTTGATATGGCCGATCCTCACGCCCTGTCTCAATCCTGGCGCCAGGTGGGGCGTCCGGGGCATGTTTTCGGAACCCACGGACATGACCGTATTGGAGATTCCGGCCATCATGGAGACGGCCCCCAGCCTCAGGGTGGTCAATGATGAACAGCAAGCACGGTCAAGGGTGACCGAGATGTTGTCCGCCGGAAAGCCTGCCAGCAACGTCGCCTGCCTTGCCGGCACATCGGTTTCGAGGGCGACTTCCGCAAGGACGCAGCTTCCGTAATAGATCTCGTCCACTTCCTCCGGTTTCACGCCGACCCGGTTGATGACCTCTTTCATGACCACCATGCCGAGATCGATGCTGGGGATTCCGGCCATGGCCGAATCAAACCGGCTGAAAGGCGTCCGGACGGCACTGACAATGACGATATCGTTTCTGTCTTCCATTTTATCACCGCCTCCATTTTTTGGCTATTGCCATTATATATCCAGACCCACTAGTGTCCGGTAAAATGCCTCTTCTGTCGATTACTCGTGAATCATATCAAACTAATAGCGATGTTTTATTGTGTCCTCGACTTCAAATTTTCAAGAAAATAGACATCAATATTTCCAGCTAGTTACAAATAGATTTTGTCCCTTTTGAGCTTTTCCCGGACAGTAGTGATCCAGACCTTTGAAAAACGGCTTCGACGCGGCATAAAGAATATTTTTCGCTTGAAATAGGATCAGACTGAAACATCCATGTCATCCATGAATAAGTCTGATGACTGGAACTTCGAAAAATCATTCATTCGCCGCCTGCGAGCCCTTTGTCAACGGTTATGAAGAGCTCTCAGGGCATGATTTCTGCTTCGCTGTTAATTCCATCTTCTTGATAAAAATCAGGATGGCGGTCAGAGCCGACTGAGTCATGCCGGGGATTCGCTGGGCCTGTCCGATCGTTGCGGGCTCAACGCGGGTGAGCTTCATTTTCAGTTCATTGGACAGGCTTGGAATGGCCTCGTAATTGATGTCGACCGGAATTTTTGCGGCCTCCAGCGCCTTCATTTTCTGGACCGCCTCGAGCTGGCGCTTGATGTATCCTTCATACTTGGCCTCGATTTCAATCTGTTTTTCGACCATCCGGTCCGCAATCGGAGCCCAGCCTGCAAAGCGTTTCAGGTCGTCGTAGGCCACTTCTTCCCGCTTCAGGAGTTGAAAAAGCGTCACGGGATTCCGGATCGGCGCCGTGCCGATCTCTTTGAGGGTCCGGTTGACGTCGCCGACGGGATAGATCCGGCTTGCAGACAGGCGTTCCAGACCGTCGCGGATGCCGCGAATCTGATCCTGAAAACGTTCATGTGCGTCATCGGGGATCAGGCCCAGTTCGTGGCCCTTTCCCGCAAGACGGATCCGGGCGTTGTCTTCCCTCAGGATCAGCCGGTATTCAGCGCGGGAGGTAAACATGCGGTAGGGTTCATCGACGCCCCGAGTCACGAGATCGTCAATCATGACGGCGATATAGGCATCGGAGCGATCCAGAACAAAAGGCGGCCGGCCCTGGACGGCAAGGGCCGCATTGACGCCCGCCCAGAGCCCCTGGGCGGCGGCCTCTTCGTAGCCGGAGGTTCCGTTGATCTGACCGGCCAGGTAAAGCCCCTTAATTTTCTTTGTTTCCAGCGTCTGACGGAGCTGGGTGGGCTGGACGAAGTCATATTCAATGGCATAGGCGCTTCGCATGATCTCCGCCTGCTCCAGGCCGGGAACGCTGCGGACGATCTGTTCCTGCAGCTCCGGCGGCATGCTGTTGCCCAGGCCCTTGGCGTAGATTTCTTCCGTGTCCAGACCTTCGAATTCGAGCACAACGGGATGCCTTCCCTTATCGGCAAAGCGCACCACCTTATCTTCCAGGGAGGGACAGTAGCGGGCGCTGATTCCCCGGATGGCGCCCGAATAAAGGGGCGACAGGCGGATGTTTTCACCGATCAGCCGGTGGGTTTCCGCGGTGGTGTAACTGAAATAGGAGGGCAGGCGTTCTTCCCGCAGTTTTTGCGTCCGGTAGGAAAAGGGTTCCGGATCGGGATCGCTGTCCTGGCGTTCGAGGACGGAGAAGTCAATGGTGGAGGCCCGCAACCTCGGCGGCGTGCCTGTTTTCATGCGCCCCATTTCAAACCCGAGTGAACGCAGCGACTCGGCCAGGTCCAGCGAGGCCATTTCGCCGGCCCTGCCGGCAGGGTGACGGGCCGTCCCGATGTGGATCAGGCCGTTCAGGAAGGTTCCCGTCGTGATGATCACGGCCTTGCCGCCGAAAAAAAGACCGGTCTGATCGACCACGCCGGTGATTTTTTCTCCCGTGACGATCAGCCCGGTTACGAGACCCTGCCTCAAATGGAGGTGCTTTGCTTTCTCCACGGCGGACTTCATGGCCAAACGGTAGAGCTGCTTGTCGCACTGGAACCGGGAGGATTGCACGGCCGGTCCCTTGGAGGCGTTGAGCAGGCGAAAATGAACGGCCGTCAGATCCGCGATGCGGCCCATCTCGCCGCCCAGGGCGTCCACTTCCTTGACAAGCTGGCCCTTGGCCAGACCTCCGATAGCGGGATTACAGGACATCAGGGCCACGGAATCCAGATTGATATTGAACAGAAGCGTTTCACGGCCCATACGCGCAGCGGCCAGGGCCGCTTCGCAGCCCGCGTGGCCGCCGCCGACGACAATCACATCGTAATTCTTGTGCAAAACCGGACCCTCCGGGGAACTGCCGGGGATAGGCTGATGGAGTATTCGAGACCTTTGAAACATGGCCTGGCCGCGGCTTAAAAAATCTTTTTCCTGAGAAGACGACCGGTTTTAATCATGACTGATGAGATACCGTTAACGACTTCTCGGGAAATGCGCAAAACATTTCATTCGCCACTTGCCAAACGTGGTTTCATCGGTTATGCAATGTTCTCGAATTCTGGAAAGGCTTGCAGTCCCACTGGTAATCTAATATTATCGGAGCGAAAAAAACAATAGAAAAAGAGGCCGCCTTGGCAAAACCGGCGTTTTGGAACAACACAAAGAGATATTATGACCTGAAGAGCTACTGGCGCAACCGGTTTGGCGGCCGGGTCTATAAGCTGCCCATCGACGCCGGGTTTACCTGTCCCAACCGGGACGGCAAGCTGGCTACGGGCGGCTGCATCTATTGCGATGGACGGGGGTCAAGGCTGCGTCAGGCGGGCTCGCTTCCCTCGGTGGCCGAGCAGATAACGCAGGGCAAGACCTATTACCGCGAACATCGCCATGCCGGTAAGTTTATTGCCTATTTTCAAACCTTTACAAACACCTATGGCCCTCTGGAGCATTTGAGACGCCTCTATGACGAAGCCCTGGCGCAGCAGGATGTCATCGGCCTGTCTGTGGGGACGAGGCCGGACTGCGTTGACGATCCCGTAATGGGTCTACTTGCAGGCTATGCGCAGCAGCATCATGTCTGGCTGGAGTTCGGCCTCCAGTCCATGCATGACCGTACGCTGAACCGGATCAACAGAGGGCATTCACGTGCCATTTTTGTCGATGCCGTACAGCGAGCGGCCGGGAAAAAGATTCAGATTTGTGCCCATATCATCGTCGGTCTGCCGGGAGAATCGCAGGAGGATATCCTGGAGACGGCGCAGTTTCTTGCGGCGCTCCCCGTACAAGGCATCAAGATTCACGCGTTGCTTGCCCTGAGCGGGACCGCCCTGGGGAAGCAATTCGAAGAGGGCGGGATCGTCCTGATGACCCGGGAGGAATATGTCGGCACGGTCTGTGATATTCTGGAGAGACTGCCGGTGGAGATGGTGATCCAGCGCCTGACCGCGGACGGTTACCGCGATATCTTTCTGGCGCCGCAATGGGCGATCAACAAAATGGAGGTGCTCAACGCCATCGACCGTGAACTCGAACGCCGCGACAGCCACCAGGGGAGCCATCATGTTCATGCATGAATTTTGCGCTTTCGGAATTTCCGTGAAGCGTGTTTCACGTGAAACAGGACCGTTGTTGATCGGAATACCTAATGGATGTCGTGGAGATAAACCATGATCGCGATCGTTGATTATCGCGCCGGGAACCTGACAAGCGTAGCCAGGGCGCTGCATTATCTGAAACAGGATTTTCAGATAACGGATCGCCCGGAGATTCTGCAACAGGCCAGTCATGTGATTTTCCCTGGCGTAGGCGCTGCCGGTGAAGCCATGGCGTATCTGCGCCAAACCGGACTGGATCGGCAGATTCGAAGCCTTGTTGCCGCCGGAAAGCCGCTGCTGGGAATCTGCCTGGGCACACAGGTGATTTTTGAATACAGCGAAGAAAATGAGACGTCCTGTCTGGGAATTGTTCCGGGATCCGTCCGCCTGTTTCCCCGGAATGTGAAACGGGACGGAGTGACCCTCAAGATTCCCCACATGGGCTGGAATGAAGTTTCCTGGGCGAAGCCCCATCCCATTTTCGAGGATGTCGAGCAAGGAGCGGCCTTTTACTTTGTGCATTCTTACTACCCGGCGCCGGATGACCCGGAATGGATTCTCGGGTGGACCGACTACGGTCTGCGTTTCTGTTCGGCCATTGCCCGTGAGAATCTCGTGGCCGTCCAGTTTCACCCGGAGAAGAGCGGGAGGCCGGGGCTGCGGATTTTAGATAATTTCTGCCGATGGGGAGGCCGGGATGCTGAGTAAAAGAATCATTCCCTGCCTGGACGTGCGCAACGGCCTGCTGACCAAGGGTGTAAAATTCCTGGGGAATGTCGATATCGGCGACCCGGTGGAAGCGGCACGGGCCTACTATGAGCAAGGCGCCGACGAGATCGTTTTTTACGACATTACCGCATCTTCCGATGGCCGTGACATCATGATCGATGTGGTCCGGCGCGTTGCGGAAACGATTTTCATCCCCTTCTCGGTGGGCGGCGGCATCCGCACCGTCGAGGATATGCGGCGCGTGATCCTCGCCGGCGCCGAGAAAGTGAGCGTCAACACGGAGGCCGTGCTCAATCCGCGGCTCATTGCGGATGGAGCCAGGGCCTTCGGGAGCCAGTGCATCGTGCTGGGGATGGACGTCAAGCGCGTCGAATGCAGCCACCGGATTCCAAGCGGCTATGAAATGGTCATTCAGGGAGGCCGGACCTGCACGGGGCTTGACGCCTTGTGGTGGGCAAAGGAGGCGGAACGGCTGGGGGCCGGAGAAATCTGTCTCAACTCGATCGACGCCGACGGAACACAGGACGGTTACGAAATCGACCTGACCTTTCTGATCTCCACAAATGTGCAGATTCCGGTGATTGCCTCGGGCGGGGCCGGGAAGCCTGAGCATCTGCTCGATGTGCTGACCCGGGGTCGGGCCGATGCCGCTTTGATCGCGTCGATGGTCCATTACAAAACCCACACCATATCTGATATTAAGGATTTTCTGGACGGGCGGGGCGTGAAAATGAGAATGCAATGGTGACGACTTCGTAAAAAGTCCGGACGTTTCGTTACAGGGCATCATCCGTCAACGAGGCGTGCCTCGGTGTAAGCCTCCTTCCACCTGAATGGCGCGTCTTTCCTGCGGAGCTTTTTTTGAAACCGTTCTGAATGGAGGAATTTCATGAACATTGCGAATCTGTCAAGGGGTGAAAGGGTCGCGGGGCTTGATTATTGGGCTTGACGTGATTATAATTTCGAGTATAGAAATCAGAATGAACTTCGGATAGACAGGGGGAACCGATCGGTGGACGCAAAACGATATGAACTCAATGTCCAGCTGGCGCAGATGCTCAAGGGCGGCGTCATCATGGACGTGACCAATGTGGAGCAGGCCAAAATTGCCGAGGAGGCGGGCGCGGTGGCCGTCATGGCCCTGGAACGCGTTCCGGCGGATATTCGCCGGCAGGGCGGCGTTGCCCGCATGTCCGATCCAGCGATGATCGTGGAAATCAAGAAGGCCGTAACGATACCGGTCATGGCCAAGGCGCGGATCGGACATTTTGTGGAGGCCCAGATTCTGGAGGCCCTTAAAATTGATTATATCGATGAAAGCGAGGTCCTCACGCCGGCTGACGAGGAGTGTCACATCGACAAGACAAAATTTTTCATTCCCTTTGTCTGTGGCGCACGAAACCTGGGCGAAGCCCTGCGCCGCATCGCCGAAGGGGCCGCCATGATCCGGACAAAAGGCGAGGCCGGAACGGGCAACGTGGTCGAGGCGGTCCGCCACATGCGCGCCATGAACAGGGAAATCCGTCAACTCATCAACATGCCCCTCGAAGAGGTGACGGGCTTTGCCAAGGCCAACGGGATGCCCTATGAATTAGCTTTGAAGGTGCGGGAATTGCGCCGCTTGCCCGTGGTGAACTTTGCCGCAGGCGGGATCGCCACGCCGGCCGACGCCGCACTGATGATGCAACTCGGCTGCGACGGCATCTTTGTCGGGTCGGGCATCTTCAAATCCTCCAATCCTTTGCTGCGCGCCCGGGCCATTGTCAAAGCGACGGCCTATTACAATGACCCGCAAAAAATCCTGGAAGCTTCCATTGGGCTCGGCGAGGCCATGCCGGGATTGGAAATGTCGGAAATCCCCGAAGGCCAGTTGCTCGCGGGGCGCGGCTGGTAATGGATGTGCGATGACCGTCCGCGGCAATCCTGAACGTCTTTGGAAAACAGCAGACATGATCGGTGTCCTGGATCTTCAGGGGGGAGTTTTCGAGCACCTCGAACATCTGGAGCGGATCGGCATTTCGGGCTGTCCCGTAAAAACGCCGGACGATATCCTGAACATCAGGGGCCTGATCATCCCCGGCGGCGAGAGTACCTGTCTGTCCCGGCTGATGAGCCTCTTCGGCATCGATGACGCCGTCAGATCAGCGTTTGCACGGGGCATGAACATCTGGGGCACATGCGCCGGCGCCATTATTCTGGCCGACGCCGTTATCGGCGAATCATCCCATCTGCGCCTGATCGATATGGATATCGAGCGCAACGTCTTCGGAAGCCAGCTCGACAGCTTCACGGCCACCGCGGTCATTCCCAGGCTTGCTCCTGATCCGCTGCCCCTGACCTTTATCCGGGCGCCCAAAATCCGGCGGACGGGCATGGGGGTCGTTGCGCTGCTGCGGATTGAGGATTACATTGCCGCCGCGGAAAGCGATCAGGTGCTGGTCACGGTATTCCATCCGGAGCTGACCGGCTGTGTGGCGTTTCACCGCTATTTTGCGCGCAAATGCGGGCTTGCTCCGCTCGATGAAAGCCGTGTTCCCGATGTGGATCCGGCCTGGAATCGGAACAGCTGGATGCGCATGATTCCCGATGATCGGGGGCAGAAGCCGGTTTTTGCTCAGGAACGGCTTCGGGGTGGCTGACATCGCCCCCTGATGACGGACCTCGAAGCTTTTTTACACCGCTGTCGTTATTGCAGCAGATCGATTCTCTGCTGCGTCATCTCCGCCTTTTGCCGTTCGTTGATCGATGCATAAAAATCCCGCAGCTTTTTCAGATAATTCAGGAGGGCTTTTTTCCAGCCCTGTTCGGCGGATGTCTGGATGGCCGCACGGAGCGTCTTTTCGTGATAAAACTGTTTTTGAACGGCCAGGCCGGATGCAATCAGCCGGGACAGAGGATCGTCTATCGATTGGATAGCATGATCGATGTCCGACTGTTTTCCGCTTTTGCAGGCCCGCAGAAATGGCCGGTATTGCAGGGCCAGGGCCGATTCATCCACGCGGTCGAAAGCGCCCTGTAAAAATGCATGGTAATGACGGTTTTCGGGATAGGACTCGACCGCCTCCAGTTTGCGATAATCCTGGTCATCAAAGGTTTCAAGGGCCGCGGTCTGCACCGCATAGCGGGTCAGATAGGCAATTTGCAGAAGATTGAAGTCGCCGGCGGATTTTATGTCCGTGACGCTTTTTTGAAAGCTTATTTCAGCCAAGCGATCCCGGCCCTGCAGGGACTGCTTTTTATAGGTTTCCAGTTGATGGTGGCTCGTTTTGATCCACTCCGGGGTGGCTTTTGCGCCGCATCCCGCGAGTAAAAGCAAAGAGGCCAGGAGATAAAGGATTTTTTTCATGGGAGTTTCAACTGCGTCTCCTTTGTCAGGGGAATGAGCCTGTCAATGTCCTTAAGCAGTGTATTGATGTCATTGACCATGCCGTCGATATCCTGTCTCAGCGCCTTCATGTCTTTGGTTGTGTCCGCCGTATCGTCGCTGATCCTGTGGATATTATCGAGCACCGGATCCATTTTTTTCAACTTGAGGATGAGGTCTTTAAGGATGGTCTGGACATGGGGCAGGGCACCCTGGTTGCCGTAAAGCTGTTCGTCCGTCTTTGCCGCCATCCCATCGACTTTTTTAAGAATCCCGTCCACCCGCTCGGTGGCGTTTCTGGCCTGGCTCAAAATTTTGGTCATGTCGCCTCCGGGATCCGCCAGATTCGACGTCAGGGTCTCGACATGGTGCGTAATGCTGCTGATTTTTTCCAGGATCGGCTTGATGCTTTTGACGGCATCGTTAATGTCATTGGCCTCAACAATCTGCGGAACAGCGTCCACGGGAAGCGGCGGTGCACTAAGATTTGCCGTGGCGACATTGATTCTGGCGGACCCGATCAAGGGTTTTTCCAGGATGAAGACGCTCTCCGCACGGATCCAGCGGATATGCCGGTCGGGCACCTTTATTTTAATGACGACCAGGCCGTCTGCATTGAGCTCCAGGGAATCAACCCGGCCGATTCTGAACCCGGAAAAGACGACGGGCATCCCTTCCGTCAGATTCTCACCCGATTTCGAGACCAGGGTAAAGGCCTGCTCTTTCGCAAAAACCCCTTTCTTATAGGCCACATAGCCAATGAAGGAGACGATCATCAACGACGTGATGATAATGAACAAACCCACCTTGAATTGAATATTACGCGGCATCGTCTACCCCGTAGCGGTCCTTGAACCAGAGATAATCAAACACATGGCTGTTTTCATACAGATCAGCGATGATATGAAGGCTTTCATAAATAAACCCACTGTCCTGAAGTGCAGGCAAAAGCATGAATGGCCGGTCGATGATGATGATGGCCTGCTCCACCATGGCTGCCCTCAGCAGCATGACCTGGAATCGCTGTTCATGCGTCAGGGCTGGATTCCGTTTGTTGGCGATTTCCTCAATCTGATATCTGCGAAGATACCCCATGACCTCTTCATGTGCCGCTTCGCTTGTGAGGTTCTGGTGATACTGCTTGATCAGGGCAATATTGATCCAGACATCAAGGTTTGAAATGAGCGGCACATCCTCGGAGACCATCCCGATGCGCTGCCGAAACCGCCCCGTAAAGGCGGCCAGTTCGTCTTGCAGCGCCTCTTTACTGGGAAAGAGTTTTAAATCATCCTTATCAGTAATGATAGCACCTCGATGAGCAAAATAGCGATAAAAACCTTGACCATGCCCTGCAAAACCGTTATGGGGACGCTGGTAAGCTCATCTGTGGCCGCGGAACCCGAGCGAAGGGGAATCAAGGTAATGAAAAATCCGAAAGTCGCCGCCTTGATGATGGACAGAATCAGATCACCGCTGTTGGCAGAGTCCAATAAGGTGCCGGCATAGACGGCGGCGCTCATGCCAAAAAAAATATTCGCAAAAAGCAAACCGCTGATGACCACGACAATGGAAAAAAGGCTGCTCAAGAGGGCCACCGAAACGATTCCATTGACAATTCTGGGGATAAAGAGGTAGTCAATAACCTCGATGTTAAACGCCTCCAGGGTGCGCATTTCACGGTTCACTTTCATGACGGCGATCTCTGCATTGATGGCTGAACCGGAGCGAAGCGCGATCAGAAGCGCCGTCATCAAAGGGGCCAGTTCGATGACCAGAAGACCGACCAGAATTTTACCCAGATAATTTGCCAGACCGAGCTCCATAATCATTTTAAAAACGACACCGATCAACAGGGAGCCGAACAGGATAGACCCGACAAGAAAAAGGGGAAGCGTCTGCACCGCCGTAAAGTAAATCTGGTTCACCAGTACGGCGCGGGTAGCGCGGTTGTAGGTTTTTGGATCGAACATTCTCAGGGCAATCCTGCCGGCAAAAGACAGGGTATCATGAAAGGCGCGGCCCGTGTCAATCCCGACCTGGCCGATATTTTCCACGACAGATGCCATTTTTATATAGAGAGAAGAGACTTGGACGTTTGTTCGGATTGATTAATATTCAAGGGCCATTCAAGGGCCGCGCGTCGCTGTTTCGTCTGGTAATATACTACAGGATATCATAAAAAGCAAAAAACATTGCGAGGCCTTTGCAGAACCGGTGAAAAAGGGTTTGCAGGCGGCGAATGAAAGATTTTTCGCCTTTTGCGGAAATTAGACTCATTCATGGATAACATGAATATTTCAGTATTGTCACAGGTCAAACGAAAAAAAATCTTTATGCCGCGGCGAAGCCATTTTTCAAAGGTCTCATTGCATGACCCATAAGGAGATTATATCGTGAAAATCATACGCTTTCTTTCGGACGACCAACGTGTCCTCGTCGGACAGTATGAGCTCGGGCAGCCGGATTGCGCCCGGATTATCGAAGGCGACATATTCGGGGACTTCCGCGTCACGTCCGGAAAGGCAACCATTCGACGATTCCTTCCCCCCGTGCAGCCGTGCAACATCCTGGCGCTGGGTCTTAACTACCGGAGCCATGCGAAAGAAACCGCCATGGACATTCCGGATTACCCCATCCTGTTCATGAAGGCGCCCGGCAGCGCCGTCGGTCATCAGGAGCCGATTGTCTTGCCCGCGGTTGGCCCTGCCAAGGTCGATTACGAAGCGGAGCTGGCCGTCGTAATTGGTAAAAGGGTGAAAAATATTAAAGAATCTGATGCGATGGATTGCGTCCTGGGATATACCTGCGCCAACGACGTCAGCGCGAGGGACTGGCAGCTTGAAAAGCAGAAGGGCCAGTGGGTCCGGGGGAAAAGTTTTGATACCTTTTGTCCGCTCGGACCTTGGCTGGTCACGAAGGATGAGATGGTTAATCCCGATCGGCTTCATATCCGCGCCATCCTGAATGATACGGATATTCTGCAGGACGCCAATACATCCAGCATGATCTTTCCCGTTGCGGCCGTTATCAGCTTCCTGAGCCAGTCGATGACCCTGCCGCCGGGGACGGTCATTTTAACGGGAACGCCGGAAGGGGTTGGTTTCACGAGGCAACCGCCCCTGTTTCTCAAGGCCGGAGACCGCATAAGCATTGAAATTGAAGGGATTGGCCGTCTGAGTAATCCCGTTGTCCATGAACAAGCGCCTTCGAGTTGACAAACGGTTCCAAACCATTATATTAGCAGGGGAAAGCAACGGCGGGCTAAAATCAGCCACCGATTGCCGAACACAACAAGAGATCGTCAATCATCCGGGAGGATTCCATGAGCAAAGAGCATAAAAATCGAAAAACCTTCATGATGTTTTTATTGGCCTGTCTAGTCGGGTTTTTCATTTTCTCCGTTGTTGAGGTGCTGCGATCATCCCTTGTTTCTTCAGGGCCCGGTCCCGATGTCCAGATGGCTTCAGCGACCACTACCGGCCAGGTCGGCCGCATCACCGGGTCGTTCGCCGATCTGGTCGATCGACTGAAACCGACAGTCGTCAATATCAGCACGACCAAGACCGTCCGCAGTGGCGGGATGCGGTCCCCTTTTGGCGGCGGGTCGCCCTTTGACCGTTATTTTGGCGGCGAAGACTTTTTCGAACGATTTTTCGGCGACATGCCGCGGCGGGAATTCAAGCAGAGGAGTCTGGGCTCCGGCTTCATTATCAGTTCCGACGGTTATATTTTTACAAACAATCATGTGATCGAGCGGGCGGACCGGATTCTAGTGAAGCTTTCCGATGGCCGGGAATACAGGGCGGAGGTGATCGGCCGTGACGCGAAAACGGATCTGGCGCTGATCAAGATTAAAACCGACAACAGCCTGCCCGTTGTGGAAATTGGAGACTCCGAAAAATTGAGGGTCGGGGAGTGGGTGATTGCCATCGGGAATCCCTTCGGCCTGGAACAGACCGTGACGGCGGGAATCGTCAGCGCCAAGGGACGCGTCATCGGCGCCGGCCCCTACGACAATTTTATTCAGACGGACGCCTCGATCAATCCCGGAAACAGCGGCGGTCCGCTGTTTAACATGGAGGGTAAGGTGATCGGCGTCAATACGGCCATCGTAGCCCAGGGGCAGGGGATCGGCTTTGCCATTCCGATCAGCATGGCTAAAAATATTCTGCCCGATCTGAAATCCAAAGGAAAGGTAACCCGCGGCTGGATGGGGATTTCCGTTCAGGATGTGACGGAAGACATTGCCAAAAGTCTGAAGCTCAGTCAGCGCGGCGGTGCATTGATCTCGGAGGTATTCAAGGGGGATCCGGCCGACAGGGCGGGGATCCGGCCGGGTGATGTGATTATTGAAATCAATGGAACGGGCATCAAGGATACCCATGCGCTGCTTATTCTGATCGCCTCCTTTCATGTGGGAGACAGGGTCACCGTGAAGATCTTGCGGGACGGACAGGAGAAGGTTTACGAGGTCACCGTCGCCGAAAGAAAAGACCAGCCTGAAGTCGCGAAGAAAAGCAGTACGGGCAAGGCATTCTTTGGCATGGCCGTGCAGGAGATCACCCCTCAAATGGCCCGGCAGCTCGGCATTCCCGTGACTAAGGGCGTCATTGTAACGGACGTCGAGGAAGGCAGTCCCGCCGACGAAGTGGGCATACAGCCTCGGGACATGATTCTCCAGGTGAACAAGGTCAACGTCGGTTCGCTCAAGGAGTACCAGCGGGAAATTGCAAAACCGGGTGCACAAAACAGCATTTTACTGCTTATCAGACGCGGCAAAACAACCTACTATGTGGCGCTCCGCCGATGATGCCCGATCGAGACCGTTGAAAAAGATTGCGCAGGCGGCGAATCCCGTTTCTCTCGCCAAAATCTATGAGATCCTTGATCAATACTTCGGCGATCTGCGGTGGTGGCCCGGTGATTCTCCTTTTGAGGTCATCGTCGGGGCGATCCTGACCCAGAACACGGCCTGGAAAAATGTGGAGGCGGCCATCGGCCGCCTGAAAGCGGAAGACCTGCTCCATCCTGAAAAAATGCGGCAGCTGGCCGATCAGCGACTGGCCGATCTGATCCGGCCCGCAGGCTACTACCGGATTAAAACAAAACGCCTGAAAGCCTTCCTGGACTTTTTGAATGAGGCATGCCGGGATGATTTAAAGGCTCTGTTTGCCCAAGACCTGCGAGGATTAAGACAAAGACTGCTGGCCGTCCATGGGATCGGAGAAGAGACGGCTGACAGCATCCTGCTGTACGCCGGGGGGAAGCCTGTATTTGTCGTGGACGCCTATACGCGCAGAATTATGCAACGGCATCGTATCATCGACGGCAACGCCGGATATGCGGAGATTCAGGCCCTTTTCATGAACGGTCTGCCCCGGCGCGCCCCTCTGTTCAATCAATACCATGCCCTGCTGGTGAATACCGGCAAGCATTTCTGCAGCAAGCAGCGCCCCGGATGTGAATGCTGTCCGCTGCAGCCCTTCCTGTGATGTTTCACGTGAAACAAACACCCCACGAGACCTTTGAAAAATGATTCGCCACTGGCGAACCCTTTTTTACAGGTTATGCAAAGCTCCTTACGCCAGCATTCCGCCATCGACCACGATGCAGGCCCCGGTCATATAGGAGGCTGCATCGGAAACCATGTACAGAACGGCGCCGGCCATCTCTTCCGGTTTTGCAACCCGACCCATGGGGATGGTCGGCAGCACGATTTTCATGATATCAGGACTGCTGATAATCGCGGACGAAAACTTCGTGTCCGTCAAACCCGGCAGCAAGGCGTTGACTCGGATATTCAGCGACGCCAGTTCCTTGGCAAAGGATTGGGTCAGCGCGACCACCCCCGCTTTCGTGATGGAATAGATACCCTGAAACGGCGCGGGTCGAATCGCATTGACCGATGCCACGTTCACAATGGCGCCGCCCCCCTGGTTTTTCATGATTTTGGCGGCCTGCTGGGTCATGAAAAAAACACCCTTCATGTTGACGGAAAAGGTCTTGTCCCATGCACGTTCGTCGGCGCTCAGCACGTCGCCGAAAAATGGATTGGTCGCGGCGTTGTTAACCAAGATGTCCAACCGCTTGTATTTGTTCCTGACTTCGTCAAACAAGCGCTCTATCTGCACCATCTCGCCGGTGTGACACGCAATGCAGGCAGCCTTGCCGCCCGCCTGTACGATTTCATCTTCCACACGTTTGAGGTCGTCGATCTTCCGGCTGGCCAGGATCACCTCTGCGCCGTGGGCGGCCAGCGTTTTTGCAATGGCCTCGCCGATGCCCCGGCTTGCGCCGGTCACCAGGGCGATTTTGTTGTTCAGAAGAAACGGATCACTTTGCATCATGGATTTCCTCCTTATCGATGGATTTTATAAATATTCATATTTTGGAACCCTTGGAAAATGGCTTTACTGCCACATAGAGAATCCTTTTCGCCCGAACGATAATGCTGCTGAAATATAAATATAGTCAATAAATCAGCCCCATTTCTGGAAATGCGAAAAATCATTCATGCGCGGCTGGCGAACCCTTTTTTGCCGGTTATGCAAAGCTTATATTTTATTCAGAGATCGGATTTTGCCAGGACGGACTTTGCCGCCTCTTCAAGCACATGCACCGCAAAGATCATGAGCTTGAAACGTTCGTCCCTGGTCTGGCCGTGATAAAAGCGGTAATAGATCTGCTGGGCGATCACGGCGAGCCGGAAAAGGCCGAAGCAATAATAAAAATCAATGGTTTCAATAGTCATTCCCATTTTTTGGGCGTACGCATCAATGAGTTCCCGCCGCGTCATCATGCCCTCCAGATGGGTCGGTGCGATCCGGATGGCCTGCATGTTCGGCGGGTCCGCCCGATCAACCCAATAGGCCAGGGCGCCCCCAAGGTCCATGAGCGGATCGCCGATCGTGGCCATTTCCCAGTCCAGGACGCCGATGATCTCCAGCGGATTCAAGGGATCCAGCACCACGTTATCAAAACGATAATCATTATGGATCACGGAGACGACAGCGCCTTCGCCGGGCATTTTTTCGTGAAGCCAGGCCATGACGCGTTCAAAATCCGGCGCATCCGCGGTCCGGGCGTTACGGTAACGCTCCGACCACCCCTCCACCTGGCGGCGGACATAGCCTTCCGGCCTACCGTAGCCTTCCAGCCCCGCCTTTTGATAATTCACATGATGAAGCGCCGCATAGACCTCGATGAGTTTTTCGCAAAGCGTCCTTGCCTCCTGCGGTGTGAACGACAAGCCCTGGGGCAGATCCCGCCTCAAAATGATGCCCTTGATTCGCTCCATGACATAGAACGGGCAGCCGATAATCGACTCATCCTCCGTATAGGCCAGCGGCTCCGGACAATAGGGAAAGAGTGGCTTAAGGGCTTTCTGGATTCGGTATTCCCGGCCCATATCGTGGGCGGTTTTTACTTTCCGGCCGAAGGGAGGCCGCCGGAAAACCAGCTCGCGATCGCCCACCTTCAACAGATAGGTGAGATTGGAATGGCCGCCCGGAAACTGCGCGACCGTCAGCGTTCCTTCGAGCCCAGGGATGGCGTCCTTCAGAAACGCCTCGACCTTTGCCGTTTCAAACCTCTCGCCTTCGCGGACAGGTTTTGTTTTATCAATAAAATCCATTGGTTTGTTCCTTTTGTGTCTTCTCTGGAAAAGCGGAAAACATTTGATTCGCCGCATGCGAACCATTTTTCAGAGGTCATGCAAGGGGTTCTATTTGATATGCCGTCCGGCATACCCCCTGAGAATCCTTCTGGCGACTGCCATTTTGTGCACCTCATCCGGTCCGTCATAAATCCGGGCCGCCCGTTCATGACGGTAGAGAAAGGAAATGATCGTATCGTCCGTCATCCCGAGGCCGCCATGAACCTGAAGGGCCCGGTCAATGACCGTCTGCATGACATTGGCGACGAAAAATTTAATGAGCGCGATATCCTCCCGGGCCTCCTTGACGCCCAGGTTCTCGATCTTCCATGCCGCATGCAGCGTCATCAGGCGGGCCGCCTGGATGTCGGCGGCGCTCTCGGCGATCCAGGACTGGATAATCTGACGGGTGGACAGGGTCTTGCCGTCCGCCGAGATGATCCGCTGTGAGGCCCGTGCGCACATCAGATCAAAAACCCGGTGGCAGATGCCGATCCAGCGCATGCAGTGGTGGATGCGGCCCGGTCCAAGTCTTTTCTGGGCGATGACAAAACCGAAACCTTCCGGTCCCAGCAGATTTTCCTGCGGGACCCGGCAGGACTGGTAGAGAATTTCCGCGTGGCTGAAGTAGTCGCTTCCCGTATGGCCCATGACGGAAATGTTGCGAACGAGATTGAAACCCGGCGTGTTTGTCGGCACGATGATCATGCTCGCGCGCAAATGGGGTGCCGCTTCCGGATTGGTGACGGCCATCACGATGGCGAAGGCCGAGCCATCCGCAGAGCTGGAATACCATTTCTGCCCATTGATCACATAATCATGGCCTTCCTTGGCGGCCGTTGCATCCATCATGACGGGATTGGAGCCCGGAAGCTCGACCTCCGTCATGGAAAAGCAGCTCCGGATATCCCCCGCCACCAATGGTTTCAGGTATTGCTCCTTTTGTTTTTCCGTCCCGTATTTATGCAGGATTTCGACATTTCCCGCATCCGGCGCCTGGCATCCGAAAACGTAGTGCCCCAACGGCGAGCGACCCAGAACTTCGGACACCAGGGCATGCTCCATGAGATCCAGTCCCATGCCGCCCAGTTCTTTCGGATGGTTGGGAGCCCAGAGTTCCATCTGCTTGACCATGCGACGCTTCCCGGCGAGCTCGGGAAGCATCGCCTTGAAGTCTTTTGTCAGGAATTCGGGCTCCAGCGGAATGAGCTCCCTTTCTACGAATTCCGCCATCATCCCGGTGACGGCCTTCATTTTTTCAGACATGGTAAATTCCATCATCGACCTCCTGCTTCGCTTGAAAGTCCCGGTATGTTTTTTAGTAACCCGCCCGGCCGGGCGTTTCAGAGCTGTGACCCGCCCCCCGGGGCTTAACGGTATGTGATCATTTCCGGATCATGGAGCAATTCCAGGTGTGCGGTTTGGTTGAAGGTTGCAAGCTCCATCCGATCACCATCGTAGACGAAGGTCGTGACCGACGTATTGGCGAGATGCCAGGCGATGCGCAGGGCTTTCTCATCGGACAGATCCAGGGCCGTCTGCACCGCCGCTGAAATCGGACCGCCGGACGTGCAGATCAGGATTTTCTTCGTTCTGCCGTTATCCGCCATGACTTTCCGGAGGCCGGACAGCACACGTTCACGAAAATCCCGCCAGGGAATGACACCCGGCTTGTCGGCCTCTCCCGAGATCCAGCGATTCATGATTTTTTCAAAAACCCGCTGAAAGGCCCTTTTATCGACGTAAAGGCGCTCCAGGTCCGTCTTCAGGCCGGAATCCTCCTGCGCCACATCCCGGATATGGGCCATGATGATGTCGCGGGAGCTGTATTCATTGAATGCAGGCATGACCTGCAGTTCCGGCAGGCCGAGGTCATGCACCCGATAGGTCTTGCTCATTTCCCGCGCGGTATCCTGTTGCCGCACCATGTCGCCGGCATAGACGGCGTCAAAGGTCACCCCCGTCCGGATCAGATATTCAGCGAGAATCCCGCATTGCTTCAGGCCCTTCCCGGAGAGCTGATCATAGTTTTCTTTTCCGAACGACGCCTGGCCGTGCCGGACCATGTATATTTTACTCACCGATAAGGACCATCTCCCATCTCCTGGGTTCATGCATACGATGAAGCCTTGCAGGGGTCAATAAAAATTTGTTGGACAAGGCCGCCGCCGCCGGGCTATCCTGCCCGCGGATCCGACGTTCGCAAGGGAGGGTGGGCTCGCAACGACGCGAAAAAGAGTTGAATGCCGGTCTCGTCAAATGCGCCAAGTCCCCATTTTGTGATAACGATGGCCTCTTCATGCTTCGTGGCGCCTCCCGGCGTCATGAAGGTTTTTTACGAAGGGGTCAAGGATCGATAACCGGACACGTGGCCGGAGCGGAGCAATACCATCACCGATCATAACGAGAGACAGCGATGACTCCGACGCGAATAAAAAAGAAACTGCATCCCGGCATGATATTGCTTGGCATGATTCTTCTTGCCCTTGCGACGGCCTGCAGCGGCGGTCGGCCGCCAGCCCTTACGCTTTCCATCGCTCATATCAACGACACGCATTCCCACCTGGAGCCGGCAGCGATCCTTCTGACGGTCCATGGCGTGAAGACGACCGCCCGGCTCGGCGGCTTTGCCCGCATCAAAACCGCCCTGGACAAGATGCGGTCGGCGCATCCCGAACTGCTTTTACTTCATGCGGGGGATGCCGTGCAGGGCACGCTCTATTTTTCACTTTTCAATGGTGTGGTGGATTACGAGTTCCTGAACTTGCTGGGGATTGACGCCATGACCTTCGGCAACCATGAGTTTGACCGCGGCGCCGGACCGATTTCGGAGTGGATCGCCCTGAGCCGCTTCCCCTGGCTTTCAGCCAATATCGACTTCGCCGGTGAACCGACGATCGCTCCGCTCGTGAAGCCCTGCCTGATCAGGGAGATCAAAGGCGAAAAAGTGGCCGTCATCGGCGTTACGACCGAGGATACACCACGGATCACAATGGATGCGGGCAAGGCGGTTTTCAACGACGCCGTGGCGAGTGCCCGCCGCCAGGTGGAGGCCCTGACAGCCGCAGGCGTCAACAAAATCATCCTGCTGTCTCACCTTGGGTACCAACAGGACAAGGAACTGGCTGCCCTGGTTTCCGGGATCGACGTCATCGTCGGCGGCCATAGCCACTCTCTGTTGGGGGATGCCGGACGGCTTGCAGCGATCGGGCTGACACCCGAGGGGCCGTATCCCAGTGAAGTCCAGGCGCCTGACGGCAGCCGGGTTCTGGTGCTGCAGGCCTGGCAGTGGGGGCACGCAATCGGCAAGGTTCATGCCCGTTTCACCCCGGACGGGGAGGTGGCCGGATACAGTGCCGGAATCACCATCCCGGTAGGTGACCGGTTTGTTCAAAACAACGCTCCGGTCCCGCCGGACAGCGACGCACACCGTCAGATTCTGCAGGCGCTGGAAGCAAGCGGCGCCGCCCGCATCACCCCGGAAGATCCGGAAATGCTGGAGCGACTTGCACCCTATACCCGGCAGATCGAGGCCTACCGTTCCGTGTCGGTGGCAACGGCGGCGACCGATCTGGTGAGGGGACTCAACGGCGGTCCGGGTCCATTGTCGGCCGATGCCATGCTGGCGGCGGTTCCCGGAGCCCATGCGGCCCTGCTCAATAATGGCGGCATCCGCAAAGATCTGTTTGCCGGAAAGATTTCAGTCAGCGATGTGCTGGAGGTGATGCCGTTCGGCAATACACTTGTGCTTGTTGATCTGACCGGGGCGGAAATGAAAACGGCGCTGGAAGAAGGCATTGATTATCGTTTGCAGAAATATCCGGGACAGAATCCACCAGGCATGCCCTATGTGGCCGGGATCCGTTTTTCGGTGAGGCCCGCAGCCCCAGGGGGGAAAGAATATCCGCCCTTTCTGTAAAAGACGATCAGGGCGTGTATCGGCCGGCAATACCCCATGCGGTTTATCGGATGGTCGTCAATGCCTTCGTGGCCGGTGGCGGTGACGGTTTTACGACAATGAAAAAAGCTTCAGGATACCGCAGCGATACGGGGATTATCGACAGCGACGCCTTCCGGGAGCACCTGGAACGCCTCGGCTCTGTCATGAATCCAACCCAACCGCGCATCGCGATTCTCCCCTGACGGCGCCCCAAAAGGCCGTTTCCAAAACCAGTCGCAAAATGAAATTCAAAAAGAGGGCGGTAACAAAGCGTCTTGAGGCAGGACGTACGTATCTGCCCGAAAAAGTTCAAAGATGAGGGGGGGACGGCAAAAATTCACACGAGGAGAAGCAAAGGCCCCCGCTCTGCCCGTCATGCTGCTAAGGGTTTGCAATAACAGGCGTTTGCCGTGCCATGACGATGTCCGGCGCATCCCACTTTTTCTGTTCCATCAGCTCGATGAAGGCCCGGCGATACAGGAGCGTGACCGTGACGGTGATCTTGCTCCGGGCGGGAGCCTCGAAGGCATAGTCGGAGACGTCGCGGGCAAAAGCGGCCAGTCGGTTGTCGCTGACGAGCTCCGTGTGGTTCCAGTAGGCGCCGGCAGGAAAGACCTCCGTCCATTTCTCCCGGAGAAGTTTGGCGTAGGCCTTCCCGGGGCGGCCGGCATAATGGTTCCCCTTTTCCGTGTGCGTCCCGCACCAATCCGGCAGTTGCGGACCGGCGAGTTGATTGAGCGTCTTACCCCGATGGTCTTTCGCCTCAACGAGCAGAATCAGGTGGCGGAGCGGCGAATCCGTCGGGACGTGGTGGCCTGTTTTATCGTTGACCAGTGTGACGCTGATCAGGATTTTGCCGTCCTGCAGCGTTGCCGAGGCGTCCAGGGTGAGCGAATTGCGAAGCATCTCCGCATCCACCGTCATGTTATGATTGTGGATGGAGCCGGGATCCCGTTCGATGCCTCCCCTGCCCGGCGCCACATTGGTCATCTTCTTCCCTTTATGGATCGTGGACGACGGCATATGGCAGTCCTGGCAGGTCTTTGCCTTGTCTGATTTCGGGTCGCTGTAAGGGCTGTGCAGCCATTCACCGTAGGAGTTATACACCACCGTGTCCCAGAAAACGCCGAAGTGGCACGAGGCGCAAAACCGGCTTTCCTTCAGGAGCGGCAGGTACGCGTCGTGTTGCTCCGCGTTGACGTCCTCGAAGGCGCCGAAAAAAAGCTGAGCCCGCTCGGGGTCGTCGGCAAAAGGGCGGCGGATGTCCATCGAATGCACGCCCGGCGCTCCGATATGGGGCATCTTCGTCGCGTGATTCAGCTTTACATCCGCGACTTTATGACAAAAATCGCAGTGCACGCCGTACCGGTCCGCACCCTTCGCATCCCTGGGATCCATGTCACGGGGGATGGACGCTCCGGGAACATGGCAGGCCGAACAGTTTCCGGTCGTACCGGGGAAATCGAGAAGATACCCGGGGCCGTAATAGGGCTCTTCGGGATCGGGTTTCTGCGGCAGCGGTGCATTATTCCAGAAACCGCCTCCCGCGCCGTACCGCGTCGGCGGACTCCGGTTTCCCCGGGTGTCGGTTCCGTCATACATGGTGAGAAACCGGGGATTGCGGGCGGACTTGAGATGGGGATCCTCGAGGCTCATTTCCGTGAGGGCGGGATGGCATTCCGCGCAGCCGTTTTTCCCCTCCGGGGCCAGCCATTCGTACTGGAAATTATCATTGGACTGATAGCGGACGAGTTTCAGCTGCAGACCCGTAACAGGCGGTGTGATCTTTCGGACCAGTCCCGAATAGTAGCCGTTTTTCCAGGTGCTGAGATTGATTTCTTCTCCCGGCGTCAGACCGGAAACAGTGAAACGGCCCGACGTATCCGTCAGCACCGCCTTTTTGGTACTTTGCACCATGACGGTTGCTCCGGGGACGGGGCCGCGATGGTCGAAAACGGCTCCGGAGACCGAATCATCCGGCATGGCGCCGAGCTCTGAAAAACAAAAAAGACCCAGGGTAAGCAAGGAAATGAAAGCGGCTGCGGCAGGCGCCCAGATACGGGCAGGGGCGCTCCGGAAGGATCCGTCTTGATCCCGTATTCTCCATCTGCTTCTTAATTTTCGGTTTTCCATAAATATTCAGGAACGGGTGGCGGCGGATTCGCCGGCCCATAGATGCAGTTGCTGGTTGTGCTCACGAGTATTTTATCGTTCGGTTCCCATTCAACGGCCGTATCCAGAATCAACTTCGTGTCCCCGTTGCGGAGTTTCGAATTCTTGTTCAGCCATGCCCAGCCGGTCACATTTCCCGAAGAATCGAGCCGCTTGACCAGACTATAGCCGTATTCTTCATGCGCAATGCCGCTTCCGCCCAGCGTCAGGATCTTTTTCGTGCCGTCGATCGCCGACAGGGTGAAGCTCTCGGAGTATTCCTTTAATTGGACGTCTTCGGACAACTTGCGGTCGGCATAAGCCCACTCCGCCTTCCAGTCCGTATCATAATTCCATCCGGTTCCGGTTTTCAGTTTGGTGTAATAATCGCCGACCTGCGTGAAGAGGACGGGCTCGGGGCGTCGGTCGCTGTCATCGGCTTTGAACGCTTTCGGCAGTTTCACCTGGAATCCCGGGCAACCCCCGCGCGGACATTCCTTTGCCTTGACCGACCATGCGCAGATGGAATCATCCCCTTTAAAATCGATAATCTTCTGATCTTTGTTGTAAACGCATTTTCCCCCATTTTCCTTGTCGGAGGGGTCGGCCTTCCAGGTGCAGAAGGTCGAAGGTCGGCAGGATTCCTTTCCGGAATCCCTGAATTTATCTGTAAACTTCGGGTCGCTCATATCCATGGTGACCGTCAGAATGCCGTTTTTGTAATCCCTGATCCACGAGGAAGGCCAGGCCGCATCCTTTTTAAATTCCATCGGCGATTCCTGGTCCAGCTTTGCAACGAGCACGGTGTTCTTCTCGCCGTCGAAATCGGCGTCCGCCTGAGACTCCGATCCGGTGCGAACCAGCGAAACATCTTTAACCGGGTCCAGTCCCGGTCCGACGTAAATCTGGAAAGTCACGCGGGTTTCCGGTTTGGCATAGAGCAGGAAGATATTGTAGGCCCTGCCCCCCTCAAAAACACTGGCCTTGAAGCGTCCCTGATCCCGCTGGGTTTCGGATTTGACCAGCGTATCGAGATAATAGACCCCCTTGTTGGCGACAAGGCTGCTGCGCTGAAAGATGCCCGCTCCCATCATGCGAATGCTCTGTTCCTCATTTTTGAACTCTCCCGGTTTCAGCAACTGCCTGTAAAGGGGAACCCCGTAACATTTCTGGTCCATACAATCATCACACCAGGCATTGGCGGGACAGTAGGCTTCCGTGGGAAGCGTTTTTTTCGGAACGGCGTCCGGGTAAACAACGGCGCTGACGTAGTCATAGGGGACCTGGAAACAGCTCTGTTCGGAGAGGCACTCCAGGGTCTCGCTGGGGACCTGGAAGAACTTGTCCCGGTTGACCGAAATGGTTCCGCCTGCCGGAATCCTCTTCTGGGATGATCCCGCCAGACCGGCCAGGCTTCCGTCATCGTCGTTCAATTCCGTTTGGCGGTCCACATCCGTAAAGCTGGTCGCAAAAAGATTCTGGGGTGCGCCGTTGTCGTAGGTGCAGTATTCGGCCTTCACCTGTTCCGTGTTGACGGACATCGTTCCCGGCGCAAACAGGGGGACGACGATGTAATGGCGGATATCGACATTGTCGAAGAAGAGATTCCGGGAATGAAATGCCGGCGGATAGTAGAATCCGTTCGGCTGTTTCCAGCCGATGGCCGCATTGGGCAGGATGCATTTCCCCTTGAACGGATACTCCTTTGCCCGGGGGATTCCCATTCCCCGGTTCAAATCGCCGCCGAACATGTACTGGGTTTGAAAGCACTGTCCGGCGGGGCCGGTGCATTTTAGCGGCGTCTTTTTGATGTCGAGGTAGGCGTTGGCCTCCTGGTAAACCGGCCCGTCATAGATATTATAGAGACGCTGGTAATTGGCGAAATTATCGGTCGGCATACTGATCCCCTCGGACCGGGACAGGCAATAGGCTGCAGGGATCACGTGGCCCTTGCTTTTCGGATCGAGCATGTCGTCGCATCGGATTCCGCTGTATTGGTTGAACGGACCGGCGTTTGCGGCAAAGGCATTGCCGTCCGGATCATCCGTTTCATTTTTCATGACCCATTTCTGCGTGTTGCCGATAAAGGCGCTTTGCCGCGTCAGCCCCCAGTACCCGTTGATGACCTGGTCGTAGCTTCCGCCGGAAACCATGGTGAGCCCCCCTTGGAGGACGTCGGACAGGACGCTGTCAGTCACCAGGAACCAGTTGCTCCGGAGCCAGATCGCCCCGAAATTCAGGTTGGCCCAGTGAAAGGATGACGTATAGGAATCGATGACGCTCAACACACAATCGTCCGTCTGTCCCTTGATGCAGGGCAAAAACGGCGTTGCTTCGGAATCGAGGCATCCGGCTGCGCCCGCGCGGCAACGGACCGGCTGGAGAAAGCTCGTCCCGAGCGCATCGGGATAACTTTCGTCTTTGTATTTGTCGGCAGAGCTGTTCGCGATCGGAATGAGCTTGAAGATGTCATCGTTCCTGATCTCCTTGTCGGGGCTCGTGTCGGCGCTGCAAGTGCTCACGCCGCCGCAGGCGCCCGTGTTTCCGACCGTAACCAGAGAGTGCATGGCCGTGGAGCAGAAATTCCCCTTGAACGATTTGATGGGGGCGGTTCCGGGAATGCTCCTGAGGACATCGCCTTTTTTGGACGTGATCTTCTTCTGAATGTTGGCGTACCCCTCCCAGATCTGCTGCGCGGAGGGGCCGCCCACCTGGGAAGGAACGATCCAGTAGCAGGCGCCGCACGTTCCCGCACCCGCCGCCATGTTGTATTCAAAGGAGTTATAGGCATTCATGATGAAGAAAACGCTCGGATTGACGTAGTCGCTGCTGAACCGCATCGTTTCCGCGATTTCCTGGCAGTATTTGTGTTTTGGGTAGAAGGGGTCTCTGCTTAAGGCCGCTGTCGTGAGCGGGTTGCTCTTTCCGAGTGCCCCCGGAACCATGCGGGGGTTGTCCCTGAAGGGCGCAGCCATCCCCTTTTCATCGTAGGTCCCGACCGCGGGCCGGGCATAAACACCGATATTGGCCCGCAGGACGTTGTTCGCCTCC
>Ga0351881_1032_pt1 | contig 45269 bp, 35 predicted proteins | sample BONcelFGM3001E15_FD_206769 | JGI IMG/M metagenome (GOLD analysis project Ga0351881, IMG submission 206769) | Enriched cells from coal bed in the Powder River Basin, Montana, United States - BONCAT cells FGM rep3 HSBNCT.FGM.300.1.E15 ...
TTATCAAGGTGTTTCAATTGATATTGATTCGGTATATCGATTTTTGGATAAACTCAACAACCGCATAAAAGACCAAGTTGAACAAATAAGTTATAATCATACAAAAAAGATTTTAGGGAAAATAAGTGTGGTCTTTTACGATATGACAACCTTATATTTTGAGGCAAGTGATGAAGATGATTTACGGAAGATCGGGTTCGGCAAAGATGGTAAAACTCAAAATCCTCAGATATTTATTGGTTTGTTAGTAGGCATAGGGGGCTATTCAATAGGTTACGATGTTTTTGAAGGAAATATATACGAAGGACATACTTTAATTCCTTTTCTTGAAAAGATAAGTATTAAGTTTGATATTGAAAAACCGGTTGTAGTTGCAGACAGTGGGTTACTTTCGAAGAATAATATAACCGCATTAGAAGATGGGGGTTATGAGTATATCATTGGGGCAAGATTAAAAAATGAACCGACAGTAATGATAAAGAAAATTACAGAAGTTGAATTAAAAAACGGAGAATATAAAAATATATTAAAGCCCAATGGACAAAGACTAATTGTTAGTTTTTCAGAGAAAAGAGCAAGGAAGGATGCTCATAATCGCAAAAGAGGTATTAAGCGATTAGAAAAAAGTATAACCTCAGGGAAATTAACAAAGTCCAATATTAACAATAGAGGGTATAATAAATTTTTGAAACTACAAGGTGAACTATTAGTAAAAATAGATCACGACAAAATAGAAAAAGATACAATTTGGGATGGACTCAAGGGATATGTAACAAATTCAAAGCTCTCAGAAATAGAAATAATCGAAAATTATAAAAACCTATGGTACATTGAGAAAGCATTTAGAATATCTAAAACAGATTTGAGAATACGCCCTATTTACCATAGACTGCAAAGTAGAATAGAAGCTCATATCTGTATTTCATTTGTAGCATATACTATTTATAAAGAACTTGAGCGAGTTTTATATAAGGAAAAATCTAGTCTTTCAGTTAAGAAAGCTGTAGAGCTGACCCATAATATGTATGAAATAACCTACGTTTTGCCTGAATCAAAGCATACTAAATCAATATTATTAAAAATGGATGAGAAACAAGCTGAATTATACAAGATTGTTCTTCAAAATTTCTGAGGGTGTCCCAATACTGAAAACAGGAGAGTAGATTAACAATTGAACCCTCTCAAATAATCGGGCAAATATTCTTCTATTTTTAATCTGAATTTTGATGAAAGATGAATTCGAATGAATAATTTTAATTTGACTTTAAGATACCCCTCCCCTATATTTAGCAACAATTTTCAGAAAGTAGCAAATGTTAGATCAGAAAGATGAATTTCTAAAGTACGTCCCGATTTTCACAGGTCTTAATTCAGATACACTCTCCAAAATAGCTCAGTTAGGAAGGTTGTTGACTTTTCCAAATGAATCGCTTATTCTGATGGAACACGAAACAGGTTCAGCTCTTTTTGTGATTGCTAAAGGGAGTGTAAAAGTTTCAAGAGTTAGTGAGGATGGAAGAGAAGTTATCTTGACAATCTTACAAGAATCTGATTTCTTTGGTGAAATGGCTATCCTTGACGGACTTAACAGATCTGCCAATGTTACTGCAATGGAAGAAGTTCAAATATTTATGATTCATCGAACTGATTTTCTTGATCTTTTATATAATCACCCCGAAGTTTCAATTGCATTACTTCAAGAACTCACAAAACGCTTACGTGCTGCAGATATGAAAATTAAATCACTTTCTCTTAAAGATGCTGAAGGTAAAGTGGCAACGGTAATTTTACAACTCGCTGATGATTATGGCAAAATCAGAAATGGGAAGGTAGAAATAGAACGACTCCCTTTTCAACACGATTTAGCAAATATGGCTGGAACTTCACGCGAAACTATTTCCAGAACTCTACATTCATTTGCAAAACGAGGTTATATTGAATTGGAAGGAACTCGTCTCATTATTCCGAACTACGAAGCATTCAGAGACATTTTCAAGTAGCAATATTAAAAAGAATAAAGTCGACCTCCATATTCACACAACTGCTTCCGATGGTTTTTATTCCCCTCAAGAAGTAATTAATAAAGCAGCCTCAGCTGGGTTAAATATTATTAGTATTACCGATCATGATACAGTGGATGCAATTGATGAAGCAATGTATTATGCTGATAAAGTAGGAATAGAAGTAATCACAGGAATTGAATTAAGTGCTGAATATGACAATCGCGAAGTACACATACTCGGTTATTTTTTCGATCATAAAGATAAAGATTTTCTACTTGCAATCGATACTTTCAAAAAAAGTCGTTTTAATCGTGTTATAAAATTTATTGCAAAATTGAATGAACAAGGAATAATGATTAATCTTGAGGATGTGCTTACTAATACTAAATCAAGTTCATTAGGAAGACCTCATATTGCTCAAGCAATAATTACGAGAGGTTATGCATCAAGTTTTTATGAAGTATTCGCAAAATATTTAGGTAATAATTCACCTGCATTTGTTAAGAAAGATTTTTTAGCTCCGGAGACTGCTTTCGAGCTGATAAACCGAGCTGGCGGTATATCAATAATAGCGCATCCCGGGGCTATTTCTGAAAGTAGTGTTAAACATTTCATTAAATTGGGTGTAAATGGTTTTGAGGTTAATCATCCCTCACATTCTTCACTGCAAAAAAAATACTATAGTAATATTGTAAGTAAACATAATTTAATCGGAACTTCTGGTTCTGATTTTCACGGAGGTAAACGCTCTGATGAAACTAATCTCGGGAACTATTTTCTTTCACCCACACAGTTTAATCTGATTCGTGCAAGAGTTCAAAATTTAATTTGAGTAAAAAGAATTGTAATTTTAAGTGTTAATTATTTTAGGATGTGAAAATGAATTTTATTGAAGGTCATCTAACAGCAGATACTTTGAAGATCGCAATTGTTCAAAGCCGATTTAATGATTTCATAACTCAAAAATTAGTTGAAGGGGCAACCGACTGCCTGATTAGACATGGTGGCAATAAAGAGAACTTTACCTTAGTTAAAGTTCCCGGTGCATTTGAAATACCGCTTGCTGCTGATAAATTAGCTTCTTCCAAAAAGTATGATGCTATAATTTGTTTAGGAGCAGTGATTCGTGGTGCAACTCCCCACTTCGAATATGTTGCAAGTGAAGTTACCAAAGGGATTGCGCATGTTAGTCTAAAGTACGGTACACCCGTTGCTTTCGGAATTTTAACAACCGACTCAATTGAACAGGCAATTGAACGTGCAGGAACTAAAGCCGGTAATAAAGGCTGGGATGCGGCTATCTCCGCAATCGAAATGAGTAATCTTCTCAAGAATTTAATTTAACTTTTGGGCTTCCCAATCTTTGGAAGCCTTATTCTAACTTAATTCTTCTAAAATCTTCACCATCAAAATAAAGATGGAAGTAGTTTTGCATTTTTTTGGAGATTACCACTTCACATTTTGAATACGGATACACAGATTCGTCTACTTTATTCATTACTTTTAAATCAAATTCATCGTCTGAATAATTTAATTCTTCTTCTATTATTACTTTGCGTGATTTCCCCCCTTCTTGTAAAAATCTTCCACCTTCTAATTCGAGTGTAAATGATGAATCAGAAGTTACAATTAAGCCGATTTGGGAATTAGATAAAATAATTTCACTTTTTATGGGAGATATCAATTCAATTCTTTTATCAATTAATGCATAGTCAAACGCTTGTTGTGCTCCTAATTTCATCAAAGAAACCCTTTTGAATTTATCGGGCATTCCCCAAACCACTATAGTATCAGAACTAATATAATCTTTGTTTTGATGAATATTAAGAATTGCTCTTTCCATCTTTTGTCCGGCTTCAATCCAGTTTAATGAAGTCGTAATATTTGAATAAAAAAGTAGTATTAAAATAATGGTTCCAATAGAATAGAAATATTTTTTTGAAAAAAATCTGTCCGCCATTTTAATAATGAAGAAGGATATTATCCAAATTAATCCGATTGAGGCAACAAAAGCATACCATCTCATAAACGTTGGTAAAACCGGAATGATAAAAATCAAATACCATCCAAATGAGAAGAGCAATATCGGTTTATCTCTATTTTGAATATTAGGGTAGATTTTAATAAGAAGGAGAATGACGGCGATAGTTAAAAAAATTCCCCCAATAATCAGTTGAAAAAAAGAAAATTTGAGGAACAAAAATTCTAACCAATCGGGGGAGACAAATGAAACCGGAATATAAAGTAGAAAATTTTTGATCATTGATAAGAAATTCGAGTCATGAAAATGATGAGCACCAAAGGGATTGCTTCCAATAATTACAATTCGATATACCATATAGATACTGAAAGTTAGAATCATGGTAAATGTGATTATGAATGCTTTTTTAGTCGTTGAATTTTCAATTGGTCTTATAGTAAGCAGAATTAGTAAAGGAAGAATTAATAATGCAAATGCTATTTCTTTTGAAAGTAGTGCAAGAAGAAAAATAATAACTACAAAAAAATAATCTTTGAGATTTTCGACTCTTTCTTTTAATAACTTTATGATGGCTATTGATGTCAGTAGTATAAATATCGCAGATAAATTTTCGACCATATCAGATAACCATGCAGCATGTAATTCATGAGATGGTAGAATAGCGAAAATCAATCCGGACAAAATTGCTGTTCTTCTATCAAACCCAATTTTATTTGCACTTAGAGCAACTAAACCGGGAACCACTGAATAGAGTAATAGTGCAACAAGATGAAATAAGAATGGATGAAACCCATTTACTAACAAAAGTAAATTGTATATCAATTTAACTAATGGACGCCAGTAGTACCCCCATGAGTGTAAAGTCCAAAACGGTGAAAATATATCAATAATATTATTTGGTATTTTCATTCCGATGATCTGAAAGTCATCATTCAGAAATGAGACGAAAATCATTGGGAACCATGAAACAAATGCGACCAAGCTGCATAAAATAACATCACGGATTTGAATCTTGCGGTTCAAATTTTACCTTTTGATATTTGTTGTGTTTAGATAAATTTATCAATCGAAATATAAACAGTTTACACTGTTACTTGATAATAGTTTTTAAAAACATGTATTGAAAATTTAATGAGGATGTAACTTGCCGGAAGTCACCAAATATAATCTAATAACAAGGAAGTTAATGAAATTAAATAAGTTAATTCTATTTTTGACTTTACTCCAGGCTGCTGTGTTGCCACAAAATGTTATAGGATGGAAAAACTATTCCGATATGAAAAATGTTTCCGGTGGAGTCTTTTCTTCTGACACACTCTGGGCGGCTACAGGGGGAGGTGTTTTTCAATTACATATTTTGGATTCAATTTATAACACTTTCAATAAAACAGAAGGATTAAATGGTTCTGCCATAACTGCAATTACAAAAGATATTTATGGAAAGATATGGCTCGGTAGTCAAAACGGTACAATTGATGTATATAATCCCTACACAAATTCATTTAAAAGAATACTTGATGTTTATAACTCGGGAAGAACTTTAAGGCAAATTAACTATCTGCGAGTTGTTGATGATATTATTTATGTTTCTACCGATTTCGGCTTATCCACAATTAATTCTAAAACCTATAGCTTCGTTGATACATATTTTAAATTCGGAAATCTTGCCTCAAATATTAAAGTGAATTCAAGCTTTGGAATTGATCAACTATTCGTCCCGACTGAATTAGGTTTAGCTGTTCAAGTTCCAGGTGCAACAAATTTATCTGCACCGGAGTCGTGGGAGGTCTATACAACTATTAATGGATTAGGTTCAAATAAAGTATTTAAAGTTGATAAATTTAGAGATACAATAATAGTCTCAAGTGACAAAGGATTTGTTTATTTTAATGGCTCATCTTATTCACGTATTCTCCCGCAATTTAATCAGTCATATATTAGTGATTTTCTAATAGCGGGTGATACTTTATTCATTCTAACCGAAGAGACTGTTTCATCGGTAAAAAGAAGTACACTTTACTTCTATTTAAATGGTTCAGTTCAACAATATGCTTCAAATCTCCCTTTAATTAATAAGATAATCGCATCACAAAACAATAAATTGATTCTCGCAACAGTGAATGGCGTTATGATTCTTTCAGAAAATAACTCAGAATATTATTTCCCTGATGGACCTCAATCAAATTTCTTTAGTGATTTAAGTGTTGATAAGCAGATGAACTTATGGGTCGCAAGCGGAACTGATGTATCGGGTATCGGTTTTTACAAATTTGATGGTGAAACGTGGAAGAATTATAATCTAACATCTACTCCCGAAATTTTATCGAATAGCTATTATAACACTTTTAGTGCTCCGGATGGTACAACCTATCTTGGTAGTTTTGGTGGAGGATTTACAAGAATTAATTCAACCGGTGATATTACAGTTTTCAATACAACAAACACTCCTATGCTCGGAACAACACGAACTCCTGAGTACTTAGTAATACCGGGATTAAGAACCGATTCCAAAAGTAATTTGTGGATTTTGAACCATGATGCTGTTAACAGAAAAACCTTAAGTATGTTGACCAAAGATAGTGTCTGGTATCACTTTGTAAATCCATCCGATTCAAATCTAAATCAATACACAAAAATTCTGATTGACCAATACGATACCAAATGGTTTGTTTCAGCGGCTCCTGCTAAATCAGGTTTGTTTTACTTTAATGAAAATAACACATTAAGCAATTTAAATGATGATAAATCTGGATTTCTCTCCCAAACAAACGGACTAAATAGCAACAACGTCTCTTCACTCGCATTAGACAAAAGAGGTGACTTATGGATTGGTACAAATTTAGGTGTTAATGTAATTTCAAATACTTCGGTGGTTTTGGGTAATTTATCAACTCCTCAATTTAAAATATCATCGGTTTTTTCACTAAGACAATATTCAATAAACTGTATAGCAGTTGATCCAATCAACAGAAAATGGATTGGTACAAATCAAGGTTTAATAGTTGTTTCTTCTGATGGAACAAACCTCATCGCTGCATACGACACTAAAAACAGCCCACTCTTATCAGATCAAATAAAAAGTATCACTATTGATGATCAAAGAGGAATCGTTTATATCGGTGTTGATGGTGGACTTACATCTGTACAAACTTCAGCTATTCTTCCAAAAGAGAATTTCGATGGATTATCCATTTATCCCAGTCCTTTCATTTTACGACAATCAAATAATACTTTAAAAATTGACGGATTGATTCGCGATACAGATATAAAAGTACTTTCTGTTTCAGGTAAACTAATAAAAGAGTTTTCCTCCCCGGGCGGTAGAATTGCCTATTGGGATGGTAGAGATGAGTCAGAAAATTTGGTGAGTACAGGAATTTACTTCGTTGTTGCTTATGACAAAGAAGGGAATAATATTGCAACCGGAAAAATTGCAATTATTCGTGAATAAAACTTAACTTATATGATTGATCTCTCTTCAATTTCGCTTCAGTTCGGTGGTAAGTATCTTTTTAAAGATGTCAATTATCGTATTAATGCCGGCGACAGACTTTCTCTTGTCGGTGCAAATGGTACTGGTAAAACTTCATTACTAAAAATTATTAGTGGCACTTTATCACCTGAAAGCGGGAAACTTCTAAAACAAAAAAGAATAAGTATCGGTTATCTCCCACAAGAAAATGTAACACACAAAGGAAAAAGTTTAATCGAGGAAGCTTCTCTCGCACTCACCGATATCTATGAACTTCAGAATAAGGAAATCGAGATTACAAACCAACTTGCAATCACTTCACTAACGAATAGTGAACATGATGACCTAATTAATCAGCTTGGTGAAGTTCATTATAGACTACAAGAACTTGACTCTTATAGTGCATCATCTAAAGTCGAAAAGATTTTACTCGGACTCGGTTTCGTGGAAAAAGATTTTGATAAATTAACTGAAGAATTTTCTGGTGGATGGCAAATGCGAATCGCTCTTGCTAAAATTTTGATCTCTCAAAACGATTTACTTCTAATGGATGAACCAACAAATCATCTTGATCTTGATTCACTTAATTGGTTAATCTCTTTTTTAAAAAGCTATAAGGGTTCATTGCTGATTGTCAGCCACGATAAATATTTTATAAACTCAGTTACAAATAAAACACTTGAAATTTATCTCGGTAAATTCAATACATTTAATGGAAATTATGATGCATATCTAAAGTACAAAGAGGAAAGAGATTTACAAGCCGAACAACTATATGTAGCACAGCAAAAGAAAATTAAAGAGACAGAAAATTTTATCGAAAGATTTAGATATAAATCTTCAAAAGCAAAACAAGTTCAAAGTCGCATTAAACAACTTGATAAAGTAGAGTTGATTGAACTCCCCGAATTTTCAGGTAAGATAAATATCAAATTTCCACCGGCAATTCAGAGCGGTAGAATGAATATTGAACTAAATAATATTTCCAAATATTATGGTGATAATTGTGTATTTGAAAATCTAAATTTCAGAATTGAACGTGGAGAAAAAATTGCTTTTGTTGGAAGAAATGGTGCAGGTAAATCGACATTAGCAAAAATAATTTCTGGAACTCTTCCACCAACAAACGGCGAGCGGATTGAGGGACATAATACAGTCTTCGCTTATTATTCACAGGATGTTGCCGATAATCTTGAACCTGACTTAGATATCATTGAAACTATTGAAGGGATTGCAGAAAATCAGACGATTGGTCAATTGCGATCCCTACTTGGTTGTTTTCTTTTTACCGGAGATGATGTTTTTAAAAAAGTAGGAGTATTATCCGGAGGTGAGAAAAGTCGTGTAGCACTTGCAAAAATATTATTGACCAAGGCAAATTTTATTATTCTTGATGAACCGACTAATCATCTTGACATAAGTTCAAAACAAATATTACAACAAGCATTAATAAATTTCAAAGGTGCTTTATTATTGATTTCTCATGATATCGATTTTCTTCGTCCTGTTGCGAATAAAGTAATTGAAATTACAAAAGGAAAATTGAATGTTTTCCCCGGAGATATTGATTATTATCTTTACAAAAAAAGTGAGACTGAGAATTCTGCATTAACAATTGAGAAAGACAAAAGTGTTTCAAATTCCATCTCTAAAAAAGATCAAAAAAGAATTGAAGCAAGATTACGGCAAGAGCGGTATAAACTCACCAAAGACATTTTGGAAGATATTGAATCAACTGAAAAATTGATCAACAAAATCGAAGAAGAACAGAAAGTTTTAGAAAATGAATTAGGAAAGAGTGAAATTTATATCAATCCAAACTCAGCAAAAGAAAAGACAAATCGATACAGTAAAGTTAAAGTCGAGCTCTCATCTGCAATTGAAAAATGGGAAGAATTACAACTCAAACTATCAGAAATAGAAAATCAATTATCCTCAATTAATGAATAGTTAATTAAACTTTAATTCCTAAAAACTCCTCAGCTAAAGCTATACCACCGTATAGTGCTGCATCATCCCCTAACTTCGTTGCTACAACTCTAACTCCCTTTGCACTTGAGACAAGCGAATGATTTTTAAAAGCTAATCTTATCTTAGGTATCATAAACGCATGAAGTGCTTCGATAACTCCTCCACCAAGAACAATAATTTCGAGGTTTAATAAATTATTTAAATTTGCAAGTACTAAACCTATAGTTTCACACGCCTCTGCAATATGGCGACTTACCAATTTATCTTCGCTGTTTATTGCGTTTAATAATGCTTTACTTTTGATCGGAATATTTTCTTTGACTAATTTACTTATGACACTTTTCTTGCCAAGTTTAACATCGCTCACAATATTTTTAACAATTGCTGTTCTGCTTGCCAATGCTTCAAAGCAACCACGTTTGCCGCAACCGCATAAAGGACCGTTTTTCATTATTTCAATATGACCGATTTCACCGGCAAAATAAGTTGATCCCCGGTATAATTTAGAATTGAAGATTAGCCCACCACCAATTCCAGTTCCAACAAATACAACCAACATATTTTTTTTATCTATTCCGTATCCAAAATTCTGAATTCCGAGACTTGCAAGATTTACATCGTTTTCGATCAAAACAGGTATTTGTGTGTACTTCTGAAGTTTTTCTTTGATGTTATAGTTTTTAATATTGAGATTTGGTGCGATTCCAATTTTGCCAGTATGAGGGTTAACAGAACCGGGAATTCCGAGACAAATTGCTTTAATTTGTGATTCGGGAATTTTTGATGAAAATATTAATTCAGATACAATTGTAAATAAAGTTTCAGCAAAATCAACTTTTTTTACTTTTGTTTTTTGAACTTTTGTAGAACGCTTGTATCGAGCAACAATACCTTCTTTGGAATTTATAATTGAACCAAGAATTTTGGTTCCCCCCATATCAATACTGATGATATATTTTCTTTCCATTCTACCTCCGAGCTAAAAGGATTGATAAAAATGTTTTTATCAGCTTATTGTATTATCAATAATAATGTGATAAATTTTATTTTCATTTTGCAACCTCAAGTTAGGAAAGAGTTGATTAATAATTCAAATAAAAAATTGAAACCTCTTAAAAAATTCGGGCAGAATTATCTACAAGATAAGAACATTCTTAGGAAAATTGTTGATGAAATAAACCCTCAACTAAAAGATAACCTTATTGAAATAGGACCGGGACAAGGTTCGCTAACAAAAGAATTATTTGGAAAAACCGAATTATATACTGCAGTTGAAATCGACTCACGAGTTATTGAAGAATTGAGAAATAATTATGAGGGATTAAATTTAGTCCATGCTGATTTCCTCAAACTTGAATTAACCAATTTTGGTAGTTTTGATAATAAGATCAGAATTGCAGGGAATATTCCATATAATCTAACTTCGCCAATAATCTTTAAACTTTTGGAAAATAGAGCGATTGTAAAAGATGCTATTTTGATGATTCAATTAGAAGTTGCTCAGAGGATTGTCTCTTCAATTGGAACAAAAGATTACGGAATACTTTCTGTTATTCTAAATGCTTTTGCCGATATTAAATTGTGTTTCAAAGTTTCTCCAAATGTTTTTTACCCTCGCCCGAAAGTTTATTCTGCTGTTATTCATATTAATTTTCACAATGACAAAAAAGATTATGATGAAAATTTGTTCAAAAGTATTGTTAAAGCAGCTTTTAACCAACGTAGAAAAACTTTAAGAAATTCACTCGGTAATAGTATATTTGCAAACATAAATTTTGAACAGTGTCCGATTGATTTAGGACTTCGTGCTGAACAATTATCCATTAACGATTTTATTACTTTAACTAATTTCATTAAACAACATCAAACTCATAACCAATAATTATAAATGTTTCAGAAGATAAATAAATATTTGCATTACCTCACACCAACTGACTATGTAGTAGTTGTTTTTTATATTTTTCTAACTCTTTTAAACATTGTTTTTGCAAACAGGGTTGACCAGTGGTTTGAGTTAATCGTTATCAATTTTGCTGTAATTACTGTAACAATTTTTATAGCAACAGCGCACCTCAAGCATAATACTTTTTGGCGTAGACAAATTCATTATTGGTATACAGCACCATTGATTTTATTGACATTCAAAGAGCTTTATTTAATGATTAAACCGATAAGACAAATCGATTTTGATTTTATATTGATAAAAATAGATAGAATGATTTTCGGTTTTGATCCAACGGTTGAGTTAATGAAAATCACCACTCCATTATTAACAGAATTTCTCCAGATCATTTACGCAACATTCTATTTTTTACCAATGATTCTCGCAATTTCATTATACTATAAAAAGAAAAATATTGAAGTTGATTTTGTAATCTTCTCAACAGTCTTTGGATTTTTTTTTTCCTACATCGGCTACATTCTTTTCCCAGCAATAGGACCACGCTTTCATTTACATGATTTCTTTGCAACTAATACTGAATTGCCCGGTTTGTTCCTCACTAATTTTTTACGTGAAGTTGTCAATACAGGTGAATCAATTCCGGCAGGAACTCTTAATCCGATGGAAGTTGTTCAGAGGGATGTTTTCCCGAGCGGACACACTATGATGACCGCTATAATCATGTACCTCTCTATAAAACTGCAAAGTCGGACCAAATATTTTTTATTGCCGGTAGGAACTTTACTGATATTTTCGACTGTTTATTTACGATACCATTATGTAATTGATGTTATTGCAGGATTAGCGTGTGCAATCCTTTCTTTAATTTTTGGATATTACATTTTTAATTGGTGGCAAAGGCTTATTCATAAGGATTTATTCATCTATCCAAAAAGGAAAAAGAGGACCAAGGATTGAATGGAGAAATAAAAAAGCAAGAAGTCAAACGCATGTTTGATGCGATTGCACATAAATATGATTTTTTAAATCATTTCCTTAGTGCTGGGATTGATATTTATTGGCGGAAGAAAGCATTAAAACTTACTCGGTTAAAACCAGGTACAATCCTCTTAGATGTAGCTTGTGGAACGGGTGATTTTGCAATCGAAGCAAAAAAAATGGGAGTAAATAAAATATTCGGTGCTGATTTTTCGTTTAATATGCTCTCTCTATTTAAAAAGAAAAGTGATTGGATTATCGGGAAAAATGTACAAGTAGCGGCTGAGTTTTTACCATTAAAAAATGAAGTTGTAACTAACATTACTGTTGCATTTGGTGTTAGAAATTTCTACGATATTCCTTTAGCATTCGAATCTTTTTTCAGGGTATTAAAGGATGAAGGAAAGGTTACAATTCTTGAATTCTCCATGCCCAAGAATTTTGTTTTAAAACAACTATACAGATTTTATTTCCATTCTATTCTACCGCTTGTTGGAAGATTAATTTCAAAAGACAATAGTGCATATACATATTTACCAGACTCTGTTGAGGAGTTCGATCAGAAAATTAATTTGGTAAAACTTCTGTTAGAAGCCGGGTTTAAAGAGGCAGAACGAAAAGATCTAACTTTCGGTTTAGTTCAAGTTGTAATTGCGATTAAATAAAAATCAGAACCTATATCCTGTCATTGTTTGTTTTAATTTATCTGATTCAGTTTGGAGATTAATTGTACCCCCCGCTAACATACTGAGAATCAAATTGCTCCCCTCAATCTTTACAAAACCGATTCCATTTACATACCATCCTGTAGCGTAATACTTGGTTTTATCTTCCATGTCTAATGGATTGTTAACGATGATTAATTCAAAAATCATTCTCTGAGCAGTGATATTTTTTAACTCCTTATTTAAATAAATTTCAAGGGTATCCTTTGTATACACTGAAGTTTTAAGTTCGATCAATGGTATATTAAAAAAAGAGAGTGAAAACGCAGTCCAATATTTACCAACCTGCAACGGAAAAGAAAAAGCTGTAATCTCAGAATCAATTTTTATAAGACTCCGAAGCGAATCAGGAATTTCTGCCGGAATTAAACTTGTGAATGAAGATGTATCAACATAAAAGTAAACACCGGCTGCAGTTTTACGGAAGTAAGAAATGGTTGTAGTCAATATATTATTAATTGATGTGGAATCTATTTGCATTAAATATTCGACACCATTTAATTGTATTAGATTACCGTATTCTGACTTTCTATAACCTATATTATATTTCACTCCGTTTAGATCAGTAGAATCTATATCATAATAAAAAATTGAGCCTGATTTTGCCGGGTATTCATTTGGATCTTGCTCAGTAACAGGTTGGATTGGAGCTTCTTTACATGCAGTTATAAATAAAAGCAATCCAAAAATACTTATTAATAATTTTTTCATCTATTCCCTTTCAAGAGTTCATTGCTTAAAGCTATAAAAGCTTTAGCTCTATGGCTAATTTTATTTTTCTCGATCAGATCTAATTCAGCGGTCGTTTTATTATAACCAATTGGTTTAAATAATGGATCATAACCAAAACCGTTTTTACCTTGGGGTGAGTCTATTATTTCGCCTTCTATTGTACCGTGAGATGAAATAAATTTCTTCCCATCGTAATAAACTGCACAACAGACAAATCTTGCACTATGAGGCGCTGGATGATTTTTTAAATTTAATAAAAGTTGATTATTATTTTCATCATCAGTTGCATTTTCTCCCGCATATCTTGCAGAATAAACACCGGGTTCACCGTTTAGCTGATCTACTGCTAATCCCGAATCATCCGTTAAAACAGGAATTCTAAATGCCTCATAGAACGCTGTCGCTTTTTTCTTGGCATTAACTTCAAAAGTATCACCATCTTCAATAACATTTGGAATATCCTCAATCCCCGTAAAAGTAAGGACTTCAATCCCTTTCCCCTTAAACAAATCTTTCACTTCTTTAGCTTTACCATAATTCTGTGTTCCGAATAGGATAGTCATAGATATGCCCTTTTTAACAATAAATTTAATTCTTCTTTAGCATAAGCGGTTAATTCTTTTTGATTATAAATTAAAGATTCACCATTACGCATTTTCCATTCTCCATTAATCATCACATCAGAAACATGACTTTGATTTGCGCAATATACTATTTTCGAATAGATACCATCATCATCATCTGAAAGTGGAAGAGAAGGATCATTTAAATCGAGAAGGACAAGATCAGCATATTTACCCGGCTCGATACTGCCTGTTTCATTTTGAATATGCAATGCTTTAGCTCCTTCAATTGTGGCTAACTTAAAAACTGTTTTGGCATCCATAGAATCTGCACCATGAATCGGTTTTTGAATCAGTGCGGATAACCTCATTTCATAAAACTGAGATAGATTATTATTACAGGGTGCTCCGTCTGCTCCGAGTGAGACATTAATTCCCTCTTTTAAGTAGCGAGGAATATTTGCAATCCCTGACGCGAGTTTTAGATTTGAGGAAGGACAATGAGTAACACGTGCATCAAGTTGTTTCATTAAACCTATTTCTTCATCATTCAAATGAATACAATGAGCAAGTACAGTATGATCATCAAGAATATTAATATGATTAAAGTATTCAATATTTTCTTTATTGTGTCTTCTACGAACTTCAGCAACTTCACTTTTATTCTCTGAAGAGTGAGTATGATAAATTGAATTCTTAAAATCCTTCATCATTTCTTTAGTTTCGATTAATAACTCTTCCGAGCATGATAAAACAAAGCGTGGAGCAAATCCGTATTTAATTCTTCCATCAGCTTTATTGTGATATTCTTTGGCAAGAGATAAAGTTTCATTGAGTTCAGTTTGAGTATTATTTCTGAATGATGGGAAAAGATCATTTTCATCCATCATACATTTTCCGGCAAATGCTCTAATCCCTGATGAGATTAGTTCATCGAAGATGACGTGTTGATGACGAAGTGTTCCCATATCGAGTAATGTAGTTGTGCCGCCATTTATAAGTTCGTTAATTCCAAGCTTAACTGAAGCAAGCAGTGATTTTTCCGAGTGAGCATTTTCGTAAGGGAATATTCTTTGTTGAAGCCAATCAAGTAATTGCAGATCGTCAGCTAAACCACGAAATAAAGTTTGACATAAATGAATATGAGTTTGAATAAAGCCGGGGATTAGGACTTTATCTTGAGCATCTATTATTTCACCATCATAACAGCTTAAGTCTATCTTTTTTACTTCAATTATTTTGGTAATAATTTTATCTTGTATTTCAATAGCATATCCGGATAATATTTCATCTTCTGAATTTACTGTTACAATTTTTGAAGGTATGATTAATAATTTATTTTTCATATTTGATCCTAATTAAAAAGAATTCTACTAAGAGCATAATAAACTGCCATTATACCCGAAAAGATTGCACTTGATATAAATCGCCATTTATACGGAATGTAGTTCTGTAATACAAAATTTGCGGGAAGTACAAATGGAGTACTATAAATAAATGAATACCAACCGATTGAGATCAACTCAAAGCCTATAGAATTAAAATCGAGAGAAATTAAAGCAATCATCAACAAATGTCGGGCAATCCATAAAGGATTAAAATATATATGGAATAAAAGTCCACGAATGATTTTTGCTTTATAATCAGATCCAAAATTTTTATCGTTTAGATAGAGTAGATAATTCGGGATTTCAAACGCATAGACTGTACCACCAATCAGCATCATTCCCAATACTCTTGATAACATAAAATCACCGGTAATCAAACATGCAATCGTGTCACCGGCAGCATAAATCAAAGCTCCGCGAATGATGTTTGCACGTGAGTAGAATAGTGACATAACCAACTTTCTTTTATCCTTCTGATTTTTCTTCGCTAAAAATTTCTTCCATAACATTAAAAGCATAGCGAAGATGTGGAATCACAATTGAACCACCAACGATCAATGAAATATTAAAAGTTTCCATTAACTCTTCTTTTGTTGCCCCTTCTTGTATCGAACGGTCAATATGATAAAAAATACAATCATTACAACGTAAAACCATTGATGCACTTAAGCCCATCAACTCTTTTGTTTTTGCTGATAAAGCACCATTTATATATGCCTTATTATCGAGTGCAAAAAACTTGTTGAAATCACGAAAACCGGAATTAAGAATTTTGTCATTCATATCTAAGCGATATTTCCTTGTTTCTGATGATGTCTTTTTCATACAGATCTCCAAACTTCTTTATTATTTATTAAACTCTTTTTTCAAATATCTGCCGGTTACACTATTAGTATTTTCGATTATATCTTCGGGTGTTCCTTGAGCAATAATATTACCACCAGATTCACCACCGCCCGGACCTAAATCAATTATCCAATCTGCTGTTTTAATTACATCAAGATTATGTTCAACAATAACAACTGTATTTCCTTTATCAACTAACTTATTTAATACCAATAGTAATACACGCACATCCTCAAAATGCAGTCCTGTAGTTGGTTCATCTAAAAAATAAATCGTTTTTCCTGTACTTACTTTACTTAATTCAGTTGCAAGTTTAACTCTTTGAGCTTCACCGCCGGAGAGTGTTGTTGCTTGCTGACCGAGACGAATATATCCTAAACCAACATCGTTTAAAGCTTTTATTTTTCTATTAATACGCGGTAAGTCTTCAAAAAAAACTAATGCTTCACTCACTCTCATTTCTAAAACATCTGAAATTGATTTCATCTTAAATAAAACTTCAAGTGTCTCGGTATTATATCTCTTTCCTCTACACACATCGCAAGTAACATATACATTAGGAAGGAAATTCATCTCGATAGTTTTAAGTCCATCACCACTACATTCTTCACATCTGCCGCCGGGTACGTTAAAACTAAATCGTCCCGGAGCATAACCTCGCATTTTAGATTCCGGAAGTTGAGTAAATAAATCACGAATGAATGTAAACAATCCTGTGTAAGTAGCAGGATTAGAGCGAGGCGTTCTACCTATTGGGGATTGATCAATTTCAATTACTTTATCAATGTTCGCAAGTCCATTTAATTTTGCATAAGGGAGAGGCACTGTCTTTGACTTATAAATCTCTTTCATCAAGATATTTACAAGAGTTTCATTAATTAACGATGATTTGCCTGAACCGCTAACCCCTGTAATTGCAACAAGTTTTGATAATGGGATAACCAGTTCAACATTTTTTAAATTATTTCCACTAGCCCCGGAAAGAGTTAAGTTTTTGACTGTTCCGTTTCGTCTTGCTTCTGGAATTGCTATTGATCTAATATTTTTTAAATAGTCAAGCGTAATCGAATTTGTTTTTTTTTTGTTGCCTAAAAGTTTTTTTGTATCACCCGACAAACAGATTTCCCCACCATGCTCACCTGCTGCGGGACCCAAATCAATCAGGTAATCAGAACTTTCAATAGTTTCCTTATCATGCTCGACAACAATTACTGTATTATTTAGATCGCGGAGATTTTTAAGAGATTTAATCAACTTAATATTATCACTCTGATGCAAACCGATACTCGGTTCATCGAGCACATATAATACTCCGGCAAGCTGCGTACCTATTTGAGTTGCGAGTCTTATTCGCTGAGATTCTCCCCCGGATAATGTCCTTGAATTTCTGTTAAGTGTAAGATAATCAAGCCCAACATTTAATAGAAATTCTAATCTCGAAGTGATTTCTTTTAAAATCGGTTTTGCGATAATTGCATTGTTACCGGAAAGTTTAACATCACTAAAAAATTTATAAGCATTATCGATTGATAATGATGATGTTTCGGAAATATTAAATCCTTTAAATTTTACTGAGAGAGATTCCTTTTTTAATCTTCCCCCTTTGCACGATGAACAAACCACAGTATTCATAAAGGATTCAACCCACTCACGAATTTTGGGAGAAGATGTCCCATCATAATATGAATTTAGATAACCCATCATCCCATTAAATTTATGGTGATAAGTAACTCCTTTCCCACCACTATAAGAATATCGAAATGGAATTTTTTCTTTTGTACCATGAAGCAAAATATCTACTTGATCTTTTGTAAGGTCGGATAATTTTGTATCAAAAGTAAAATTGTATAAATCTGCAACCGCTCTTAACTGTGCATAAATCCAAATCTCACGCGGTTTTCCGAGAGGTGCGAGACCTTCTTCATTAATAGATTTATCCCAATCCGGAATAATATGTTCAATAAGAAATTCCTTTTTTTCACCAAGTCCGTCACATTCAGGACACGAACCGTAGGGTGAATTAAAAGAAAATGAATTGGGAGCCATCTCTTGATAGCTTATGCCACAATCCATGCAAGCAAGATGACGGCTGAAAATAAAATCAGTCTCACCATCATTTATAATTATATTGCCTTGTCCATAATTAAGTGCTACTTCAGCAGATTCAACAAGTCTATTTTCCATTGCCTCACTAATACTCAATCTGTCAATTACGATTTCGATATTATGAAGTTTATATCGATCAACTTGATAACTTTTGGTAAGCTCTACAATTTGACCATCTACTCTAACCCGAAGAAAACCATCAGACATGATTTCTTCAAACAACTCACGATAATGCCCTTTTCTTCCACGAACAACAGGAGCAAGAATCATTATCCGTTTTCCTTTATGTTCAGAATTTATTGTTTCTATAATCTGAGATGTTGATTGTTTGTGAACAGGTTTACCACAATTATAACAGTGCGGAATTCCTATACGAGCATAAAGTAGGCGAAGATAATCATAAATCTCCGTAACTGTTCCTACCGTTGAACGCGGATTTCCTGATGTAACTTTTTGTTCAATGGAAATTGCAGGGCTTAATCCTTCAATCAGATCGACATCAGGTTTTTCGAGCATATCAAGAAATTGTCTTGCATAAGCTGATAAACATTCAATGTATCTTCGCTGCCCTTCAGCATAAATTGTATCAAAAGCCAAGGAAGATTTACCGGAACCCGACAGTCCGGTTATCACAGTGAATGAATTGCGAGGAATTTCAACATCAATATTTTTAAGATTGTGCTGACGCGCCCCTTTTATTACGATTTTATCTTGTTCCAAACTTTTCTTATTTCTGAAATTTTAAACTGTTATTTTAGTCATGCTTTATTTGAAAATCAAATTTTTTTATGCTAAATGTTTTAGGACTTTTTTTTGAAAGAACATATAAAAACTATTGTTGGTTTCACAGAGACTAAATTCAAAGAAAAAGGATCTCTATTTATTGGACATTCTTATCCGATTAATAATGAGACTGATTGCACTTTTATATTAGAAAAACTTCGAAAAGAGTTTTATGATGCTACACATATTTGTTACGCATATCGTCTTAACGATGATAGAGAAAAATATTCCGACGATGGTGAACCTAATGGAACTGCCGGAGTTAGAATTCTCAATGCAATCGATCACTTCGGTTTAACTGATATTTTATTAGTCAGTATCCGTTATTATGGTGGTACTAAACTTGGTGTTGGTCCACTCGGTAAAGCCTATTACAAATCAGCATTTGACACAATTGAAAACGCGAAAGTGCTAACCGTATTTCCCTATTATAAAATTCGAATATATATCGAAGTATCTTTCGTAAAAACAATCTTTAGAATTTTATCTAACAGTAAAATCATACAAAGTGATTATGATAAAGGTTTTTTTATAGATGCTTATATTCCATGTAAAGAGTATGAGAAGATTAATAGTGAGATTCAAACAGTCACTAAAGGCAAAAGTGAAATCTTATTTGATAAAACTGTAATCTATCTTGAAAAAGAATAGTTAGATTTTTCTCTTTATACTATTGAAATACATTTTCGTCCATTCAAGATCAACCATCAAACTATTTAACCTGACAAATGAGTCCCCCGACATTTCAAGAAAACTTCTTTCATATTTTTGAATTAGTTCATTATCAGAAGTAGAAATTAATTCCCTTAATAAACTCAATACTTTTTCTATATTGATTGACAGATCTCCTTTTATCTGCTCAAGATTTTTAATCTCCGGATTATTGTTCCCGTTTTTAATTACACGCATTAAACCCTGCACATATTTGGCAGTAAAAATCAGATCATCAAAAACCTGATACTTATTATGATTTGATGATATTTCCAGGAGTTCTTGGACTTCGATCCGATTGGTAATTTTTTCACCACTAAATGTATCAATCTCTTTTAGCAATTTACCAATATCATGTATGCTATACAGCTCTTGTCCGGCCATAATAATTTCCTTTAAAGTCTTACACCCAATCCAATACCATCACCAACAGGAAGTATTGATGATTTTAATTTGGGGTGCTGCATAAATTTTTTATTGAATTTCCTAATTTGTTCTGTTGAGTTTTTATAAGCTGGCGGAACACGTTGAGCTGCGGCATGACCATGCCACAGAAGGTTATCAACAAACAATATACCTCTTTTATTCAACAACATAATTGAATAATCAAGAAGTTCTTCATAATCTTCTTTATCTGCATCAAGAAAGATAAAATCGTATTTCTTCTTTAGTTGAGGCATAATAGAAAGAGCATCACCTTCGTAGAGACGAATTTTTTCAATCAATCCCGATTTTTGAAAATTTTCATTCGCTATTAAAATATTATCACTACTCTTTTCGATAGTATGAATATTGCCTCTTTTAGAAAGGTAACTCGCAATTTTTATTGTTGAATAACCAATAGCTGTGCCGATTTCAAGAACTCGTTTTGGTTTATGCGAAACAATTAAATTCACTAACAACTCAGCAGAAAGCCAATCAAGAATCGGGACTCTTTTCTCCTTTGCAAAAGCTTCTAACTCCAGTATTAACTCATTTGTTTCATGTCTAAGACTTGAAATGTAAGCTAATTGGTTTTCGTATATTATTTCTCCCATTGTTACCTCACAATCACCATTTTTTTTGCATAAAAATTATTATTTACACGAAGTACGTAATAATAAACCCCGCTTGCGGTTTCTATTCCTTTATCATTCTTTCCGTTCCAAGTAAATTCATTTTTACCGATTATACTTTGCCCGATAAAAATTGTTTTAATCTTTTCACCAATAACATTTAGGATTGTTAATTCAACATTTTCAACTGAAGGAGAATGAAAGACAATCGAGGTGTATTTGTTAAACGGATTTGGATAATTCTGCTCCAAAGTAAGATTTTCAGGAGTAAAAGAAACACTTGCCGATATTTTTTTTGAACCATAAACAAAGTTATAATCTTTATTTGTTGATGGCTCTCGAAAATCAACTCCATTACTATCCTTATAAGAGAAATAAAATGAAACGACTTCTCCATTTTGGAATTGCAATAACTGTGATGAAAACAAGTCGTTATTGTTGGATGTATTTATCTTTGTATATAATTCTTCTCCCGATTTCTTTGCGAAAACCTCTACAGAAGAGTAGACTATATTGGTTTTCTGAAATCTCTTCATCAATGTCCCGATAGTATGTGAGTAGTTAATCACCGGAAAAGTTAATGCTCTTAGCGCAGACGAAAGTCCATAACCTTTATTATAGTCCGGGGAATTTGCTTGGTCGGCAGTTTCGATTAATATATTTCTAACTTGCTCATTGTCAAGTTTGGTAGGATAACTTGATAAAAGCAATGCACTAATACCCGCTGCAATTGGTGCTGCAGAAGATGTTCCATTAGCATAGCTATATTGATCAACGGTCGATGCTCTTGAACCATACACCGAAACGCCTTGAGTAACAATCTCCGGTTTAATTCGATTGTCATAAGTTGGTCCTCTAGAACTGAAAGTTGCCAATTGATTTTGTGAATTTACAGCCCCAACAGCAATTATATTAAACCCATCAGCCGGTGCGGTTATATATCTCCAACTATTATTTCCTTCATTTCCTGCTGATGTAATAACAATTATTCCTCTATCGAATGCAAGTTCAGCAGCTTTGGTAACAATGGTTGTTTTACCATTCATATCTGAATATGTATATGAATTTTCTCCCGAATCGAATTCGTTATACCCGAGTGAACTGCTGGAAATATCAACTCCAATACTATCCATCCATTCAAGTGCTCTTGCATAATTATCTTCTTCAGCATGAGTTTCTGTTGGAACATATTCTGTTTTTGCAAGAACGTAGCTTGCATCATAAGCGGCACCAATTAATTTACCAGGTGAATATCCTCCAACAATCGAAAAAACATAAGTTCCATGATCGTGTTGTGTACTTGCATCATTAGCTTCATTTCTTGTAATATTATCGTTAAAAACAAAATCATATTCTGCAATAACTCTGGAATTTGAAAGTGCCTCATGTTGCTGCCAATCAAATCCGGTATCGAGTAGTCCGATTAGAATATTTCTACCATTAATTCCGCGAGAATGAATAGCCGGAATATCTGACAGATCTAATTGACTAAACGAAAGTCCATAGTCGAGAGTATTAGCATTATTAAACTTATTTAAAACCGGATTATGTGGTTCTACAAAATCAAATTTTGTTTTTCGAACATGCTTTTTTACCGGTTCAACTTTTTCTACAAATGAAAGGTTTTTAATTGTATTAATTCTTTCTGTTTGAATATATGCACTGACTGCATTAAACCATTTTAAACGATGATGAATTATTGCTCCGGTTTGCTCAATCGCTTCTATATAGGCGTCATTGATAGGTATATCTTCATAAGTTACTAAGTTTTCAGCCGGCATAGAATTTTCACGTCTTTCGATACTTTTAGGTGAAAGGCTCTTGATTGCTTTAACATAATATGGCGATGATTTTGAAAGAAGTGTGTGTTTACTAATTCCTTTATCTTTGAAGTAGATTAAATATTTATCTTGCGGATAAACGTAAAAACTTAATGCCGCAAAAAGTAGAATCAGAAATTTCATACGAATTCCAATACCAATTGTTTATAGTTTAATTGAGTAGGGTTAATATTCTATCCCACCGAATTGAAGGAAAGAAACTATTTCGTTCATTATCGATAGACCAATAAATTAGTTCTGCTCTTCCAATTATTAATTCTTGAGGAACAAATCCCCAATATCTGCTATCAAGACTATCATCTCTATTGTCACCCAGCATAAAATAATAGTTCTTTTTAAATGTATAATGTGAGATAATATTTTCTCTCAAATATATTTTCCCGTCTCGGACGCTTATAACATTTTCACCATATTCACGGTCTATAATATTCTTCCATTCATTGATGTTATAAAGATTAAGCAGAATAGTTGCTCCTTTTTTAGGAACTACTATTGGTCCATAGTTGTCTTCATTCCAATTTTTCCCAAGCGGAAATATTTTGTCGGAATCAAGAAATAATGAACCTTCGCGCTTATTTACAAAAACAATTTTTTCAGATTCTTTTAGGGGTTCATTATTTATAAAAACATTTTTACTAACAATTTTTACTGTATCACCCGGTAATCCGATTAATCTTTTTATATAATTGACATTGTCCGATGGTATAAGTTCATCTTTATTACCGGGAAATTTGAAAACAACAATTTCATTCCTTATTGGTTCTCTAATTCCCGGAGTTTCAAAAACCGGAATTGCAAAATTAAGTAACGGTAATTTTCCAGAAGTTTTTGTGCCGTACAACAGTTTATTTACCACGATAAAATCACCCACTAAAAGAGTTTCCCGCATAGAGGATGTTGGGATTTTAAATGCTTCAACAAAGAATGCTTTAAGAAATAGTGCGGCAGTAACTGCAATAAAAATTACTAAAGTATACTCTTTTAACTTGTATTTTACCCCCGGCGTAAAAAATGTATTGTGTTTTTCATTACCTGAATTTTCCAATTTATTAAACCGGTTAATCTTCAATCTGTAATACTGCGAGGAAAGCCTCTTGAGGAATCTCAACATTACCGACTTGTTTCATGCGCTTCTTCCCTTCCTTTTGCTTCTCAAGAAGTTTACGCTTTCGGGAAATATCACCACCGTAACATTTTGCAAGGACATTTTTACGCATTGCTTTAACAGTTGATTTTGAAATCACCTTTGTACCAATTGCTGCTTGAATCGAAATTTCAAAAAGTTGACGAGGGATTAATTCTTTAAGCTTTTCACAAACTTTTCTTCCCCAATCATACGATTTTGTTCTATGAACAATCATTGAAAGTGCATCAACGGGTTCACTGTTTAGTAGAATATCAAGTTTAACGAGCTCTGATTGCTTATATCCAATAAATTCATAATCGAAAGAAGCATAACCTCTTGTTGTTGATTTAAGTTTATCATAGAAATCGAAAATTATTTCAGCCAGAGGAAATTCAAATTCGATATCAGCACGTGTCGGATCAATATAGGTTGTATTTTTATATGTTCCACGCTTATCCATTGCAAGTTTCATAATATTGCCGACATATTCGCTTGGTGTAACTATTTGTGACTTAACATAAGGTTCTTCGACATACTCAATATCGCCAACGTGCGGCATTTGCGCCGGATTATCTACTACTATTTTGTTACCATTTCTTTTATATACATGATACTCAACGTTAGGAAGTGTTGTAATAATCGACTGGTTAAACTCTCGATACAATCTTTCCTGAACAATCTCCATGTGAAGAAGTCCAAGAAAACCGCATCTAAAACCAAAACCTAACGCTACAGAAGTTTCAGGTTCATAAACTAATGCAGAATCATTTAATCGAAATTTTTCTAATGCGTCACGTAAATCTTCAAACTCTTCAGTGTTAGTCGGATATAACCCACTGTAGACCATAGGTTTAATATCCTTGTATCCAGGTAGAGCTTCTGATGAACCATGCTTTGCGAGTGTAATTGTATCACCAACTTTTGTATCATGAACATCTTTTATCCCAGCAATTACATAACCAACATTTCCTGCAGAAATTTCTCCTGTTCTAACCTTTTTAAGTCCAAGAATTCCGACTTCTTCAGCTTCGTATTGAATGTCGTGAGCAAAGAATCTTAATTTAGATTTTTCTTTTAAAACACCGTTTTTAATTCTGACATAAGCTACAGCACCGCGATAAGGATCAAAAACCGAATCGAAAATCAATGCTTGCAGCGGACTTCCTTCGTCCCCAACCGGAGGTGGAATTCTTGTCACAATATTTTCAAGAATTTCTTCTATACCGATTTTAGATTTTGCACTTGCCAATAAAATTGCTGAATCATCACAACCCAGAAGATCAATCACCTGTCCTTTTATGCGTTCAACTTCTGCGCTTGGTAAATCTATTTTATTTAGAACGGGAATAATTTCCAACCCGCCTTCTATGGCAAGATAAAGATTACTAATAGTTTGAGCTTCTACACCTTGTGCCGCATCAACAATTAAGATAGCTCCTTCACAAGCAGCTAATGAGCGGGAGACTTCATAAGAGAAATCAACGTGTCCGGGAGTATCAATTAGATTTAATATATAATCATTTCCGTTATTTGCTTTATATTTCATTTGAATTGCGTGGGATTTAATCGTAATGCCACGTTCACGTTCCAAATCCATATCATCTAAAACTTGAGCCTTGGCTTCGCGTTTTGAAACCGTTCCGGTATATTCTAATAAACAATCTGCAATAGTTGATTTACCATGATCAATGTGAGCAATAATGCAAAAATTTCTAATATTTTTCATTCGTTCCTTAAAAATTGAATGGTAAATTTAACACGTAGAGGTTTGTAATACAATTCAGTTCCAATTAACAGTTATAAAACAAATGACTTAATTAATATTATTACAGATTTCTATTGTTTTTAGCACTGATTCAACAGTTTATTTTTTGTAATTTTAAGAAAACAAATAAAAAGGCTTATGAAAAGATTTAGAATAGTTATTCTCTTACTGTTGGTATTCAATTTTATTACAATTGCTCAACAGAAATTCAACTTTGGATGGTTAACGGATATACACATCGGAGCTCCGGGTGCTGATGCCGATCTTTTAAATGTTGTCAATGATATAAACCAACGACCGGATATTAAATTTGTAATAGCATCGGGTGATATCAGTGAAAAAGGAAAAAATAGCGAATTAATCCAAGCAAAAAATATTCTCGACAATCTAAAAATTCCTTATTACATAATACCGGGAAATCATGATACCAAATGGAGTGAGAGCGGTGGTACTCAGTTTATAAAACTTTGGGGGAATGAAAATTTTGTATTCGAGTATAACTCAATAAAATTTATTGGCATCAACAGTGGAATACTACTTAGAGGTGGCGGTGGACATGTTTCACCTGAAACAATTAAATGGCTTGATTCAATTCTCACTAAAACAAATTCTAATCAGGAAATCTATTTCTTTATCCATCATCCACTTTCCTCTGATACAGATAACTGGTTTGAAGTAACAAACAGACTTCGAAATAAAAATATAAAAGCAATTTTTCACGGGCATGATCACGGAAATAAACTATTTAATTATAACGGTATCCCCGCTGCAATGAGTCGTTCAACGTTAACTGATAAGAAATCCTGGGGTTACACAATAGTTGAAAGCAGAAGTGATTCTATAATCTTTTATGAAATGAATAAAGAGTATAAACAAAAAAAATGGGGCGCGATTTTTAAAGAGATTGAATTAAGAATTCCACTAATTGACTCATCTCAAACAGCTAACAATGGTGTTAAAGTCCTTTGGAAGAAAGAACTAACTTCAACAATAGTTCATGCTCCAATTGTTTACAAGAATAAGGTTTATTTATCAACACTAAATGGAGACATTTTCTGTTACGATTTAAAGGGGAATCAAATTTGGAAATATCACGTAAACGGAACAATCGTAAGCAGACTTGCCGCTGAAGATAATTTAATAATCGCAGCCACTATTGAAGGGGATTTACTTACAATTAACGCTAATAATGGAAAAGTTGTACAAATAATTGGGATTACTGAACCAATTACTTCGCAAATTACAACCGGATTAATTCCAATTGGTGGCGAAAAATATTATGGAATTCTCTTTGGAACATCCGAAGGTAAACTATACTGTTACGAATTAAGTACACTCGATTTAATATGGGAAAACTCGGATGCAAGCGGAATGATTGAAACCAGACCAATAATTATTTCAGATAGAGTGGTCTACGGTAGCTGGGATGGATATATGAATTGTGTTGATCTGAAAACCGGAATACTAAATTGGCGTTGGAGTGAAAATACAAATTTCTATTATTCACCAGCAGCATCTGTTCCTGTAACAGATGGAAAAAATCTTTATGTCCCGACTCCTGATAAATTTGTTTCTGCAGTTGATCTATTATTAGGTAGAACTATTTGGCGTAAAAATGATTTCACCGCATGGGAATCAATTGGGATTAATAGTGGCTACACTAATTTATATGTAAAAAGTATGAGTGATAAATTTTATGTGGTGAATCCAAAAGATGGTAAACGAATTAAGGAAATTAATTTAAAATATGGGCTTGATACAACTCCAAACGAAATTGTTGAATCAAAAGGGAATGTAATATTTAATGGTAAGAATGGAAAAATATATTTATTAAATAATAAATTTGAAACTAAACCACTTTTGTTTTTGGGAACAGCAAGGACATTAAGCACAGTAAAAATTAATGAGAATACTTTCCTTGCATCAAATATGGATGGCAGATTAATTCTATTCTCATTACAATAAATAAAAATATTAACACTAACGGATTTTACTATAAATAATGAAAAAATTTAAGGGGATTATTTTCGACATCGATGGAACATTAACGTCAACCAATGAATTAATATTTGCCTCCTTCAATCATATTACTGAAAAGTATATGAACAAAACGATGACTCCAAAAGAAATTATTGGTCTATTCGGTCCCACCGAAGATCAAATTATTGAAGGTTGGTTTAATGACATTCATCAAGAAGTTAAGGATGATTATTATTCATATTATTCAGATAATCTTCTTGATTCGGCTGATTTATATCCCGGGATTAGAGAATTATTAATACTTCTAAGATCTAAAAATGTAAAACTTTCTATCTATACCGGAAAAGGAAGAAGCGCAGCTCTAATTACTTTAGAAAAGCTAAATATTGTTCACCTTTTTGACATGATTGTAACCGGAAGCGATGTAAAAGATCACAAACCATCCCCGGAAGGGATTAATGTTTTTCTTGAAAAATTTAATTTATCACCTGATGAAGTACTAATGATTGGCGATGCACCTGCAGATATTATAGCGTCAAGAGAAGCAGGAGTGAAGGTTGCCTCTGTGGTTTGGGATAGTTATGCTAAAGATGAAGTTCTTGGATTGGGAAGTGATTATCTATTCGAATCAGTTGCTGATTTACATAATTTTTTAAATGCGATGGTGAATTGACCTGCCCTTTATTCTGTATATGAATAATCCATAATTATGATTTGTATTCAAAATCATCTCTTATTAATATAAGCACTAAAATTTCTTACCGAGCATTTCTTTAACAAGAAGAACAACAACAGAATAAAATAATTGTGTTAAAACATATCCGCTATTTCTCTTGAAATAGAGTAAACCTTGCATTTTTTTCTCTACTACATATTCGATTTTGTGTTTTAGTCTGATGACTAATTTCTCTTGTGTAGTTGTAATACTAACTGAAATCATAACTCCTCCAGATAAAATATTCCTTTCCAGTTCATTATCGATTAAATTCAAAAAAAGTTTAGACTTATCTCGTTATTGCTGACTGAATTCTTGATGTGTTCAATTTTATTGGTAGTCAAATCATATTTCACTAATTTTCAAAACTTATTTTTTATTCACTTAACTAAAGGAAAAATATGGGAGATACGGAGAGCGGAAAACAATCAGTATTTAGATCTTTTTCAAAGAATTACTGGATTGTAATTATGATGGAGTTTTTCGAGAGAGGCTCATATTATGGAATGATGAGTATTCTTTCGGTTTATATGACCGATCAATTAAGTTATTCCAAAGAGAGTGTCGGTTTAATAAAAAGTACAATTCAACCTCTTCTTTACATCCTTCCAATTCTATCCGGAGCAATTGGAGATAGATTCGGTTATAGAAAAACTTTAACATTTGCTTTTATCTTTTTGGGATTTGGTTATTTTCTTGTCAGCCAAACTACCGAATACGCAATGGTATTTGCAAGTTTGATTATAATGGCAGTTGGTGCAGGCGCATTCAAACCGATGATTTCAGGAACAATTGCACGCGAGACAAATGAGAAAAACAGTACACTTGGTTTTGGAATTTTCTATTGGTCAATAAATTTAGGAGCTTTCCTCTTCCCACTTATTCTTGTTCCTTATATCAAAAATGCTTTTGGCTGGCAATATGTAATGGTTGCTTCCGCTATCGGAACAGCTTCTATGTTAATCCCCACTCTCTTTATATACAAGGAACCTAAAAAACCTGAAAGCACAAAAAATATTTTTGAAGTTCTCAAAGGAATGGTTATGGTTCTAACTGATATAAGATTTATCTCCTTAATTGTAATTTATTCAGGTTTCTGGATTTTATATTTCCAGATGTTTGATTCGGTTTTGTGGTATGTTCAAGAATATGTGGATGCAACATCACTTAACAATTTTGTAAATGGAACTCTTGCTCTCGTCGGAATAAACATGAACTGGAAATTTGATGTTGAACATGTTACGGTAATAAATGCAGGGACAATAATTTTGCTTCAAATTGTCGTTTCAAATATTGTGAAGAATAAAAAAGCTCTCCCCACAATGATTACCGGTATTACAATGGGAACGGTGGGAATGGCTATACTTGCTATCTCTGCAGATATTTGGGTCTTTATGTTTGGGATTATGATTTTCTCGATTGGTGAAATGACTGCCCATCCGAAATTCATAAGTTATGTTGGACTTATAGCTCCGGAAGATAAAAAAGCACTTTATCTCGGTTACTCGTTTTTATACGGAGTTCTCGGAAGTGGAATTGGTGGAATTCTTGGGGCAAATCTCTATGTCCATTTTGTCGATAATCTAAAACAACCAAGTACGCTTTGGTTGATATTTAGTTTAATTGGAGTTTTTACAATTATCGGATTATTATTTTACAATAAATATCTTGCCCCTAAAAATAACAACGCATAATATTTTACTGATTAATTATAAAACCTTGAGGGATTTTATCTCAAGGTTTTTTATTGCCTAATTCTTCCTCAGAAATAAATTGACTTAATTAACGATTTCTTTTTTTTCTTCTCCCTTCATTGTTTATTTTTAATTTTATTTTTAAAAGTTAGAAAGGAGTTTATGTGAGTTCTCCAAATCTTGCATCACGAATCTTTAATAAATCTCTTGATTATATTGAAATAGTAGGAAATAAACTTCCACACCCGGCTACTCTTTTCGGAATACTGGCTCTGATTGTAGTTTTCTTTTCATGGCTTGGTGATTTTATGAGTTGGACTGCAATCCATCCGGCTGATAATTCAGTTATCTCTGTTAAAAGTTTATTAAGCGGAGATGGAATAAGATGGATATATACAAACATCACCCACAACTTTGTTAACTTTCCACCTCTCGGATACGTACTTGCGGTTATGATTGGAATCGGAGTTGCTGAAGGAACTGGATTGTTCACAGCAATGATTAGATCTCTTGTATTAAATGCACCTCCAAAACTCATTACCGGAACAATCGTACTTGCAGGTATTATTTCTCATCTGGCTTCTGAAGCAGGTTATGTAATACTGATTCCACTTGGAGCTATAATTTTTCATTCACTAGGTCGTCACCCGATGGCTGGACTTGCAGCTGCTTTCTGCGGTGTTAGCGGAGGGTTTGGAGCTAATTTTTTAATTGGCTCAGTTGATCCGATTTTAGCGGGTTTATCGCAATCGGCAGCTCAAATTATTGAACCGACCATAACAATAAATGCTGCAGTTAATTTGTACTTTATGGTGGCTTCAGCTTTCATGATTGTAATCTTAGGTACATGGGTGACTGAAAAAATCGTTGAACCGAGATTAAAATCATACTCAGGTACTGCCGAAAAAATTCCGGTTGAAAAACTTTCATCGGAAGAAGGTAGGGGGCTTAAATGGGCAGGCTTAACTTTACTCGCTATTATTGTTTTATTAGCTTTTACTGTAATTCCGGAAAATGGAATTTTTAGAAATCCGGCAAATGGTGATGTTCTCCGCTCTCCATTTTTTGATGGAATTATAACAGGTATTTTACTTTTCTTTTTAGTCCCCGGATTAGTTTATGGGTTAATCGTAAAAACGATTAAGAACGACAAAGATATGATGAAGCATATCATCAAATCGATGGGAACTATGTCAACTTATATTGTACTCGTATTCTTTGCAGCACAATTTGTTTACTTTTTTCGTTATAGTAATCTTGGTTTGATATTAGCAATTCAGGGAGCCGATTTTTTACGAAATGTGGGATTAACAGGGATTCCATTATTAGTAATGTTTGTAATTCTTGCAGCATTTATAAATATGTTCATGGGAAGTGCTTCGGCAAAATGGGCAATTATGGCGCCTGTTTTCATCCCGATGTTTATGTTACTTGGTTATCATCCGGCATTAACTCAAGCAGCTTTTAGAATTGGTGATTCAGTTACAAATCTCATAACACCCATGATGAGTTACTTTGCATTAATTGTAGCATTTGCACAAAAGTATGACGAGAAATATGGAATCGGAACAATCATTTCCACAATGATTCCTTATACTGTAATCTTCACAATCTTTTGGACTTTGTTATTGGTGCTTTGGATGTGGCTCGGTATCCCAACCGGACCTGATGGACCGTTATTTTATCCATAGGTACTAAACTTATATCTTAAAATTTAGAGAGTTTGTCATTAACACTGACAAACTCTCTTCAATAAAAGCCATCTTAATCAAGAATAAAGAAAATTAAAATCACTTCCTTTTCTTCAACTCTACAAACTTATCCAATATTTTTGCTTCCCCATATCTTGAACTATCATTTTCCTCTTCAAAGATATTGAACAACTGAATTACATCTCCTGTTTTGTTGATATTGAAGACTTTCAATTTATTCATGTAATCATCATAAAATATTATTACAGGAAAATCTTTTGGTACATCAATTATTTGTAGTGGGATGCGGTATCTCGCAAGATTCTTCAATCCCGTTACTTTTCCATCGGCAGTAAAAGTAACTTGTACAGTTGAATCGGTTGATGAAATATATTCACCTTGAATTAATTCTTCATTAATAAAATGTGACACCGTAAAGTAATCAGTATATTTTTTATCAAGTCCAATAAAAACATATTTTTCATTTCCATCATCAGCTAATAATTTTGACTCATCGTTTTCTTTGAATAGTGAAATAACAAATTCAATCTTACTTTTATTGAATTGTTGATAAATGATTACAGTATCTGATGATTTTATCTCAAAATCTCTTTCCATCCCATCACATATTGAAAAACAGAAGGCTGAATCCTTTCCTTCAAAAAAATGGAATTGTAAAATTGGTTTATTAAAATTTATTTCCGTTGGCATTTTGCCATTTTTGATTTCATCGTAATATTCAGAAATAAGCCATGAACGATAAAATTCATCCGAAAGATTTTTGCTTATTTGAGGATATAAAAATAATGTGTGAACAACTACAATTAAGAAAATCATTTTTAATTTAAACATTACACGCCTTTCAGTATTACTTCATCAATAAAAATTTCTTAATTGTCCTCAAGTGGTTTGAAGATAATTCATAAATGTAAACACCACTGGCAAGTTTTCCTGCGTTAAAATCAATAGTGTAACTTCCCGATCTTTTTATTTCATTTACTAATGTTGTAACCTCTTCTCCCAAAATATTATAAACCTTTAGTGAGACTAGTCCAGCTTCAGGTATTTGATATTTTATTGTTGTTACCGGATTAAATGGATTTGGATAATTCTGGAATAGTTCAAAATTTTTAACATTATTGATTTGTTCATTTTCAACTCCCAATGGAAACTCACCAAAGTTGCTCTTATAAAAACTTCGAACATAACTCGCAATTCTTCTTGCTTCATAAAATGAACTGAAAGGATCATCCTTTCTACCAACGAGTAATGCACCCATAATTTCAACAGGTTCGTTTTGTTTTAGAGTAAATGGTCCTGTACTAATTATATATCGCTGATCAGATTGAGTAGTACTCACCCAACCATAATTTGTCACCGGATTACCGGAAAAAATAAATTTGGGGTCTACACTTGAACAATTTACACCACCTCCAACCGTCCAATTGCCAGGAATGCATGGGTCAATCCACATTCCGTTATTTGCTTTGCCTAACATAAGATTACGAGCTTGAATAGTATTTTGAGGATCAGTTATCATTGATAAACAGCAGGCAAAACTCATAGCCGAAGTCATTTGTCTGTTTGCTGCTCCAGGAATTTTTCTCACCCCAAGTGGACCGGAATTATAATATGCGGTATCGAGTGGAGTATCTATACCGTCATCAAATATTCCATTATTGTTGTTATCAATAAATGTCACACCGGATTCATAATCATGAGGACCTTGAATTATTGATGTAAAGAATGCTGGTACAGCATCACCGAACAACGGATCAGATGATTTTTGATATACATAAGCGGATTGCAATATTGTGTCTGAACCTGCATAATCATTCATCATATCGCCAATATCGGGGTCTGCAAAAAAGGAAAAATAGACGGAGTCAAATTGAATAGCGACATTTCCACTGTTGAATATTTTATATCGAACATAAATAGTATTATTCAATGAGTTGGAAGATGAATCTGCAAAGGCAAAAACAGTTTGGTGAATTTCTATTCCGAGCGGATTCACATCGTTAAACCTCCTCAAGTGACTTGGCACAACATCATTATAAACACAATAAGTAGTAACATCTCCTAATATATCAGGTTTATCTTCATTCGGATCCCAAATACCGTTTGAGTTATAATCAACAGGATTATAAATACCATCATTGTTCCCATCGTAAAAGTCCGCACCCATTGTTACAGCAGTTTTCCAATTCTGCCATGCATCGCTAAATGGTGCATCGGTAATGGAAACCACATAAATTTTATTTCTAGGATCATCATAATGAATTCCAACATTACCGGGTCTATAATCTTGAATTCTTGCCGAACTCGAAATAGCATTTGCCCAAATTTGCGAATTGTTAAGGCCCGATAAATAAAATCCGGAAGAAAAAAGCACTATCTGACCATCGTAGGTTGCATTAGATATTCCGTTTATTGTTTCATCGGCGATTATACCAGCATTATTCAATGGGAGTTTTAATCTGTTGGCTTCAAGCAGATAAACTTCAAATGAACCTTCTGTATTCATCATCAACACACCACCATATTGCAATGTTTCGTTCGAGTATTCATCGATGGCTCTTATCTTAAAAACTAAATTATCACCTTTATATAAAGCGTTTGGAATTTCCGCACTATAGATTTTATCATTTGAAAGGGAATCTCCATTAGTACCGTTATCATATAGAAACAAACTTGTTTGAGGCTTACCATTAATTTCATATAGCAATTCAACTGAATTAATTTGATTATCATCTTCTATTAACGACCTGAAGAAAGCTTTTGAAGGGAATGAATCATCAAGAAAAGAAATTGATTTATAAACCATCGGCGGAGTTATGAAATCATTACTCTCATTAATTAAACCGTACCAGGTTTTCAAACTATTCGTATTCGTTAAATTGCGTTTTGAATAAAAGGAGACAAAAGGTTTTCCATCTAACTTACAGACCCGGGGATTAGAGTCGTAACCTTTATATTTTGTTAAACTTTCAGGAGGTGACCAATTCAACCCCAGATTTGTTGAACTTAGAAACATTATTTCATTGTTTGCAAAACCTTCAAACGCAGTTTGTAACTCTTCTTCATATACTAAATAATATTTACCAATGCCATCAACAAAACTGACTACTGAATTTATCTTCGATGAAGATACATATTCAGCTTTTTCATTTAACTGCCAGTTCGAACCAAAATCTGTAGATGTTATCGAAAATATTGTATCTGTCGATGTACTCTTTAAATAAAAAAGTTTTTCTACTCCATTATCACTGGAGATTAATGAAGGTGAAATCGCATTTGGGTTATCGAGTAATTTTTGCTCACTACTCCATGTAATACCATTATCAGTGCTCACAATTCGAAAAACTCCCTTACTATTAGTAACTGTGTTCCGAGAATAGATATAGTAAAGTGAACCACTCGGAGCAGTTATTGAGAAACCGTATTTTGTATTACTTGCACCAATTCCTGTACCGGTAGGTAGAATTAATTTTTCTGACCATGTTGTTCCATTATCATCAGAATACTTATAATTGATATAAATATCCCGGTAGAATACAAATATTCTTCCCGAGGTTGAAATTAATGACGAAACTTGAGAGATAGTATAAGTTGTTTCATGCAGTAAAAAAGGGGTTGTCCAGCTGATACCTGCATTATTACTTTTTGAATAAAAAAGTTTAGCAGAATCAGCCCAAAAATGAAATAGATTACTATTTGCATCTGAAATAAATGCACTCCCCGTTAATGATAAATTAGTGTTCGTCAAATCAAATGATCTAATATTTACTATTTGCGAATTTAAATTGACGTAAAAGAAAAATACAAATAAGATTACATGTTTCATTTTATTCCCAATCTTAAAAATTCAATTACTACTTAAGAATAATTAGTTTCTTGCTAATACTTTCAAAGGAAGTTTTTAATTCATAGATATAAATACCACTGGCAAGTTTTCCTGCGTTAAAATCAATAGTGTAACTTCCCGATCTTTTTATTTCATTTACTAAAGTTGCAACCTCTTCTCCCAAAATATTATATACCTTAAGTGAGACTAGTCCAGCTTCCGGTATTTGATATTTTATTGTTGTTACCGGATTAAATGGATTTGGATAGTTCTGGAATAGTTCAAAATTTTTAACATTATTGATTTGTTCATTTTCGACTCCCAAAGGAAATTCACCGAAGTTGCTCTTATAAAAACTTCGAACATAACTTGCAATTCTTCTTGCTTCGTAAAATGAACTAAAAGGATCATCCTTTCTACCAACAAGTAATGCTCCCATAATTTCAACAGGTTCGTTTTGGTGAAGTGTGAAAGGACCTACATTTAGAACTGTCCGTTGATCCATTCCTATAGTATTTATCCAACCATAATTTGTAACCGGATTTCCTGAATAAAGAAATAATGGATTAATTTCTGTACAATTTACTTCACCAACAACACCAAAAGGCCAATTGCATGGATTGATTAAATCACCAAATTTATTTCCACCCAGCATGTAATTCCTGGCTTCTTCTTTTGTTGAGGGATCACCTTGAGTTGGATGGCTTGACATATTATGCATAAATGAACTCATGTTCATGTTTTTGGCACCGGGATAAATTTTTATTCCCAGTTCTTTCCCTCTCCGCGAATATGCAGTGTCTAACGGAATGTCAATTCCATCATCATATAAACCATTATTGTTATTATCAATAAATGTCTCTCCGGGAAGATATGAAACCGGTCCCTGAAGAATTGTAGTAAGTACAGTCGGGGCAGCATTACCAAACTCATTATCCGGTGCATTTTGATATACAAATCCGGCGTTTAATATAGTATCCGAACCGACGAGGTCATCAGTATATTCACCAACATCCTGATCAGCCCAAAAACTGAAATAGACTGAATCCATTACAGGGGCAATAATCCCCTTATTAATAATTCTATAACGAACAAAGATTGTATTATTTAAAGTATTTACAGATGAATCGCTATAAGCAAAAACAGTTTGTTGTACTTCAATTCCTTGAGGTTCAACACCAATGAATCTTCTCAAATTACTTGGCACATTTTCATTATAAACGCAGAAGGTTGTAACATCTCCAAGTATATCCGGTTTATCTTCGTTCGTGTCCCAAATTCCATTATTATTATAATCGATGGGAGTATATATACCGTCATTATTTCCATCATAAAAATCAGCACCTTGAGTTACTGCAGGTTTCCATTGCTGCCATGATTCGCCAAATGCAGAATCATCTTTTGCGACTATATAAATTATATTTTTGGGATTAGTTGCGTAGCTGCCTACTACTCCCGGTTCATAATCTTGAACTCTTGATGCAGTAGCAACTGCATTAGTCCACATATTTGAATTACTATAGCCCGACAAATAAAATCCTGCTGAAAAGAAAACAACATGGCCATCATATCTACCCCCATCAACACCATCGACGAGTATATCAGCCATTACCCCGGCATTAGATATTGGCATTTTAAATCGATTGACATCAATTAAAAATCTGTCTGTTGAAAATTCCAGAGGGATGAGAATTGAACCGACATCGTGAAGAACTGTTTGATTATCAGCATCCGTAACTTTCACAGAACAATTAAGTACGTCACCCATTTCTAAACCCGGGAAATGAATTCCGTAAATCTTATCATTAGCTAGAGAATCATTGTGAAAACCGTCATCAAACATTAATAACGAATCTTTAGGTTGGTTATTATGTGAATAAATTAATTTAACACTACTAATAGCTAAATCATCATCAATAAAAGCCTTAATAAAGCCTATTGAAGGGACTGTATCCGTACGTGAACGGATTGCACGATAAACATACGGCGGAGTAGTAACATCGTTGCTTTCCCCCGCAATACCATACCAGATTTTTGTATAATTAGGATAATAGATTGATGAATTTGAACTCCTCTTCGAAATAAACGAGACGAATGGTTTATTATTGAAAAGATGAAGATGAGGTTTACCATCGTATCCTTTGTAGGTTGTAAATTTTTGCGGTTCCGACCAAACCCAGCCACCATCAGTCGATGAAATATATTCAATTTCGTTATTAAAAAATCCATCAAACGGTGTAGTTGTTGGAAGGTCATAAACTAATGTTATTTTATTAGAATTATTAGCGTTCGCTTTAAATGATATAACTGAACCTGGTATCGAGAGTACAGGTCGATCAAATAAAGTCCAGCTAATTCCATAATCTGTTGATGAAATTGAATATACTTGATTTACTGAGTTTTCCTTTTTCATAAAGAATAGCATTTCATTCCCCCCACCCAGTGAGACAAGTGAAGGATAAAATGAATTCGTGCTAAGTACCGATTCTTCACTCCATGTGATTCCGTTGTCCGTACTTTTTATTCTATAAATTGTTGAATTTGGAATAGCTCCGCGAATATAAAGGACATACATATCTCCATTAGTTGAAAAGCTTGTAATCGGTGCAGTTGATTGAAGTCTTTGTAAAGAAGTATTTCCGGTAGGAAGCCCAGTTGGAACAGACCATGTTTCTCCATAGTCGTCAGAATATTTCATCTGAATTGTGTTAAGTTTAATTAAAAGAAAAACTCTTCCTGAAAGAGATGCTGCTGCATCAATAATAACATTTGAATCCTGCTGTGTATGTTGAAGAATAAAACTTGGGTCGCTCCAACTCCCACCATTATCGGTGCTTTTAGAAAAATATATTTTATTTGACTCTGTCCAAAACTGAAACAGAGTTCCATTTGGAGTTGAAGTTGTAACTGTATTATAATAAATCGTTTGTGGTTTAGAATGAGGAAACAACTTGATAGTCGATATCTGGCAGTATGAAATTGTTTGCAGTAAAAGGAGAATTAAAAAAATTTGTTTCATCTCTGACCCCTTTAATTAAGTAACCATTCTTCTTAACAATTTACAATTAATTAAATCGATTCTTAAGAAGATTAGTGTGATAAAGGTAATTATTCACTCAATAAATATCAATTGAATTAGTTAAAATTAAAAAGCCGAAGGGTTTTATTCCTTCGGCTTAATTAAAAATTTATTTATAAATCTATTTTATTACTATCATTTTTTTATTTGAAACGCCCATATCTGTTGTTAAACAATAGAAGTATACACCACTTGTTAAATTCGAAGCATTAAAAGATTTCGAATACTTCCCTTCTGACTGATATTCGTTTACTAATGTAGTAACTTCTTCACCAAGAATATTCATAATTACTAGTTTAACATTGGTAGCTTTTGGTAGTGAATATGAAATAACCGTAGCAGGATTAAATGGATTAGGATAATTTTGGAAAAGTTCAAAATTGTTCAATATCTCGGAAGATTTATTTTCAACCGATAATGGGAACTCACCAAAATTGCTCTTGTAAAAGCTTCTTACATAACTCGCAATTCTTCTTGCTTCATAAAATGAACTGAAAGGATCATCTTTTCTACCAACTAAAAAAGCTCCAATTAATTCCATCGGTTCATTTTCTATTAGTCTGAATGGACCCGTGTTTACCATTGTTCTCTGATCTGTTTTCAGGTTGTTTAACCAACCAACATTTGTTGCAGGATTACCTGAGTACATAAATGAAGAATTAACCTCTGTACAATTAACACCATTTACAGTACCATATATCCAAGTACATGGGTCAATAGGTATTCCGAATTTATTATTCCCCTTCATATATTCTCTTGCTTCAAAACTTGTATTTGGATCGCCATGTGTTGCATGACTTGCCATATAGTGTATGAATGAAGACATTCCCTGATTCTTAGCCCCGGGTCTGATTTCAATCCCTCGTAGACTCCCTTTTCTATTGTAAGCTGTATCAATCGGAGTATCTATTCCGTCATCATAAATTCCATTACTATTATTATCGATAAAAGTTTCCCCCGGTATGTAATAATAGGGTCCTTGTAAGATTGATGTTAAAACTGTTGGAGCAGCATTGCCAAACTCACCATCCGGTGCATTGTGATAGACAAATCCTGCATCGAGTAAAGTATCGCAACCGACAAGGTCGTCAACATAATTCCCAACATCAGGATCAGCCCAAAATGAGAAATAAACTGAATCCATTACTGATGAGACTGTTCCTCGATTTACTATTTTATAACGAACGAAAATTGTATTATTTAATGTGTTTTGAGAAGAGTCTGAATATGCAAAAATGGTTTGACTAATTTCAATCCCTTTTGGAGTTACATCATTAAATCTTCTTAAACTGGCATCAACTCCATCGTTATAAACACAATAAGTTGTAATGTCTCCTAATATGTCGGGTTTATCTTCGTTTGTGTCCCAAATACCATTTGAGTTAAGATCAACAGGGTTGTAGATACCATCATTATTTCCATCATAAAAATCAGCTCCGATATCCACAGCATCTTTCCATTCTTGCCATATGTACCCAAATGCTGGATCGGATATCGAAACAGTGTAGACTAAATTTCTTGGATCACTTGGCAATGTATTAACCTGCCCTTTAAGATAATCTTGAAGACGTGATGCAGAAGCGTTGGCGTTTGTCCACATCATACCATTTGAATAACCAGATAAGAATAATCCCGCTGAAAAGAAGACCGACTTACTATCGTACCTTCCTCCTTGAACACCATTAAAAAAAACATCAGCTATAACACCTGAATTCTCAATCGGCAATTTTAATCTATTCACATCTATTAAAAAAGTTTCTGTAGCAGTTGTTGCGTCTTTAATTGGCTGGTTTCTGTTCGTCTCTTTAGTTTTTTGAGCAATGCTAAAGGATGTGATTAGGATAATTATAACGATTAAATTTTTCATCAACTTACTCCTAATTTATTTTGAGTTCTATTTCAGATAAATAAAAATGAAATTCACTTTAACTTTCAATTAAAGTTAATTTTTCAAAACTCTTGCATCAAAAAAGTAGTAAATAATTTGAGTAATTTCAAGAAAATAATAGAATTTAAAATAAAAAAACCGGAAGTTGAGGTGCCTTCCGGTTTAATAATTGGAATAAAATTTACTTAATAAGAATCATTTTCTTGTTAACCGTTCCGAAATCTGAAACCAAAGTATAGAAATAAACTCCGCTTGTCAAATTAGAAGCATTAAAAGATTTTGAATATTTCCCGGCTGATTGATATTCATTAACTAATGTAGCAACTTCTTCTCCAAGAGTATTCATTACTACTAATTTAACATTTGCATCTTTTGGCAAACTATATGAAATCAGTGTTGAAGGGTTAAATGGATTTGGATAATTCTGGAATAGTTCATAAGAATTTAATGAAGAAGAATTATCATTAACACCAACAGGAGTAATATATTTAAATTTGTAAACACTTCTTGAACCACCATCGGCTACATAAGCAGTTTTACCATCAAATGAAAGCGCTACATCTGAAGGTGCTGTCATTGGTGCTCCTTCTGCATTAGGATTTGTACTTGAATATTGTCCCGGTAATTCATCAACATTCTGCGCAAAGGAACCTATCATTGTATAACTTCTAACCCAACGTCTTGTTGAATCTGTTCCAGCTACCCAAAGATTTCCATCCTTATCAACATCAATTCCATAAGGGATAGAGCGGTCAAATGAGAGCTCACTTGCGGGATCTAAAACTCTTGTACCTGTATAAGCAGCTGCAGCAGTTTGTGTACCTCCACTCCAAATTGCAATTCCTCCGGTACCGGATGAAGCATCATAAGAGTTTCTTGTGGTAAAGAAAACTGTTTCGGGATTGCTATAATCACCATCACGATGAACCGCGACATCTCTAATTACATCAATACCCGCATTATGATTTCCACCGGGCTCTTGATTACTTTCACCTGCCCAAGAACCATACGCCGGGGTTTCGTTACTTCTGTTAAAATTATAAAATCTTGCTCTCGGTCCCGGGACACCAGCACCGGCTGTAACTCCTGAGATAACCATCGTATCTTTTGTTACAGCTAAACCATTAATATAGGTACCATAACCAGCACCGGTTATATAAAACCCAAACTTAGAAACATTATTAGTATCACCATTTTGATACAAATATTGAGTAGCTACAGTATTTGGTTTAGATCTCGTATAAGGAACGTTTGCATTAACAAATAGTATAGTTCCAAGAGTTGAAATCCCTCTTAAAGCGCCAATATTTCCTGTTAGAGTATCTGAATCACCATTTGCATCATAATCAATCCATTTAGTTAAAACAGTATCGTTAGTATCAGCATAAAAAATGGCGTTATGAGCTTCTAAAGTAGTAGCTTTTGAAGATGCAACATAAACACGCCCGTCTCCATCAACCGTTATTAGGAATGGTCTTGCATGTGTTGTATCAGCATCGGGGAAATTTAATTTCCCCATATATTTCCATTCAGGAGTTTGTGAATTTAAAGAAATAAGTGAGATAAAAAGAATGGAAAAGAATTGTAGGTATCGAGTCATAATTAACTCCGTAAAATTGTAATTGTTTCGTTTTTGATATTCAAAGTTAAATAATTAATTAGGACAAACCAATGTAGTAATAATTCGTTAAACTTTGATTACCTGAAATAGTATCTGAAACCTAATCCAGTTTCAATATCAAGCTCTGTAGATGGAACTAAGTTGAAAACAGGCACAACTTCAAAAAAAAGATCGATTGGTATTTCTGTAGGGAAGTATGTTATTCCTAATGCTCCCCTTACCCCCAATCTACTTGCGCTATTTTGCCGAATTTTTAATCTTGCTCCAACACCATAATAGAGAGGAATTTTTGCTTCGACCTTTATCACATTATCATTATGCCAAAGATAATCAGCATGAAAATTCGTCATGTTGTTTTTGCCTGAGAATGAATAACCCATACCAAAATCAAGAGCGGTATATTCAGTCATCCAATATTTACCACTGAATCCGGATGGTGAACCGAGGATGATTCCCAACCCAAATTCCTTTGGTTGTGAATAAATATCATTTATAGAAATGATGAATAGTATTGTAACTATAAGAAATTTTTTCATTTTTCGAATCCTAAATTTTAATAATTGGCATAAAGTAGATTATGTTCTTCAAGCCAATCAGCAATTTTTTCTGTTGCGCTAATAATGTTATTATCAGATATATCAATTTCACAAACAGGAAGCATTGACTTACTTACCATCTCTCTCATCACTTCTTGATCACGAATGAATACTTCCAAATTGTCATACTGGGAAGGATTTCCTGAAACTTTCAATCTTTCATTTCGTGCTTCTGCAAACGAATTTGAATCCCTCGAAAGAAAAACCATACAGAATCCAATTCTTTTAAGACGCTCTTCAATCCATTCAAAGTTATAATTTTTATTAAATGTTTGAAGCTGATACATTTTTGTTGAGATATGGAATCGATCAATTATCCACGAATAATATTTCTGAAGTTCCAAAACACGTAACCATGCATCGTATGTTTCCATCGCCAGGGTTTCTTCATGCGGTTCAAAATTTATTAAGCCTCTACCCCACGGATAATTTGTGAATGCACACCACTCAGCAGAGATAATCGGTGAATGATAACGATATTTTCTTGCACCAACTACTCTTGGATGCTGGTTCAACTCAAAAGCTATTTCTGTTTTGAATGTAAGTCTTGTCCCTTCCAATATTATTTTAGGACAAAGTTTTGTACCCATACTATCCTTTAAAAGAGCTAAATAAATTGAGTATTACTCATCATACTTTTTTAATACAACAGTTGTATTGTGTCCACCGAATCCAAATGCATTACTGAAAGCAATATCAACACTTCTTTGTTGAGGTTTGTTAAAAGTATAATTAAGATTGCATTCAGGATCAGGTGTAGAGAAATTTATCGTCGGTGGAATAATATCATTCTTTATAGCAAGTATTGAGGCAATTGCTTCAACTGCACCGGCAGCACCAAGTAAATGCCCCGTCATGCTTTTGGTTGAAGATACATTTAATTTATAGGCATGATCACCAAATACATTTTTAATTGATTTTGTTTCCGCAATATCACCCAACCCGGTAGATGTACCGTGCATATTAATATAATCTACATCTGTAGTCTTTATGTTAGCCGTTTTAAGAGCCATCTGCATTGCAAGTCTTGCCCCTTTACCCTCCGGTTCAGGCGCTGTAATATGATATGCATCAGCAGATAAACCTACACCAATAATTTCAGCATAAATTTTGGCTCCGCGATTTTTAGCATGTTCCAATTCTTCCAGAAATAATGCCCCGGCACCTTCGCCCATAACAAAACCATCCCTTGTTAGGTCAAACGGTCGACTTGCAGTTTCAGGGGATTCGTTTCTTGTTGAGAGTGCTCTGGAAGAATTAAATCCTGCAATTCCTATCTCACAAATACTTGCTTCACTTCCACCACTCAGAATTGCATCTGCTAGTCCCTGTTTAATAATTAAATATGAATCTATTATGTTATTATTTGCTGTTGCACATGCAGAAACGATGCAATAGTTTGGACCTCTAAAACCATACTGAATTGAAATTTGTCCTGCAGCAATATCAGGAATTAACATAGGTATAAAAAATGGTGAAACGCGAGCAGGACCATGATTATGATTAGTCATCGCCTGGTCATAAAAAGTTTGAATCCCACCAATTCCACTTCCGTAAATAACACCAATTCGTTCTCGTGATTCTTCAGACATAGTTGAAGGGTTAAGTCCCGCATCTTTTAATACCATTGATGCTGATGCCAGTGCATACTGACTGTAAAGATCAAGTCTTCGAGCGGTCTTTTTTTCCATATAATTAGTTGCATCAAATCCCTTCAATTCACATGCAAATTTTGTGTCAACTCTGGAATTATCAAAAGATTTTATCGGAGCTGCTCCACTGACTCCGTTCATCATACTATTCCAAAAATCTTCAACCGTTAATCCAATTGGTGTTAAAGCTGCCATTCCTGTAACAACAACTCTTCTATTTTGCTGAGACATCATTCAATCCTCTTTTTTTTTTGTAATTTCTTTGATTTTTCAATTAGATAAATCTAATCTATCAAGTCTTCTAAGTTAAAATAAAAATATTCTTTTTCCACTCTAAATTTGATTAACGGAGGATATGCAATACAAATCGAAAGTAGTGGTGATAAATTTATATAACCATTCATAAACTTTTCTTATTTTCCTATAATAATTTAATAATATTTATATAAAGAATTAATATTGAAAACTATTGACAAAGGGAAGAAAATATCGGTGCTCATTGGAATAATTTCGGGTCTAATTAGTTTGATATTTCTCCCCGGCTTGTTCAAAGCAGC